>Ga0153915_10000206_pt1 | contig 53273 bp, 121 predicted proteins | sample Opewatmetagenome_2_FD_107003 | JGI IMG/M metagenome (GOLD analysis project Ga0153915, IMG submission 107003) | Freshwater wetland microbial communities from Ohio, USA - Open water 3 Core 3 Depth 3 metaG | ecosystem: Environmental > Aquatic > Freshwater > Wetlands | place: USA: Ohio, Lake Erie...
ATAGCAAAAAAATCCCAAACCATACCAAATATAAATAAAGGTGGCTGTGGTATTTTTGCTTTCCTTGTCAACAAGAAAACAGGGCAAGGAACTCTTACAGGATTCTTTAATAGTCAGGAAATACCCAAACACGTTACTATTCAGATAGGTGAAAAACACTTTGATTCTGATGGATTTCAAACAGAAGATTCAATTGTAAGTGCTGTTAAAGGGCATCCATTTGAATCTATCAAAAAAAGGAGTTTAACTCCAAAAGAACTAAAATCTTTATTAAAAAAAGACGGTTGGGCTGAGGAGTTCGACCGTAAAGATATTTCTAAAATTAAAAATATACTGAAATGAAAACATATAAAAGTAAAAAAGAAAATAAAACAAGTTGGTTATTAACTATTACACAATCAATAGATTCTTACCTTGTTTGGGGTGAAAATCAAAAAAAGGAAATGGATAAAGAATCTCAAAAGTTTTGGGATGAAGAAATAAAAAAAGTAAACAATGAGCAAACAAGGTAATTTTATAAGTCAACTAATCAATTTTCTTGAAGCTGACAAAAAAGTTTTTCTCTTAACTAATAGTCCTGATAAATGGGCTAAGAGAGAAAATAAAATATTGGAAAAAGCATCGAAGTTTTTACCTAAATGATATTGAAATGAAAAAAATAGAAACAATAAGTTTTAAAATAATATTTACGAAAGATGATTTTGATACAATTTGCAAAATGTATATTGCTTATATTTTAGAATTTGAACCCAAAATAAAAATTACAAAAAAAGAGATATTAAAAAGGGCAATTACTTGTTGCAAACAATCAGGCGAGGATTTAATAAACGACTTTAAAATAATCGAAGATAATAAAAATTATGATGATGAAAGTCCTGAAGTTGTTGAAATTTTTAATAATCTTTTTAATAAATAGTATTTTAATTTTTACATCATGAAAATAAACAAATTTAAAAGAGCTTCAAAGTTTTTACCTAAATAATATCAAAATGAATATAGAAAAAATCAAAAAAACAAATTATTCAAATTCCGGTAAAACAAAATATATCCGAATTTACATAACTGATGAAAGTAACTTTAAATTAGAGTTAAGCAATAATCAGGAATCATGCAACAATCCTGAATTCGGAAAAAGAGTATTTAAAGAAAAATTAACACCTTCAAGTGAAGAAATTGAAAAATATCTATCTGAAAAAAACAAACATTTTGAAGAAAAGGTAAATGCTGCAATACAACAGGAAATTGAACGTAAAAATAAAGAAATTGAATTTCAATCTTTTTTAGATTCATTATTTGTCGAAGATATATATTTTTCACAAATATATGATGATGTCTTAAAAAGACTACATTCCAACGGTGATTATACGAAATATTCCTATATTGAAATAGTATTAGTCTGTTTAGCTTATGCAAATATGATTAAGATTAAGTGGTTTTCTAAAAATGGTTATAATTCACATCCTAAATTAGTAAATGATATATTGGCTAATGAATCAAAAGACCTTAATACAATTAATGGATTAATGCACGGTGGAAATTTAGATATAGATTCACCAGATGTATTTTATATTTTACGTGATAATAAAGCTATCTATAAGATAGAATGCGAAAATGAAATAATTGATAAGTATTTTTACGACATTGATTACACCGATTTTGAATTTAAAATAACTAAAATCTAATATCATGAAAACAAATCATTTTAAAAGAGCTTCAAAGTTTTTAGACAAACTAAGAGCAAATAAGCAGGAAACTGCTGCTGAAATACACATGTACAATGTGAATATGAATGCAATGAAAAGAACTTTGATAGGGAAAAAGCCTAAAATTAAAATTGAAACAACTATACCAAAACCTAAAATTAAAACTACCATACCAACAAGTAAGAGAATCTATTTTGATATTTATTTAAATTAAACACAATGAAAACTCAGGAAGAAGATTTAAATGAAAAGCAAGCTCAATATGAGACCCTGCTTTTAACTGAAAGTAGCAAACCCAAGCCTAATAAATGGCATGAAATACTCTTTAAAGCAATACTTTCGAGTATTCTATGCAAACAGAATTTAATTAAACCTGAACCTGAAAAAGATAACTAACATGGCACTAAAATTTGGTCAAATAGTGGTAAGCAAGCAGAACGAACACCCTGTTGCACAGATTAATAGCGACGAAGCTGTTGTTATTACTTCTAAGAAATATCCAAAATCGGGTGACAAAACTATTCCTATTGAAAAGTCTGATGTTACAGGTGGTTTTAAAATTCATAGGAACGGTTCATTTCTCTCAAAAATGGTAGTTGCTAATAATTCAGGCAGAATTATAGGACAATTTACTAAAAATGGTCAAAAGAAATTATCTAACTTCGTAAAAAAATTATAAGCATGAAAGCATTAATAATCATAGTATTAGCAATAAGCCTTTTAATCAATATAATTTTGATTATAAGAGCATATAAGGTACGTAGAATAAGACGTATCATGAAATATTTTAAGCTCAAAAATATAACAGGTGTAAAGAATATATGGGTTTCAGAAGAAAAATGCCTATACAATTATAAACCTGATTGGTTGCTTCAAAGTCAAAACGAAAAAGCGTTCTTACTAAGGAATGAAGATACAATTTTTTGTATTGATTATAATGGTCAGTTTGAGATATTTAACTACGAAAACCAAGAGTAAGCATGGGACTATTTAATCTATTTGAATGGGACGAAAATAAGAACCGTAAAAATAAGATTAAACACGGTATTTCGTTCCAACAAGCATCAGGAGTCTTTAAAGACCCTGATAAAAAAACCTATCAGGATGAAAGATTTGATTATGGCGAAGATAGGTTCGTTACAATCGGTCAGACACTTAATGCTCTTGTCACAGCCGTTCATACCCCAAGAAAAGAAAGAACAAGGCTGATTTCTGCAAGGTTTAGTAACTCAAAAGAAAGGAAGATATACAATGAATAAATTATTAATTACAGTCACTCAGGCATTAGAATTTATCGAAAAAGGTATTTTTAATGCAGAGTTATATGAAGTTGTTATAAATGGCAAAATTACTTGCCATAATGCAATCATCTTAGGAGAAGCAGGTGTAAAAGTACCACAAGCTTTTATATCTTATCCTGATGATTGTCAACTTGATTATTCAGATTGTCCTGAATTAACACAGGATGATATTGACGAAGGGAAATTGATTTTAGTTCAATAAAACATGCTTTATAACATATTTTTAGTTTTGGTTTTTAGATAACTATTTTGTAAATTTGGGTTAATTATAACGGATGGCGTTTAAATCTTTAAATTATGATTATGAATCAATTATTTAACATAGGAGATAAGCTTTATGGGTATTGTAATGGTTATTTTGGTAGAGATGATTACAACACAAAAATATGCGTAATGATTACCCCTAAATATGCAGTATTTCAATATATAGATGGCGAAATGGAAGGTAAAGCAACTGTACTTAATAATCCAGAAAGATTAAATAAGGAAACTGTTGATAGTTGGAAGGTGTCTTAAATGCACCATAACTATCAGATATACACACCATGATTTAATAACTTAAAATTATGAATATATACAGGCATAAAGAAAACAAAAAACTTTACACAATTGACCATTTAATTTTGGATATTCATTTCTTAAATTGTAATGAACATGCTGGAATATATGCAAGCCCATATAATTGGAGAGGTGAACAAATTAAATTTCAAAATAAAAATCACGAAAAATGTAAGTTTTTTGTTAAATGTAATTTTGAAATAGTTGCATACACTTAATTAAATATCAATAATATGACACCAAAAGAAAAAGCACAAGAATTATTAGATAAATTCTCTGTTGGTGGATGGAGAAAAGAACATGCAATGAGTTGTGTTGATGAAATTTTGAACACAATATATAACGAGGATTTTCAAGGACATTTAATTGATGAAATTGGAGCAAATGATTATTGGGAACAAGTAAAAATTGAAATCGAAGCACTTTCATAGTATTATGTCTCTATCAGATATTAACTAATTAATTTAATAAAATGGAATTAAAAGAAGCTTTAATAAGAGAAGCAGAAAAATGTACTTGTAAAATTTGTGGTAAAAATTGCACTGTTGGGGATGAAAATATAAGTTTTATTGATGGAGTACAATTAAAAGATGGTACTTATGAGTGTATGGATTGCAGATATAATATAGCCATCAGAAAAGCAGAAGAAATCAAAAATAATAATGGTAAGCAAATTTGCCTTACTTGTTATGCTGAAAGAGGTGTTGTTCACTTTTTGTAATCACTTAACTAAATATCAATAATATGATACCAATACACAAAGAACCGAAAGACTTATACGAAAGTACAAAGGTTTATGAACATTGCTATTTTTGCAATAAACAAACTGATACATGGCATAATGGTACAAATCAACCAGTTTGTAAAGAATGTGCTAAAACACATAGAGTATCTGAATTAAAAAAATCACATCCAAATTACAAACCAAAGCCAATTATAGCTTGTGTGTAATTTACTTTTTAATCATTTATTTATGAAATTAAGAGATTGTTCGACCAGCTATTCTTATAAAAAACTTTCAAAAATGAAAGGGAAGGAATTTAAACATAATCCTAAAATTGAAATTAAAATAGCTGATGTTTTTATTTATGGTATTACAGAAATAAAAGTAAGAGGTGTTAGAGGCATTTTTGTTTTTATTGATTTATTTACTAATAAACGAAATGTAAGCACTATAACAGTATCAAGGTATGATTGTTTGAATGTTCAAAATGACAAAGATAGATTAATTTTTGATGTATCTAAGCGTTAATTTATTTTTGCTTATAACTATTAAATATACACTATAACTTAACTAAATATTAATAAAATGGGAATGTACGACAACTTAATTATTAATACAGACAAATTGCCTGTATCAGATGAAGAAAAAAAACTCATTGGTAAAAATAAAGAATGGCAAACAAAAGACTTTGATTGTGACCTTACAGAAGTTTACATAACTGATTAAGGTGAATTGAAAATTAATAGATGGGATTATGAAGAAGTCCCGAAAAAAGAAAGGCTATATCCTGATGATGAAGGGTTGCTTGGGTTTGTAGGTAGTTTAAGACGTACAAACGAAAGACTTGTAACAATACCGTATAATGGTTGTGTATGTTTCTATTCTATTATTAAAGAAGATTGGTATGAGTTTTTTGCAAAATTCACAGATGGCAAACTTGTATCTATACAAGGTGGGAGAAAAGCAATATAAATTACGATTAAATTCTACGAAAATGAAAACAAAAATACAAAAAGCAAAAGAGAAAAAGAACTCTGGTAAAAAAGTAAATGTTAGAAAGTTAAGAAAATTGAAAAATAAACTCACAGGTAAATGTTAGAATTCATAGAAGATATATGGCATATATAAAATATTAATTATATAAAATTAAATAATGGAAAAAGAATTGTTTTTAAAAGTTTTTTTATCAGAAATTAGAAATTTGACTGATACTAAATCAATTAATGATTGCAGAGTAATTGATTATATTGAAAGTTTAATGCCACAACTTAAAGAACATGGTTTTACAGTTGGATATGCTTATGAACCAAGAGAAATTCATTTAGTTGGAAAAGTGGAAAGTAAAACATCTATTGCAAATTATGGTATTTGTGATATATCAATAGTTAACGGAATAATTATAAGCGGTTTGGATTTTAGTATTATATCAAAACATGAAATTATTTCACAAATAATAAGATGTACTCCGCTTCCGAATGATTTAGATTTTAGTAAGAAATCTGAAAATGCAGAGGATTATGAAAATCCATTTTGGCTCATTGAACCACAAAACTTTAAACATCATTCATTTTTAGGAATTGCACAATCAGCTTATTGTATTGGATTTATTTCTGATTGCTTATAATATTTTAAAAAAATTAAATGGAATTCATAAAAGACTTTTTTTATCTGATTAAAGTACTTATTGTCATTGCTTTAACGGTAGTATTATTCTATTTATTTTCAATAGCTATATTTTTAATTTTACAGGATATTGAAATAGTACTTCATAAAGTAAGCTTATTTATTAATTATCTTAATGATACCTTTATTTTTAATTATAATTTTAAACATTTTTAATTTTACAATATGGAAAATATAGATTTAAAAAGAGAATTTATTGCTAAACTAAAAAAAGAAGGTGATGCTATTGATGAATTTTCATTATCCAGAAATCCTAATTATTTAGAATGGTTGGAAAATAAAATAATATACGAAAAAGAAACATTGCAAGGATTATATGTAACTGATAAAAAGCCTGAAGATTTATTTAGAAATATTTTTGTTGAGTTAATCGACAAAATTGGTATGGATGGAGAAAAAACATTTTCATCAGTCGATTTTGAATATTATGAATATTATTTTAATAAAGGAATAAAATTATTGATGTGGCAAATTACTTAATTTTTTGTGAGTTTTTACAAAATGTTAATTATCAACAATTTAAACACTCCTAATCATGAAAATAAATAGGGAAGGCAATATTATATTAATTTACAAAAATCAATTTTTAGATATAATTTACTCAGACATTGACATATCAGATGATTATATCAACTTTGAAGATATTGAAATACTTTTTAATGGAGAAAAAGATGGATTGTATTCTTTAAATATAAGTGATATATGTTATGACAAAGGTCAAGAAGGAGACTTTGGTCGTTGGGAAATAAAACCTTATTATTATTTTGAGAAACATGAAATTAAAAGAATATCGAGAATAGATAAAAAATATATAACAATATCAGAATATAAAAATAAAAGAAAAGAAAAAAGAGAAAAAACAGTGAAAAAATTAAGGGATTGGGTTTGCTCTTTTTCTAACAATGAAATAAAATACGACCTTTGTAAAATTTGGAGTTGTGAATCAAAAGTTACTTTAAGAACGGTTACAGGTGAAGGTTTTAGAGTATATAAAGACATTCATTCTTTTGATGAATCAATTAAATTAAGCAATTTACTACGAATAAAGTTATGGATTTATAAGTACTTTAAGAATCAAGATATTAATAAAGATAAATAATCATGAAAAAAAGATTAAAATATCAATACTATCGTATAACGAATGCTTTTAAAGTAGGATTTTGGGCTTTTAAAAATCCTGAAACTATAAAAGAAAGCAATTTTAAAATGTTATCAGATTTGTTATGTCTGATAATGAAAGTTGCTGATGAAAATAGACATTTTATGACGCATATTGCATTTGTTCATCCGAAAATAGAAAACGGCAAAGAACAACAAATAGTATCAATATGGGCAGGTGCAGGAATATCGGCAGACCCAACTAAAAGAATTGCGGAATTAATAACAGAAAATTCAATACTAAAAGCTCAATTATCAGAGTTGGTCACTCAACAAAATAAGGTATAATATAAGAAATAATTATGGAATTTGTATTAGATTTTACCAGTGATGGGAGTTTAACTGACATTGATATAATCTGTGAAATTACAGGACTGTCAAAAGAAGAAATAAGAAGTTGTTCAGAAATAATAATAATTGATAACGCATAATATGAAAAAAGGAAATATGTATGAAGGTGTTGTGACTTGGAATCCACTTGGTGGGGAGTGTCCTCACAAATGTATTTATTGCAGTTCACATAAATTTATGAGATACCCCGAATTTGCTAAAAAGTATTCAGGAGTATTAAGAATTGATGAAAAGCAAATAAATCGTAAATTTAAACCTGGTTCAACTGTTTTTGTAGTCGGTCAAAATGACTTGTTTGCTAATGATGTTCCTATTGAATTTATACAAAACATTATACATAATTGTAAGCAAAATAATGTGACTTATTTTTTTCAGACAAAAAATACTGATAGGTTGTATGATTTTGATTATATGCTACCATTAAATTCAATTATATGCACTACAATTGAAAGTAACGATAAACATTGTGTTTACGATGGAATTGTATTGCATCCTGTTGATAGGGTGAAATATTTTTCTAAAATAAAAAATGTTGCACAAAAACAAGTTACTATTGAACCGATAATGAAATTTGATTTGAGAAAGTTTGTTGATTTAATTGAGATATGCAATCCTTATCAAGTCAACATCGGAGCAAACAGTTATAAAAAAGTTCAATTACCTGAGCCTACAAAAAAAGAAATTTTATCTCTAATATCTGAACTTGAAAAGTTTACTATTGTTAAGAAAAAATCTAATTTAGAGAGGTTATTGAAATAATGTATGTAACCATGCCCGAATGGAATGGCAGAATGTGTAATAACTTCTTCCAAATTGCTGCTATTCTTAGTTTTGCGAAAGACAATAATCATATACCTTTCTTTCCTGATTGGAGTTATAATCAGTTCCTTAAAAAGTCTATTCCTTTAAAACCGAATAACTTACCCGCTTGGAATAATTTGGAATATAGTTTCTTTTATCGTGAAACAAAATTTGAATACCAGCCTATCAATCTAATCAGAATAAGTGATATGCAAGGTAATATAGCTAAGATTTGGGGTTATTATCAATCTAAAAAATATTGGCAGAATAATTCAGATTATATACATGATATTTTTACATTAAATCAAAGTTGTCATAATATAGTTGACAATAAATTCAATGGATTAGTTTATAATAAAGGAATACCTTGCTCTATTCATGTAAGGAGAACTGATTATTTGACCTTACAACAAACATTCTATATATTAGATAAAGATTACTATAACAAGGCTATTGAAAGTTTAGGAGACAAAAAAGATTACCTGTTTTTAATATTTTCCGATGATATTCAGTATTGTAAAGAACTATTCAAAGACTTACCCAATAAGGTATTTATTGAGAATAATATTGATATAATTGATTTATTCTTAATGTCAAAATGTGAGGTTAATATTATTGCAAACAGTTCTTTTAGTTGGTGGGGTGCAGAATTAAATAAAAACCAATCTAAAAAAGTCTTTGCCCCTTCTGAGTGGTTTAAAAAAGAATCAGGATTGAATACGATAGATTTATACAATCCCGAATGGGTTGATATTTAAATGTTAGTTTTCAACAACTGCATTTAGCAATTTTATAACCCCTTCATAAGTTTCACTAACTAAAAATTCCTTTTTATTACTCATACATATAACAATTCCATCTGGAAATTCCACAACTGCTATGATTTGAGACTTATTAATTGATATTTTATATTTAAAATCAATTGTTAATTCTATAAATTTTGCCATATTCTGTTAAATTTATTTAAAACTTTATTTAATTAGAGGAATATATTTATTTTTATAATTAAATTTCAATTTTTTAAATTGGATTTTAATATCTTTAACTGATTCTTTTACATTGACACAATTTTCCCATTTGTCACTCCAAACAAGTGTCCCTTCTAATTCTTTTGAATATCTAACAGCATTTATTTTTTTGCATTTTAAAAGTACTTTTTCATCATCAATTCTTGTTAATTCTATAAACTTTGCCATATCTTTAAATTTAGATTAAATAAACTTAATTGTTTATATAAGAAATTGTTAATAAAAATAATACAAATATAAGAAAATTATTATTATCTTTGCAATAATAAAATGTGTTATAAAACATATTAATTTATATATTTATTAAAAAGATTATAAAATGGATAAAAGATGCAGTATTTGTAATAAAAGAATAACAGAAAGAGATGAAAGATATTTTGAGGCAGAAGATGAATCTTTTATATGTTTAAAATGTAGAATAAAAAACAAGAAAGATACAGATGAACAAATTAGCTTTTGTAGTTATTTTGATTTCTTTAAGGCAATAATGTTATTACAAGAGGGTTATAAATGTTATAGAAAAACTTGGAATAATACAATCCTATCAGATAGTTACATTTATATAAATAATGACAAAATTATTAAGCATAATATTGATAATACGGAACATGAATGGCAAGCAACAAGTGAAGAGCTATTAGCTGATAATTGGATTATATTAGATAAAGAAAATTTAAATGCCATCCTTTTTCACATCCCTTTTACAGATATAATAAGTAGAACAAAAATGCAACAAACAAGTTTTAATACATTTAAATTTATAAAATAATAATATGGCTAAGGAAAAGATTTACACGTTATTAGCAGAAGTCGGAATAACAGAAGCAGACTTAAAAAACGAAAAAACAGCTTCAAAAACTGAATTACATCCTGACTTTATTAAGGCTTATTTTGAATGGGTTAAAATGCCTGCTGGTAAGCAAAAAGCGGCAATACACATGCGTTTATGTAAGTTATTTGTTAATCCTAAACTACATGATTTTAAAGAAGTTGAAATTGAAGAACAAAAGCCCGAACCAACCCAAAAAGAAGAAAAACAAGAAGAACAAAAACTGGATAAACCTGTTGAAGAAGCTAAAAAAGAAGAAGTACCTCCTGTTATTTCACCAGAATTAACAGAAGAACAAAAGAAAGATAATGAAATTGAACAGTTACTATCTGACTGCCACACAAATAAAAAACCATTAACAAGAGAAGAACTATTTGACATGGGAATCAAACCTGACAGAATACTTTTAATAAAAGTAAATAAAAGTCAATTCATAGTAAGGCAAAATGTTTATGGCAGATTTACTGTCGAAAGTCATAAGATATTTGAGTAAAAAAAGATTTGACCTGCTGAATCCTTTGCAGAAACCGCTTTACACCAAAATATAGTAAAGGGCTGTTCGCAGGTCATAATCTTTATAAAAATAAAAATCAAATTTGATGTAATGGAACAAGAAGAAAAAATTAAAGAATTGTTTAAGAAGTTAGCTAAATTGAAAGAAACTCATTCAACTGACGAAATATTAGCTCATTTAGACAAATTAGATTTAACTCAGGAACAATATACAGAAAAAGTTTTGAAAATAATTGATATTACTCTAAATGACTATTTCAAATTTGATATTCTTAGAATTAAGCAACAACCTGTTAATATACAGAAAAAATATAGAATAGCTTATGTAAACCTTGTAAATAGTCATTTAATTACAAAAAGTACAAGGAAAGTAATTATAAATAATCTGGACATTACAACACAAAACATTATAACCTTATACCAAAATGATATTAAAAGGGTTAAAGATAATCCTAAATTTGATAAGACATTAGCTGAAATACTACACTGCACCGAGAGTCTATTTTTAGAAAATTTTATTAAACATAACAAAAAATAATTAAGTAGTATTATGGCAAAGCAATATGACAAAGCATTGGATAATAGTCCTTTATTAAAAGACAGTGTAATTGAAAGAGACTATACAAGCGTGGTAGGGGAAGAAAACATTAGTATTGAGGATGAAAATAATCTAATAGAAGAAACTCAAAAACAAAATGTAGAACAACCAAACGAATATGTTGAACCTCAGACACAAAAAGAAGAAGAAGAATTTGTAAAAAAAGAAAGACAAAAATTCAAATTCGCCGAAAAAGATGTTAGTACAATGGACTACCATAAATTAATGAGGGAACAAACTCAACAGATACAACAAGATGAACAAGAGGAATTAGAAGACCAGCAGCAACAAGGTTTTAGACCTTCAAGCGGTTTTGGGAGTGGAACAAAATCAGATTTTGATATTCCAAAAGAGGATATTAAAAACTTTGTAAGCACCTTACTTCCATTAGGAAATGAGAAAATGGGAGTATTACTTTCACAATTTGCAAAAATACATATTACCAGATTAAAAATTGTATTAGAGGAACATCAAGTTCCAAAACATATTACAGAAACATTAATAACAGTATTCACACAATTAAACGTTACTGCTGAATGTGATTGCAAATTAACACCCGACGAATTAAAGTCATTAAAAAAGGCTTTGATTGATTACATGCAATGGAAGAAATTTGAAGCTGCAAATCCAGGAACTGCATTAATAACAGTAATTATAATAATAGCAGTTAGTTTATTAAGTAGATTCTTACAGTCAATGATGACAAATCAGGCTCTATTAAAACATTATCTTGGTCAACTTGATATTGATATAAAAGAGTATAAGAACAGAAAAGAAAAAGATAGGAAACCATTAGTTAATGATGATGAAGAAGAAAAACAACAACACAAAAAAGCAGCTTAATTTAAATAATTAATACACATAAAATCATGGCACAGACAAAATTAGAATTTACAGAAAACGAATTACAGAGGCACACATTATATAATATAGTATCTGTTAATACAAATGATAATTTAAAAGTTGAAAGGGGCTATTTACTTGACTTAGCAAAAAGATATGTTGATAAAAACGAACGAAGAAGGGTTTTTATTATTTCCGATAACTTTACTGAATTATCAAAAAAATCAATTGAAACCGTATCTTTCAAAAGTGTTGGCAAAGTTTCTTTTGGTAGTATAAAATTAGTTGATTTAGGAGCAACAGGTATTGAAAATTTACCCAAAACATTATCAAATATTTATAATTCATTAGTAATAATCAATTGTAACATAGTTGATTTTGATTCAATTAAAGATATATTGAGTAAAAATGAAACAAATGATATGCTCTTTTTAAGGAATATGATGTTTTTCATGCCAACCGAAAAAGCATTAATTGAAGAAAGACAAGTTGAAACAAGGTTTTATTTTGAAATCTTTGAAAATCATAACATTAACTTTATTGACGCAGGATATATTTCAAGTTTACAGGATTCATTTGGTCAGGAATCATATTTAGTATTTTTATTTGCTCAATATGTTGCTAATCAAAGAAAAGGCGTTAATATTATCATTGATTTGAATGAAGTTAAGATATTGGAAATGCAACGAAAATACTATTATAAAATTATCAATGATTTTGAGAAACTTTTAGATATGAAAGACTTTGACAAAGATGCTTTTGCTAATAAATATATCCAATTAACATAAAACAAATATTATGAGAGAAGCACATATAGAGTTGGTAGTAGGAATGCCAGGCGTAGGAAAGACTTACCTGACAAAGCAAATAATCGAAAAGTATGTAAAAATCCAACAACGCCCCGTTTTGATATTTGATATAAACGGTGGTGAATACGATAATTATGAAACTATTGAATATGATGCTAATATTGAATCTATTCAAGACAGAGGAAAAGAATTAAGAAAATTTATACAGGCAAAACCTCACATTAGGAGAATAGTTCCATTTGTTGCAGACAAAGGACATCTACGATTTATGACAGTAAACGAAATGAGAGGTGTATTTGAAGCTGTGGCTCAGAATGTAAACCGTAGTCTTGTTTTATTTGAGGATATAAATAAGTTTGAAACCCGATTTCAAAAAATAGACTTTGTAAGTACATTCGCTTCTATCAGGCATGGTGGAGGTTCTGGAAAAGGAAATGATTTAATTTTACAATTCCAATCAATAGGGAAAGTGCCTACATCACTTTGGCAAAATGCTAATTTACTAAGAATACATAATACATCAGACAATCCTAATACTTATAGTAAGCGTATTCCAAACTTCTTTTTAGTTCAGGTTGCTTGGTTAATTATAGGCAAAAGATTCAGGGAAGCTTTGGCATATTTAAGGGAAAGAGAAATTTCGTATAAAGACTATAAATATGTAAGACAATACTTTGACAAGGAAAAATCAACAGATTTAACGGCTTTCATGAAAGGGTATGGATTAGAAAAAAAGGATTTACATGAAATAAGTAAAAATACCGATAAAATGTTTACTTGTGTATGGGTAGATTTACAGGCTAATCAACTAAGTAATGCTACTGAAGAAGAATTTGCCAATGGTGTTAAGGGTTATTATGAAGAATTTGACCCTCGCAAAATAACCAATAAGATGAAACTTGAAAAATGTAGTAAAGATGAAGCTATTAGGATGCTTGTAGAAAATAATAGATTTTATTTAGATTTACCGATTCAAAAGAAAAATTAATAATAATAATCATGGAAAATAAATTTAGTATTAAAATTGAAGTAAAAAATAACTCTGATAATAAAACAGAAGTTACTTTATTTGATTCGCCTTTTAATAAAGATTATGAAATAAGATTAGTCCCTACAAATAATAATAAACTCTTTTATATAACAGATAATCCAAATATTCCTGATACTTATTTTCTCCCAATCTTTAATTATTATAAATTTTATATTAAAGGTTTATTAATAGAAACAAATAAATTATCTGACAGTATTTTATCTTATGACACAATAGAAAAATCATGTATAGAATTAATACATGCGATACCTAATTTAGTTAAAACGATAAAGACATGCAAGTTAGATTCTGAATTTGTGCATCTTTATAATGATAAATTAGTATATTTTAATGAATATTTCCAAATGCCATTAGAAGCAGGCGTTTATATAAAATTCAATTTAAATCCAAAAGAAACTGTTATATTTGAGTTTCTTGTAAATAATGTAACATTGATACAGAATACACCAGCATATAATACATCAAGATATATTAAGGATATACTTGATAAAGAGTGCAATGATTATTCTATTGATAAGATTTCGTTAACTGACAATCAATTATGTATTATCGATAAACTTATATTTGAATCTTTTTTTGCAGGATGTAATTCTATAAAATCAGATAATCAATGGTATGCAGAAGAATATTCTAATTATAAAAGAAAAATTAAATAATAACAATCATGGGAAAATCAACAGTTATAAATCCAAATGATAGATTTTTAATTCTTAGAGTTAAAAACTTAAAAGATAAAGTTTCAAAAGCAACTTTGTTTGGTAGTTGTTTAGATGATAATTCAATAAATCAGGACTGTGAAATTTTATTAGAACAGAGTGGATTCATGTTAATGAAAAATAATCATAATTATTTGAGAAAATATCTACTCAGTAGGATGATTGAAGTAAAAGGAATAAAAATAAATTTTTTGGACTCAAGGGATTATGAATTTCAAACATTTTATCTTACTCCCTATGGTTCAAAATGCTCTAAAATATACAGAGTTACTAAACAAGAAACTAAAAAACAACCTTTTTATATTGATGAATCTTTTAATCTATGGATTGATGATAATACTTGGATAGAAATAGAACTTGAACCTTATGATTCATTAGATATTATATTTTGTATTAAAGAAGAAATAAGTCCTAAATTAATTTTAAGTGATTTACCAAGAGGTATATTTAAAAAGATATTTGGTAAATTCTATATTTTTAAAGCTAATAAATAAGTATCATGAAATCAATAACACCGAAAGAATACAGAGAATTAATAGCAAAGCAGAAAAAAAGTAAAAAATACCGTAATACAGTAGTTGAATACGATGGAAATACTTTCGATTCTATCAAAGAGAGAGATTATTATATTGAGTTAAAGTTAAAACAGAAAGCTGGAATAGTTAAAGATATTTTTTGTCAAGTGCCTATTTTAATTGAAGTCAACTGTATAAAAATATGCAAATATTATTGTGATTTTAAGATTATTTATTCTGACAAATCAATTGAATATGTAGATATTAAAGCATTTGATAAAAAAAACAACAAATATATAACTACTCCGGCTTTTCAATTAAAGAAAAAACTTGTTAAAGCTGTGCATGGTATTGATATTAAAATAGTTTAAAAACATGTTTTATAACATATTTTTTCTTAACTATCTTTTATTTTTTTTTGTAAATTTGATAATTAATTTAAAAATCACGTAAAAATGGGGAAATACACTATTGATGAAGTGATTAGAGCCTTAAAACAAAAAGGCTGTATTGTCACTGAGAATGAAGGGATAACCGTTAACCTTTCATTTTGGCATAACGAGAGACTTGAAACCCGAAAAACAAGGGTGGAAAGGGAATCTATTGCAATAAATAACTCTAAGAAATTAGGCAATAGTTCTTGGGGTAAAATTGACTTCCTTACTAAAAACTATGGTTTTAAACTCTATGGTTTAAGTACTTACCGAAAACGTTGTGAAATAAACGACGTTAATGATGATATAAGAAAAAATAACTAATATGATAGACCAGTCAATTATCATTATATCCTTACAGGATAGACAAAAAGAACTTAATAGTTACATTACAGAGATTGACAAAGAAATTAAATCTCAGGAAACTATACTTTTAAGTATTACTGACATAGAATCAGAGGATTACAAGAAGGTTAAAGCATTAATATCCGAATTAGAAAACGACAAGAAAGTTAAATCAGATTTCTTGACAAACTACGTCAATCATGTAACTTGGGATATTCACCAAAACGAATTGGATTATCAGGAATTTTGTAACAATCATGAAAAGTACATTAAAAAATGTAAAGAATTTTTTAAATCGGAATTACTTACATTAGAACAAAAAAGGGCATTAAAAGACTTAATTAGTACTTATGAGAGTTCTAAAAAATGGAGAAGTGCTTTTGCCTTTATTGATTTATGGCGAAAATTAAAAGCACAGGTTAATATGACTTCTAACTACCTTAATTACAAAAGAAATAAATCAAAGTTTACTGTGAATCAAATAATGTCAATATGAAAGAAGAAAAATTTAATCCAGAATATGATTCAAAACCTGAACCTAAAATTATAAGTGAGAAAAAAATCGAAATTACTTTGATTGAATATGATGATAATACAAGTCATATATCAGTTAATAAAGGTGATGTTGATATTTTTACAGTCATAGGAATTTTTGAAAGTCTATTAAGAAAATTATACAAATGAAAAATTCAATTTACTTCATTATAATAGCTTTAATAACAACCTTTGCAGTAATATTATTATCCTCATTGGATATTTACGTAATAGATGTATGGTTCTGGGTAATTATGCTACCTTTAACAGCAGGAGGTTTGTTTATTATTGATTTAATTAGTAAACGTTTTAAAAAATGATAGAATTAGTTTATAACATAATAAATAAAAACTCAAAAGCAAAAGAAATTACTCTTTTTAAAGATTTTCCTATATTTAAAATAAATACAATAATTATTAAATATTCAAATAACTTTAATAATACAGCAAATTATATATTGTTTTGTAGAAAAAAATCAATAAAAAAATTATATCCATCAAGTTATGATACTCCAAATTTAATGCACACAATAAAAATACCTTTAAGAACAAGAATAAAAATAGGTTTTGAAAATTATTTTGTACAATTTAAAATACAAGAGTATGACACTTTTACTATACGTTTTTTAACTAATCTAATTTATATTCCCGATAGTAAACAATATATAATAAGAGATAATCAATTTATAAAAAACATCACATTAAATTAAAATGCTAATAGATTTAAAATATTTAAAAGATAAGTACAACCTTAATTTAAAAGGTGTTTGTCATATTGGAGCTTCACATGCAGAGGAGTTCGATAAATACGTTGAGTGCGGAATAAAAAATCAGATTTGGATTGAAGCTATACCGGATGTATATAAAAAAATGTGTGATATTCTTATTAAAAAAGATGCAAGAGATATTCAATGTAGTGCTCTTAATCTTTGTATTTCCGATGTTTCAGGTAAGGAAGTTGACTTTCATATAACAGATAATGAAGGTCAGAGTAGTTCAATGTTAGAATTGGATTACCATAAAATAGTGCATCCAAATGTAAAGGAAATTAAATCTATTAAACTGATTACTAAAACCTTAATGGATGTTGCAAGATCTGTTTTCCCTTATTTTTTGTTTGGAAAAGATATTAATTTTCTTAACCTTGATATTCAGGGAGCAGAATTACTTGCTTTTAAAGGTGCTGGTGACTTACTAAATGCTCTTATTGATTATATCTATTGTGAAGTCAACACAAAAGAATTATACAAAGGATGTGCTTTACTTGAAGAAATAGACGACTACCTTTATGATTTTGGTTTTAAACGTGTTGAAATCAAAATGACTGATTGTTTTTGGGGTGATGCTTTTTATATTAAATCTTAAAAATCATAAATTTAAATACTATGAATAATATATACTGGACAGAGCCATTTTACAGTCATGAACAAAACAAATGGCAAGTAAATAAAAAGTTTAAAGAAGATACTATTGAAAAACAATATTTTAAGAACAAAGTGAAAGCTTGGGATTTTTTAAAAACTATTAATGTTTATGTTGATAATGAATTAGTTGTAAGTAAAGTAAGTTAACAATGAATCTAAAAGAAGAATTTAGAAAAGAACATCCTGAAACAATAGGAGAAGAAGATAGTATGTTTGATTTGTCTAATTATTGTGGATGGATGGAAGGAAAATTATATAATCTAATTAATCATCAACCTTTTAAATGTCCTGTTTGTGGTGGGAATGGTTTAGTACCAGCGGGTTTTTATAATACTGTAACAGGATATAGTACAACAACTTCAACAGCACCTTTAACATGTAGAAGTTGTAATGGTACTGGTATTGTTTGGAAATAATTAAAATGTTAATAATGAACTTTTGCACAGTATCGGATTATAACTATATCTTAAAAGGACTTGCATTGTTTGATAGTCTTAAAAATACCTTAAATGATGATTTTATTCTACATTATTTGTGTATGGATAAGAAAATATTTGATGCTATTACTAAAATAGATGATAACAGGTTAATCCCTATATTATTGTCTGATTTAGAGAGTATAGATACAGAATTAAGACAAGCAAAGAATAATCCTGCAAGTAAATATGGAACACAATATAGTCAATATTGCTGGTCGTTAACTCCTTACTTCATTAATTATATATTAAACAATTACTTATTTGAAGATGAATATTTAATCTATTGTGATTCTGATATTTATTTTTACGAAAGTCCTCAAAAGATAATTGATGTAATTAATAATAAATCAGTTGGCATACATACTCATAGGTTTGGTGGTGAATATAATGAAAACCAGGATGTAGGTTGGTTTAACGTAGGAGTAACAATATTTAAAAAAGATAAGATAGGACTTTCGATTTCAGAAAGTTGGAAAAATTGGTTACTTACAACTTCACACCCTTTTTATCAGAAATATGGAACTTGTGGAGACCAGAAATATTTAGAATTATTTATCCGTTATTGGAAAAATGATGTTTGTATTTTCGACCAGAATACAGAAATAGGACACTTAGCAGCTTGGAATTGTAGCAATTTAGTACATCCTAAAAAAGGGTATATAATTTATAAAGGAGTAGAACAAAAGGTTTATTTCTATCATTTTAGCCATTTTGTAGAGGATTTACAAAGTAACACATGGAAAGACCATATAAAAGAACCTCCCGAATGGTTGCCTTCATCAGACCTTAATATTAAGCCTTATTATGAGGATTATTTTTATACTATAAAGAAAGTTAATGAATTAACATGAAACCATACATAGGAAAAAAACAATTTAACAGAGGCTTGAAATATATTTGCAAACCAAGTTCAGGAAGCCCAACCTTTAAAGAAGGTAAATATACAGGTTTTAAACTTGGTATTTCAAAATTAGCAAAATTAGTTGCTAAAAATGCAAATAGAAGTCTTAAAAAAAGGAATAGACAAGAATTAAAATCAGATTTATTAAACGAACTTGAAAATTTATGTTAGATGTCATTGCAAACGTAAAGATAGACGAAAGTAAACCGGAAAGAGTTAAGATGTTTATAGCTTCTTTAAGGAGTTGTTATTTTCTTAACTCAGGAATGAAAATTATAATCAATTTGGATAATCCTTCACAGGAGTTATATGAGAAGGTTTACAGGGAGCTTTTTAGCTCTAATATTGATTTTAATTTAACTCAGACAAAGAAAGACAATAGAAGTTACGGAGAAATATATACCGAATTAATCGAACTATACAGTAAAAATAACTATATCCTTAATTTTATTGAAGACCATTTTTTTGTAATTGATTCACAAATAAAGATTTATATGTTACTTTCCGAAATGGATAAATACAATATAGATGTTTGTAAATCAACGTTTTTTCAGGTAGAACAAAATTCAATAAAAGATGCAGGTATAGATTTCATTCAAAATAACAACTATGGATTTATATTTGAAAATAATAGACTTAACTTTGAAAAATACCAAAGATACTATGTAACAAGGTATTATATAGGAGTAAATTTTATTACTACAAAGAAATTTGCATTAAAGTTTTGGAATAGACCTAATATAAAAGATAAGAGACCGCATCCATACGAAATTGCTTGTTTTGATAGAAACTGGTTACACAATTGTATTATTCCGAATATTGAAATTCAGGCAAGTATTGACGACAATCATGGTGAACCTAAGACTTGTTTATTAGAGAGAAATGTAGATAAATTTAGAAAGATATGGAGCAATCTATAAATTTTATGCAACTTGCAATTAATGAAGGTTGGGGAAAATACCCAAAAGATTTAAACCCTAATAATAATTGGTTTGGCGTTTCTCTTTATTATCCTAATGTCGGATTAAGAAAAGGGAATAAAATGATTGTATTATCATTACAAGGGTCGTGGACACCATTTAGTAAAGAAATAATAAATGAATATGAGGTGCTTATTAAAAATAGGTCTATTAAATATATAGGTTTTTATATTGATAAAAAGCCTATTTACCAATCATACACAGGTGAACTACCTGATGAAAACTTTATTAATAATTTTATAATAAACTAAATATAATCATGAAAGACAAAATAATTGAAATATTAGTGAAATATAGCGATTCAACACTTTTTACTAAAAATGATAAAATTGCAGAAGAAATATTGCATTTATTTAAAAAGAAATCTAAAAAACAACAAAATAAAGAAATAAGAGAAAAATACGCTTTTCAGAAAGAATTAGAAGAAAATCCTGATTTTTGCCATTGCAGAGAATTATTAAATAAAGAACCTGATTTTATTCCTGAAACGGATGAAATCATAGGTAAATCAGACGAAATTATTTTTTACCCATATCATACTGAGAGACATCCTTTAATTTTAGACTATTATAAATGTAAAAGGTGTGGTAAAAAGGCTTATGAACAAATTGTTTACGCTTAAAATTTAACTTATGATTAATTTATTCAATATCCCGAACTATAAAATCAATACAAAAAAGTTTTCTAACTTGTTACATGATAAGATTGTAACAGAATTTGAAAACAACTTTTGTCAATATGTAAATGGTAAATATGCTGTTTCATTTAATAGTGCTACAAGTGCTATATTTCTATTATTCACAATATTAAAAAGAAAAGGAGTAATAACAAAACCTGTTTCAATACCTTCTATTTTGCCACCTGTGGTTGCTAATGCTATACTTAATGCAGGTTGTGATATTGAATTTAATGATAATTCTACTTGGGTAGGTCGCACTTATCATTTTGAAAGCTTAACTAATTTTGCTTTTATAGTTGATTCCGCACAAGCAGTTGGAGAAATAGCTAATACTATTAAAAATTATATCGTTATTTATTCTTTTTATCCAACGAAACCAGTAGGTTCATGTGATGGTGGAATGATTGTTACAGACAATAAAGATATTGCTGATGAATTAAGGATTTTGTCATTTAACGGAATGAATTATGCTGAGAATAATTGGGATAGACAAATTCAGACTATTGGTCATAAGATGTATATGAATAGTATTCAGGCATATATAGCCAATAAAAATTTAAAGAAACTTGACATGAAAAAAAGAGTATTAGCAGCAATCAGAGATGTATATAATAATAGCTTTAATTTAAACAGAACAAGTGACCATTTATATAGAGTAGATGTTAGTAAATCTGATGACTTTATGAAAAGAACATTAAAAATAGAAGTCAATAATTATGATGAATTTGTTAAGAAAGCATCAGAAAAGGGCATACAGTGTGGAATTCATTATAAACCTTTACATTTAATTGAACCTTATAAGAGTATTGCTAAACAACCTGAAAATACACCATTTTTCAAATATAAAATGCTTGAAACTTTAAATTGTGTTTCAATTCCGTTTCATGAGAGATTGACACAAACGGAAGTTGATAAAGTAATTGAATTTGTAATTAAGAATCAAAATAAACATTAATAAATAATAATATTTTAAAAAGTAATATGTCAGAATTTAAGCAATATAAAAAGAAAACGATTGCAGAACTCAGACCTGTAATTCAATCAGATATAGATATGGATTTTGATGAATTTGCAGAAAAAGTTAGTATTAGTCCTTATGATGCTGCAAATAATTCACCCAAATTAGGAGATATGATAGCACGTAATCCGAAAGACCATAATGATTTATGGCTTGTTGCTGAACAATTTTTTAAAGATAATTATGAGCCATTTCCTACTAAGCCAATGTGTGATTTTAAAAATAAAATATTATCTGAGTATAAAAATGGCAATATTGTAGTTGCTTCTCATGATAGGTTACAAGTTGCACCAATAAAAGATGTTATTGCACAGCCAACACAAGGATTATTATATGACTTAAACAGGGATGCAACGACAATCTTAACTTTTATTGACGACCCTAAATGGATTAATGATTATGCTTGCATGGCAGTAATTGTTGCTTTAAAAGAAGAAATTGAAGAACTTAAAAATCAATATAAAGATTAATGGAAAAAGAAATTGATAACATACTGAATGACTTTTTCTTAAATAAAATAGATTTATTAGAAGTAAGAAAGCAATTATTAATTTTATATGGTAATATGTTACCAGAAGGCACATCATGTATCTGTGAAAAACGTAAACCATTTTATATAGAAAAATTAAAATTTTTTTATTGCACTAATTGTGGAAGGGAAATTAAAAAAATAAATTAAATAATAATGGAAACAAATAAAGAAGAAAAAGTAGTTATTTCATTACAAACTTATAATGAATTAAGAGACTTTAAAGAAATGGTCTTAAAAAATGATTGTGTAAGAGTAAATAGATTCAGTATATTTGGGAAAACACCATTTGTTCAATATGAAATCATAACAAAAGACGAAACAATAAAAAAGTTAATAGAAGAATCCAATAAAATAAGAGATAATTTTGAAAAGAATATTAATATTGCTATTGAAATACATAAAAAAGAATTACTCGAATCTTTTAAAAGTTCATTTAAATTAAAACTCAGTAAAATAAAAAAGATGAGTATTTGGCAATTTATTAAATTTAGAAAATTAACTGATTAATAATAAATCAAATGGCATCAGAAAATAAAAAGCGTAAATTAAAAAATTCTTTTATGGTAAAAAGTTGGCTGAAAAATAAAACAACTAAATTAAAAAGAATTGGTTTCTATAATTCTTCAAAAAGAGCATTAGATAAAAAAATAGACAAATAATTTTATAAATTAAAATTGACTTAAATTATGAATTGGATAAATGTAAATATTGAATTTCCTGAATGTAATATACAACATGAATATATATTTGAGAGTGATACAGTATTAACAATAGATGATATACAAGAATATCATTTAGAAAAAAGAGTACAAGAATTTGATAAGGACTTTAAATTTATAAAAGGTTATTGGATGAATGGAACTAATGTTGTTTGCTGGACTTATATTACATATCCAACAAAAAAATCGTTTAATGTAGATTCCTTATCAGATGAAGAATTAAAACAAGCTAAATTAGCTTCAAATATCGATCCAAAATATAGTGGTATTCCAAATATCAACTTTTCGCTTTTAGATAAAAATGATGAAAGAGAAAAAATGTTCCAAAAACAACGAATTGAAAGAGGTTTCGATGATTCAGAATTATGGTCTCTTAATGATACAATAGCTAAATTTATTATTCCACGTTTAAAAAGGTTTAAAAAAATTAATTGCTGTTATCCCTATAACATTGCTGAAGATAAATGGAATAAACAATTATCTAAAATAATTATGGCTCTTGAATTAATTATAAGAGATAATGGTTCATGGAATTTTACAAAAGAAGAAACAAAAAATGTTGATAAAGGAATGAATTTATTTAGAAAAGTTTTTTTTAATTTATGGTTTTAAGATTTTAAAAGTATGAATAACAACATTTTACAGAGCAACATTCATTCAGATTTCAGGGGTAACTTAGTAGAAATACCCTTTAATGAATTATCTTTTATTCCGAAAAGAATATTTTATATTTATGATGTTCCTATTAATACTATTCGTGGTAATCATGCTCATTATGCAAGTAAGCAATATACAATAGTTTTAAAAGGTACAATAGAATTAATTTTAAATAATGGAATTATTGAAACTAAATACATTCTAAGAGAAGGAGAAAAGCTTTTGATTAACAGATTAGTTTGGAATACAATTAAGTTTCTTGAACCTGATACTGTTTTAATGGTTGTTTGCTCAAATTATTATGAAGCTGATGACTATATTACTGATTTTAGTGAGTTTAAAAAAATAACAAATAATTATAAAATGAGTTTAAAGGAATCGTAAATAATTATAAATAACATGGAATTAATATCACACAACGAAATATTAGACAAGTATATTGGACAAGTCGGTACTGAGAAAAGAGACTTGTTTGAAAAAGAACTTCAAAATAAAGTTGCAAAACAAATTGAAACACAAACAGAGTTAACAAAGTTTTTGAATCAACAAATTGAAGAAATTGACAGGACTATTGTAATTAGAAATGCAGAAGAATATCTTATAAATATATCAGAATTACTTGCCAATTCACTAAAACAAAAATTTAATCCTTTTATATCCCCTTTCTTAACTGGTGTTTTTTGGGTATTAGATAATTATAAAGTTTGTAAAAAATGAATACAATAGCAATAATCGGAATAATATTTATAGTACTTAATTATCTTATGGCTAACCACTTGTTTAATTGGTTGATAAGAAAATTTTGGAAAGAAGAAGAAAATGCACATATTTATTGTAGCTTTTTAATTCTATTTTTTATATTAATAACAATATTCTTTGGGATATTCCTAAAATATGTGATAATAACCTTTTAAGTATGCAGAAGAAAGACATTATAATAGTAGATATTGATGGAACAATATCAAAAATCGGTGAAAGACTTAAATATATCCAACAAAAACCGAAAGATTGGGATTCATTTTATAATGACTGTTTTGATGATGAACCAATTCCTGAAATGGTACAATTAGTAAGATATTTATGTAGATACTATATAGTTATTTTTTGTACAGGAAGAAGGGAAAGTGTCAGGCAAATTACAGAACAATGGATTGATAAACACGTTTTTAGAAATTGTCATGTTAAAATTCCTAATGAACAATTAATAATGCGTCCTGATAATGATAAAAGACAAGATATGGAAGTAAAACCTGAACAATTATTTAAATCAGGGATAGATAAAAACAATATTGCTTTTGTATTAGAGGATAGAGATTCAATGGTTCAGAAATGGCGTGAATTAGGATTGATTTGTTTACAAGTTGCAAATGGTGATTATTAATGATTTAACTATAATTTTATGAATTGGAACAGTATAAAAGAAAAATATCCAAAAGCATTACATTTATTGATAGAATCAGAGTTTTCTGATTATACAAAAATAGTAAGATTATCAGAATTGGATAATTGTGCAAATGATTTGTATATAGAAGTTGATGTAGGTTCAAGTGTTTATTATATCAGGGATTTATTTGATTTTTTTGATGAACAGTATATTTTTATTCATATATTACCAAGTCAGGTTTCATTAGAAAATAGATTAGAAATACAATGGTTTAGATATATAATAAATTCTAAATTAGAAAAAATAACTTGTGAATTAGCTTATTATCCAAGAAAAGAAGCCGAACATGCAGCCTTTGAGAAAGCATTTGAAATATTAGAAAACAGATTAAATTTAAAATAACATGAAAATTACAAAAATCAAAAGTAAATATCCATTAAGTTATGGATTGCTAAAAGAGTACATGAAAGAAAACAATATCAGTAAAGAACAAGTAACGAATATGGTTTTAATAACTTTTTTAAAGTCAAAAGATATTAAAATATTCAAATATACAGGGGAAGCTTTTAAAAAAATGATTAATAAAGGCTTTAAAATCTTAGAATCTGAACACAAAACAGACAAAAACTCAGCAATTTTAGGATTAATGGGACTTGCAGCACTCGCTTTTACAATGGTGATGGCAGGAAAAGATAGTAATAACAAACAAAATAAAAAGAAAAATGAAAAAAATAATTAGTTTTATAAAGAGCCTTTATTGGAAAACATTGGGCAAAAGAAAAATAAACAAAATAGTGAAAATTGCTTTAAAAGAGCCATTACCTGATATGTCACAATACTTAATAGGTAAATTATGAAAGAAAAGCTATTAACAGATTTCTTAATGTGGCTCAATTATAACAATCCACGTATTGACAGAATTAGTGAAAATGATTTTAAAGATATATCTGAAAAATTTATAAAAGCTACATCCGGTAAAAATAAGTATTGTGAATGTAAGGTTTGTAGCACTTATTCTATTAATGATAGATGGGATGATTGGCATTGTACTTATTGTTTGAAACCAATAAAAAAATAAGATATGAATACAGAAGCATATAAGAATTTGAGTTTACAAGATATGGAAGGTGAAATTTGGAAGGATATACAAGGATATGAAGGATTATATAAAGTAAGTAATTGTGGTAGAATAAAAAGTTTAGAAAGATTACATCCTTATTCTAAATATGTTTTAAAAGAAATTATAAAAATTCAATGTATTGATAGAATAGGGTATTTAAAAATTACATTTTCAAAAAACAACAAAATGTCAACAAAAAGCGTTCATCGTTTAGTTGCAATTAATTTTATTTTTAATGAAAATCCTGAAAAAAATATAGAGGTTAATCATAAAGACCTTAATAAAAAAAATAATCATTTTTCTAATCTTGAATGGTGTGATAAATTTTACAATCAAAAACATTTATATAAAAATGGGGTAAGGAGACCTATATGTTTTTGGGAAAATAAATCAGGAAATTTATCTCCCAGACATAAAGAAATAGAAATGTATTCAAAAAATAATGAATATATTCGTACTTTTGGTAGCATGAGAGAAGCTCTTAGATATATGAATGGGAATAGCTTAACAGCATTAACAATTTGTTGTAAGAATAATAATAAAACTGCTTATGGTTATAAATGGAAATATGTAAATAAATAATATATGAGTTTAAAAATTAGTGCAGGAATAATTGTATTAAATGGTGAGTTTTTTCTAAAACAGGTATTAGAAGCCATTTATCCACACGTACAAAAAATATGTATTGCCGAAGGTGCAGTAACCTATTGGCAAGACAAAGGTGTAAAATCATCAACTGATGGAACTATTGAAATAATCAAAAGTTTTCCAGACCCTAAAAATAAGATAATCTTAACTCAGGGTCAATATTCAGAAAAAGACGACCAATGTAGAACTTGGTTTAAACATATTCCAAATGATACTGATTATGTTTTTTCAATTGATGCAGATGAAATCCATTATGAATGGGCTTTTGAGAGATTAATAAAATTCTTAGAAAAAGAACAACCTACGTCACTTGGATTCAAGAGCGACAGCTTCTTTGGAGGATTTGATAGAATAATTTCGGGATTCGAGAGGGATTATAGTTTTAAACGTATTTTAAAGTATATTCCTGATTGTCAATACCTTACTCACCGTTTACCAACACTTTCTATTAATGGTCAGCCAATACAAGGAAAAGACATAACAGGAAATCAATTATATGAAGCAACAGGAATAACTATGTGGCATGGAACTTCTATTTCACCCAAACAGGTATATGAGAAGATTAATTATTATCATGATTCCGTTGCTAAAAATAACATAATTGATAATTATTTCAGGGATGTATGGTTGGCATGGGTTTTAAATCCTGATAAGCGACAAGAGATTGAAAGAGAAAACGATGGAGTTCAGGAGTTTAAAAAGACCGCAAGGGGTGATGCTTTTACTATTCCGTTCACCGGAGAACATCCTCTTGTTATTCAGAAATACATGCCTGAATTGATTGAAAAGTTTAATAAACAGTTGAATGAATATAAGAACAAAGCTTAAATATAATATATGGAAGTAAAATTAATAATATCAAAACAACCCAAATGCAAGACTTGTGGTAAATTAATGACTGAATGGAATCCTTATGCAAATGAACACGAACATAGTGAATGTACATCAGAACGTATTTCTGAAAATTTGATTTTAATAATAAAAAAACAATTTAATGAATATAAAAATAAAGCATAATGAATATAAAAGGTTATAGTTTTCTTACTGATGATGAAAATCAAAGATTGGCAAATGCTTTACAAATATTTTATAATCTTAATTATGATTTTAGTACTGATTTTAAAACACAAAAAGAAAGAAGGGATGAAGCAAGGTTAATATTAAAAAGCATTTCAAATCCAAATGTTACGGATGAATTTAGGCAATGGGTTGAAGTTAATCCTGATAAAATACTCCATAGATTAATGGATTGCCAACATGATGTAACAATAATTCCTAATTCTATAATATATAACTTAAAAAATAAAGTATAATGTGGAAAATAGAAAAACAATTTTGTGAATTATCACAGTTTAAAACAAGAGATGTCGAACTTTTTAGAAGTTCAGACCAAAATGAGACAGCAATATATTTTACAGAAGTTGAGTATGAAAAAAGAGAAACCGCAAAAGCATTTTTTGAGATACTACGATTTGGATTAGATGGTGGCGACCATCAATTATACATTAGGTTTCCAAATATAGATTATTTTGTAGAAATGGGTGGTGATGGATTTGGTTCGGGTAGAGGTGATATGAAAAAAGAGACAGGTAAAAATGTGTGGGAAAACCAATACAAAGAACCATTTACAATTTATTCTCATAATGATAACTTAATATTATTGATTGGCAAAACAGATTACACACCTGAATTTAACTTTATGACAAGAGTTGCAAGTTACAATAAGGGTAATCCATATAATAGTCCTTATCCAAACGAAACATTTGTAAATTATGATGAAATTGAAAAAGCATTATCAATGAAGTATTTGAAAATACCAGAAACTATTAGAAAGATTGAATATTGCTATAAAACAAAGGATGAAATACCTAAATATTTTGTTATTGATTATCCTGCTTATAATTATAGATATGATAATCATAGATTTTTTATGATTGAAAACAATGTTTTAAGAGAATTTGAAATTAAAGACTTTACACGATACAGGGATGGTGGGACAACTATAATTACGGTAATAGATGAAAATAATAACGAACATAAATTCTTTTATCCAACATTATTACCAACAAAAACACTTTGCGAAAAATGGGATGATATAGAATTGATAGAAGTTGATGAAACAGAGAAAATAAAAATTATAAAGTTCTTAAATCAATTCAATACATTGGATTTGATAATAGATATTTTGTGTACAAACCCATTAAATAAAGTATAATGGAAATAAATGAAACTCGTATAGTATATTATAAAGGTAAATTTGTAAAGTTACTTATAGATTGCAGTAAAAGATATTTTTTTATTGAAACATCATCAGGAGTAATAAAACCAATATCTGAAAATTTAGCAAAAGAATTATTAGACTTTGGTATAATAATACCTGCTTATTTAGAAATGATAAAATTACAAAAATAAGACAATGATTCACAAAGTTAAAAGAATATCCTTTGAGCTTTCAAATTGCTGTAATATGGCACACATACATAAAAAGTGCCCTGTTTCATTACATGAAGGTAATCCTCAATTTTTACCATTAAAGGTTATAAATAAAGTATTTGATTACTTACAATCTGATGGTTGGCATGGTACTATTGCGTTTCATACATATAATGAGCCTACAATAGACCCACGTTTATTTCTATTAATTCAAAAGGCTAAAAATATTAATTGTCAGGTATTTATAAGTTCAAACGGTAGGTTTTTTAATCAAACTTTACTTGATGAATTAGCAGAAATAGAAGTTAATGAAGTTCTTATAACTTGTTATGATACAATTGAATTTGACAGATTAAATAAATTAAGTAATTCTACTATGCCATATATAGTTGGATTAAGACAACTTGATGATAGAATGACTTTTTATGAAAAGCAGGTTAATGATAATAAAAAACCTTGCAATATTTTAAATGACATAATAATAGGTTATAATGGTGATGTATGCTTATGCTGTCTGGATTATAGAAAACAATACAGTTTCGGAAATTTATTTAATTCTGACTTATTAAGTATCTTAAAATCCGATAAATTTTCGTATATTTATGAAAATTTAATGAATGGTAATCGAATTAATGATTTGTGTAAACGTTGTAATTGGTCGAGATAGTCATGAATAAATTTGCTTTTTTCCATTTACCACGCACAGGAGGTAGTTTTTTAGGATATTACATTAGAGAGTATCTTAATAATGATTGCATAGGAATTGGACATCAAAGATATATAGATGTAGAGGAACAAATTAAAGACTCTTTCCCTGTTATATTTGTCCGTAATCCTTTTGAATGGTATATTTCAAGGTATTTTTATTATGTTCGACCTGATTATAAAACAGAGGGTGGTATATTAAAAGGTGTTGACGGTAATATTTCAGGAGACGAATTTGTTAACAGATTTCCTACTTTTGAGAGCCGTTTTCTTTGGGGTATTGAAAACTGCCATAATTTTACTATGCAGTATTGTTTTGACCAGATGGCTAAGAAAGATGGCAAATTAATGGTTGCAGTAGGACAGATAGAAAAAGTACAAGAAGAATTCGACCAGATATATTTATATTGTGGTATTAAAAAGCCAAAGGTAAGTATAGCAGAATATTATAACAAGCATAAAGAATCTGAAAAACATACTAATAGGAGTTATCATGAGCATTATTCTGAATACCATACTCCTAAAACTATTGAACTGATTAAAAAATTTGATGCTGAAATTATAGATATGTTTGGATATGAATTCAATAAAGGATAACGTTAATTAAAAAAAATGTAATGGAAGAACAAAAGTTTGAAAAAGTAGAAATACAACAACAAGTTGTCCGTAGGTTGCTTTGTATTGGTTATAAAGGTTTTTGGAAGGTTACAAATTTTATAAAATTAATGCCATATCCAATTAGATGGATGTATTGGACAGCTCTATATTACTATAATAGATACAGGTTTCCAAATGGAAGTTTTACTTTGAAATTATACCGTTCTTATTGTAAATAATGGCGTTATTGTTTTGTGCTTTCAATCAGATTATTAAACTAAAATATATCAAAATGGAATACTTTGGAACGAATTTAACTGAATATGGACATTATACATGGGATTTGACTGGGGACAGAATGATTAAAATAGGGTTATTACCTAAACACACACCATTTAATCCCGAAGAATTAACAAATAATTTACCAAAAGGTGAAGTTATTTTTTATCAAAGTTCAGAATTTACTGTTCTTGGAATATCTGGTAGTTGTAAAGATGAACGCAATGGCACGAAATCTATATTTTGGGTAAAGGAAATTTTATCAAAGCAAGAAATGTTTGAACGTATAAACGAAAATAAACTTTCAAAAGCTATTATAGATGCTATGCCTTTGGTGTGCTATTAAATATTCCTAAATATCAATTTGTTTTGAAATAAAAAATTAACTATATTTGCTATATTATTAATAATTAAATTTTTACGTAATGATAAAAAATGAGACAGAATTTAAAATGACTGTATGTAACCAGGAAGAAGAAAACCTTTTCCTTGACAGTCTAAAACCAAATCACGTAGTTTTGGAATGGGGTAGCGGTAAAAGTACTATTGCTATTGCTCCACTTGTTAAACAAGTTTATTCTATTGAAAACAATAAAGAATGGTTTGATGAATTAAAATATATAGTACCGGAAAATGTAAGTTTAAATTATGTTCCGGCTAATGAAGAACCAACCGGAGGTGATGATGGTACATATCAGCAATTTAAAGACTACGTTGATTTTGCAGCAACCTTAAACCGTAAATTTGATATTATTTTTATTGATGGTCGGGCAAGAGTAGCTTGTGCTGAATTAGCAGTTAAACTATTAAAGAAAAACGGACTTCTTTTCGTTCATGACATGCGTAATCCCAAAATTGAGTATCGTCGCGATGAATATGAACCAATCTTTGATATGTTTGAATTAGTTGATTATGAGTTTACAATGTATAAATTCAAACCAAAAAAGTCTTAAAACATGGTAGATACAAATACTTGCTGGTATATTGATAAATGTATAGATTCAATGAATTACTTTTACGACAAATCTGTAAAAGGCAGGACAATTGAGGATTTATCTAATCAGTTCTATCATTTATCAGTATTCCAGAAACTAATTAATAGTATTGATGATAAGAACCTGAATCTTATTGATTTAGGTTGCGGAACAGGAATGATTTCTCAATTTTGTAAGAATCATAATTATAAAGGTTCTGATTTGCCAAATGTTTTAATGAAGAGTGCTATGCGAAATTATCCTGAGCATTATTATCGTAATTTTGATTTAACGGATGTAAACCAGGATGCAAGTTGGTTAAAAGATTATGACATTATAGTTGTAAATGGAGTAATTGACATTATGCAATATCCTTTACAAACATTTGAAAGAATCTTACAAAATGCAAGCAAATATATCATTCTACATAGACAGGAAATAACACAAAAAGGAGAAACTCATGTTATTAAAAATGATAGTTATGACGGTTATACTTATCATTCTATAATTAACGTGAATGATTTCAAAAAACTTTTAAAGAAATATAATTTTGAGGTAGTTATGCAGGAAAGACTTGAATTTACTAACTGGGAAGATGATGGCGCAAGTTTCTTGATAAGAAAAGAACGAACATGGTCATTATATCAAATAGACCATAAGCTGACAAAATATTTTGGTAATATTGAAGATGGTCAATGTATTGAAATTGGCTCAAATGATGGTTTAAAACAATCAAACACATATTATTTCGAGTTTTATCAGAATTGGCATGCCTTATTAATTGAACCTATACCTGAAATATTTAATAAATGTGTTGAAAACAGGTCAAGAGCAAGTCTATGTATTAATTGTGCTATTGTCGGCAAAGACTATAAGGAAAAAGAAATAGAAATGATTTACACTCCTGAAAGTAATGGACTTTTATCAGTTGTAAATGATGAAAACGCTCCTTATTTAATGAAACGAACAAAAGAAGAAGGCATTAAAATTAAAGTTCCGGCTTATACTCTTAATGAAATTTTACAGTTGTCTGAAGGTAAATTTGGCAAGCATTATAATTTCATGAGTATTGATGTAGAAGGTTATGAAAGAAATGTTTTAAGTAGTGTAGATTTTGGCAAGTATATTATAGATTATATTCTTGTAGAGGAACTTGAAGAAAATTCCGTTATTGAAACCTTATTGAGTTCACATTATACTAAGATAGATAAATTAACAGAGCATGATTATTTATATAAAAGAAAATAACTTATGAAATTAAAAGACATATTTAAACGCAGAAATAAGATTTTAAAGCAAAAGAGAAAAACCGAACAATTGTTAATGACAGGTGCTTTAATTGCTGAATTAATAATTGATGATATGAAAAAGAAGACAAGAAAAAAAACGCCTGAACAAATAGAAATTGATGATGATAGATTGAGTTATTTATGGAATTCAGGAGTAAACAAATGATAAGGAAAAAGAAAAGCAGGATTTTTAGTCCTGCTTTTTAATTATTGCTTATTGTTTTCAAATGCTAATTAGCATTTTATTGTTTTCAAATGCTAAAATATAATGGAATAATTTATCACTCCATCCATTTATTTCGGCAGTCCAAACGCCTGTTTTAATTCCGTGAGTATTTGTAGAAATATCAATTATATAAGAGTTTTTATAAGGAGTTGTATCAGGTTTATTTTTTATACCAGCTGAAACATCTATATCCTGACTATCCGAAATTACAACTAATCTATCAGCATCTTTGGCATACCCTTTTGATTTTAACCATTCACATAATTGATATGTAAATATTCCACCTTGTCCTAATTCGGAACGTAAAATATTATAATCATTAAATATTCCTAATCCTTTTGAATTAGACCAAATTTTATGAGCCCCTTTTCGAGATCCATCATCACCAGCTGTAAATACTAAAATTAAATCCTCAAACATGTAAGAACCTAATGCAGCCATTGAAAACGCCAAATCAAGACGTGTAAAATCACTAAATTTTGAGGTTATTCCGCCCATACTTCCTGATACATCAATTGCTAAAATAGTAGTACCTTTAATTTTAATACTTGCAAAACATTTTTTCATTGCTTCATTAATATCCTCTGTAAATTCCGGCACTATTCTTTGAGCAGCAAGAAAATTTAAAGGTGTTAACCATTGACTATTAACCTGTGATATTGCCTTTTTTATATTTTGTCTTGTAATCCCTGATTCTGTCATGTTTCTTAAATTTCTCAAAATAGCTAATGACCCTAATGAATTTTCTTCAATCATTCGTTCAAAAGTTTCTTTTTTATTAGCCCCAGAGGACAAAGCTGTTTCCCAAGTATTAGCAGGTTCTAATGTACCTGTTATCAGTTTTTTAAGAGCCTCTGAATTTTTTTGAGTAGGTTTTGGATGTACTAAATTAACTACATCAACAAGAGATACTTCCATATTGTTTTTCTTGTACTTAGCTATTTGATATTCATCATAATTATCAAAAGCTGCTGCAATACCTTTCTTAATAGGTTTTGATAATGGTTTAATTTTACCATATCTTACTTCTATCATACCCAAAAAATCCATAAGCATATCAGGTCTATTTGCTATTTTTGCCAAAGCATTTTTAATTGAATACCCTTTATGATATTGATTAACTAATAAAAGTAACCATAATGGAGTATGTCTTAGTTTTTGTTCAAAACGACATTCGATAGCTAAATCAATTACTTTTTCAGGATTTATTTTTTGAACTAAACTTTCAATTTGAATCATTATTTCATCAGATGATTGATAATAATTTGATTCAAATAAAAGATTGGCTAATGTAACCCTACGAAGTAATTCATAATCGGTATATTTACCAGCAGTGTTTGTTTCAACACCTGCTATAATACCTTTTTCAAACCCTGTTTTTTTAGTGTTAAATTTTGACATGTTTTTTAAGTATTAAATTAAACAAAAAAAGCATGGTTTAAATCAGTTAAAGTATTGTTTCCTGAAAAGAAGTAACTTTAAACCTCACACCATGCTTTGAGGGGATGACAGGACTCGAACCTGTGACACACAGTTCCGCTCGAAGTATCTTTAATCTCAACCCTTATTTAAGAAGGGTAAAATTGACAAAAGTTTTTCTTTTACTATTGCTCTACCATCTGAGCTACATCCCCAAAAGCAGGTAAAATTTAATAGAGAAATTTTAGCGCTCTAACCAACTGAGCTACTCAATTGCTTACACAATTAAGACAGGACTTGAACCTGTGACCTCTCGATTAACAGTCGAAGTAACTCTATTATCACCCTGCAAATATTTTATAGAACGTTTATGAGTACAAATTTAATTGATTATTTTTAAAATTCAAAATAAATTTATATGTTATAAAACATCTTTGCTAAACAAATTAGTTTCTTCTTCACTTAATTCTATACCATATTCCTTGCAACCTTCTAATATATAGTCAGGTATAGTTATTTTTTCAGATGTGTTTTTCTTTAATTTCATTCTTATTGTTGAAAGCTCTTTCTCTATGCCCGATTTGATAAAATGTGAATACTTGCCGAAGTCTTGTGAAGTCTTTTCATTTTCAGTATTTTCAAAGTCTTTTAGCAGTCCTCTGTTTTTGAAATATTTAAAGCCTATCTCACCAACGAAAACAAGTATTAATAAAGTATAAGCTCCGTAAGCAATAGCAATATTATGAATATAGTCTATTATTGAAATATCAAAAAAAGTCCAAATAATAACACCATCAGCACTTGCAAATAGTATTCTTACTAAATAATGGAATATTTTATACTTTGCCTGGTAAAAAATCAGAATGAATAAAGTTGACAAGGCAAAGCATATTCCGATGAATTGAGTTTGTTTTTTGGCTATATCTATTTCTATTTTAGAGAATAGGTGCTCAAAGAATAGGCTATTTGTAGTAAACAGCATATAACATACTGAGCTTATTGTAACTAAGAATAATGATAAAAATATGTATGTAAAAACTTTATTCTTCATCTTCTAAATCATTAATTATATTTTGTAATGTGTGAACGTATTTTATTTCTCTTAGTAAGATTTTAGAGTTGTTCCGTTTCATTCTCAATTTATATGAGTCACCTTCTTTTCTTATTCTTAGTTCAAAATAAAAAGGTATAAAGACATAGTAAATGAAATAAGTATCTAAAACCTTAAAACCTAAATCATTAATAAGTTTGTCTGTTAGCGGGATAGGTTTAATCATATTAATACTAACGATTAAATCATTACCTATTCCAATAGTTTGTTTATTAATAGAATCTATTATAAATATATCATTAGAGTATCTACCCATGACATAATTACCGATTTGTAATTTATTTATTTTCATTGTATTATTTATAATGCACCCCTTTATTAAAGATATTTTTCACTCTTCCCTCTAATTTTTCTGCTTGTTCGTTAATTTCATTATATAACGATATTTTAATTGCTTGAATTTCAATTATAGCATTAGTTAAAGTTGTAGCTTTAAATTGAAATCCTGACCACAATTCAAAATCTTTTTTAAATTTATCAAATTCTGTTTCCATTTTCTATTTCTTTGAATTTATGATTAATATTTTTTATCTACAAACCAAATTATTTTTCCAGTAAAATCGGTATTAAACCAAGCAAAGAAATCATCTATACAATCGAATCCATCATTGATTGCAAGTTGTTCCATTTCAGAATATGACAATTTTTTATTATCAATAATTACAGTAGGTATATAATCTTCTATATGTCGGATATACAGAAATATCAATTATTTGCCATTTAATTTCAATTTTCTGAGTCCCTAAACATTTAAAAGTAGGTACAAACTGATACTGTCGTCCTTTTTGTCTATGATTATAAACGGCATGAATCTTATTACCTACTTTCCATTGGTCATTTTCATCTTTGCGAATAGTATGAAGTTTAGGATAATATTTAGGTGCTAATTCCGCATAAGATAAATCACCATATTTATTACCTATTCTATCATATAAAGCTAATTTAAATAAAAGTTTACTTTCATTTGTAATTATTAAATCATTATCAAAAGCAAGCCATATTTTTTCTAAAAAATGAGTCGGTTTACCGTTAATTTCTTGTTTAAATCCTAAAATCATATTTTTACAATTTATCATTTTTTACTACAATCATGTTTTGTTGATAGAATATAGATTCCGTAAAATCTTTATTCTTTGAGAGAGTGTAAGCTTTTATTATTTTAGAAACCAGACCAATATCTAACTTCCTATAATAAAGCTCATAATTTAGTATAGTATCAAATCTCTGACAACTAAATAATTCAAGTGCATGGACAAACTGATATAACGATAACCCTTTATTATAAACAAATATAAGTTGTATAATTTCTTCAAGAATCTCATTCTTTGGCGTTTCTATTCCATTTACACGACAAAATTTTTTTAATTGGAAGGTTATGTTATGTTTAATTTTGCTATATCCTTCATCACTCTGTAACGCTTGTTTGAATGGTTTGTCGAACATATTCAGATATTTTACTTGAAAAGGTTGTTAATGAATCCTTATTAAAAGTAATAGAGCCATTTATTTTAGCTCCTGACATTAAAGCAAAATAAGAAATCTTTTGATAATCTATACAATCTAACATTACTTCTTTTTTACTTTCTTCATCAACTACACCATCTTGAAATATATCTGTATTTTTCAAAATGTAATCATATAATTTAGAATATTTATCCCTGAAAATAGCATCTGTTTCGATAAAATCTGTACATCTCGCTATTCCATACAAAACAGTTGTTCTATCACGACCACCTGCCAAAAAACCTAAATCTCTTAAATCTTGTGTTGTAGGATTAATTGTTAATTTTACCTTGAATTTTTCTGAGTATAAAACTGATGCCAAATGATAGAATATACATCTGTATTCTACAAGTTCACCTGTTTTCATTTTACTTTCAAAGTATTCATTTGTAATATCAAAATATTCTCTAAGAGCTTTCTTTATAGCAGCATACTTAGGATATAAGTATGACTGTTTAACTGGATATTTCATATTTATTTTATTTTAAATTAGTTAATTGACATCAATTCAGTATAATTAAATTTAGTTCCCAAACAATCAGTTATTTTAACCTTTTCACCTTTAAATGATTGAAATTCATTTTTGTAGAGAATTATCTTTTCATAAACGGCTATCTTATTCAGTACGAAATTAATACCTAATTTTGTAATTTTCCAATAACCGGATGTTCGTTTTTTTGTATCAGTATTTATTTTTTCTTCTACAAGTCCCCAATGTTTGAGTTTAGAAATGCCGTTTATTCTTGTATCTGAAAAGAATTTATGGTGAATATACATCTCAAAATTAGTGCCCTTATGTAGATTATAAAGCCGAATCAACTCATAAGCCATACCTGCATATAAACGTCTTGTATAAACTTTAACAAACTGACCACAGCAAGGACAGTTAACGCCCTTAATTCTGTTTTCTTTAATGTATTGTTTAGCTGACTGAATTGTTTTCATTATTTTCAAGTTTATTAATGAGTTTAGTTAATTTTATCTGCTTTTCTTTCAGATAATCAATATATTGTGCTCTCGTAATAACTTCACAATCTTTACTATCTATAATATATCTATTTTTAGTTCCATCATAATAAACGTAATAATCATCAGGATAATTAGCATTATTAGTATTCTTATAAACTTTAAATATTTTGCCAATATATTTTTTATACCAACCTACATCGGCTGAGGCTTTTACAATCCTCAAATATTTAGGTTTATCTTCGATTATTTCAAAAATTGCATTGTTTTTTTCTACGAATTTGGCAGGCAAATAATTATTTTTTTCAAAGTAGTATAAATCATTTCCTTTGTATAAAATAATACCTTCCCCATAAAGTATATCCTTATTTGGTTCATAATAAGGAATTTTCAATTTTGCTTTCACGTTTCAATTTTATTTAATATTTTTATTAAATTTTTCTTTATTAATTTCCCTGTATATATCACACTCTAAATGACATGATACAAAAAGAGTTCCTGTTTGTGAATCAACATAAGGGCATTCTTTATTTGAATGAATGCACTGGTAATACTTAGGTTCTTTAACTTTTTTCATTGTCTTTTAAATTAGATTTGTACCATTTAATGAATTTTTCACAAGTTCCCATTGCACATATACCTGCAAAAAGGCTTAAACACAATATACCTATTCCTTGAATAAATGTTACTTTACTTGAATAAGCTAAAATTACAGGAATATAAAACATTAAATATAATAATGCAGTTAAAATATATCCTATTGCTTTCATATATTAAATTTTAATTGTTAATTGATTATTGTCTTTTTTACATTTGCATTTTTCAAGTGTTAATGTTCCTGAATCAATAATATCAACGGAACATCCTTGTTGCACATATTTTCTTAAACTTTTTAACCAATCATTTTCAGTATAACATTCAGGAACGGCGCATGCTGCAAATTGTGCACCACACTTACAAGTTATTACTTGTATTTTACATTCTGCCCCCATATTATTTATTATTATTTTGTTTTAAAAAATCGGATAAATGGTCTTTAATTATTTTATCAAAAACCTCAATATATTCTTTGTCAAACCAAATCATGAAGAATAACCAATGAAAATAATAGTACCCATGTTTCCAATGATATGAAGGTTTCCAATACCAATGATTTCTGAAATATAATTTTAATCTAAAACTAATACCTGAAAATACATCCTTAGTCTTAACTAAAACATCACCATAGCAAACCAATTGAGGATTTAAATGTAAATCTTTATTACGGTTATAATAATCAATACAGTCTTGCCCTTGTAACCCGTATGCAGTTAAATCCCGATTCATAATCATATATCCCATAGTTATATCTTATTTAAGTTTTGATTTCCACGAGGTTTACGACCATGTATTTTTTCATATACACTAATAAAAGCATTTTCAGTTGTCTTTGCAATTTTAAGATTACCCAAATCCTTATGTAAAATTTTAGAAGAAAACCTTTCTTCATTGGCTACCCTATTAAATTCTCTTACCTGTGTTTCAGCCCTTACTGATTTACCTTTTTTATTGATTACTGAGCCAACTCCAAACTTATAGATGTCTTTCAGTTTTTCATCTTCTATTTTATAGACGTGAAAATTTTTATTTACTTTTTCCATAATTATTATGCTGTTAAGGATTCTACTAAGTTTTCTGAATAAGATTTCTGTGATTTCCAACCATTTTTATTAGAATAAGTTTCGTAACAGAATTTAGTTTTATAATTTTCCAATGAAGGGCAGGCTTCATGAGCAGCATAGAGTAATTCTTCTTGTTCTATTATTTTAAAAACATTTTCCACACGACCTTTAAATATAACGCCATTGTAAAACATTTCACCAAGCATTATTATTCCTACACGTGCATACAAAAACATTTCTTCATCGTAATCAATTTCTCTTTCATAGATACTTTCTGCAATAGCTTGTGTATCTAATTTGTAGAGTAACTCAGCAAGTATTTCCTGAAATTGCCTTGCATAACTTATTCCGTATAATTTCAACTCCTTAGTAATATAAGGAATACCTGCAATCATAGCTTTTTTAATCAAAAGCCAAAAATCTTTTTTATCCATAATTACTTTAATTTTAACAGTTTAAATTTATCTGTCGGACTGTAACAATGACCTGAATAGTTGCATCTACCATTTTTCCCATTTCGAGGATTATATTCATCACATCTTTTTCCACACCCTTCATTTTTTTCACCAATTTCATCATAAAAGGTGCAATAAAAATAGTCAATATTAGTATCTCTTTCAGCTTCAAAAACAATCATTTCCTTAATATTGTTTTCTTTCATGTATTTATAATGCCATGATAAAGTGCAACATGATTCAGCTTTTTCTTGAAAATAGAGTTTCATAGTATTGATTGTTAATTACTTTTAAATAAAACTGAATCATTTGAGTAGATTATGTATTGATAATCCGTAAAATTAACTGAAAACAAATTAATAACATTAGTTGTCATTTTATCAGTATAAATCTCTATTTTAGATGTATCAGTAGTATATTTTAATATTATATCATCAATATTAATGAATTTTGTAACTAAAAACCCTTCTCCTTTATCGAACATGCAATAATATCCATTTTGTGGACTAAAAAAGCCGTTTTGATTATCAATAGAAACTGCTATTAAAGGATGTGTTTCTTTAAGAACAAATTTAGTTTCATTAGGAATCATAAGAGCAACAATAAACCCTAATATAGCACCTAAGAAAAATCCTTTTATTCCATCCCAAATATATTCTAAAATATCTGATGAATACCCAAACTCAATATAGAGTATTGCTCCAAAACATGCAAAAATAATAATTGTTGCCATAATTAAAATGTATTAAATTATTGACTGTGATTCCGATTCTTTGCCACAAATTAGGCAAAGAACCTTATTAAAATAACAGAGTATTGAGTGAACAAATTTAGTTTCAAAATCTATTTCACAATTATCTACTGTCCATTCTGTTTTACAGTGAGGACAAATATTTGTGACTGGATTCTTAACAATTTCATTCCTGTATTTTTCAATTGTTTTAACTCTTGAAGGTTTCATTTTACTTAGGTTTATTGATTTCAACTAATTTCTCTGCTTTTTGGTAAATTTTAGGAGCTAACTTTCCGATAGCCCCTAATTTAGTCCCATTTTGAAAAGTTACTATTACTTCACTTTTCTTTTCGTTGTAAATGATTGAACTGATTTTTACTGCCATAAATTTCTTTTGTTAATTTTGCGTTTTAGTAAAACAAGTAAGGGAATCCGTAATTAATTAAAAAATGAGCAAGTCCAAGACAAAGAAATCTTAATGCCAATAAAACGCCCTTCATAAAAGGCTTTGCAAAGATTCTGCCTAACAATTTGTCATAGACTGAACTTTCTCCGATATATAATAAATGCTTACCTGTCATTATATTATATAAAGGGTCAAAAAGAGCAAAACGAAGTAACCCATAACAAACTACATAAAATAGTACCTGCCAAATACTGTTTGCAGGAATAGCCATTGCAATAAGTAATGTAAGTACCATAAGAGCTTCGTAGAAATGATTCATAAACAGATATTTCACTTGCTTATATCTATCATAAAGATATTTAGCACTATCAGCCCAAGCATCAAAAAATATTGCTACTACAAAGACTGATAAAATAAACCATGTGTTTGTGTTTTCCATTATTATTCAATTTTAAATTAAACATTCTTTTTTTCACAATCAACCCATTTTATTCTGAATCCTTTATTAGAACCAAATTGAGATGTTGCTTTTTGTATAGCCTCTTGTTCATTAAAAGCACAAACCCAAGTTGTTCGTGTTTCCATAAATAAACTACCTTCATAACTATCCCATTCCATATAAACAGCATATTCATTCATGTTTCGTAAAATTTAAAGTTAATAAAACCAGTGAATTATGTTCCAATTAATAATTAAGAGGATAAAAGACAGTATAGCAAAGGCAATCATTATAAACTTTGTTATTTTAGCATGTTTATCATTATCATCACTTACTATTATAGAAAAAATAAACAGTGCTCCAATAAATATTAAAAATAATTTCATTATAATAAATTTAAAAAGTTAATAAAAAATTTAATCATTATTATTATCGAATGTTTGCTGTGAAACATACCACCCTAAATGTGCATAAGGATATTTCCCTTTTAATTCACTTAAAAATGCTAATATATCTTCTAATTTCTTTTCTGAATTATCAGGGTTTTCGGTATAATCATAATAAACATCAAAAAAGCTTTCAATAATAGTATCTGACAAGTCATAATCATCACATTGTGTTCCGTACTTATCATTAATTTTTGAAATAACTTTTTCGATTTCTTTTTTTTTCTTTACATTGAATTTTTTACAAGCATTAAAATACTCAGGTGAAAATTCTATCCAACCATTTAATATAAATGATTTTTTATCTTCATCTGTATATTCCTCTGTAAAGAGACAATCAAACTGTATTTCCATTGTTATTATAGCCATACTTTATAGTTTAAGAACAAGCCCATTAGCGAAAAAATAAAATCTCAATAACTATTAAATGGGCTTGTTATGATTTATAAATTTAAAATTAACTAAATACAACAACGCCTTTATTATTTTTTGATTCTTCAAAAGTTGTCATCCATATTTTATACCTTGAATAATTTGAATCATCTAATTCTGCTTTTGCTTTTTCATTGTATTTTTCAAAATCTAAATAAATAGTTTCAGAAACTTCCCAATCTAAACAACCTTCGTTATCAGCAAAATCAATAAAAGCATTAAAAGGAATATCAGAAGGTAATTTATCCCATTTTATTTTCCCATCAGAATTTAATAAGTCAGTCCTGTCAATCAATTTAATGAGTTCTTCTCTAAATCTGTTATGAGAACTATAAGGATAAGAAATTCCTCTAAAAATCAAATCCCCTTTATAATTTGCTTCGTTTTGTAGATTTTTAATTTTATGCAACCAATTTACATCTATAACATAAGCTATAAAATCGAAATCATCCCCTTCTTGTGTGATTTCTACATTATTATAAACTTTTACATCTAATCCCATATAAATAATTTTAAAGTTTTTCGCATTCTTTTTTAATAAAATCGTTTATTTTATTAATCAAAATAACCGTAGATTCAAGGATTTGTTGAGATTCTATTGATTTTAGAACAGGACGTTCTAAACTCCCTAATAATTCGGCAAAGCGTAAAAGTTTTTCTTTATCAGGTGCATTTTTCGCCTTCTTTTCTGCTTCTAAACGTGCCTTTTCATCAGCTATTCGTTGGGATTCAATTCTTTTCTTTTCTGCTTCCTCTGCATCTTTTTTAGCTTGAAGTTCTTTTTCTAACTTCAATTTAGCATCATGTTCGGCTTTTAACTTAGCCTGTACGGCTTCTTTTTCTTTTTTAGCTTTTGCTTCAGCAGCCTCTTTTTCTTTTCTTACTTTTTCTTCAAGTGCCTTTTTTTCTTTGTCCGCTTTTTCTCTTTCTTCCTTTGCTTTACGTTCAATTTCTTCTTTCTCTTTTGCAAGTCTTTCATTATCAGCTTTTATTCGTTCTTGTTCCTTATCATATTCGATTTTGGATTGTTGTAATTTACTGATTAAATTATCAAAATCAACCTGCTGTATGTTCCTTAAATCATGGCTTTGATTAAGAAATTGTGCATAAGGAGCAATTAATAACCTTCTATCATATTCTAATTTGTCGAGCTTTGCCTTTTCCTCAGCCTCTTTCCTTATTCTTTCTTCGTTGTCTATTTTATCCTGTAAAGACTTTTTACCCATATTTAAATATTTCTGATAGTCCTCCTCTGTCATATCTGACAGGTCATTCATTGAGAATAGAAATTCTAAATATGGTTCTACTTCTTTTTCCCGCACTTCTTTTAAAGCCTGTTTTCTTTTTTGTTCCTGGATTTCAATAAACTTTTCCTGTTCTTCTAAGTACTTTTCAGTAGGACTAATTAAATACTCAATTACATTGTAAACTCCTTGTACTGCCTTGCCGTATCTTATACTATCCTCTTTTAATTCTTTTCGTTTTTTATCAGCAGCAATCCTTATTTCTTTTAATGCGAGCCTTGCCCTACGAGCTTCATACATTAATTCTCTCTGATTTTCGTTAGTAACAACTAATTCTTTTGCTTTTTTAGCCCATTCATCAGCTTGTTTAAAAAAAGGCAAAAAAGAATCCTTCAAAGTAAGAGCAGTTGACTGCTCTACTCCTGATTGGTCTATAACTTGTAATAATTGATTTTCCATGTGTTTATTCCTCCGATTGAATTTTTTTAAGTTTTTCTTGTAATTCTTTTATATAATTTTTACTCTTTGCAATATCAGTATTAATCTGGTCTTTTTGAGTTTTATAATATTTATTTAGCAATTCTTTATCCAATTGAAAGTTATATTTCTTTGAAAGCATTATATTATGTTCGTTAATATATTTATGATTTTGAATTAATTCAATTAATTTCTGAATAGCTTCTTCTTCCGTTTCAAAAAAATATACACATTGATAATATCCTGAACCATCAGAATAATTATTTAAATAAAAATTCAATGTTCCATCATCACTCCCAAATAAAGATAATAATTTGAATTTCTTATCATCATAAGAACATCGAAAAGTTTCAATATCTTTTATTTCAGGATTATAGTCAGAATCAATATAATATTTATATTCTCCAAGTAAAACTTTTTTTACCATATCAAAACTTTCAATACAAACATTATCAATTACAGACTTGATATATCTTAATTTTTCTGCTAATAATTTTTGCTCTTTCTGTAATTGTTGTTTTGTAGTTAAGTTGTAATTTTCATAAGTTTTACGGCTTTCTTCATACAATTTATTATACTCCTGTGTTTTTTTCTCTTGCCATGATATTACAGGATTGTCATGTAATGACTTAACTATAAAATTCTCACCAGATGGGATTTCTGCACCATCTTTTGTTACAAATATTTCCTGAACAATAGTTTCATTTGAATTAAGTTTGCCAATAATAGCAACTTTCTTACCATCAGATGTATATTTTATTTCTGACATAATTATATAGTATTAATAATTATTAATAATTGATTATCCATGTGTTTATTTAAATTTTAAATTATCAATTTCTTCTTGAATATTTTTAAGACTTTTTTCTTTTTCTGTCAATAATTTTTCTTTTTCTGCTTTTAATAATTCGTTTTTCTTTGCTAATAATTTATCAGTTAAATACTTATCATTAATTCTTGTCAAATCATGGATATAAATTCCATTATTGATTGAATCATCACGTATTACTTTTTGTCTGATTAATTCATCTATTTCTTCATCTGTTTTATCAAATAAAAATCCATTTTGGTCAGTACTATAATTACGTTCATAATTAGAATTATAATCCTTTACATAAAAAGAAAATTTATTTTCTGATTTTTGAATTTTAAATGATATGTTAAAAGATGTACATTCGTTCAATTTAATATCTATTGGAGAATAGCGGTCAATAATAGTTATCCTTTTTGCTTGGTAGAATTCGGATTTATTGATTATTAAATTTTCAGCAGAAGTTTTTTGTTTTAAGATTTCATTATATTCCGTTCTTAAATTCATCAATTTATTCTGGATGCTTAGCAATTCACTATTCTTTTTATCTACTTTATCTTTGATTGTCTTATATTCGGCATCCAATTTTTCAATAGGAGCTTTTAAAAATATTTCGGTTACTACTCTTTCTTCATCTTCAAATTCACACTCATTATCATTAATTTCATCATTATTATCATCAACAAAATAATATGCTGTATGAATAGGTTTTACAATGAATTTATTATTATTGATTTTTTCGACAAGGTGAGCTTCCTGACCGTTTTTTAAATATACTTTTTCCATTTTCTTCGGTGTTAATTTTATAAAGGTACAAATTATTTTTTTAAAACTTGTACCTTTTTCTGTTAATATTTTGTTAAATTAATTTTTTATCTTTTGCAGTAAACTTTTTATTTAAAGCATCAATAAACTGTGGATTGTCTTTATATACAGCCCATTCTTTGAGAATCTTTGTCTTAGCTGCCTCAGTGTTTGCTGCTTTTTCGATGTCGTTCAGGGCAATAGCTAAATCATGAGTATCATTGTTTTGATTCACATTCTGATTTTCAGGGAAAAAACTTTCTTTTATAGTTGTTGTCCCTTCTTTAATTGCATTATAAAGCCCCTGTAACTTAATTAACTGCTCCGGTAAAAATTCTTCAATCTTTGATATTTCAAGGAACTTAAATAATTGTTCTTGTTTCACTCCTTGCTTTACGAAATAAGCAATCCATTTATCACGCTTTTCTCCAAAGTTATCCTTATTTTTTTCAACAAGAAATTGTTTTATTTCTTCAACTGTATTATAAAGTAAAGATTTTGGTATTGTTTTTAAAACGGCATTCCTGTATGCAATAGCACTTGCAGCATTAGCACTAACGATTTGCATGTCGTCTGAATAAGTTCTTCCATGCTTATCGGTAATACGGCGACTAACCTCAGTAGAAATTGCAATATTCTTTTCCAAATCAAAACAAACGCCTCTTACACTTATTTTTTTCCCATCATTTCCAATTATATTGGTCATGACTCTTAAATTTCCCCAACTATAAGCAACCATTTCTGCAAACCTAACAGATAAACCTTCTATTTCAGTGTCCCCACGTTTTAATAAATAAAAACATTCGGTAGCAGCATTCTCATTTACCATAGCCAAAGCCCTTATTTCTTCAATACTTGTTTGAATATTTCGAGGAAATTTCTTTGCTGTCGAAATTTGCTGATCAATTTCACTTTTGTTTAACGCTTCTAATGCTTCATTAGCATTTAAAATCTGAATATTTGTTTCCATTTTATAAAATTTAATTATTATTAATTTCTGTTTGAATTATTGTTACTATTTTTTCATTTTAAACATCTTCTGGATATTGTACAAATTCAGGTTCAATTGAAAAATACCCTGATATTTCATTAAAAAAAGTAACTGGTTCTGTTTCGTTAGCAACGAATGCAAATGTACTAACAGTAACTGGAATATAAGGATAACTATCTTTTGAAACTTTTCTAATCATTACAGTTGAACCAATTGGATATAGGTTATTAAATTTTTCAACTAATTTAAGAGCATCATAAGCTCTTACTTTTTCTTTTTGTGATAATGTTCTCATTTAAAATTATTTAATTATTTATGTATTTTACCTCCGGTTAATTCGGATAAAAATTGTTAGGACAACTACCCAACTCTAAAAAGATAATATGATTTATAAATAAATCCAACTGCATCTAATGCAAGAGTATATTTATTCCCATCTTCAACTAATTTTTTAACATTAAAACTTTTGATAAATTCTTCTGATAAATTTTCAAATGGATTTTCGCTTTCGCTTTCTAAAACTAAATGACATATATCAAAAGCATTTTCATGATCAAAGTAATGCCACTGTTCCGGTATGCAAAAAATAGTATATAAACTATCTAAAATTCTGTCGTTAATATAGTTAATTAAACTTTCTTTTGTGTGTATTTCCCATTCACCAGCAACATACGTTTTATCATTTGGAGTATGATTTGTATATGTGATATAGTCTGTATCAATATAAAATGCACAATCTAAATCACATTCATCACTTTTTGAAACTTCTAAGAAAGAACCTTTTTCTATAATACCTTCCGCTATCGCATATTCAAAAGCTTTTTTTATAATATTTTCCATAATTAAATTATTTATGTATTTTACCTCCGGTCAATTCAGATAAAAATTGATATATCTTTCAAAATAGTACTATAAAAATGATAATTCTTTATTTATGATTTTCAAAACTTCTTCGGTTGTTTCATCTTTTAATAGATGTTCTTTTGCTGGTAAATCATTGCATAAATCTACTTTAATAGTTTTTTTCTGTTCATACCCATAATTATACATTCTTACCCAAATATCATTACCATTTTCTAACTCAAAACTGAATTCATATTCAGCCTCTCCTGTATAGTTTAAAAATTCTTGAATTACATCTTTAAATTGTTCAATATTACCAACATAGGTATTTTGTTCAATATAAATTGTAAAGTCTTGTTTTTGTAAAACGCTTTCTATTTTCATATTTAATTATTTAGATTTAAACTCATTTCTTCTTTTTGTAAGACTGCCTATGATATTCTTAATAACAGCCCATAAAGCAGGTTCATAAGCAGGGTTGTCAGAGAATTTATTGTAAATGTTATTAGCTATTTTAAGCTCACTTCTATAATTTTTAATTACTTGGTCTGCCATTTGGTATTAATTTAAAGAATAATATTTCATTATTAACATCCTATTCAATGACTTGTTTCTATTTTTTTGCCACATCTTAAACATATCCCGAAAATTAATTTATCAGGTATAACGCATTCACAATATTTTGATTGCTCTTTACTTTTTAAATATTCATTAACTAATGTTTCAGAATCCTTTAAAGTTCCAATAGGTACATAATTTTTATACCATATCATAAAGTTAATTAATTCTTTTTTTTGTTTAGTTTCCATTATTTAACATCCTTGTTATTAATTTTATTCCTGTTTAATCTATGTTTTCGCTTTGTTAAGCTCCCGAATAGACATTTTAGAACTTCCAAAAGTCTTTCCCTGTAAGTTGGATTACTATACAGCTTCTCATAAAGTTCATTAGTCATAATTAACTCTCTTCTAATTTGTTGTGTAGTTTCCATAATTATTCATTTCTTAAAGTAAATCTTATTATTTTATCACATCTAACTAATTCAAAACCAAAATCTTTTATATCTTTATTTTTAAAAATCATGTAATATGTTACAGGAAAATTATCTTCACAACTTTGATATATAACTTTATCTTCTACTATACCTGTTTTAAAGTTTTTCCCATTACGATATTCAACTGTCCTACCTATTAATCCATTTTCCATAATTACTCCTTTATAAATTAATTATATTCCAAACCGATATTTTTCATTCATATTTTATTTCAATATTTCTTTTTCACATTTACAACAACATATTGTCCCATCATCTAATTGGAACGTATTTGTTGGCAATTTGCACGTACAAAATAATTTATTGGCATTTTTACTTAGATATTGAAGAATGTAAAAAGCAAGTTCAACCAAAGCTTCTTCATATAATTGTATTTGCATTTTTCTTCTATGAGTTATTATCATAGCATATTCCCATCTTGTACCCATTATATCATCAGGATAGCCATGTTTCTTTGCTATATTGTCTTTAATAAGATTAACAATATCTATTATATGATTAGCATCACTACTTTTAATGTTTTTTATAATGTCTGTTGGTAAATTAGTTTTTTTCAACTTTTCTATTTCATCTAACAATTGAATTATTATTTCTTCGTATTCAGTCAATGGGTCTTCGCTCGCTGTTTCAAGAGCACTCCTTACCGTTACAGACTTACTACCATCTTTCATTGTTATAACTACATATTTTGCCATAATATTAAATTTACATGTTATGTATAATGAATACTAAATTCTTTACGCATGGTTTCACCAATATTTTGATTTAATCTTTCAATGCCATCTGTTTTTACAGAATCATTTTGAGTAGTTCCTAAAATATGTGATAATAAATCCTTTGCAAATTTATTTGAACTAATTAAACCAGAATAGTTATTATGTAATTTATTTTGTTTTTCATAATCATTGGGCTTTCTAAAATCATGTGAACCAGAAAATATACGAACTCTATCATCAGAGCCAAGTCCAAAATTTAATTGAATAGCAGAATACCAATATACCAAGTCACCATATTCATCGTAAACAATTATTTTTACATACCAGTCTTCATGTTCAACAGGTATTGTATAACTTAGTTCTGGAAAATTATTTGCTTTCTCATATCCATAATTTAATGGATTAAATTTATATTTTGCCATAATATTGATTTTTAATAAAAATTATAACCACAGCGCATTATCAATTGCAGCTCGATGACATATCGAACAAGCTATACTACCACTATGGACATGTTTATAATTTTGCTCATACCATTTTTGGGCTTCTTTGCTATCGTTAAAAAAGAATCTATCTTCATTTGTATCGTAGCAAATAGCATCTTCGTTACATTTATGGTCGGTAGGTTCGCCTCCGCAAATTATTGCAGTGGATTCACCTAAATTTATCATTTTACATCCTTGCCTCATGTCCATAATATTGATTTTTAATATGCTCTTTCTATTTGTTTCATTCTAAAATTAAGTAACTCATTATAAAGTGATTCAGATATTTCTTCATAGTATGATAAATCATTTATATCATATAGAGTTAAATTTCCAAATTGCATATAATACTTATCATTAGTATTTAAAATAACAATAAATCCATGTCTCCCTTTGGTGTGATTTATTGTTATAGGTGAATTATCAAAATAGCTCATATTAATACTTTTAATTATTCTTCAAAAAACTTAAAATTATACCAGGAAGGCAATCCAATATGGTTATTTAAATCTTTCGGATAACCCTATGTTTGTTGGTCGTCATTCATTAATCTTTTATAGTTTTCGATTGCTTTTAAATATTGTTGACGACCAATATCAATAGCATCAAGGCGAAGCGGATAAATAGAATAGTCATAGGGTTCTTCTTTTTCGATTGGAATGAAATAAAATTCAACTTGGTCGTCTCTTAATTCTATTCCGTATTCCTCTTTAATCCATTGTTTGGCTACGTCAACATATAAAGCTCCTGAAATGTGATATTTATATCTTGCCAATGTTAGCATAAAGTTATCCTTTTGAGCTTCCTCTTTCTTACAGGTCTTCCAATCTGGTATAATTAAACGTGGCACTCTTTTATCAAATCTATGTAAGTCCATCCTTATTTTAATCTTAACTCCGTTTATTTCAGTATAAATTGATGTTTCCGGCTCAGTATTAAAGAGTAATTGTTTTATGCTTTTATGAACTTTTAAAGTATCTGAATTATAGAAATTCAGGCTTATTTGTTCAATCATTTTGCTTTCTTCTGGATATACAATCTGTTCCGGTTTATATTTCATTATTTGTAACCAATCATCCATAGACTTACTGCCTATCTTATAGTATTCATTTGTGGTTTTATTGATAGGAGCAGACATACTACCAATAGATGCTATTGATAAGTGAATTAAGTCATATACTTTGTCTATTTCTTCGTCTGAATAACCATTACTCCTTAATTGTTCGCAAGCTAATGTAGTATGAATCTGTTGCCCTAAGATGATAGCAGGTGTTAATTTATCCGCTTCACCTGATTTCTTCTTATCCAACCAATTTAAGTAATATTTAGGATTGTGATACAACATTTTAAGTTGTGTACTACCTAAACGCTCTGTATTACTGTGATAATCAGCGTTTGACAATTCAAATATACTAAATTTCTGTATCATTGTTACAATTTTTAAGTTCAATTAATTCAACAGCAGCAGCCATTAATAGCATAGTAGCCATACCATTATCTCTTAAACTTTCAAAATTACTAATTTCCAAAACGCTTTCGAGTACATCAAGTTTAAATGTTTCTTGATGTTTTTTAATTGCATTTTTATAAGGGATTAGTTTTTCTTCATATTTATCAGCAAAAAAACGTTTTGCAGTATCTCTACAATTATAGAGTTTTGCTGCTATTTTTATTTCTTTTTCCATGATTATTAAGTATTTGTATTATTTCTCTTTATAATCAGTTCGTGTTTAAATCCACAAACTTGGAGTATTTTAAGAAAAAGCCAATAACTAACAGGGCTTTTCTCTCTTTCAATATTTGAGAGGTATTGTCTGAATGTATTTAGCTTGTCGCCTGAATTACGATTTGAAGAAACTCCTGCTTCAAGTAATCTTTTGGCAAGTTCAACCTGAGACAACCCTGCCATTTCTCTGTGTTTCTTTACTAAGCTGTTTAATTCTGTAATTTTATCCATCTTTTTTATTCTTGTATTGTTAATACACTTTTTTTATCTTTTGTAGCCAAAAATATTTCTGCATATCCTGCATCTATGGCATTACCTATTGTTATTTGTGATTTTGGATATACTATTAATTGAGAACCATCATATTCAGCCAAATTATTTGTAATAGCTATTGCTATTTTTTTATTTGCTTTTATGGAATCATTGTACTGTTTATAAGTATATAAACCTAATCTGTTTAAGATATTTAATATTCCGTTTATTTTTCTTATTATATTCATCTATTTATTATTTTAAAGCATTTATTATACCCCAATCTGACTGCCAATGAAAAGTTAAATTTGGTTCAGCTATCAGATAAGTTTGTATTTGGTTTGCTGCTAAATTAGTAGCATAAGTGAGGTCAGCGTGTCCGTCTTTGTTCTTTTCCAAATCAATATAAAAAGGAATTTTTTCAAGTACATCCCTTCTTATCATCATACAGCCTATTGCACTGAATATTATCTTTTTAATATTCCCATCCATGAATCTAAACCCTTCATAAAAGTTTAATGGTCTTTCAACACAGTCAACAATAAGTTTTTCCATATCTCTTGACCTTTCAAGGGCTTGTCTTATTAATAGATACTTTTCGTCATTATGTCCCCAAAAATAAGGTAAAGTAACCACAGGTAAATTTAAATTTACCATATAATGAAGTATTGATGGATATGTTAAAAACACATCAGATTCAAGGTTTAAAAAGAAATCTGCCTTATTATTTAATGCAAATTTACGGCATAATTCATTACAATC
>Ga0153915_10000207_pt1 | contig 52996 bp, 46 predicted proteins | sample Opewatmetagenome_2_FD_107003 | JGI IMG/M metagenome (GOLD analysis project Ga0153915, IMG submission 107003) | Freshwater wetland microbial communities from Ohio, USA - Open water 3 Core 3 Depth 3 metaG | ecosystem: Environmental > Aquatic > Freshwater > Wetlands | place: USA: Ohio, Lake Erie...
CGGATCGGCCGACCGGGCGAACTCGAATGCTTTCACGATATAGTCCGGGATGCCGTCTCCGTCCTCGTCGTCTCCAGCGGCCTGGAACCAGGGGCTGTCAACGCGCCAGGTGCCGCTGTCGGAAACCGCCTCGTTCACGACGTCCCATGCGGAGACCGCTCCCTTGAAACGACCGAGAAGAGTGGTGATGTGGTCCCGCATCCTTTCGAGGACCTCCTCACGCGTCGCCGTCCCTTTTGCCCCTCGAAACACCCAGGGAGGACACTGCTGATGCCAGACGAGAACGTGTCCCCGCAGGCGCATACCGTGCTCTTTCGCAAATGCGACGATCGCATCAGCGCCGTAGAAGTTGTAGGAAGAGGCGCTGTTGCCGCTGCGGGGATGGATTCGTTCCCACTTCATCTGGTTCTCCGCAACCAGGCTGTTCACCTGGGCCGTCAGGAGATCCCTCTGCGTGACGAGTGTCTGCGGCTCCACCGCGGCACCGATCGGGAAATAGGCGCGGTACAGTGCAGCAAGTGACGGCATGGCGGCCTCCCGGGAAGAATCAGGCGCCCCACCCGCTGATTGCGCGGCGAGGCCCGCGGCGAGAAACAGGATCGACGCGGCAACGACAATTGCTCTCATGGCCCTCACTGTACCCCCTCCTGGTTCGCCGTACATCGGTGAAAACCCGGTTCCACGATTCGGAGCCCTTGCCTTGCCGATATAGGTCAACCGTCCGATGCACCAGAAGAGCTCGAGGGCAACGCCGACGGGGCATCCCTGGCTACGGACTTTCCACCGATACCGCACCGGTCCGGCATCTGAGCCCGAGCACCGCCAATGCACCGGTATGTTTTTGACTTTCGAGGTGGTAGCATGGACGGATGCGCAAACGCAGGGTGATCGGGGTGTTCCTGGCCCAGCTCGCCGACGCGTACCAGAGCGCGGTGTGGCAGGGCATCGAGCGGCAGGCTCAGGAACACGGCCTTGGGGTGGTCTGTTTCATCGGATCCCGGGTCGACTCGCCGGTGGGATCGGAGAAGAAGGCGAACATCGCCTACGGGCTTGCAGATCCACGGGCGATCAACGGCCTGGTGACCGTTTCCTCGGCCATCGCCACGTTCCTGGAGGCCCGGGGGATCGAGCAGTTGTTCGCCTCCCGCGGGAAGCTCCCGCAGGTATCCGTGGGCCTCCGCGTCCGCGGCATCTCCAGCGTCACCGTGGACGGCTCGGGAAGCGTCGCGGAGGTCACGCGCCATCTGGCGGGACATCACCGGCGGCGGCGCTTCGCGCTCATCGGCGGCCCGGTCGGCCACGCGGAGGCCCAGGACAGGGTCCGCGCGTTCCGCGAAACGCTGCGGGACATGGGTGTCCGCTTCGACGAGCGGCTGGCGACGCAGGGATCGTTCCTGCGGCATTCCGGCGCGGATGCTGCGCGCACCCTGCTGAAGACCGGGCTCTCCTTCGACGCCTTGTTCTGCGCGAACGACCGCATGGCGCTCGGGGCCATCGAGGTCCTCCGGGAGAGCGGCCTGCGCGTGCCGCAGGACGTGGCGGTCGCAGGGTTCGACGGAATCGAGGAAGGCAGGTACCTGAGTCCGCCCCTCACAACCGTGATCCAGCCGCTTGCGGAGCTGGGAAGCCGGGCAGTGGATCTCCTGGTGGAACGGATGAACGGAGGGGGGCCGACCGAGCAGGTGCTCACGTGCACGCCTGCCATTCGCCAGTCGTGCGGCTGCGGTCCCCGCATGGGCCCCAAAGCAGACCCCGCCTCAGCGGCCAAGCTCGCGACGGCCGAAGAGCGGCGCCACATCGAGCGTCTGGCCGTCCTTGCGCGCAGGGGCGACACCGACGCGTTTGTGGCCCGCCTGGACGCGGCTCTTGCGGCATCCGCGGTCGACGACGACCTGCTGAAGTGGAACGATTACCTTGCGGTTGTCTGCCGCAGGGCGTTTCCGCCGGGTCGGCCTGCGGGCCCCGCCGTTTCGTCTCTCTTCGAGTTTGCCTCGGGCCTCATCGGAGAGACGGGAAGCCGGATGCAGGCAGCCCGCCGGGTGGAGGGCGAGCGGCGAATGGCGGCCCTCCGAGAAATCAGCGCATACCTGGCCGGCGCCTTCGATCTTCCGCTCATGCTGAAGAGGCTCCAGGAAGGGCTCGCCAGCCTCGGGATTGCCCGCGGGTACGTTGCCCTGTTCGACGGTGGAGGTCCGGATTACCGGTGGTCCCGGCTCATCCTCGCCACCCGGCCCGGGCGGCGCACGGGCGTCACGCGTAGAAGCCGTCGCTTCCGAACGGAGCGTCTCCTTCCCGGGAGCGAGGGGGAGGAGTGGCGCGGCGGGCATTGGATCCTGGAGCCGCTGGTCTACCAGGACGAGGCGCTCGGCTATTTCCTGCTGTCCGGTGGCGTCGGGGACACCGCGGTCTATGACACGCTTCGCGAGCAGCTCTCCAGCGCGCTGAAGGGCGCGCTCCTCATGGAGCAGGTCCGCACCCACGAGCGCCGTCTGGAGGCGGAAGTGGCGCGGCGGACCGCGGAGCTCACGCGCACAAACAGGGAGTTGACCAGGGAGGTGGGGCGCCGGCAGACGCTCGAACGCGAGGTCCTGGAAGTCTCCACCCGCACAATGCAGCGCATCGGACAGGACCTGCACGACGATCTCAGCCAGCACCTTGCGGGCATCGCCATGCTCGTCTCCGTGCTTCGGCCCCGCGTAGCGGCTTCTGATCCGGGAGCCGCCGCGGCCCTGGATCAGATCAGCGGCCTTCTGGCGGATTCCATTGCCCGGGCGAAGCAGATCGCCCACGGGCTGTACCCGGCCGGCCTCGCCGAGCACGGGTTGTCCGCCGCGGTGGAGGAGCTCGTATCCGCCGCGCGGCAAAGCGCTCCCGCGCACGTGGAGTTCCGTGCCGCGCCCGATTTTGTCCTCCCGGACACCGGCCGTGCCGCCCAGGTCTACCGCATCGTCCAGGAAGCGCTCATGAATGCGATCAAGCATTCCCGGGCCGAGCGCGTGGAGGTCGTTCTCTCCCGGGAAGGGGGCATCGGCGGCGGCGCGCTCCTGGCCGAGGTGATAGACAACGGCGTCGGGGTCATTCCCGGCAGGAACGGCAGCGGAATGGGCCTGCGCATCATGCGCTCCCGCGCGGAGAGCGCCGGTGCGCAGCTCTCTATCGAAAGCCTGCAGCCGGGCACCCGCGTGTGCTGCAGGATTCCGTGCGCAACGAGGGAGCAGTGATGTCGCGGACCGTGACGTTTCTCGTGGTGGACGATCATCCCGTCTTCCGCCGGGGACTGGTGGCCCTCATCAGGAGCGACGAGCGCTACGAGGTGTGCGGCGAGGCAGGCTCCGCCGAAGAGGCGCTGGCCAGCCTGAGTGGGGCGGTGCCCGACATCGCGCTCGTGGACATCTCCCTCACGGGCCAGAGCGGCCTGGATCTCGTGAAAACGCTCAAAGCCGCGCATCCCCGGATCCTCATCCTCATCATTTCCATGCACGACGAGGCGGTCTACGCCGCCCGGGCCCTCCGGTCCGGCGCGCGGGGATACGTGATGAAACAGGAAGCCGCCTCCGTCATGCTGGAGGCGATCAAGACGGTGCTCTCGGGAAAGATCTATGTCTCCACCGCCATGCGGGACAAGCTCCTGGAAACCATGTTCAGCGACGCCGTGGAATCCGATGCGCCCACCGTGGAACGCCTCAGCGACCGTGAGCTGGAAGTCCTGGAGAAGATCGGCCAGGGCTACGGGGCCGCGGAGATTGCCCGGACGCTCAACCTGTCGGTGAAAACGGTGAACGCCTATCGGGACCACATCAAGGAGAAGCTGCACATCGCTGCAGCCGGCGATCTGCGTCGCTTTGCCGTGAAGTGGGTGCAGAGCCGGGATAGGTAATACCACCTATCCGCGAATTCGAGCTTTGTCCGATGCCTTCTTCCGCACCTGTCGGGATACACTGCATGCTGTCGCGGGCGGCGTATCGTGATCTGCCCGCCGGGAAGATGAGCGTGGGGCTGCACCTGGCCGACGCGCTCCAGGGATTCTTCTGCCAATGGCCGCATTCAACATATCCTTCTGGACCCTCATCTGCAGAGGCTGCGCGAATGGACGGCGCCGGCCATTTCGGGATTTTCCTCCGCACCCTCGCGGGAGCTTTGAAGGGATGACCATGGAACGAACACGGGGGAGATGACATGGGCGTGATCCAGAATCCGGTCCTGCGCGGGTTCAACCCGGATCCTTCCATTTTGAGAGTGGGGGACGACTACTACATCGCGACCTCCACCTTCGAGTGGTTCCCGGGGGTCTGCATCTATCAATCCCGTGACCTTTGGCACTGGCGCCTGGCTTCCCGCCCCCTGGACCGGACCGGCTTGCTGGACATGCGCGGCAACCCCAACTCGGGCGGCGTCTGGGCGCCCTGCCTGAGCTGGAGCGACGGCCTTTTCCATCTCGTCTACTCCGATATGAAGCGATGGGCAGGGCAGGTGAAGGACTGCAACAACTACCTCACCACTGCTCCCTCCATCCAGGGTCCCTGGTCCGATCCGATCTATCTCAACAGCTCGGGTTTCGACGCGTCCTTGTTCCACGACGAGGACGGCCGAAAGTGGCTGCTCAACATGCTTTGGGATTTCCGATCTTCGCAAAACGGCTTCGGCGGCATCCTGCTCCAGGAATACTCTTGCCAGAAACACCGACTGGTCGGCGAATCGTCGCTGGTTTTCGCGGGAACCCAGCTGGGCCTGGTCGAAGGACCCCATGTCTACAAGCGCAACGGCTTCTATTACCTGATGACCGCGGAAGGGGGAACCTTCACCACGCACGCAGTGAGCGTGGCTCGCTCGACCACGCTCCATGGCCCGTACGAGGTCATGCCGGGCAATCCGCTGCTCACCTCGATGGGTGATCCCACGCTCGCCCTTCAGAGCGCGGGGCACGGGAGCCTCGTGGAAACCCAGACCGGGGAATGGGTGCTCGCGTACCTCTGCCGCCGCCCGCGGGCGAAAGGAAGATCCGTCCTTGGCAGGGAGACTGCCCTCCAGGCAGTAGAGTGGACGTCAGATGGCTGGCTGCGGCTGAAGAGCGGGCGTCGCTTCCCGTCACTCGAGTTCCACGCTCCGGATCTCCCCTCCCCGGAGTGGGAACCGGAACCGGCGCGCGATGATTTTGACGACCCGGAGCTTCGTTCGTGCTACCACTCTCTGCGCATCCCCCTGGACGACTCGCTGATGAGCCTGACCGAGAGGCCGGGTTTCCTGCGGTTGAAAGGACGGGAGAGCATCGTCTCGAACTTCCGCCAGGCGCTGGTCGCGCGCCGGCTGGGCGCCTTCCGGGTCACCGCCGCCACCTGCGTCGAGTTCGAGCCTTCGACGTTCCAGCAGCTTGCCGGGCTTGCTGCCTTCTACAGCACCGACAGCTTCTATTACCTCTACGTCAGCAGAGCGGCGCACGCGTCCAAGTGCCTCGGGCTCATGCGCTGCGAGCGCGGCGTTCTCTCCTACCCGGTGGAGAAGGAGTACCCGGTGGAGGGCTGGAAGCGGGTCTTCCTCGCCTTCGAGATGGACCATGAGAGGCTGAGCTTCCGTTATTCACCTGACGGGAGCACCTGGTCACAAATCGGCCCGGAGATGGACTCCTCCATACTCTCCGACGAGCACGCGATACCCTGCGGCTTCACGGGAGCTTTTGTCGCCCTCTGCTGCCAGGACCTCTCGGGCAGCGGTCTGCACGCGGATTTCGATTTCCTGGAATATGTCGAAACCGGGGATTGAAGCGGCGATCAGCTCCACTTCATGGTCATCCTCGCCCCCGCGGCAGAGGGCGTCCTTCCCTTATCGCGCAAAAGCAGTGAAGGGGTTTGCCACTGTGAGCTGCCGGAGGGTATCCTCGCTCACGCCGGCGGCGCGCAGCGCGGGGAGGAATCGTTCGATGAGATGCGTGTACGGCCGCAGGGTGCCCCCGCCGGGAATGGCAGGGTCGAACCAGCCCCTGTCCTGACTGAGGAGCACCTGGCCGGCCAGCCCTGCATCCAGCGCGGCGCGCACAAGCCCGACGTAGAAGGCGTCGGAGTCCGCGCCGCTACCCGCCCGGTCCGGCGCCGGCCAGCCAACGCCATCGTACTCGATCCACGCGCCGCGCCGCGCTGCGTCCAGCACCCGGCGCGCGTCGGGCTCGATCTGGGCGTGGATCCAGATGAACCTTCGCGGATCGACGCCCAGCGAGCCGAGGATGTCCAGCTGCTCGCGAACCACCGCGCCGTTGATGGTGTGGCTGCCGATCACGGCGCCGGTTTCCTTCGAAGCCCTCGCCGCTGCCCTGAGCACCTTGCTTTCGCACGCCGTGAGCCCGGCGTCTCCTGCGCTCAGCTTGATCCAGCCGGCCCGCACGCCGCTCTCGTCGATGCCATGCACCAGCTCTCCGATCATCCAGTCGGCGAGGCGCTCCTCGGAAGCCTCATGGACCCACCGCGGTATCCACGGCTCACGGTAGACGCCAGTGGGCGCAACGAGCGGCATGCCCGCAGCCTCCGAGACGGCACGGAGGATGTCGACCCTGCGGCCGACGCCCACGCAGCTGGCTTCCGCGACGGCCCCGACGCCGGCGTTTCTTGCCGCGGCGAGTAGGGGTGCCATGACCCGGATCACCTGGGCGGGGTCCGCCTGCCCGTGCCCGGGGGTGCCGGGGGTACGAAGGTCCACGAACACGTGCTCGTGCGGCAGAACCATGGCAGCGTTCTCGGCGCGGATCGGGCCGAGGGTCGTGATCAGTTCAAGCATGTTCTTCCTCGCCACGGAGTATCGCAGCCAATGCACGCCCCAACAAGGCACTTGACTTAGTACTTAACAAATGTTACCCTGTTAGGGCGATGCTGTCCGACACGGCCGCAGCCCGGCGCCCACCATCAAATCTCCCGGTGTTCCGCGCGGCGCTATTGAACAAGACACCCACCGGCGCCGCGTGGCGATTCGACAATCTCGTGGGCATCCTGTCGGAGGTCTCCGAGGAGACGCCATCCGGCGCCGTCAGCTTCGCTGCCGATATCATCTCGGAGGCCCAGGGCCAGGGTGAGCCCGTTGCGTGGGTGGCCGGGACGGACTCGGTCTTCTTTCCCCCGGATCTTGCCGCCCGCGGGACGGACCTGTCCGCTGTCGCCGTCATCCGGGTCGGGGGAGAAAGCCACGCACTGACGGCGGCGGAATGGCTCGTCCGCTCGGGTGCTGTCGGGCTCGTGGTCGTGGATGCCGGCGGAACATGGAACGTTTCCGACGCGTCGCTGGGCCGCCTCCTGAAGCTTGCCGAGCGCAGCCAGTGCGCGATCGTCTTTCTCACGCGCAAGCGCCGCCATGACCCTTCACTCGGATCCAGGATTTCCCTGCGAGCGTGCATCACACGGTCCGGTTCGGGGCCATTCCTCGTCCATATTCACACCGCCAAGGACAAGCGCTCCAACTCGGGCACGCATCAGACAAGGCACTACAATGGCCCTGCGGGGATGCATCAGCGTTGATCGCCTGCCGCTGCAGATTCTGCTGAAGGACCACCCCTCGTGGGCCGCAACGCCGGTTGCGGTGACGAAGGAGGAGAGGCCGCAGAGCCCGATCCTCGCCCTGAACCGGGTAGCCCGTGAGAAGGGGCTGGCTCCCGGCATGAAGTACGCGAGCGCCCTCTCGCTCGTTCCCGACCTCCGGGCGCGGGAGGTGCCCCCGGACCGCATCGAGCAGGCCCGGGAGCTCATCGTCAGGATACTCTTCTCCTTCACGCCGGATATCGAGCTCTGCCCGTTCGACGCGGACGCGTTCTGGGTGTCGGTGGACGGGCTTCGAACCCTCTTTCCGTCTGAGTCGCGCTGGATCGAGATGGTACGCCACGCACTTGCGGCGAAGGGCTTCCACGCGCGTGTCGTGGCGGGATTCACCCGGTTCGGAACGTACGCGATTGCGCGCTCCATGTCACGTTCCATGGCGGCTGCATCTCGTGCCGAGGAGCAGGCGCTGACGGGCCGGTCTTCCATCGACATCCTGCCTCTTTCGCCGCGGCACAAGAGCCTGCTGCGCAAGCTGGAGGTTCGGACGGTGCGGCAGTTCGTCTCGCTACCGGCGGAGCAGGTCGCGCGCCGCTTCGGAAAGGAAGCAGGGCTTCTCCGCCAGTTGATTCTCTCGGATGACCCGCTGCCCATCCCGTCAGCGGCCGTCAGGGAGACGGCGGCGTGCCGCCGCCATTTCGACGCACCGGTGGTGGATGCCGGCCTGCTCCTGCCGCATATCGATGAGCTGCTCGCAGTCGAGGCCCGGCGAGCCGAAGCGCAACGTTCCGTGATCTCGGGGCTTGCTCTCATCCTGCGCACCGAGGACGGAGAGACCACCACCGATCTCATCCGTCCCGCGGTTCCCACCCTGGAGACGCAGGTCTTTCGCCGGCTCGTCGAGCTTCGACTCTCCGGGCGGCAATTCTCCTCCGGGGTGGAGGACCTCGAGATACGCTGCGCAAGGAGCCGGCCCTCGCGGGTGCAGGGGGAGCTGTTCACGGTCAGGCGGCGCGACCTGGATGCGGGCGCCCGTGCGTTTGCCGCCATCCGCGCTCGCTTCGGAAACAGGGCCGTGACCTGCGCGCGCCTGAGCGACTCGCATCTTCCGGAACGCTCGTTCACCTGGGTGCCAATGGAGCGGCCAGTTCTGCCGGCGCCGCCTGGAGAAGCGCAGGCCACCGATCACCCCGCGGCAGTTCGAAGGATCTTCTTCGAGGCCAGGCAGAAGCGATTCGACCGGACCCCGTCCGGCGAGAGGGACGGACCTTTTGTCGTGTCCGGATCCTGGTGGGGAACCACTGGAAGGGATATGGCATATCTTCGGGACTACTACTTCACCAGCTCGTCCGTGGGCACTGCGTGGCGGTTCGTCGACCGGCTCGACGACTCCTCCTGGATCCAGGGTGAGGTCGACTGACGGGGCAGGCAATGTACGCTCCCCTCTGGTGCAAATCCAACTTCTCCTTCCTGGAGGGCGCCAGCCACCCGGAGGAACTCGTCGACACGGCTGCCCGGCTTGGATTGCCCGCCCTGGCCATCACGGACCGCAACGGGGTCTACGGGATGGTGCGGGCCTTCGATGCCGCGCGCCGGGCCAGGGTCAAGCTCATCACGGGGTCCCAGGTCTCGATCCATGACGGCTCCTCCCTTCTTCTCCTGGCCCAGGACCGCGCCGGATATGGCAACCTGTGCCGCCTCGTCTCCCGCGGCCATCTTCGGAACGTCAAAGGAACGTGCTCGGTCTCGCTGCAGGAAGTTGCCGAGAAAGCGGACGGGATGGTGGCACTCTGGCTCAATGACGCTGCCACCCCGCAGCGGCAGGAACCCGGACTTGGCCCTCTCAAGGAAGCGTTCGGCGACCGCCTCTATGCGGCGGTGGCGCGGCACCGGTGGGTGAGCGATGTCGCACGGGAGCGCATGACCCGGGATTGTGCGGCCCGATTCTCGCTGCCTCTCGTGGCCGCCATCGAAGTCCTGTACCACGTGCCGGATCGGCGGAAGCTCCAGGATGTCCTGACCTGTATCCGTCACGGGACGACGCTGCGGGAGGCAGGGACCCGGCTGCATCCCAACGACGAGCACACCCTGAAGTCGCCGGTCGATTTCGCGGCCCTCTACCAGGATTCACCCGAGCTGGTAGGGGCTTCACGGGAGGTAGCGGACCGCTGCCATTTCTCACTCGGGGAGCTGGTATACCGGTACCCGGATGAAGCGGTCCCGAACGGCTTCACGACCGCCGGGTGGCTCCGGCACCTCACGTTCCAGGGCGCCGGGAGCCGATACGGAGGGGACATTCCCGAGAGCGCACGGGGGCTGCTCCAGAAGGAGCTTGCCCTCATCGAGGAGCTGGGATACTGCGGGTACTTCCTGACGATGTGGGAGCTGGTGCGGTTCTGCCGGGAGAACGACATCGTCTGCCAGGGGCGGGGATCGGCCGCGAACTCGGTGGTCTGCTACTGCCTGGGGGTGACCTCCGTGGATCCCGTCAGGATGGACCTGCTGTTCGAGCGGTTTCTCTCACGCGAGCGGGCGGAGCCTCCCGATATCGACCTCGATATCGAGCACAACCGGCGGGAAGAAGTCATCCAGCACATGTACGGGAAGTACGGAAGGGACCGGGCCGCGATGGTGGCAAACGTGGTCCGCTATCGCAGGCGGTCCGCCATCCGGGAAGTGGGCAAGGCATTCGGCATCCCCGAGATCGTGCTGGATCAATGCGCGAAGCTTCTTCCGCACTGGGACGGCGACCTGGAGGGCGTGTTCCGCGAAGCGGGGATCGACCTTCCACGGGAGATGCTGCGTCACATGGTGGCGCTGACGAAAGAGATCGTGGGATTCCCTCGTCACCTGTCCATCCATCCCGGCGGCTTCCTGCTCGGCAGCGAGCCGGTAGACACCATCGTTCCCATCGAGAATGCCGCGATGGAAGACCGCACCGTCATCCAGTGGGACAAGACGGATATCGAGACGATGAACCTCTTCAAGGTGGACCTTCTCGGCCTGGGCGCGCTGACGCACCTGGATTACGCCTTCCGGCTGCTGAAGCGCCACCACGATACGGACCTCTCCCTCGCCACCATACCGCCCGGCGACGAGGGCGTTTTCGACATGGCATGCCGGGCCGACACGGTGGGCGTGTTCCAGATCGAGAGCCGGGCGCAGATGGCCATGCTGCCGCGCCTGAAGCCTCGCAGCTACTACGACCTCGTCATTGAGGTGAGCCTCGTTCGGCCGGGGCCGATCACGGGAGGGATGGTCCACCCCTACCTTCGCAGACGCGCGGGAGAGGAGGCGGTGACCTATCCCCATCCCTGCCTCGAGCCGGTTCTCAAGAAGACCCTGGGCATTCCCCTGTTCCAGGAGCAGGTGATGAAGCTTGCCGTCGTGGCGGCAGATTACACGCCCGGCGAGGCGGATCAGCTGCGGCGGGACATGGCGGCGTGGAAGCAGCGCGGCAGGATCGAGCAGCACCACGACCGGCTGGTGACGCGGATGGTGGCGAAAGGCATCGAGCCCCAGTTCGCCGAGCGCGTCTTCAGCCAGATCCTCGGATTCGGCGAGTACGGGTTCCCCGAGTCCCACGCGGCGAGCTTCGCGCTCATCGCCTACGCCACCGCATACGTCAAGCATCACTACCCGGCGGTGTTCGCCTGCGCCCTGCTGAACGCCTGGCCGTTCGGATTCTACTCTCCCGCCACGGTCGTAGACGACTCCAGGCGTCACCACGTGAAGTTCCTGCCCATGGACATTCTCAAGAGCGACTGGGACTGCACGCTGGAGCGCGTGGGTGGGCAAGCCGACGGGCCACCTGGCGGGCCACCTGGCGGGCCGCCTGGCGGGCAGCTCGGCCCGCCGCCGGGGGTGTCCGACTTCGCGGTTCGCATCGGCCTGCGCTACCTGAAGGGGCTCGGCGAGGGGGACTGGGAGCGCATCCGGACGTGGCGCGCAGGGGTCCGCTCCGGCGGACGCCTCCTGACCTTGTCGGATTTCGGTTCCGCCTGCCGGCTCCCCCGCGACTCCATGGAACGCCTGGCGGAAGTGGGTGCCTTTGACTGCTTTGACGCCGGACGCCGAGAGGCCCTCTGGGGAGTCCTGGGCGCGGGCGAGCCGCCCACGCGCCTGCTGGTCGGGGAGCGCGAGGAAGCGCCCGCATTCCGATCCCTGAGCGCCGCGGAGGAGATCACCTGGGACTACCTCGCGTCGGACCAGAGCCCGCGAGGACACCTGATGGAGCAGTTCCGCCCGTCCCTGGAGAAGCAGGGGCTTCCCGACGCGGCCGCCGTGTCGCGCATGGAACACGGTCGCAAGGTATCCATCGCCGGATGCGCGATCTGCCGGCAGATGCCGGGAACCGCGTCGGGCGTGCTGTTCATGACGCTGGAAGACGAGTCGGGCTTCGCGAACCTCGTCGTGTGGGAGAAAGTCTTCAAGGAGTACCGCACGATGATCCTGACCAGCTGGCTCCTTGGGGTCACCGGCCGGCTCCAGGTGGCGGACGGCGTGGTCCACATCATCGCGGAGTCGTTCTGGAGGCCGGACTTCGCCCAGGAGCACCGGGTCGCCGGTGCGACCCACGACTTCCGGTAGCTTTTCGATCCCGGGGCGATGAGGGCAGAGGCCGTTCGCTTTTCGGCGCCGCGACGTCCACCGCCGGTCTCACGCGGGTCCCAGCGCCGCGAGAGCCGCAAGCGAGGCAGAGACAACGCCGGATGGCCCCGTTGCGGTCATCTGCAGGTCGCGCAGCAGCCCGTCCCGCAGGGAGTAGATCCACCCGTGGACAGCAAGTTCCTGGCCTCTATCCCACGCCTGCTGTACGACCGTGGTCCGCGCGACATTGAGGACCTGCTCGATGACGTTCAGCTCGCACAGGCGGCGCAGCCGCGCCTCCTCGTCGGCAGCGGCGGCGAGCAGTGCCTGGTGCTTCTGCATGACGTCCTGCGCATGGCGGAGCCAGTTGTCGATCAGCCCCAGGGGGCGCCCGGCGAGGGCGGCGGCGATGCCCCCGCAGCCGTAATGCCCGCAGACGATGACGTGGCGAACGCGCAGCACGTCCACCGCGTACTGCAGCACGGAAAGGCAGTTCAGGTCGGTGTGCACCACGAGGTTGGCAACGTTGCGGTGGACGAACAACTCGCCCGGCTTGAGCCCGACGATCTCGTTGGCGGGAACCCGGCTGTCCGAGCAGCCGATCCACAGGTAGCGCGGGCTCTGCTGCCGCGACAGGGCCTCGAAGAACAACGGGTCCCGCTCCGTCACGCCGGCGGCCCACTCCTGGTTGTTCCTCAGCAGGGCGTCGACGCCATCCCGCGCACCGCTCATGACAGGTAGGATACAAAGGAAGTCGACGCGAGGTCAAAGGAAGGCCCCGCCGGCGTGAGGACCCCTGGAGCCGAACATCGCGTTTGACTTGCCCACGGTTCATGGCGATTTTGTCCCCGGGAGAGCCGCCCCCCGGGAGATCCACGATCCCGAGATCGGAATGGAAGAGCTTCCGCGCGCACTCGAGTTCTGGAGGCGCCACGCGATCATCGTGGCAGCGGGGGAGTGGGAGGCGTAGGGGTCTTCGCAGCGGCGGCTACGGTGCCACGACCCTCCCCGGCGCGCCGTTGGCGCCGGCAGCGCTGTGGCAGGCCGCGCAGTTTGCCGTCATCTGGGGCGTCGCCATGCCGCTTTCCTTGCCATTGAAGAACAGCTTGACCCGGATGGGATACGTGATGGGGCCGCCGCGCCGCAGCGTGAAGTTCCCCGACCCGTTCGAGGTCATCTTGTACACCTTGTTTTTCGCGTCGGTGAGCTGGACCACCACGCCCTTCACCCCGTAGCAGTCGTCCGGCTCGTCGAGCTTCTGGTAGACGGTTCCCGCGGCGAGAAACCGGGGGCCTTCGCCCCGGGCGTGGCAGCTGATGCAGTTGCCGCCAGGATGCATTTCCGGCGAGCCTTCGTTGCCCCCGGTCCACTTCATGCCCGATACGCAGGTGGATGCGGGAACCTTGGTGCCGCCCGACCCCTCGCCTTCCTCCGCCCAGGCGGCGAGCGCCCCCACGAAGAGAAGCAGGACCAGGGCGGGCAGAATGAGCCGGCCGGCGCCTCTCGAACGATTCGCTTTTTCCATGCCTGCATTCTACCACGGTCGCCAAGCGGGGGTGTTCGACGTTGCCACCGGGGTCGGCATGCGGTACTCTCGCAGCAAAGATGATTGGTCAGGCCTTCGTGCGGTTCTACAACCGCATCATCAACGCGCTGAGCTTCGGGGCGGAGTACCAGAAGATGCGGCGGTGGCTGAATGAGCGCATCGACAGCCCCGCGTCGATCGAGGAATTCCCCCCGTCGCACCCGGCCGGTTTCGTCCGGGAGCTCAAGAAGCGGCGGATCTCCATAGTCGAGTCGTATCTCATCATCATCCGGTCTCTCGAATCGCAGCACCACAAGGAGCGGATCCATGCCCTGAGGCTGCTCGAGGAGCAGACCTTCCACGCGAAGAACATCACGATGCCGCTCAACACCGCGCGCGTGCAGATCGGGCTGATGAAGGAAGCCATCAAGAGCCGCGACAACAAGAGGCGCCAGCTCGAGCTGCTGCACGACTTCACCGTCTCCTCGTACGGGCAGCCGTCCGCGATCCGCGGCTACCTGGACGACCTCGGCATCATCGAGCTGCCGGAGACGGGCGAGCGCATTGCCGACATGGGGGCGGGGTGGGACCCGCACGTCCACGACAACTCCTCCTACGGGCGCAAGACCCCGTCGCAGCTCGTGATCGATGCCTTCATCAAGGGCATCTCGGAGATCACCGTGGCGTTCGACGACCTGCACGACCTGGGCAACATCGAGGAGGTCCTGGAGGCGGGCTCCATCCTCGGTGTCCGGGTGAGCATCGGCATGGAGTTCAGCGTGCGCACGTGCGCTCATCGTTTCCATTTCCTGTTCCAGCTCCCCGCCCTGCGCACGGGGGCGGACTTCTCCTCCTTCCTGCGCCGCCACGAGTCCGCCGTTGGGCCCTTTCTCGACTGCTTGGACAAGAACCGGGAGAGCCGCGTGCGCTCGGTCCGTGCGCTCATCGACAATTTCAACTCGGTCTTTCTCCCGGTGCTCAACGAGGGATACCCCCGGGACAGCATCTATGCCCTCGCGCCGCTGGACCTTGCGCAGGCGGAGGAAATCGTGCCCCTGGACAGCGTGAACCGGCTGCTGTTGGGGGAAATCCTGTACTCCGCGTGGAAGCCGGTCCTCCTGAAGCGGGTCCTGCTGGCCAAGAGCAGGCTCGCGCACGCGCGCACGGAGCTGCAGCGCGGCGGCATTTCGCAGTGGGACTACGCGAACATCGTCGCGCGCTACCAGGGCCTTCGGGAGGCCTACACGGAGCTCAACCCGGAAGACCTCCGGGCGCGCTACTTCACGGCGCCCCAGCTCTCCGACTATCCCACCGTGCTCACTGACATGGCGTCGGTCTGCGGTTCCTTGCGGGCGACGGGAGGGATCATCAAGATCCTCCATCCCCTGGAGCACGGGCTGGACGCCGCCTACCGCGTCATCCTTGCCGACCACGAGTGGCTGGACTGCGTGGAAGTCTACAACATGTACGACAGCATCAATCGCTCGGTGGACGACATCCTGCGCTTTGCGCGCTTTCTCAACGTGCTGAACAGCGGCGAGCCCGACCGAGTGAAGCCCTTCCTCGTGGGGCACGACGTATCCCTCGCAGAGGAGGAGGTCGCCCGGATCACGCGGGCCATCGGCGCGCGACCGCTGGTCCCGGTCTGCGGGAGCGATTCCACGGGGAGGAGCACGACGATTCCCGGCATGGGCTTCGTCTTCTCTTCCCGGCTGGGCGGCCGGCACCGGCGGCGCTGGGTCGAGAAGCACTTCGCGCTGCCGGAGTTCGTCTCCCGGATCATCGCCGCGGGAGGCTCATACGTGGGAGAAGAGGAGGAGGCGCGCGGGCACGATCCCATCATCAGCATGGGCAAGTCCACCCATTTCACCCCGAACAAGGTCGGCGATGAGACCGACGTCTCCCCGATCCCTCTGATGCACGCCGTGCGTTATCTCAATCCCTGGCTCCTCAACTTCCTCTTCATCGGCGCGGGGTTTCTCATTGCGACCCTCACCATCGGGTGGCAGTACGCCCTGGTGTGGTTCGGCATCACCAGCCTGCGCCACGTCATCGTGGACCTCGTGGCGCGCCGCGGCTACCGGATGCGGGAATGGAGCCTTCGGGAGGTGGACTTCCGCAACATCGCCCGTTCCCTCTTCTGGACGGGCATTTCTGTCCCGCTCCTCGCCTTCGTGAAGCACACCTTCGACCAGGCCTGGCCGCTTCCCGCGACCGGGCATCTCTACCAGTTTTCGAAGTATTTCTTCATCGCCTTCGTGAACGGCATGTACCTGATGACGCATAACCGGCTGCGGGGTTTCGAGAAGGGGGTGATGGCCGCCAACTTCTTCCGCACGATCCTCTCGTGGCCGTTCGCCAGCCTCTTCGCCCCCCTGCTCGACCTCGTGGCCATCCCCAGCATCGTGCAGGCGAAGTTCTGGTCCGATATCGTGGGGGGGCTGATCGAAGGATCCGGAAAGTTCATCCGGTCGGTGGGGCTGACCCGTCGCGACCTCTCCGACATCCTTCCACTCGCCTGTGCCGCGGAAGAAACGCTGCAGTACACGGCCATCCTGGACCTGCTGTACATCTTCGGCCGGGAGACGCGCGCGCGCAACTCGATGCGGGAGATCTTCTTCGGTCGCCGCAACATGCTGGAGCGCACCGGCGACTGGCTGCGCAGAAGGCCGGCTCGCCCCGAGCCGCGAGAGGAGGAGTACCGGGCCCTCACGTCCTGGTTCGCGCACGCAAGCAACTACCAGAAGCTCTCCGATTTCGTGATCGCCCACTACGACCAGGAATGGGCGATCCTGCTGATCGACCTGGTCGCGCGCCAGTTCATCCGTTTCCGCGACTGGCTGATGCGTGAGGGGCGGCACGTCCCGTCCGAGCGGCGGGCTGCCGAGTCTTGACAGATGGACTATGATGACGGTCACCATTGCGGTGAAAGGAGATCGAGATGAAGAAGCTGACTGTGCTGCTCATGATCTTCCTGGCTTTCTCGGTCCTGGCGGTCGGATCGCAGGCCAAGAAGGTCGTCGCATATACCGCGCACGAGGACGACATCATCAACGGCATGGTGCCCCGGTTCAAGGCCGAAACCGGCTATGACCTGGAGTTCGTGAAAATGGGATCGGGGGACGTGATCAAGCGCGTGAAAGCGGAAGCGGGCAACCCCCAGTGCGACGTGATCTGGAGCATCGGCGGGGAACAGCTGGAGGCGGATTCCGCCCTGCTGCAGAAATACATCCCCAAGGATTGGAGCAAGGTTGATCCCGTGTTCAAGGTGGGGACTAACTGGCTTCCCTACACCGGCATCATGAACGTGCTCATCGTGAACACGAACCTGGTTTCCGCCGCGGAGATGCCCCGGAAGTGGGCGGACCTCTCCGACCCGAAGTGGAAAGGAAAGATCGCGTCGGCCACGCCGGACAAGTCCGGCTCCGCCTACATGCAGCTGAACAACGTCCTCCTTGCCTTCAAGAGCAAGGGCTGGGACGCCTACAAGTCGATCTTCGCCAACTTCTTCATTTCCACTTCCTCCGGCGCGGTTCCCAAGTACGTGAGCGACGGCGAGGCTTCCATCGGGATCACGCTGGAGGACAACGCGTTCCGCTACGTGCAGGGAGGCGGCCCGGTGAAGATCGTCTATCCCGCGGAAGGCGTGGTTGCCGCGGCGGACGGCATTGCGCTGGTCAAGGGCGCTCCGCATCCGGATGCCGGCAAGCTGTTCATCGACTGGTGCCTTTCGAAGAGCACCCAGGATTTCCTGGTGGCCAAGATGTTCCGCCGGCCCGTGCGGACGGACGGCTCCAATCCCCCCGGGCTTCCGCCGCTCAGCCAGATCAAGACGCTGCCGTACGACTTTGGCGTTGCCGCGAGCAGCAAGGATGCGTACGTGAAGCGGGCCTCGGATATCCGCATGGATCTGGGGCTGTAGCGGGCATACAGGCTCTATTCGCGCCTGCCGGCACCCCGGCAGACGCTTTGTTTCAATCCGCACCGCGGGAGTCCCAATGACATCGATACGGCTGGAGGGCATTTCCAAGGAGTTCCCCGGTGTCCACGCCCTGGAGAACGTGAGTATCGACATCGCACCCGGGGAGTTCTTCACGCTGCTGGGCCCCAGCGGCTGCGGCAAGACCACGCTCCTGCGCACCATCGCTGGCTTTTACCAGCAGGACCGGGGGCACGTGTACCTGGACGGGGACTGCATCGACGCCGTCTCCCCCCACCTGCGGGACACCGGCATGGTGTTCCAGAACTACGCCGTCTTTCCCCACATGAACGTGTTCGAGAACGTGGCCTTCGGCCTGCGCAACCGCCGCGTGCCGCGGGAGGAAATCGGCCGCCGGGTCGCCAAGGCGCTGGCCATGGCCCGGCTCTCCGGGTACGAGAAGCGCACCCCCGACCAGCTCTCCGGCGGCCAGCAGCAGAGGGTGGGCCTCGCCCGCGCGATGGTGATCGAGCCGCGGGTGCTCCTGATGGACGAGCCGCTGTCCAACCTCGACGCGAAGCTGCGCATCGAGATGCGAGAGGAGATCCGCGACCTGCAGCGCGAGCTGGGCACCACCACGGTGTACGTCACCCACGACCAGGAAGAGGCGCTGGTGATCTCCGACCGCATCGCGGTGATGAAGTCCGGCGTCGTGCAGCAGGTCGGGCGTCCCTGGGAGATCTACAAGGACCCGAAGAACACCTTCGTGGCTTCGTTCGTCGGCGCCATGAACTTCGTGGATGGAGAGATCGACGGAACGGGCCGGGACGGGCTCGCCCTGGTGAAGGTGGGGCCCCACCGCTTTTCCGCTGGGAAGCTAGGGCGAACCAGCGGGAAGGTGAAGATCTCCTTCCGGCCCGAGGAGCTCGTGCTGGAGGTCCGCACCGAGGGCGGGAGCGCCGCCGCGAGCGCAGCCCGCTCCGCCGGCGGGGAAGGGCTGGCGGTCGGCCGGGTGGCAGGTACCCTGATCAAGAGCACCTTCACCGGCCCGCTGGTGAGCTACGCGGTGGACTGCGGGGCCGGCCTCACCCTCGTGGTCGAGCGGCACAAGCCGGCGGCGTCCGACCTTCTCCCGGTCGGGGCGGCGGTGGAAATGATCGTGCCGGCAGCGGCGGTGCTCGCCTTCGACGCGCAGACGGGAGCCCGGGCATGAGGCGCAGGGAACGGCCCGGCTTCTGGACCCTGGTGACGATTCTCGGCTACGCCGTGGTGGGGTTCTTCCTCCTGTACCCCCTCTCCGGCATCTTCAAGTTCGCTTTCATCGACAAGGACTCCGGCCTGTTCGCCCTGTCGAACTTCCGCGAGTTCTTCGGCCGCACGTACTACACCGTGTCCTTCCTCAACACCCTGGTGGTTTCCGTCGGCGGGACGCTGGGCGCCATGCTGCTGGGGGTCCCGCTGGCGTTTCTCACGAGCCGCTACCGCATCTTCGGCAAGCCGCTGCTGTCCACGCTCGCCGTCCTGGGGCTGCTCTCTCCCCCCTTCATCGGCGCCTACTCCTGGATCATGCTCCTGGGCCGCAGCGGGAGCGTGCGCAGCCTGCTGCTCGGCCTCGGCATCAACTTTCCTTCGATCTACGGCCCGCTCGGGATCATCCTCGTCTATTCCCTGCAGTACTATCCCTTCGTGTTCCTCCTGGCTTCCGGCGGCCTGGGGCTGGTGGACCGCTCCCTGGAGGAGGCCGCGGAGAACCTCGGTGCCATCGGGTTTCGCAAGTTCTTCCGGGTGACCCTGCCGCTGGTCCTCCCCTCGGTGACGGCCGGCGCGCTCATCGTGTTCATGATGTGCCTTTCCAACTTCGACACCCCCATGATCATCGGCGGCAACTACCGGGTCCTGCCCACCCTTGCCTACAACCTGTTCACGAGCGAGGTGGGAGAGCGTCCCGGGCTCGCCTCCACGGTCAGCATCTTCCTGATCCTCTTCGCCTCCGGGGTCATCTTCCTCCAGCGCTGGGTGGCGGGGCGGCGCAAGTACTCCAGTTCCCTCATCAACCGGCCCCAGGTCCAGGTGCTGCAGGGCGCCCGCGCGGCCGGCGCGCACCTCGTGTGCTACCTCATCGTGGCGCTTTCCACGCTGCCCATGGCCATCGTGGTGCTGTACTCGTTCCGAAAGACCAGCGGCCCGGTCTTCAAGCCCGGGTTCGGCCTGGAGAGCTATGCGCGGGTGTTCTACGAGGTGCAGAAGACCATCACGAACAGCCTCCTGTACTCGCTGTCCGCCGTCGTGCTCATTGTCGTGGTCGGCACGGTGCTGGGCTACATCCTCGCGCGGCGCCGGACCGTGCCCGCCCAGGTCCTGGACCCCCTGCTCATGATCCCCTACATCGTGCCCGGCACGGTGGTGGGCATCGGCTTCATCATGGCGTTCAACCGCAAGCCGCTGTTCCTGCTGGGCACGGGGCTGCTCATCGTCCTGGCGTACTTCATCCGCCGGCTTCCCTACTCGGTGCGCTCGGGGGCTTCCATCCTGAAGCAGATCGACCCCGCGCTGGAGGAGGCGGGCATCAACCTCGGCGCTTCGCCCGCGCGGACCTTCCGCAGGGTCACGCTGCCGCTCATGCTGCCCGGCGTGATCTCGGGTGCGATCATGAGCTGGGTCACCGCGGTGAACGAGATCTCCGCGTCCATCCTGCTGTACGTGGGCAAGACCATGACCATGCCCATACGGATCTTCCTCTCCGTCATGGACGGCTACTTCGGCCCTGCCTCCGCGCTCTCCACGATCCTGCTGCTCGTGACGGGGATCGGGCTGTTCCTCGCGAACAAGTTCTCGGGCACGGGAAGGGAGAGCCTGGTAAGCTGAGGGAGAGCCGGGACAAGCAGAGAGGTCACACGGCCCGCATGCGCCCTCCATGGGGCGTATGCTGCACCTCGGCGAGATGCAGGATTTCCATGATCGGCGCGACGTAGGTGGCGAAGTTCCCGCGCCGGCCTTCTTTCAACCCGTACCACCCGCCGACCGGATTGCCCCGAGCGCGCGCCCAGGCTTCCACGCTGCCGGCCTCCGGCTGCTCTTTCTCGCCTGCCCCGCCGAGTGGCATCCACCCGCCGTGCTCCTTCAGCATCTCGTGGAGGTCTTCGAGGCAGCGCAGGCGGTAGCGCAGCTCGCTCCTGCCTGCCAGGACCACGAGCGATGGCGGATCGAGGGTGACGTCCCGGAACGCCCGGTACTCGGTCTTTCCGTCCGGCGTCTTCAGGACCCACGGATTCCTGCGCATCCCCGGCAGCTCGGAAGGATTTCGCTCCATGCCTCCACCCCCGGCGGCGACCCTCATGCGCCGTCCTCCGAAGCATAGGGACGCCGGCCATGCGGGGTCAACCGTCGCCGGGTCAACCGCCGCAGGATCCTTCAGGACATGAGTCGAGCCGCCATCGCCGCCTGCACCGGCCGCGGCACGAGGCGCACGGAGAAAACCAGGATCCTGTTGAGGAGGCCGGTCACGACCTCGGCCTTCCCGCCCAGCAGCGCCCGGGTAGCGGCCCGCGCCACGGGTGCGACTTCCATCATCGTCGCCGCCTTGAAGGGGTTCGTCTCGTGACCGGCGACGCGGTGGAACTCCGTCCGGGTCACGCCGGGGGACAAGACGGTCACCGTGACGCCGGACCCGTGAAGCTCCCGGCGGATGGCGTGGCCGTAGCTCAGCACGAAGGCCTTCGCCGCTGAGTAGGTCGCGTACAGGGGTGTCGGCTGGTAGGCGCCCGTGGAGGCGGTGAGCAGGATTCTCCCGAACCCCGCGGCGCGCATCGGCCCGACGAAGAGCCGCGTAAGGCGCACCAGCGCCTTGATGTCCAGGTCCAACATCGCTTCCTCTGTAGCCGCATCGATCGAGTCGAACGGCCCGTAGGCGCCGAAGCCGGCGTTGTTCACCAGGATCGACACGCGGATGCCGCGGGAGGCGAGAATCTGGAAGAGCCGTTCCGGCTCCCCCGACTTCGCGAGATCCGCGGGCTCCACGCGGACGTCCGCCCCGGTGCGGCGAAGCTCGGATGCCAGCGCGTCCAGCGCCTCGCGCCGGCGGGCGGTCAGAACCAGGTTGGCCCCGCGGGACGCCAGGTCCCTCGCGATCTCCGCGCCGATGCCGGACGATGCACCGGTGATGAGGGCCCATGCCCCCTCGATTTTGCGCGGCGCTGCTCTTCTCGCGCCGCCCTCCCTTGCCGCGGTTTCCGCCGCTTCCGAGGCTCCTGTTGCTGTCGCCATGCGAAACTCCTTGTTAATGACTCGAAGTCAGAATATAGTATTGGACGGGTGCCGTGTCAACACTAATAACCACGGGTCATTAATGAGAAGAGCATCGACCGCACAGAAGAAAGAGCAGCGGCGGGCCTCCATCCTGGAGCGCGCCCGGGCCTACATCGCCGCTCGGTCGTTCGACGAGATCCGGCTCAGCGACCTCGCCCGGGAGCTCGGCCTGGTGAAGGGCACGCTCTACCTGTATTTCCCGACCAAGCAGGACCTCTTCGCGTCCATCCTGGTCGAGGAGATGGAAGCCTGGTGGGCGCAGTGCATGGAGAAGCGGGCCACGCGGTCCCCCGGAAAGGACCTCGCCCACGGCCTCGGCGAGCGCATGCTCCTCGTCCGCCTCATCGCAAGCCTGCACATGTCCATCGAGCCCGGCCTGAGCCCCGGCGGACTCCGCGGAATGAAATCCTGGTTCCGGGATTTCGCCGTGCGCGCCTCGCGGGACCTGGAGGACCGGTACGCTGGCATCGCAGGGAAGGGGCTCGGCCTCGTGATGCGCATCTACGCCCTGGCGGTCGGTGCCGCGCAGCTCGCATTCCCGCCCGGCAACGTCCGCGCGCTGGTCGAGAGCGACGATTCCTTCGCGGTCTTCAGGATCGCCTTCGATCCTTTCCTGGCGGAGTCCATTGACGCGCTGTACCGGGGAGCCCGGCGCGCCTGATCAAGGGGATCAGAGGACCAGGCCACGGGTCGTCAGCTCGCGGCCTGTGCGGCGCCGGATTCGGTGTATAATGCTCGACCGTAGTCTCCCGTCAGGCTCGTGTCACCCGCGCTTGCGTGGGCGCAGCCCATTCCCGCAGCAGGAGGCCGCATGAAAGTGCGGAGGGTCGATCACATCACCATCAACACCACGGACATCACGGCGTCGATCGAATTCTACGGGAGCATCCTCGGCTTCCGCCAGCTCGAGACGGTGCCCTTCGACGGGTTCTCGCTGGTCTACTTCGAGATACCCGGGGGCGGCCGGATGGAGCTGTTCGACTACGGCGGGAAGAACCCGCGGAACGCACGGGAGGAAAGCGAGGCCGGGCTGCGCCACCTCGCTTTCTCGGTGGAAGACGTGGACGAGGCGGAGCGGCACCTGAGGAGCAAGGGAGTCACGGTCACTCTCCCGGCGACCGACCTGCCCTCGCTGGGCGCACGCGTGATCCTGTTCCTTGACCCGAACGGCGTCACCCTGGAGTTTTGCCAGAAGCTGAAGCCGGCATAGCGGCGGCCCCACGCCGCGCCAATGGCCTTCCGGGGTCACCAGGGATCCCGCGGAACCAGCCCCCGGGCCGCGCTCACGCAGATCACCCCGCCGCCGTCCATCGCGGCGATGCACCGGTTGCACTGGTCGCAGTCGGATCCGGAGATTCCACCGGACTTCTGCCCTTGCCTTTCCTTGCATTCCACTGGATTAGAAATATACTATATAGGGAAAGTATACATACAGATGCGCATCGATGCTTTCCAGTCCCAGGTTGTGAACCAGACGGCCGTCCAGCCCCGGCAGGAAGTAGCCGGAGAAAGGGAGCCGGACGCGGACGCAGACGACATGACCGCCAAGGTCGCGAAGACCGCCCAGCAGATCACACCACAGGGCGTGGGGACCAAGGTCGACCTGTTCGCGTAGAGGCCGAGGGTGCGCAACGCGCCCGGCGATCCGCTTCCCTCAGGGGAATGCGTCGCATTCGGCCGGCTGATGCAGGGCCCGGTGGGCATGAGTCACCGGGCCGCCATCCGGCATACTTGAGAAGCAAGTCAAAATCCAGAAGTTGACCCGGGATCGTGAACGCTTTCACGTTATATATTACCATTTCACTATATTATTGTTCTTGCACATAGTCCGATTGTGGACTAAAATCCTCTTACATCCGATGCAGGTGCTTGCTGCTGAACGGCAGGTAGGTTTTTCATGACAGACTTCGTGGTGCGGGTAGCCGGCGAGGCGGGTGAAGGTCCCACGACGATCGGGGATTTTCTTGCCCGCTCTGCGGCCCGAAGCGGCTACAGCGTCTACACTTTCCAGACCTTTCCCGCCGAGATCAGGGGCGGGCACGCGTATCTGCAGACCCGGATCGCCGAGCAGACCACGCTGAGCTACGGGAACCGTCCCGACATCCTCCTGGCGTTGAACGAGGACGCGTTCAACCGGTGGTCGGGTCTCGTGCCGGCCGACGGCCTGGTGATGTACGACTCCTCGCGTTTCCATGTCCCCGGCGGTCTGCCCTTTCACGCCATCGGGGTGCCCGGCGAGAACCTCGCGGTGAACGAGGTCGGCAACAAGATCGCGCAGAACGTCGTCATGTTCGGGGCGCTCGCAGGGCTGGTTCACCTGGACCCGGGGATCGCAGAGGCTCTCATCCGCGACCGCTGGAAGGCCAAGGGCACGGACGTCGTGGCGGCAAACCTGAAAGCGTTCGGGATCGGCATGCGGCTCATCCACGAGCAGAACCTCCCATACGCCTCCCCGCAGCTCACGCCGCGCGACGACGGGGTCGCCCGGGTGATCCTCACTGGCACGCAGGCCATGTGCCTGGGCGCGGTGGCGGCCGGCCTGCGCTACTTCGGCGGCTACCCCATCACGCCTGCCACCCAGATCATGGAATGGCTCGGGCGGCACCTGCCGGCGCTGGGCGGCACGGTAATGCAGCTGGAGGACGAGATCGCGGCGATCGGCTCGGTGCTCGGTGCCAGCGCGGGCGGCCTCAAGGCCATGACCTCCACGAGCGGACCGGGCCTTTCCCTGATGGTCGAGCTCCTGGGCCTGGCGTCCATGGCCGAGGTGCCCCTGGTGGTCATCGACGTGCAGCGCGCCGGACCCTCCACCGGCATGGCGACCAAGACCGAGCAGGGGGACCTGAACCTGGCGCTGTACGGCGCGCACGGCGATGCCCCGCGCATCGTCATGGCCGCAACCAGCGTGGAGGACAGCTTCTACACGACGATCCGCGCGTTCAACCTCGCCGAGCGCCTCCAGGCGCCCGTGATCCTGCTTTCCGACCAGGCGCTCGCCACCCGAATCTCCTCGGTTCCGAGGCTGGACCCGGCACGGGTGCCCGTGGAGAACCGCCTCGCGTTCGCGACGAACGGGGAGGGCTCGTTCCTGCGCTTCCGCATGACCGAGAGCGGGATCAGCCCCGCGGCGCTGCCGGGCACCCCCGGGGGCATGTTCACCGCGACCGGCCTTGAGCACGACGAGCGGGGCAATCCCAGCGCCGAGCCCGGCAACCGAACGGCGATGCTGGAGAAGCGTGCCCGCAAGATGGCGTTCGCCTTGAAGGGCCAGGACGAGATGGTGCGGTGGTGGGGAGACCCCGAAGGCACCATCGGCGTGCTGGGATGGGGAAGCACGGAGGGCGTCATCCGGGAGGCGGTCGAGATGGCCCGGGCGCAGGGGCACAAGGTGACCGCGCTGCATCCCCGGCTGCTGCAGCCGCTGCCCATGGACCACGTGCGACGCCTGCTCTCCCGGTGCCGGCGCGTGCTGGTTCCCGAGAACAACCACTCCGGGCAGTTCGCGCATTACCTGCGCTCCCAGTGCTTCGGCCTGTGGGACGGGGAGTTCGTGCAGTGGAACAAGGACGACGGCACCCCGTTCTCACCCCAGGAGGTCTACGATGGCATCCTCACTCTCACCCGCTGAGGTCCTGCAGAAGGCGGGAGGCGTAGCGCCGTCCCCGTCCCTGTTCAACAGCGGCCTCAAGCCGGTCTGGTGCGCGGGCTGCGGAAGCTACGGCGTCCTGGCCACGTTGCGGAAGTCCCTGGCCTTCCTGGGCCTGCGGGCGGAGAACATCATGATCACCAGCGGGATTGGCTGCTCGTCCCGCATGGCGGCCTACATGGGAACCTATGGCTTTCACACCGTCCACGGCCGCGCCGTTCCGATCGCCATCGGCGGCTACCTTGCGAACCCCGGACTGACGCACGTTGTGGTGGGCGGAGACGGGGACATCTTCAGCATCGGCGGCGGACACCTGCCCCACCTCGCGCGGCGCAACCCGAAGATCACCGTCTTCGTGCTGGATAACGAGATCTACGGCCTTACGAAGGGCCAGGCCTCACCGACCACGCCGGTGTCTACCTACGCCAAGTCCATGCCGATGCGACTCCCCGAGCCGCCGCTGAACCCCGGCCTGATGTGCCTGGCGTACGACATCTCTTTCTTCGCCCGCGCCTACGCCGGTCGGCCACCAGAGATGCTGGACGTCATGATCCAGGCGCTTGCTCACCCGGGAGCGGCCATCGTGCAGATCTTCAATCCCTGTCTCACGTTCAATGACATGCGTGAGCCCTGGGGGAAGATCGTGAAGCCCGTCCCCGAGGGGCACGACGAGTCCAACCGCTTCGCCGCGATGGCCCTGGCGTCGAGCCAGGACCCGCTGTACACCGGCGTGTACTACCGGTCTGTTCGGCCGACACTACTGGACGCGGTCGAGCAGACGCGTGCCCGGGTGATGCAGCGGGCCAAGCCGGATCTTCAAGAGCTGATCGAGCAGTACGCCTAGCTCACTCCTCCGACAACGTAAACGCATGTAGAAGCAGCTCTCTTCATCCGTCGTTCCCGATAATATCGTGAAAATATGATCGATATTATCATTTTGGAAAGATAAGTATTGACAAGTACATGTTCATAATGCTAAGGTAATCACGATTCCAACCCCACCAGTACTGTAGCTTATGCGTCAGGCGCTCCATGTGCGGCGACAGCATTTCGTATTCAAAGGGGGCCTTTCGATGAAGACAGCTGCTTGGATATCGATTCCTCTTGCTGCGACAGCCTTTCTGCTGTTGATGGGATGCCCGGTCACCAAGGCCTCCACCTCCCTCGACTGCACGGGATGCCACAACGGCGAGACCCCGACGGGCCAGGCGCTTTTAGGGGCGCAGGCCCAATACGCGAACTCGGGCCACTACAACGGTCCGAGGACGTTGAACATATCGAGCAGCCCGGGCACCATCACCGCATTCCTTGGATACGAGTTCGACGGCAGCGACGCGATGTACTGCAACGGCAGCGGCTGCTCCCGTTGCCACACCGACCAGGGTTTCGTGAGCTACGTCACTACCGGGACCACCATCAACGTTTCCGCGGCGAGCCAGCCGGGATGCTTCACCTGCCACAGGCCCCACGAGACGGGTGACTTTTCTCTGAGAACGAAAGCGGCCCCCACTCTCATAGACGGCACCGTGTTCAACGGGGGGGATGGGAACCTCTGCGTGACATGCCACCAGGCCAGGACGAATGCCGCCACGTTCCTCACGGGTACCTCCATCCAGTGGTCGTCTTCCTCCGGTCCGCACCACGGGCCGCAGGGCGATTTCCTGATGGGGGCGGACTATTGGGCATATACACTTACGCCGGTGACCTACCAGGGAGTGAGCCCGCACCAGACCTTTGCCGGAGACTCCTGCAAGACCTGTCATTGGTATGGCCCCTCGAGCGGCAACCTGAGCGGCAGCCTCGAGCTTGGAGGTCACGGCACCTACCTTACCGGCGATGTACATGGCAGCGCGAAGGACATCGTGAACCTCTGCAAGACCTGCCATGTGGCGGGGAACACGATGGGAGCGCTGGCCTGGGGAGCCGGCACGACGTTTGACGCGAGCAACCATACATTCGGCGTCGATGTGGATGGAGACTCGTTCGCCTATGACGAGCTGAAGGAGATCGATGGTCTCAAGAAGACGCTCCTCGGCTACTTCGGGACAGGTACCAGATTCTGGCAGAATGCCGGATTGACGACTCCGGGCACCGCGGGGTGGGGCCCTATCGTGCTTGCCCCTGGCACCGGCACTCCTGCAGATTTCGCTCCTGGAGCGTCCTGGGAGTGGCACAAGGACTGGGAGTTCAACCCGATCAACAAGCCCTACCTGAACCTCCAGCAGTCGCGGTCATTCTGGAACTTCAAGTACTTCATGGAGGACAAGAGCCGAGGCGCCCACAATCCGAAGTTTGCAGCGCAGATCCTCTACGATGCAGTCAAGAACCTGAACGATCCTCCATTGAGCGCGGGCCTCACCCTCGGCACGAGGCCATAGGAACGGAGAGAGGCGGCTCGGGACTGACACGGATCGTCTGAAACTTGGGGGAGAATGCCATGAGCAGCCGGGTCATCGGGGTCGAAAGAAACGTCTCCTGCCTCAAGGGCTGGGCGGTCGTTGCCGCTCTCCTTGCCACGCTCGCGGCGGCCCAGCCCGCGCATGCCCTTGATCTCCACGGCAGGATCGACACCCGCTACCAGCTCCAGGCGGGCGACGACGCGCTTGACAACGAGGTCTTCCAGTACCAGTCCCTCGATCTTTCCCTGCTCAGCAACCTCTCGTTCCTGTGGGACGGCGGGATTCGAAAGGATTTCAACGGCACGATCAACACGGTGACCTCCGACGGCACTGAGCAGACGAACATCGCGTTCCGTGGACTGCCGGACGCGGTGAACCCGGACCAGACCATCGAGTACCGGATCTATTCCGCGTGCTTGAAGTACTCCCTCGGGTTTCTCGGGGCACAGCTCGGGCGCAGCACCGCCGACGAGTACGAGTTCTCGTCCTACGACGGCCTCATGCTGTGGGTCGCGCCCTTCGACTGGCTGAGGCTCGAGGCGTTCGGAGGAAAGCCGTGGCACTACGGGCCGCTGTTCTCCGTCGGCGGGGTCGTGGACCTGAACGCCTACTGGGGACCCGATGAGTGGGTGGCCGGCGGTGGACTGGACCTGGCGTTCCTGGACGGCGAGCTGAAGGCTTCCGTGCGCTACCTCTGGCTCCGGGAGGAGGCGCAGCTCGATTCGCAGGTCGGGGCGGCGTCCAGTACCTATCTCGCGACGGACAACCTCGCAAAAGCGAGGATCGTGATTGCACCGTGGCAGACCCTGAGCCTGGGCGCCAGCGGGTCCTTCCTCAACTTCAGCCCGAGGAGCGCAACGGCCTGGGTCCAGGGAAGCCTCGAGCCGGTGCTGACGAGCTTTGCCCTCAGCGGTTCGATGCAGTTCATCGACATCTCCGCCATCGCTGACAGGCTCACCCAGTTCTCCGCGTTTCTTACCTCCAGCCATCCCTACCTCAGCGCGTCGGCGGATGTCTCCAAGAACTTCGCGGAGCTCTTCCCGCGGCCATGGTTCCTGAGCGACATCGAGCTGGAGCTGGGCTACGAGCACCGCCAGCCCCTGTACGCCTCCGACCTGTCCCAGTTCAACCCCCAGTACGACCAGTTCCGCGTCGGCACCCTCCTGGCTACCAGGGACAAGTGGTCCCTTCTGGTGTACTACAACCTCGTCCTCACCAGTGGCACGGAGAATACGCTGCATGCCGTGGGCGGGGAGATCGCGAAGAAGTGGGACCCCGTGGACGTCCGGCTCGGCTCTTCCTTCAACGTGAACCTCTACGAGACGAACTACACCGGGACGGTCGTGAGCGACAGCTTCTACGCGCAGGAGTACTACCTGAAGGTGAAATGGGCCATCACGAAGTTCCTCGATCTCTCCCTGAAAGGGGCCTACGAGATGGTCGAGCTCAGCTCCCTGACGAGCGCGGAGGCGGGCTCCTACCTCGTGTATGCCCCGATGACGGAGCTGTTCGCGCAGCCGCGCCGCTACCTTTCCTTCGACCTCCGATTGGGATTCCGGTACTGAGGAAGAGGCCATGAGCAACAGAGACGGCGGAAAGCCCCGAGTTTCCCGGCGCGCCCTTGCGCGCGCGATCGTCCTGCTGGCCGGGGGGCTCGTCCTCGGAGGCCCGGTGCACGCGGGGGGCAGGCTGGAGGTCGCCAGGATCACCAGCGCGCCGACCACGAGCGGCATCATTCTCAATCACAAGTTCAAGACGGAAACGGTCGGCATCGGCTGCGACGTCTGCCACGAGCTGAACGCCACGAACACCCGGTTCATGACCTTCCCGACCCACGAGACCTGCGGCGCCTGCCACGCGGACGAGGTGGACGCCAGCTCGGAGAAGAAGAACTGCGGGATGTGTCACACTCTCCAGGGAGAGAAGACCTACGTGAGGAAGAACGTGGTGCTGTCTCCCCTGGTGAGCTTCGACCACAAACGCCACCTGGACAACAAGGTGAGCTGCGAGAGCTGCCACACCGTCACGGATGCGAACATACGGTTGAACGACGAGATGCTTCCCAGGATGGACACCTGCGTGAAGTGTCACAGCCAGAGAAACCCGAGCGCGGCGAGCGACTGCCTGAGCTGTCACGTGAAAGGATTCGAGAAGGTCGCGCCGGCCTGGGACTCCCGGCCGAAGGATCACACCCCGCTGTGGGTGACAAGCCACGGCAACGGCCTCACCCAGGCGACGATCGACTCCAAGTGCGCCCTGTGCCACACTGCCGCAAGCGGCAACGACTGCCTCACCTGCCACAAGCGCTCGGATCCTCCCTCGACCCATACCACCGCCTGGAAGCTGGCGGGGCATGGCAACCGGGCGAAGGTGGACCGCCAGAGCTGCGCGACGTGCCACGACCAGTCGGAGTGCGTCTCGTGTCACACGACCAACGAGCCGTTCTCCCACACCGGGCTGTGGGGCACGCCCAACGACCGCCATTGTCTCACCTGCCACTTCACGGGACAGGGCTTCGTCTCCGGGGACCTTGGAGGCAACTGCAGCTTCTGCCACGTGGACTCGGTGGTGTACGGCAAGCATCGCAGCCTCCAGAAGCCGGGGCACTACTCCGGCGCGGACTGCACGACCTGCCACCTGATCTCCGGCGGAGCGGGCCCGGATATCCGCCACCCGTACCCACCGGATGCGGCCAAGTGCGCCGGTTGCCACCAGTAGGCGAGGCCACGCGGGAGCAGGGCCAGGCTCTTTGCCGGACGTAGCGAGTGCGCTATAGTGCGCCTCGCGGAGAGGATGAATCCCCAGTGAACGCTCTGTTCAGGTTTCTCAAGTCGGTCAGGCTCGCGGTAGTCCTGATCCTGGTCCTCACGGTGCTCTCCCTGCTGGCCACCCTGGTCCCGCAGGGAGCGGAGGACTCGTTCTACCGGGGTGAATACCCGCTCGTCATCTACCGACTCATCACCTTGCTGGACTTCAACCGGTTCTTCAGCTCGCTGCTTTTCCTGGTGCCCGTGGCCCTCTTCGCGGTGAACCTGGGAGTCTGCGCGGCGGACCGGTTCCTGCGCCAGGCGCGGAGCAAGTCCCGGCGGCAGTACGGTCCGGACCTGGTGCACGTCGGGCTCCTGGTGCTCATCGCCGGGGCCTTGGTGACCGGTTTTGCGCGGCAGGAGAAGGATTTCACCATGGCCGAGGGAGACGAGGTGCGGCTCACGAAGGACTATTCGATCCGGCTGGTGTCCTTTCGAACCGTCCTGTACGAAAACGGCTCGCCCCGCTCCTGGACCTCGACCGTGGACGTGTTCCATGACGGGAAGCCGCAGACCGCGTCGTTTCCCATCCGGGTCAACCATCCCCTGCGCCTGAAGGGCGTCAGCGTCTACCAGACCTCGTGGGCAAGAGAAAGCACGCTGGTGCTCCGCGACCGCCAGGGAGCCGAGGTGACCGCGCACGACGGGCAGGGGTTCCAGGACGGGCAGTCCTTCTGGTACTTCGCGCAGGTCGTCCAGGAATCGGACGGGCCCAAGGCGCTGTTCCAGGAGTACCAGGGCCACCAGATCGTCTCGATGCGCAAGCTGGCCCCCGCTCAATCCATCGGGCCGTACACGCTGCTGCGGATGGAGAGCCGCGAGGTCACCGGCCTGCGGGCCGCCAACGACCCCGGCTACCTGCCGGTGATCGCGGCCCTCGTGATCGTTGCGGCGGGTCTCGCCCTCACGTTCATCCAGAAAAGGCGCGGGGAGGCGGGCTGAACTGCAGGCCGCAACGCAGTGGCGGCGCAGGCCATTGCTGCTCCCTGGCAATCGCTGATCGTGCTCGAAAGAAAGGAGCTCTCCTGTAATGATACAGTCTCTTGCAACCGTGGCCCTCATTCTCATCGCGGCGGCCGGAATCCTGCAGGTCGTCTTCCTGCTTCGCAAGAGCGAACGGGGCGACCCAGTCTCTCACTTCGTGCTTCTGGCCGCGGCCGTTCTGCTGTTCGTGACGCTGGTGGACCGGAGCATCCGGATCAGTTTCCCGGCCGTCACCAACACCTACGAATCGCTGCTGTTCTTCTCCGCGGTGATCTCTCTCGTCCTTTTCGTGCTGCGCCTCGTCATGAAAGCCGCGGTCATGCCGTTCATCCTGTTCGGCGGCACGATCATCGCGCTGGCGCTCCTCATGATCTCCTCTTCACCGGTGGCCCCGTCCCAGATCCAGCCCCCGATCCCCGCGCTCCAGTCCCTGTGGCTCGTCCTGCACGTGACCCTCGCGTTCATCGGGGAGGCGTTCTTCACCGTCAGCTTCGTCGCCGCGATCTACTACCTCGCGGTGAAGGATGAGACGCGCAAGGCGGCAGCCGACCGGCTCGTCTACACGTCCATCGGCATCGGGTACCCGATCTTCACTGCCGGCGCCCTCATCTTTGGCGCAATCTGGGCTGAAGCGGCGTGGGGGAGCTGGTGGAGCTGGGACCCCAAGGAGACGTGGGCGCTGATCACGTGGCTTGCCTATACCGCGTACCTGCACACACGGCTCGTCCGGCGCCTGCGGGGAAGGGTGTCCGTCATCCTCGCCGGTGTCGGGTTCGTATTCACCGTGTTCACGTATTTCGGGGTCAACTTCCTGCTCTCCGGCCTGCACAGCTACGGCTGAGCCGGTTGAGCCTGACGTCGCCGGGCGCACTCTCGTGGACGCGCCCGGCGCGTCGAATCGACAGACCTCAGTCGGCCTTCCGCAGCCAGATGTCGTAGGCCGACAGGACGATCAGGGCCGCGAAAGCCACCGCCAGGGTAATGCCTCCGAGGATGACGAGGACCGCCATGGACCCCGACGCCTTGGCCAGCCACCAGGAGCCGATGTCCATGACGATGGAGGCGAAGGAATAGACGATGACCGCCCCTTTGAACGGGTTGCCGAAACGGGTGAATGAGAACACCAGGCACAGGAGAAAGATCAGGGGGAGCGTTGCGAGCACGTGGATATGGCTCAAGGTGACGAGCCTCGAAATCGGCATTCCGGTGTCCTGGGCCAGCAGCGGGGATATGCTCGCGTAGTCCTCCAGGACGACCCCCGCCGTCTTGACGTCCTTGGAATGGCAGGCGAGGCAGCTCTCGAACGAGCTCGTGAGGTCCGCGAATCCGGACTCCTTTCCTCCGGCGTCGATCCAGTCCTTGATCCTGGCGCCATCCGCCTCCGATGCCAGGTACTGCTTCATCGGTCCATCGATTGCCTTCTGCAGCGCCGTGACTCCGCGGTTGCCATAAAAGGCGATGCGTACGTCTGTGACGGAAAGGCCCGGTTTGCCGTCAACCGGACTGTAGGTCAGCCAGATGTTCGCAAAGCCCAGCAGGTACCCGATACCCGCGACGATCAGGAAAGCAGTCAGCCCAAGCTTGAAGCCGGTAGAGATCTTTCCTAGGCCGGTTGGCTCTTGCCACAGCATATGTCCTCCTTTGGAAACGCTGAAAGTTGGCTGGGGACGTTTGTAGAATTGACACCTCTGTTAATGGAACCTTCGAAATGTGAACATTCGTGGGTGGCTACATGGACACCATAGGATATCCCCTATTGCCAGTCAAGTTATTTTTTTCACGATAACAAAAGCTTGACAGAATCGATCATTTATTCGCATAATGGCGATCTACAGCAGCCAATGGAAAGGAGAACGCCATCCATGAACAAGAGGAGAGTGATTGTTCTCTCGTCTGTGCTGGTCGGAGGACTGTTGGCCGCAGTTCTCGGACTCACGGCGGCGGCGAATGCTCCCACGCCCCTGCTCCCCGGTATCACCGCCAAGGACGAACATCCCAACGGGTGCGTGGACTGCCATGTCAAGGTGAACGACAAGCAGGACTACCGCCTGGTCAACCTTCCGACCCTGGTCAAGGGCCACCCCGACATCTCCAAGATCGTGAAGACGCTTCCGAACGGCTGCGAGCTGTGCCACAACGGCAAAGGCAAGGCACCGAAGCTCTCGAATGTGCTGCACGAGGTCCACTTCAAAGGCGGAGCGGAAAACCACTTCGTCGCGTTCTACCAGGGCCAGTGCCTGAACTGCCACCAGCTCAACGTGTCGACCGGGGACATGACGGTGAAGTCCGGCCCGGCCAACTGGTAACCATCGTCCCAGGGGGAAGGGCCGCCGATCCGATCAGCTCGTGACACCGGCCCTCGGCAACGCGACGTCGAAGGTGGTGCCTTTCCCCTGCTCGCTGGTCACCGTGATGCGAAGACCGAAATGGCCGGCGATCTCCTTGACGATGGCCAGCCCCAGGCCGGTCGACATCCGGTTGAAACGCGCTCCCTCGTTCGTGCGGTAGAAATCGTCGAAGATGTGCGGGAGCGCATCCTCCCGTATGCCGATGCCGTGGTCCTGTACCGTGACATGGACTGCGTCGGCTTCCTCGCGGGCGCTGATTTCCACCACGCCCCCCTCGGGGGAATAGAGGACCGCATTCGAAACGAGGTTGGTGAACAGCGCAGTCAGCTGCTCTGCATCTCCGGGTGCCGCGGCGCTCGGCACCCGAACCTCGAATCGAATGCGCCGCTCCCGGGCCTTCGGGTCGAGCTCCGTCAACGCGGAGGCGATGAGCTCGGCGACATCCACGGAACCGGCAGGCCCCCACGGTGCGTCCCGGGACCTCAGGTTGCCCAGGAAGAGGATCCGGCTGATCCGCTCGCTCAGAAGCTGCGCGGAGTGGTCCACCCGCTCCAGGATGGGACGGACTTCCGGCGTGATGGTTTCCCAGTAGCGACTCTTCAGCGCGTCGATGTAGCTCTCAATGCCCGCGAACGGGACTTTCAGCTCATGAACCGTCATCATCATGTACCGGTTCTGCTCCTGGTCAAACGCCTGGATCTGTTCATTCGCCGCGCTGAGCTGGAGGTCGCGCCGTCGAACGGCCTCGGAAAGCGTGGAGACCAGGTACCAGACTACCCACCAGATGAACACGGCAGAGCCGGCGACGACCAGGGCGAGCGAGGAACGCATCGCCGGGAAGAGTACGTGGTCCGCGAAGACGCCGTTCGATGGCCAGATGCCGGTCAGCTCGCCAGCGACCGTGAGGAGGTAGAAAATCGCGGCTGCAAACGTCACCAGGAAGCTTTCCTTCTTGGGAAAGAAGATGCAGGCGAGGCTGATGTGGAACAGATACACGAAGGAGATGAAGGTCTGCGTGCTGCCGACGACGTGGACCAGGAGCGTCACGATCACCAGGTCCACGGCGATCTCGCTCCAGAGAAAGACCTTCACGGAAGCCCGGCGGGGGTTCTGGGGGAATCGATGCGCCAGCAGATAGAAAACGGCGTTTGCCGCGATGAGGACGGCCGCAAACGCCCACATCCACATGAACGGGAGTGACAGCGCGAGCGCTCGCTGCGCCGCGGGCAAAAACTTCCCGATCAGGCCTGCCGCGGTGAACACCGCGGCGACGGACCAGCGTACCTGCATGAACCAGCGGGCGTTCTGGAGAAGCAGGGCGCTGCCCAACTCCGCTTTTTCCAGCGGTTCGGGCATCTTCGAGTCTCTCTCCCGGAAGGAAAGCTCAAAACTGCCCATGGCGGCAACAGTAATGCCGCGGCGGGAAATAATCCATAGCGTTCGTGTCGCGCGGGGACGGTTTTCCGCGCGCAGCGGAAGACAGCCATGACGCGGCTCGCCCGGCTCGACGTATCGGAATACACCAACCTCGCCAATGTCGCCCGGTGGTTCATCCTTCTGCGCTGGATCGCAGCCGCCGGTGTGCTGCTCGTGCTGGGGACGGCCGCGATCGCCTTCCGGCCGGCCCTCCCGCTGCCGGCGCTCTTCTCGCTGGCCGGCATCCTCGTGATACTGAACCTTCTTTTCCACCTCTACTTTGCGGTGGTCAAACGGGGGGTTCTCTCGAAGGCCGAGCTGGGCGTCTTCTTCAACGTGCAGATCTGCACCGACTACCTGCTGCTGTTTTTCCTGGTGTACCTCACGGGATTCCTGGAGAACCCTTTCACCTACTTCTTCGTGTTCCACATCCTGCTCACCGCCTATATCTTCTCTGCCGACCTCGTCTTTCTCTACGTCGGCGCGCTGGTCCTGGTCTTCGCCGGGACGGCCGCCGCGGAGTTTCTTCGTCTCGTTCCCCATTTCCCCCTCTTCCCCGGCTCGGGGCCTGCGTACTTCGGCGAGCTCCTGCCTCGAACGATCGGTGTCTGCGCGACCCTCGCAATCTGCGGCTACCTCGGGACGAGCATCCGCAAGAAACTCGAGGAAAAGGCGCAGCGCGTGGAAATCGAACTGGACCGGTACAAGAGCCTGGACAGGATCAAGTCGAATTTCCTCCTCCAGGTGACGCACGAGCTTCGAGGCCCGCTCGCCGCGGTCAACGGGTATCACGAAATGATTACCCGGGGGATCACCGGAGCCGTGAGCCCGAAGACCCTGGAGGCCGTGGAGCGCGCCATGCGGAGGACCGACAACCTGCTGACGATGATCGACGAGATGATCGATTACGCCTACATGCAGACAGACCGGGTCCCTTTCGAGCCGGTGCGGACCGCCCTGCGAGAGCTCATCGAGGCGAACGTGGAGCTGCTCGCCCCGCAGGCCCAGGCGAAGAGGATCCGGGTCGAGATGAAGTGCGCCCCCGAGCTGCGCGTCTGCGCCTCCCGGGACCTCGGGAACATCATCATCAGCAACCTCCTGTCCAACGCCGTCAAGTATTCCCCCCAAGGCTCCACGGTGGTGATTTCCGCAGTCCAGGAGGCCGCGGAAGTCTGCCTGGAGGTCAAGGACCAGGGCATCGGAATGACGCCGGAGGAAATGCAGCACATCTTCGAGGAGTTCTACCGCACCCGCAGGGCCCGTGAGATCGAGCGCGACGGGACGGGCCTCGGGCTGTCCATCATCAAGAAGTCGGTGGAGGCCATTGGAGGACGGATCACCGTGGCCTCTCAGGTTGACAAGGGGACCACCTTTCACATCTACTTTCCGGAGGGAGAGCGCGATGGGCGGTAAAATACTGATCATCGATGACGATTCCGACATCCTGGAGACCACGGGGAGCATCCTGGCGCACGAAGGCTTCGAGATCCACACCGCCGATTCCGTGGAGCGCGGCCTGGAGCTGACGGACAAGGTTTCCCCCGACATCGTCCTGCTGGACATCATGTTCCCGGAAAGCAGGACCCGGGGATTCGATGCCGCGCGCGAGATACGCTCCCGTCATCCGCACCTGCCAATCATCGTCCTCACGGCCATCAACCGGGAGTATGCCTTCGACTTCACAAAGGAAGACATCAAGGCCGTGGAGTTTCTGAACAAGCCGGTACGGACGAAGAAACTGGTCGAGCTGATTCGCCGCCACCTCGGCGGCTGACGCCGCGGGGCTCCCCGATGCTCGAGAAGAGCCTCTCGCGCTACGTGTACCGCAAGAGTCTCGAGGCGCTTTGGAGGAAAGGAAGGAGCGCCGATCCTCCCGTGCCTCCGGCGGGCGGGAAACCACTGATGCTCTACCTCCACGTCCCGTTCTGCCAGGAGCTGTGCGGCTTCTGCACCTTCAACCGGTATCCCTTCGAGGAAGGGCTTGCCCGCCGGTACTTCCAGGCCCTGAGGGCGGAGATCGAGATCTACCACTCGATGGGCTGCGCGGTCGTCGGCCTCTACGTCGGCGGCGGGACTCCGACGGTGCTGCCCGGGGAGCTCGCCCGGACCATCGGCCTTGTTCGCTCCCTCTGGAATCCCCCGGTGATCTCCGTCGAGACGCACCCCGACCACCTGACGGAGGAAACTTGCGCCCTCCTGGAAGAAGCCGGGGTGAACCGGCTGTCGGTGGGAGTGCAGAGCTTCCAGGAGCCGGTCCTTGCCACCCTGGATCGACGGAGCCGGCACATCAGCCGCGACGAGATCCGCGCGCGGATCTGCAGGAGCATCGCGCGGTTTCCAACGGTGAACCTCGACCTGATTTTCGCCGCGCCCGGCCGGACGATCGACTCCCTGAAAGAAGACATCCTCGCGGTCAACGAGCTCCTGCCGCACCAGGTGACATTCTATCCCCTGATGAGCCCTCGTTCGTCGGACGGCGTCTCGACGGTGCCGCCGCGGCATCTGTACGCCCTCATCCGCAGGAGGCTCTCTGGCCGCTACCGCCCATCGTCCGGGTGGAGTTTTTCCCTCGCGGACGGGAGCCCGATCGACGAGTACATCTCGAAGAGCGAGGACTACGCCGGGCTGGGCTCGGGCTCTTTCGGGTACCTTGACGGGAGATTCTATGCGAATACGTTTTCGATCCCGGCGTACCTTCGAGCCATCGGTGCGGGAGAGCTCCCCGTTGTCAGAAGCCGACGGCTGCGTCGGAGCGAAAGGATCCGCTACTACTCGCTCATGAGCCTGTCCAACGGCCATTTCGACCTGGGGGAAGCGCTTCGCAAGTTCGGCTTCATCTCCCTCCTGCAGCTCTGGAGGGAGCTCCTGATGGTGGCGGCGGCCGGCGGCATCGGCGCCGGCCGCCCCGTGCGCTTCACCGGGAAGGGCCGCTATTTCTCGATGCTGGCGATGAGGGCATTCTTCTCCGCCGTCGGCGAGTTCCGCGAGCTCTGCCGGAGAATCTCGACTGCCTGAAGCCGGATCACTTTCCGCAACCAGATGTCATAGAGGGTGAGCAGCACGAGCGCCCCAAACGCGAGCCCGAGGCACACCCCACCGAGGATGACGAGGGGAGCCGCGGCCGCGGAGAGCTTGGCCAGCCACCAGGAGCCGATATCCGCCGGGATCGCCAGCAGGGAGAACACGATGACGACTCCCTTGACGACCTGCGGGAACCGGCTGAAGGAGAAGACGAAACACAGAAGGAAGATCAGCGGAAGCGCGGCCAGGACGTGGGTGTGGCTGATCTGGACAAGCCGGGAGACGGGTATGCCGGAGTCCTGCGCAAGGAGAGGCGACAAGCCTGCGTAGTCCTCCGTGACCACTCCCCCGACCCGGCTCGCGTTGGAGTGGCAGCTGTCGCAGGAGGCGGCGAACACCGGCTGGACATTCACGAAGCTCGACTCCTTCCCACCTTCCCGGATCCACTGCCTGACCTTCTCGAAGTCGGAGTCCGAGGCGAAGTACTGCCGCATCGGCCCCTGGATGGCCGTTTCCAGCTTCGTCCCTTCCCGGGAGCCATAGAAGGCGAGCCGGACGTCTGCAACTGAAAGACCCGGATTCTGGTCGTTGGGACTGTAACTGAGGTAGATGTTGGTGAAGCCGAGCAGGTATCCGATTCCCGCGATCAGCAGGAACGCCGTGAGCCCCAACTTGATTCCAAGCGGCAGCTTCTTGAGAGGTCTCGTTTCTTCCCAGAACATGAGGATTCTCCTTTCGCGGTTTTAGGATCGAATAGCTGGCATACAGCTGCTATTACGATATTCTAGTTGCGAAATACTCGTCAATCCTCGAAAACTGAGGTTTCTATCTCGACAAAATCGCTAATATAGCTTGACAGAATCGCTACTATAGTCACATAATTGGCTCCTTACCAACGATGTGCTAGATCTGCGAAAAAGTGCCGGTCCGGGGATCGCGTTCCGCATGGGCGCCCGACCGAACGGCCGCCAACCCATTGCCGAACAACCGCCTGTTAAGGTCAGGCAGGCCCCGCGAACCGGTGCAACCGGGAGGCCGCCACGAGCACAGCGAGGAAAAGTTTCGCCGGTGGATACGTTTTTCGAGGTTTTCTAGGCCAGCCCCTTGGCGAGCTTGTCGAGCTCGAGGTGCCTCCTCGCGTCGTCATCGGCCTGACGGACCCGCAGGGGATCACCCTCACTCCGACGGTCCAGAAGGGAGCGCCCGTCAGGGCGGGCCAGGTGGTCGCCCGCGGGAGGGACAGGATCGGCGCCATCCGGCTTTCCTCGGTATCCGGCACGGTCGAGGAAGTGCGCGTGGCCGACGGAGACAGCGCCATCGCCATCCTGTCTGACGGCTCTACGTCGTGGACTCCCATCGAAACAGCAGGACCGGAGGCGGCCGTCGGTGCCCCGGAGACGGTCGAAAGAATCCTCAGCCAATCCGGCATCCCGGGGATCCCGACGCGGTTCGACACTGCGGCAATCGCGGCGACTGACGTGGACGCCGTCATCATCAACGGTGTTGGTGCGGACATCTACAACCCTTCCGTCTCCCTGATCGCCGGCTCTCGCATCCCGGACCTCGTCTCCGCCGTCCGGATCCTGCGCAGGCTCTACCCCTCTGCGGCCCTTGCCTTCGCCGTCGATGCGCGGGCACAAGCGTTCGGCCGACAGGTACGCGCAGCGGTGCCGCGGGAGGAGATCTCGATTCACTTCCTGAAGCCCAAGTTTCCCCAGCACAGAGAGGAGATGCTCCTGCCCGTGATCCTGGGCGTGCCGTTCCCGCACGGGCACCGGGCCATCAACTGCGGGGTCCTCGTCCTCGATCTGCAGACCGCCCTCGCGATCCATGATGCCGTCGTCTTCGGCAAGCCGGCGATAGACCGGATCGTGGCGCTGGCCGGGCCTGGATTCGTGCGGAACGTCCACGTTCGCGCTCGGGTGGGAACGACGGTCTCACAGATCGTGGACTCGTGGCTCCGGCGGCCCGGTGATCTGCGGCTCGTGGAGAACAGCCTTCTCACGGGGAGGCAGATCCGGGACCCTGTCGCCGCCACGATCGGGCCGCAGACGGATACCCTCATCGCCGTGCCGGAGAGGCAGGAGACGGGATTCCTCCCCTTCGCCGGGGCTGGGCTCAGAAAGGACTCCTATTCCGTTGCCTTTGCCTCCCGCCTCCTTCCCATCGGCAAGGAAGCCGACACCAACCTCCACGGCGAGGAGCGGCCGTGCCTCTCCTGCGGTTTCTGCGAGGCGGTATGCCCCGCCCGCATCCTTCCGAGCATTCTGCACAAGTACGTCAAGCGCGCCATGATCGACGAGACGCTCCTTCGTTACCGGATCTCGCGGTGCTTCGACTGCAATCTCTGCACGTACGTCTGCACCTCCAAGATCGACGTCGCTTCTCTCCTCCGCCAGGGCAAGGCCCGGCTCGCGGCGCAGGGGCGGCAGATTCCTCCCGAGGTACCCCCGGAGCACCTGAAGGGAATACTCGTGAAGGAACCCGCGCCATGAACGGCACGACGCTCCTGAGGCGCCTGGGCGCGGCCAGGCCTCTTCGACGCATCGCGGTGATCTTCACCACCCTCGAGGGGATTCTCTTCGGCACCAGGAAGCTCACCTCCGGAGCGCCGCACGTTCTCGACCATATCGAGATCAAGCGGTACATGGCCCTGGTCATCCTTGCACTCATGCCTTCCACGGTAGCAGCGGTGGTGTATTTCGGATGGTACGTCCTCGCAATGATCGCGACCTCCTACGTGTGCGGAGCCGTCATCGAGGTCGCCTTCGCCGTGGTCCGAAAGAAGGACATCGAGGAAGGGTTCCTGGTCACGGGGCTGATCTTTCCGCTCGTCCTGCCGCCCACCACGCCCCTGTGGGTCGTTGCGGTGGGCGTCGCCTTCGGCGTGTTCTTCGGAAAAGAGGTTTTCGGGGGAACGGGCAAGAACATCTTCAACCCGGCACTGGTCGGGAGGCTCTTCGTGACGATCGCGTTCCCCGAGATGCTATCCGCATCGTGGAGGGCGCCCTTCACGGATGCGATCACCTCGGCCACGCCGCTGGCCCTCGTGCGCGGGGGCCAGGCGCTGCCGCAGATGCGGGACCTGCTCCTCGGCCTGACCCCGGGGAGCATGGGAGAGCTGTTCCGACTCGGCGTGATCGTCGGAGGGCTCTTCCTGCTTCTCACCCGCGTCTCCAACTGGCGTGTGCCCCTGGCCTACCTGGCCACCGTCGCCGCGTTCTCGGCGGTGGGAAACTCCCTGGCGCCGCTCAGGATTGCCCCGCCCCAGATCCAGCTCCTGACGGGCGGGCTTCTCTTCGGCGCCTTCTTCATGGCCACGGATCCCGTGACCTCGCCGGTGACCCGGGCGGGCAAGTTCGCGGCCGGCATCCTGCTCGGCGTCATGACCGTTCTCATCCGCAGCTTCTCCGGCTACTCCGAGGGGGTGATGTTCAGCATCATCCTGATGAACACGTTCGCGCCCCTGATCGACCACATCGTCCTCAGCCTGACGTATCGACCGGTGACGAGATGAGACGATGAGAGACGCCATGAAGATGATCCTCTTCGTCGTCATCCTGGGAACGCTGCTTTCCGCGGTCATCCTGGTGGTGAACTCGTACACCGCCCCCCGCATCGCAAAGAACGGCGAGCTGACCATCAAGCGCAACGTTCTCGAAGCCCAGGGGATCCGCTATGGGCAAGAGGACCTGGAACAGGTCTTCGACCAGAACATCCAGGTCGTGAGAAAGGCGGAGAAGACCTACTACGTGCTGAAGAACGGGGACGTGGCGTTCGAGTTCGACGGCAACGGCCTGTGGGGACCCATCCACGGAGTGATCTCCCTGCAGCGCGACCTGCAGACGATCAAGAGAATCATGATCATCCACCAGGAAGAGACGGCCGGCCTCGGGGGAAGGCTGGCGGAGCGCAGCTACCTGGGCAGTTTCGACGCCAAGAAGTTCAGCCCCACGATCGAGATCGTCAACCGGCGCAAGGCGGAAAAGGACAACGAGGTGGACGGGATCTCGGGGGCGACCATGACGAGCAAGGCGTTCGAACGTCTGATCAACGGCCAGGTCGGTGAGTACGTGGCCGCCTACGGGGGTGGGTAACATGGCTCTGCAGCTGAAGAAACTGACGTACACGAAGACGTTCAGGATCCTCCGGAGCAATCTCTGGAAGGACCATCCGGTGGCCTGCGGGGTGCTGGGCATGTGCCTGACCCTCGGGGTGAGCAACAAGGTGGCCAATGCCATCGCGATCGGGATCGGGTTCACCTTCGTCCTGGTCGTGACCGCGGCGACGATCTCCGCGCTTCGCAACCTCATTCCCAAGCGGGCGCGCGTCATCATCTACATGATCATCATCTCCTCGTTCGTCATCATCGTGGACCGGGTCCTCAAGGCATTCTTCCCCGCGCTCAGTGAAGCCCTCGGCCCCTACATCGGCCTGATCATCACGAGCTGCATCCTGATGGGAAGGCTCGAAGAGTTCTCCATGAAGAACAACGTGTGGTACTCCATGCTGGACGCGTTGTCGTCGGGGCTCGCCTTCGGATACACCCTCTTTCTCCTGTCCGTCATCCGGGAGTTTCTCGGTTTCGGAACCATCCTGGACGTGAAGGTCACGCCGACCGGCTGGACGAACTGGGTCGTGATCGGAATGGCCCCTGGCGCGTTCTTCGTGCTGAGCATCTACCTGTGGATCACTCGCACCCTGGCGAAAGTGGATCCGATGAAGACGGGGCAGCTGCATGGGTGAAATGATCACCATCCTCCTCGCGGCGATCTTCACGCACAACATCGCCCTCACCTATCTCCTGGGCTGGTGCCCGATCATCTCCCTTTCCCGGAGCCTGAAGACCTCCTTCGGGATGGGGATCTGCGTCATGATCGTCATGACGCTCACGGCTGTCGTGAACTGGCCCATCTACTACCTCATCCTCGTTCCCGCCAAGGCCGAGTTCTTCTCCTACGTCGTGTTCACCATCACGATCGCCGCAACGGTGCAGCTGCTGGAGATGTTCCTGGAGAAGTTTTTCCCCTCGCTGCAGACGCTCTTCGGGGTGTTCCTGCCGCTGATCGCGGCGAACTCCATCGTGCTCGTGATCGCCCTCTTCATGGTCTTGAGAAACTACTCGTACGCGAAGACGATCTTCTTCGCCTTCGGTTCGGCAGCTGGCTGGACCCTGGCCATCGTGACGGTGTCCGCCATCCGGGCAAAGCTGGTGCTGATCTCGGATGTCCCCAATGGGCTCAAGGGCGGAGGGATCACCCTGGTCACGGCGGGCGTGATGGCCCTGGCGTTCCTGGGATTCGCCGGCATGCTCGGAATCCAGTAAAGGCGGTGCACTGACGTGAGCCTCGTTCCGTTGATCGTCATGGTCGCCATCCTGGTCGCGATCTCCGTGATTCTCTCTGTCGCCCGGAGACTGCTCGTCGACTACGGCGAATGCAGGATCACCATCAACGGTCAGAAGACCTACACCGTCCGCGGCGGGGAGACGCTTCTTTCCTATTTCATCGCCAACAAGATCTTCATCCCTTCCGCCTGCGGGGGCAAGTCCACGTGCGGGTTCTGCAAGACACGGGTGCTGACGGACGTGGGGGACCTTCTCCCCACGGAGGCCGTATTCATCAGCCCGGAAGAGAAGTCGGACGGCATCCGCCTCGCCTGCCAGGTCAAGGTGAAGAACGACATCGAGGTGCGCTTCCCGGAGTACCTGCTGGCCACCCGGGAGTACCACACGAGGGTCGAGGCGGTCCAGGCGCTGACCCACGACATCAAGCACCTCCGCCTGCGCCTGGAGTCGTCGGACGCAGTCGCATTCAAGCCGGGGCAATACATCCAGTTCAAGATACCGGGGACGGAGGAGTTCCGGGCCTATTCGATCGCCTCCGGGCCTTCCTTGGCGAGTGCCCTCGAGCTGGTCGTCCGCCTCGTTCCCGGCGGGCTGTGCTCCACGTACATCCACGAAATCCTCAAAGAGGGAGACCGCGTGACCATCACCGGTCCCTACGGGGATTTCTTCCTGAGGGAAGACTCCACGAAGGAGATGGTCTGCATCGCCGGCGGCTGCGGCATGGCGCCCATCCGGTCCATCCTGTCACGTCTCCAGGAGAACGGCATGCCGCGGAAGGCAACCTATTTCTTCGGCGCCCGCTCGAAGGAGGACCTGTTCTACACGGAAGAGCTGAAGGACCTGGCGCGCCGCTATCCCAATTTCCGATACGTTCCGGCGCTGTCCGAGCCGAAGCCGACGGACCAGTGGGAAGGGGAGGTCGGCCTGATCACGCAGGTCGTCGAGCGCTGCGTCGGGGATGGCAGCAATGCGGAAGCGTACCTGTGCGGCCCGCAGCCCATGATCGATGCCTCCCTGAGAGTCCTGACCGGGAAGGGAATGAGAAAGGAAGACATTCTCTATGACAAGTTCTGACGCCGGCCTCGGACGCCGACAAGGAGGGGATGCATGCCCTACCGGGATCTGCAGGAAATCCTGAACCTCACCGTCGGCTGGGAGAAGGAGCTGAAGGATCTCTACGACGTGGCAGAGGTCGCCCTCCGTGACGAAAGATCCAGGAAGGCGGTCGCTCTCCTGCGGGACCGCCTGGTGCGCAACCTCAAGGTCCTGGAGGCCGTGGACGTGGAGAAGTACGGAAAAACGGAATGGGTACGGTACTCCCTGGATCTCCGAACGGAGGAGATCATTCCCAAGACCCGGCTGAGGAAGGACTCCACGCCGAGAGAGATATTCGAGCGCATCCTGGAATGCGAGGAGAAATTGAAGGATTTCTACTCCACGATCCGGGATCTCCTCGTTTCCCGCGAGCAGGGGGAGCTCTTCGATTCCCTCGTCGCGTTCCAGGTGGCCCAGATCATTGAGGTCAAGAGCTCCATGGAAACCTTTGACCTGATCTAGCGGACCCGTTCCGTCCGCGGACCGGGGCAGAATCGAGCCGGGCGTTGCACGACAGCACTTCGCAGGTATACCCTGCACACACATGGTCTCCATCCCCCTGAAAGAAGCCCGGTACTACCTCGGGTTCGCCGTACAGTGCGGCGTCCTGGGCAGGAGGAAGCCGCTCGTCGCGGGCGTCCCCCTCACCGACGCATGCAACTTGAGCTGCCGGCACTGCGTGGTGGCCAACCAGGGGCGTGGGCACTACAGCCTGGAAAAGATCCGGGAATGGATTCAGCTCTGCTACCACCGAGGCGCGAGGATCCTCTATCTCCAGGGCGGGGAGGCATTTGCCTGGAGAGACGGGAGCAGGACCCTGGACGATGTGGTCCGACTGGCCCGGCGCACGGGGTACTTCAAGGTGGCCGCCGTAACCAACGGCACCTGCCCCATCGAGACGGAAGCGGACCTGGTATGGGTGAGCATCGACGGGACGCCCCGCGTCCACGATCAGATCCGGGGTGACGGGGTGTTCGCGAAGGTTGAGCGGAATCTGGACGCCTCCGCCCATCCGCAGCTCTATGCCAACCTGACCGTGAACCGGATCAATCACGCGGACGTCGAGGCGGTTGCGGCATTCGTTGCCTCGCACCCGAAGCTCAAGGGCCTCTCCGTCAACTTCCACACTCCCTATCCCGGGGTCGAGGACCTCGCCCTTTCCCTGGAAGAACGCGCGGAGGTGATCGAAGGGATCCTTCGGTTGAAGAAAAAAGGATACCCCATCGTGAACTCGTCCGCCGGGCTGAGGCTCCTGGAGCACGGCAGATACCGCCGTCCGATCTGGATGATCCAGATGGTGGAGCGCGGTGAGGTGTTCGAATGCTGCTGGGGCCGGGATGCCGAGGGAGTCTGCAGCCGCTGCGGCTACGGGGTGATCGCGGAGCTGTCGGGGCTTTCGGCGCTCCGACCTGCCAGCGTGGTCCACGCCCTGGCGCTGTTCAGCGGGAAAGGCCCGGGGCTGTGACCGCGGAGGCGAAGCGTGCCCACGCCCAGGCTCGACGCATCCTGGGGTCGCACCGCCAGTTGAACCTCGCCACGCAGGGGATGCGGATCTGGTGCGAGGTCGCCCCGTTCCGGCTGGAAGGGGAGGACCTGCTCTGTACCCTTCGGGAAGGGTCGCGGTCACTGGTGAACGTCCGGGTGAACCCGCGGGTCTCGTTTTCCATCGGCGGCTCGAACGGCGGTGGCGCGGTGCGGGGGAGCGGGATCGCGAGGCCCGTGCCGGGCAACGGCGCGGCCGTGAGCGTTTCTCCGTACCGGTTCGAGATCGATGGCTCCGCGCCGGGCTCGCCCGCGGGCCGCGCCATCGTGAAAAAGGGCCGTGACTGGAGAATCGAGGACGGGGCCGGCCCTGCGCCGCGCTCTCGCGCCGGATTGGCCGGCCGGCTCGGATTCTGGCTCAAGGCAATGCGAGCCGTGAGCTTCCCGCTTTCAATTCTGCCGGTGGTCCTCGGGACGGTCCTTGCGCTGATGCGGGGGGCGTTCGATCCCCTGGTCTTCCTCCTCAGCCTCGTCGGCGGCGTCGCGGCGCACGCGGGAGCCAACCTGGTCAGCGACTACAACGACTTCCGCAAAGGCATCGACACCCCGGATGCGCTGTCCTCCCACCCCGGGGCCCTCGTGGACGAGTCCCTGCCGCCCGAGAGGATCCTGGCCGCATCGTTCGTTCTCTCGTTGCTCGCGGCCGCGGCCGGCACCCTCCTGGCCGTGCAGGTGGGGTACGCCATCCTGCTCATCGGGGCAGTCGGCCTGCTTGGAGGCATCCTGTACACGAGCGGATCCTTCGCCTACAAGTACCGCGGCCTGGGCGAGCTGTTCATCTTCTTTCTCATGGGCCCCCTGATGGTTTCGGGCGCCTATTTCGTCCAGCTTCGGCGGGTCGACCTGCTGCCGGTCGTCCTTTCGCTGCCGCTCGGACTGCTGGTCGCCTCCGTCACCCTCGCGAACAACCTGAGAGATATCGTGGACGACCGGAAATCCGGCACGCGGACGCTGCCCATGCGCATGGGAATACCCGCCGCAAAACGCCTCTATTGCGGAATGCTGATCCTTCCCTACGCGCTCGTCGGAGGGGCGGTCGCGCGGGATCCTTCCCTGTTTCCCCTTCTGGTGACCCTCCTGAGCCTGCCCGCAGCGGTGATAGCCATCCGGGCAGTCTGGACCTCGGGCGATACCGCCGAAGAAATACGCGCCCGGTCCGCAGAGCGCCGCTACCCGCTCAACTCCATCCGGCTGCACCTGCGTTTCGGAGTGCTGCTCATCGCGGGGTGCCTCCTGTCCTGGCTGTTCGTCAGACCCTGACGTCTTCCCGATCACGGACGGCCCCTGGCGGCCCCGCTCCCGGATCGGCCCCCCGCTCCCGGATCGGCCCCCCGCTGCCGGACTGATCTCGCGCCCATGACGAACCCGTGACAATGGGAAACCCCGGCATGACACGAGCCTCGCTGCCCGGGGGCATGATGCAGGCGGCCATGAACCCCAGGTCGGAGGCATGTGATGCAGGATCCTCGCCGCGTTGATCCCGCGCTGCGGAAGAAGTACGACGTGCGCGGGCCTCGCTACACCAGCTACCCGCCGGCCACCCATTTTCGCCCGATCCCCGACGAGGAATTGTTTTCCCGGTGGACTGCCCGCAGCGGCCTGGAGGACGATCCCGGCCTCTCGCTGTACCTGCACATCCCTTTCTGCCGCACGCGCTGCGCGTTCTGCGGCTGCCACAGCGTGGTCACCCCCGACCGGGACACGGTGGAACGCTACCTGCGAGCGCTCGTCCGGGAGATGACGATCGCCTCCGAGCGGATCGGCAGGATGCGGCCGGTCCGGCAGGTGGCGCTCGGCGGCGGCACTCCGAACTCGCTGAGCGAGCATCAGACCGACCTGCTCCTCTGCAGCCTCGAAAGGACATGGCGGGTGGAGGCGGGGGCCGAACGCTCCGTGGAGATCGACCCGCGCACCGCGACGCCCGGGAAGCTGGACGTGTTCCTCGGCCACGGCTTCAACCGCTTTTCCCTGGGCGTCCAGGATCTCGCCCCCGACGTGCTCGCGGTGGTCCGCCGCGGACAGGACCTGATGCGGGTGGAAGAGGTCGTTTCCCACCTGCGCTCCCGCGGGTGCCAGTCCATCAACTTCGATCTCATCTATGGCCTGCCGGGCCAGGACCTCTCGAGCGCCGCGCGGACCGCCGAGCAGGTCGTGCGCCTGCGCCCGAGCCGGATCGCGCTGTACAGCTACGCCCACGTGCCCTGGCTGCAGCCCAATCAGAAGCTGCTGGAGCGCATCGGCCTGCCGGAACCGGATCTGAAGTTGTCGCTGTTCCTGGTCATGCTCGACCTGCTCCAGGAAGCCGGGTACGTTTCCGTGGGGATGGACCACTTCGCCCTGCCGCACGACTCGCTTGCCCGCGCACTGGAGAGCCGCAGCCTGCGGAGGAACTTCATGGGCTACACCACCGGCCGGGGGACAGACCTGGTTGCCTTCGGCGCCTCGGCAATCTCCTCCGTGGGAGCCAGCTATTCCCAGGACCGCAAGGGCATCGACGCGTACCTCGAGGGGATAGAAGCAGGGAGCCTGCCCGTGGAACGGGGGTTCCTGCTGGACCGCTCGGACGAGATCCGCCGTGAGCTGATCATCGACCTCTTCTGCAACTTCTCCGTGGATCTCGCCGCGCTCGGCGCCCGCTTCGGCATCGACCCGGCGCAGTTCTTCGCGGAGGACCTGGAGCGCCTGAAGCCCCTCGTGGACGACGGGCTGGTGGCCGCAGACCCCCGGGCGGTCACGGTATCCGAGACCGGAAGATTCTTCATCCGCAATGTCTGCATGGCCTTTGACCGCTACCTCGAGCGGGACGCCTCCGCTCGAATGTACTCGAGGACCGTGTGACCGGCGCTTCGCCCCTGGGGGTGGCGCTGCTGAACCTCGGCGCCCCGGAGAGCGAGTCGAGAATTCCCGCCTACCTTCGGGGGCTGCTCTCGGATCCCGCCGTGATGCCCCTGCCCTGGCCGGCGCGCCCCCTGGCTGCCCGGCTCATCACGCGCCGGCGCGCGGGAACCGTGGCGTGTCACTACCGGGCGATCGGGGGCCGAAGCCCCCTCTTCTCCCAGACGCGCAGCCAGGTGGAGGCGCTGCGCGCCGCGCTGGGCGACCACGTGGTGGTGCGGTACGTCTTTCGGCATTCCACTCCCCGCGCCGCTGAGGTCTTCTCCGCAATGGCGGATGCCGGCGTGCGCCGCGTCGTGGCGGTGCCGGCCTACCCCCAGTGGACCCGCTCGACGAGCGGCTCCGCGGCTGCGGACCTGGACCGCGCCGCCCGCCGGGCCGGTGTCCAGGCGCGCTGCGCGAGCTCCTTCCCGGACGCGCCGGGCTACATCGAGGCCCTCGCTGCCCTCACCCTGCCGCATCTCTCGTCGTCCGCCCACCTCGTGCTCAGCGCGCACGGTCTTCCGATGCGAACGATCCGCAGGGGCGATCCGTACCTGGACGAAGTTCGCAGGACCGTGGACGCCCTGGTGCGGCGGCTGCCCGCGGGAACCAGGTACTCCCTGGCGTTCCAGAGCCGCGTGGGTCCGATGGCCTGGACCGGGCCGGCCCTGAGCGCGGAGGTGTCGCGCCTGGCCCGGGGGGGAGTGCGCACCCTGGTGGTGGCGCCGATTTCTTTTGTCTGCGAGAACCTGGAGACCGTCTACGAGCTTGACATCGAGCTGGCCGCCCTTGCCCGGGAGTGCGGTATCACCACGTTCCGGCGGGTGCCGGCCCCGGGATGTCACCCGGCATTCATCTCGGAGATTGCCCGGCTGGTCCGCCGTACGGCGGGGGAAGCCGGATGGGAGGTTCAGAATGGAAGCTGACGTCATCGTGATCGGGGGCGGGATCGCGGGCCTTTCCTGCGCGTGGCGTCTTGCCGGGCGGGGAAGGGAGGTGCTGGTGCTCGAGAAGCTCGCCAAGCCGGGAGGCAACGTGAGCACCGACTGCGTGGAGGGCTACCGCATCGAGCGCGGGCCGCACACCTTCATGGCCTCCGCGAGCGACATTTTCGCCCTGGCAGCGGACGTGGGACTCTCGCAGGAGATCGTCCCTGCCCTGCCTTCCGCCGGCAAACGCTTTGTCGTGCGCGGGGGAGCTCTTCACGCGATACCCACCGGGCCGCTGTCATTCCTGACCTCCGGGCTCCTCACGTTCCGCGGCAAGCTGGCGCTGGCGGGCGAGCCCCTGCGGACCCGGCGCGGGGAGCCCGGCGACACGGCCGCGGAGTTTTTCGAACGACGCTTCGGGACGGAGGCGGCGCGGGTGCTCGCCGGAGCCTTCATCAACGGCGTGTACGCGGGTGACCCCCGGCAGCTTTCGGCGCCGGCGGCGTTCCCGCTCTTCTGGCGTTTCGAGCAGGAATCCGGCGGCATGATCCGGGGAGCGATGGCGCACGGCAGGAGGCGCAAGGCCGAACGCCGGGCCAGCGGAGAGACCGGTCCCCGCCGGAAAGGGCTCTTCGCCTTCCGCGAGGGGCTGGGACAGCTCAGCGCCGCCGTTGCGGGGAAGCTCGGCACCCGCGTGCGTACCGGCGCCGAGGTTCTCTCCCTCGGCCGCGAGGACGGCCACTATGTCCTTCGAACGGCCTCCGGGAAGCTGCGGAGTCCCCGGCTGGTCCTGGCGGTCCCGCCGGCCGAGGCGGCCCGGCTGCTGGCAGGGGTTGATGCCGGCCTCACCGCGCTTCTCCAGTCCATCCCCATGGCACCGGTTGCAGTGGTGCATATGGGCCTCCGGCACCGGGTCCCGAAGGTGCCCGACGCCTTCGGCTTCCTGGCTCCAAGGGGCGAGGGGGTTCGAAGCCTCGGGGTGCTCTTTCCCTCGCGCCTGTTCGATGCCCGGGCTCCGAAAGGAGGAGACCTGTTCAGCGGCTTCGTCGGCGGCACGCTGGATCCCGCGGCGCTCGCGCTCGGCGACGGGGCGCTGCTGGAGATCGTCCGCGGCGACCTGTCCCGGCTCGTAGGCCAGGAGGTCAGTCCGGACTTCGTGCGGGTTTCCCGTTTCCCCCAGGCCATTCCGCAGTGCACCCTGGGGCACCTGGAGCGGCTGGCGGGCATCCGGGAGCGACTGGCGCGGCTGCCGGGGCTCGCGCTGGCCGGCAACTACCTCCGCGGCGTGGGAATGAAGGACGCGGTGGGCTCCGGCTTCGAGGCAGCGGCCCAGGTGGGCGCGCCGTGAGCAGCCAGTCCCCTCCACTGCCGCTGGCGGTGGTGGGATGCGACTTCAGGGTCGCCTCCTCGTCCTGGCGATCGCGCCTGACGCTGAGCGATGAGGAGGCGCTGGCCCTGGTTCGAGCGCTCCGCCGCAACCGGCTCACCGACGGCTTCGTGGACCTGAACACGTGCAACCGCACGGAATGGATCGTGTCCGGCCGCGATCCCCACTGGGCAGCTTCGCTTCTCCGCGGCCAGATGATCGAACGCGCCGGTCCGGATGCCGCGGGCTGGCTGTCCCCCTATGCGTACGCGGGAGACGAAGCGGCCATCCACGTGTTCCGCGTGGCGCTCGGACGGGAGTCCCTGGTCATTGGAGAGCGGCAGATCGCGGGCCAGCTCTACGAAGCGCTGGACCGGGCCCGGGCCCGCGCCAGCTCTTCCCGGGTGCTCAACGGCCTGGGCACGGCCGCCGGCCGGCTCGTGCGCGCGGCGGTCCGGCACGGGTGCGTGGCGGACTCCTCGGTCGGCGTGCACAGCCTGGCGGTCTCCTGCCTGAGACAGCGGTTGGGATCTCGGGGCAGTTCACGCGTGGCCCTGGTCGGTCTCGGCCAGATCGGCCGGCGGGTCCTCGGACTGCTGCAGCGGGAGAGCCGGTTCGAGGTCACGGCGTTCAACCGGACAGTCGCCCCGGGCCAGTCCTCCGCCGTGCGCCCTCTCGGCGAGCTGGCCGATGTCCTTTCCGACGTCGACGCGGTCGTCCTGTGCACGGGCGCGCCCCATCCGGTCCTCCTGGCACGGGATCTGGCTGGACGCAGGGCGGACCGCGGACTCCTGGTGGTAGATATCGGGATCCCCGCCCAGGTGGAGCGCGCGAACCTCCCGGCCCACGTCACGGTGAGCGGGCTCGACGAGCTGACCGAAGCCCATCGGCGGAGAAAGGCGCCGGCAGCGGAGGCTCCCCGCGGCGACCCGGGCCCCCTGGTGGAAAAGGCGCTTTCCGAGTTCCGCGCCTTCTGCAACCAGCCCGCCTTTTCGCAGATCATCGACGCCGTCCAGCGGAACCATTCCCGGCTCATCCGGGAGCAGATCCCTGGAATCATCGCCGGTCGGCTCGGCTACCTGCCGCAGGAGGCTCGCACCCGCCTCGGGGAGGACCTGAAGGCCATCGTGCTGGATTACACCAGCGACGTGTTCCGCACCATACGGGAGACCTCGGCGCAGCGTGGAGAGGACTCGTGGCAGGAGTCGCCCTGATCACCGGCGCTCTGATCACCGGCACCCTGATCACCGGCACCCTGATCACCGGCGGCCCGATCACCGGCGGCCCGATCCTCGGCGCCCTGTACGCGGCCTGCCGCCGCGCGGTATAAGTGCAGTCAGTCAGAGTCCGATGCGCCGGAAGACCCGGGGGA
>Ga0153915_10000208_pt1 | contig 52730 bp, 52 predicted proteins | sample Opewatmetagenome_2_FD_107003 | JGI IMG/M metagenome (GOLD analysis project Ga0153915, IMG submission 107003) | Freshwater wetland microbial communities from Ohio, USA - Open water 3 Core 3 Depth 3 metaG | ecosystem: Environmental > Aquatic > Freshwater > Wetlands | place: USA: Ohio, Lake Erie...
CGCCGCGAGCCTGTCGGCAACCGGAGCGGTGAACTGCTTCCCACCAGGATGGCTCAGCTCAGTCACCACGAATACCTGCCCCCTTGCTGCCGCGACACATGCTTTCACCGAGTCGTCTCCGACGAAACCGTGGCATATGACGGCGCTTGCACCTCTCGCAACGGCCTGTTCGCATATCAGCCGATTGGTATTCGGAATATCCGCGATCTTGAAGTCGCAAATGACGTCTTTGATCCTGGAAATCTCTGTTATGATGTCAGGGCCAGCAGAAAGAGTCAACGGCCAGTTAATCTTTATCGCATCCAGATAGTCCTTCGATGCCTCTACCACCCGTTTCGCCTCGGCCCGATCCGTCACGTCAAGCGCGAGGATCAGTCTCCTCCTCGTTTCCATCGGATTACCCCCGGAGCATCCGTTCGTGATTGGTAAACCTTTCGCATTGAGCGACGAGAATCCGGCAGAGCTATCTGTTCAATATGGGCGACTTGCATACACCGGCCGTGCGGAAAATCAGGCGGATGGAGAACGGTTCGGCCTACGTCGGTGGGCTCCCGCGGGGCTGTGTCCTCTGCGAACAGGGTGCGAAGCTCGTCCTGCTCGTGACAGGGAAGTGCGCGAGGAGATGCTGCTACTGCCCGCTCTCATCCGAGAAGAGGGGAAAGGACGTCTTCTTCGCGAACGAGAGGAGAGTGGAGTCGCCGGAGGAGGTCATCGACGAGGGGAGGCTCATCGACGCGCTTGGGACCGGCGTGACAGGCGGAGACCCTCTGGAGGAGCTTGGTCGCACCGTCGGGTCCATCACGGCTCTGAAGGCCGAATTCGGGGGGAGACACCACATACATCTGTACACGTCTACGACGGACGCTCGCAAGATCCGGGCTGTCGCGAAGGCCGGCCTAGACGAGATTCGGTTCCACCCTCCGATGAATATGTGGAAGATGCTGGAGGGGACCGACTTCGCAGACGCCGTCAGACTCTCGAAATCGCTCGACATGGATGTCGGGCTCGAACTGCCGGCCCTGCCCGGTCGCAGGAGAGAGATAGAGAGCGCGATCCGATTCGCGGATGGTCAAGGTCTGGATTTCGTGAACTTGAACGAGCTGGAATTCTCCGAGACGAACTGGAGGACCCTCAGGAGACTCGGGTACGACGTAAAGAAGGAGAACGACGTCTCGTCCGGGGTCGAGGGGAGCGAGCCATTGGCCCTCGAGCTGCTCGAGATGGACGTCTCGGTCCCGCTTCACTATTGTTCGTCATCCTTCAAGGACGGCGTCCAGCTGCGAAGGCGGATCATGCGCCGCGCGAAGAACGTCTGCAGACCTCACGAAGTCCTCACGGACGATGGGACTCTCCTGAAAGGAGTGATCGAGACCGACAATGTCGCGGCGACGGCCGCTTGGATACTCAAGAAGTTCTCAGTGCCAGGTCGGCTCATCTGGAGCGATCGCCTGAAGAACAGGCTCGAAATCGCCCCGTGGGTCCTTGAGAAGATATCGAGGAAAATCGACCTTCCGAGCTACATTGTGGAGGAATACCCGACCGCTGACAGGCTCGAGGTCGAGCGCACCCCGCTCAAGCGACGCTGATGCTCTGGACGTTATGGTGCCTGCTAACGACCTCTCGCGCGATCCTCAGGTTCTTACCGTTCTTCCCGATCGCCTTCCCCTTCACTTTTGGGTCGACCGTGACCGTCGCGTGTATGATGTTCCCGCGGTCCTCGATGGTCACGCTCTGGACCGAGTACGTGTGGAAGACGTTCTTGATGAAGGTCTCGGGGTCGTCCGAGTACTCGATGACATGTATGTTCTTCCCCGTGAGGTTCTTGAGACGGATGACGTTCTCGCCCTTCTTCCCGACCGCCCGACTCCCCTGGCCCTTCTCGACGACGAAGACCAGCTTCTCCTCGGTCTCCAGGCAGTCCTTGACCTGCGTGCCGGTGAGCTTCTCGAAGAGGCTGATGTACCGGAGCGTGTCCCCTGTCAACTTTATGTCGCCCATTGAATCCCCGTCAGGCGGAGAGTATGTTCGACTCCCCTGGGTTTATTATCGCGAGTGCCGCGATCGCGAACGGCTTGCCGCACGCGGAGCCGAGCTCGACGTTCGTCCCTTCGAAAACCAGTACCTTCGGTGAATGGCCCGTCACCAACAGCTCCTCAGGGCAGTTGTTCGCAACGACGACTAGCCTCGCCTCGCCCTTCTTAATCGATTTCCTAGTCTCCGAGAGACCGAACCTGACGTCGCCCGTCGATGCCGCGGTCTTGAGAGCGCGCGTGATGTCAATCGCCATGTTCAGCCCCCTTCCTTCTTCGAACCCGACGCCGGTGCCCAGACGAGGTTGACCGCGCCGGTGCCGACAGTAACTGGCTGGCCCACTATAATGTTTTCCACGACGCCCTCCAACGTGTCCACCTCGCCCGTGATGCCCGCGCGGAGCAGGTGCGTGGAGGTGATCTCGAAGGCCGCCCTCGCGAGCACGCTCGACTTCCTGCCAGAGATGCCGTGCCTGCCAATGGCCTTGACGTCTCCGTCGTTCGACATGAGGTCGGCGACGAGCATGATGTGCCTGATGTCCACGGTGAGACCCTGCTCCTCGAGCGTCCTGGAGGCCTCGTGGATGATCGCGTTCCTCGCGGCTTCGATCCCGAGCACCTCGAAGATCTCGAGTATGCTGTTCGTCGTGGTCGCCTTCCTGTCGACGTGCTCTATCTCGAGGACCTTCTCCAGGTTCGAGCCCTCGGTGTAGATGACGTAATGGCCCCCGACGCGCCTGATGACCGCCCTGTGTATCCCCTCGACGCCCTTGATCGGGCACGCCTTGGTATCCTCCGAAACCCGCTGGAGCTTCTTGTATGATGGCTCGTCGCACTTGACGACGATGGTCTGGTCGCGCATCTCGGCGAGGTTCTTGATCCCCTTGGCCTTGTTCAGCTTCCTGAGCACCTCCTCGGGGGTGATGGACTTCCTCTCGAGCTTCTTGCGGTCGAGCTTGACGACGACCTCCATGCTGTTGATGTCGGTGTCGACGTCCGCGATGTCGATCAGGTTCGTCCTCTCTATGTTCGACGCGATGTCCCGGACCTTCTCGAGGTCGTCCGCGACCGCGTGGTCCAGGTGTATCTCCATGATCGGTGTGCTCGGGACCCTTCGGGCGTCGACTATCTCGATCAGCCTGGGCAGGCCGAGCGTGACGTTCATCTCCGCGACCCCGGCGTAGTGGAAAGTCCTCATGGTCATCTGCGTGCCGGGCTCGCCTATGCTCTGGGCCGCAATGATCCCGACGGACTCGTTGGGGTCGACTGAGTGGGTCTGGAACCTCTCCCAAGCGAGCTCGAGCATCTTCTCGAGCAGGTTGCTAGGGATATCGACGCCTTCGAGGCGGGTCGCGATCTCGTGCACGACCTGCGGCGAGAGCTTCTTCTGCATCTTGTCCAGAAGCTTGTTCAACTTCAGCTCGAGCGCGCTGAGCGGTTCGACCTTGACTGGCAACTCCTTCTTCGCCAGCACCGGCCTCTTGAGCGGCTTCTCCTTCTTCATCCTCGGGACCCGCTCCTTCGCCTTGACCGCGTCGATGAGCTGCTTCAGCTTCTTCTCGCCCAGGAGCTTCTCAAGGTCCCGTTTCACTTTGTCAGTGGCCCTTGACACCTTGGTGAAGGTGTAGCCGTTCTCGATAAGCTTCTGAGCAGTCTTCTCGTCAATGCCCTTTCTCGTGAAGACCTCGGCAGGATTCTTTGCGGACATCTGCTCACCCCTCCTCAGAGCCGCCGCCGCTCTCGAACTCCGGCTCCTCTACCTCTGCCTCGCCCTCCTCGGGCGTCTCGAGCAGATCCCTGTCCTGTATTCCGTAGCTGACCACGCCCTTCTCCTGGACCTTCGCGATCAGCTCTCCCTTGTCGCCCAGCACCTCGAGGATGATGTCGTCCACATCCACCGGGTCGCCCTGGACGCTCCTCGACGGGTCGATGCCGTCCTCCCCGTAGCTGAACTGGATGATCGTTCCTGCAGTGTTCCGGACGGAGCCGTCCTGCATGACCTTCAGGTCCTCGAGCGCGTTGATCAGCCTGCGCTGCATGTAACCCGACCTCGAAGTCCTGACCGCAGTATCGACCAGGCCTTCCCTGCCGCCCATCGAGTGGAAGAAGTACTCGGTCGGCGTGAGCCCGCTCTTGTAGCAGTTCTTGATGAATCCCCTGGCCTCGGACCCGAGGTCGCCCTTCTTGAAGTGCGGGAGGGTCCTGTTCCAGTAACCCCTCGAGAGCCTCTCGCCTCTGACCGCCTGCTGTCCGATGGCTCCGGCCATCTGCGACAGGTTGAGCATCGAGCCCCTCGCGCCGCATCTCGCCATGATGACCGCCGAGTTCTCGAGACCGAGGTGCCTGCCCGCGATCTGTCCCGCGGTGTCCCTCGCCTTGCCAAGGACCTTCATTATCTCGACCTCGAGCGTCTCCTCGAGCGACCGCCCGGGCATCTGCTCGAGCTCGCCGCGCCTGTACGCCTGGACGTGCTCCTCGACCTTCTCCCTGGCCTGGTTCATTGCGTCCTCGATCTCGCGCTTCGCCTGGTCCGGGATGTCCTCATCGTCTATGCCCGTCGTGAACCCGCGGATCATGATCGCGCCGATCGCGAGCTTCGTGGCCTTGTCGACGAACTCCCTGGACTTGTCGGGGCCGTAGTCCCTGGACATCTTGTCCAGAATCCGTCCCTTGAACGCGCCGAGGGCCTTCTCGTCGATCGTACCCGCGAGCAACCTCCCGTGTCGTATCACGACGAACGCGTCGTGCTCGCACTTCTCCTTCTTGCAGTCGTCGCATCTCTGGCAGATGGACGACTTGAAGGTCATGTGCAGGTCCTTCGGGAGGATCATGCTGAAGAGCTGCTTCCCGGTCCAGTACTCGACACCATCCCAAGTCTTCGACTTCGGGAGATCAGAGGCCCCGATCTTCTCCAGGATCTTGAGCGTCTCCTCGCGCGTGAATCTGGAATCCTTGTGGGTCAGCAGGAACGAGCCGGTTATGTGGTCGTGTATCCCGCCGATGACCGGGCCGCCGAACCTCGGGGAGAGGATGTGCTCCTGCACCCTCATGAGGACCTTCGCCTCGGCCCTCGCCTCCTCGCTCTGCAGGACGTGCAGGTTCATCTCGTCGCCGTCGAAGTCCGCGTTGTACGGCGGGCAGACGCAGAGGTTGAACCTGAAGGTCTTGAAAGGCATGACCCTGACCTCGTGAGCCATGATGGACATCCTGTGCAGCGACGGCTGCCTGTTGAAGAGCACGATGTCTCCGTCGAGCAGATGTCGCTCGACGACGTACCCTGGCTCGATCGTCTCCGCGACGGTCTCCGCGTTCTTGTCTGTGACCTTGATCCTTCTTCCGTCGGACCTGATGACGTAGTTCACGCCGGGCTTGTATTCGGCCCCCGGCGGACTCGGCCCGCGCGAACACATCTCCTTGGCCTTGGCCAGGTTCCTCTCGGTGACGTGTATCGGCACCGTGAGTTCTCTCGCCGCTTCGACGGGAACGCCGACCTCGTTGATCGACAGCATCGGGTCGGGCGAGATGACCGTCCTTGCGGAGAAGTTCACTCTCTTTCCCGAGAGGTTGGACCTGAACCGTCCCTCCTTCCCCTTGAGCCTCTGGACGAGCGTCTTCAGCGGCCTCCCGGACCTGTGCCTCGCGGGAGGAATGCCCGATGTCTGGTTGTCGAAGTACGTGGTGACGTGGTACTGGAGCAGCTCCCAGAGGTCCTCCACGATCAGCTGCGGAGCGCCCGCGTCCCTGTTCTCCCTGAGCCTCTGGTTTATCCTCAAGACGTCCACGAGCTTGTGCGTGACGTCGTCCTCTGACCTGTCCCCCGAATCGAGCGTGATCGACGGCCTCACGGTAACGGGCGGAACGGGCAGAGCTGTGAGGACCATCCATTCAGGTCGCGAAACCGTTGGATCGATTCCCAGTGATACGAGGTCCTCGTCGGGGATCCTCTCGAGCCTCTCGCGCACCTCCTTCGGGGTGAGCTTGTGTCCCTCCTCCCTGAAGGTCGTGGGCTTGTCGAGCGTTATCTTCAGCTGGACAGTGCCGCAATGCGGGCAGGTCGTCCTTGCCGCAGCGTCCCTCGCGGTCTCCTTCGCCACGGACGCTGTGTCCAGCATGTCCCCGCCGAGCTCCTCCATGCGGTCGCGCTGCTTCCTGTACTCTGCGGCCTGCTCGCCGGTGAGCAGCAGTCTGCCGCACGACCTGCACGTGGACTGCAGGAGCTTCTTGATCTCCTTCACATAACCCACGTGGATGACGGGCATCGCGAGGTCGATGTGACCGAAGTGGCCTGGACACTCGTCCACCTTCTTCCCGCAGGTCTTGCACCTGAGGCCAGGCTCGATGACTCCAAGATGCGGGTCCATCAAGCCCATATCTATCGGGAAACCGTCGTCGTCGTACGTGTCGGCGGTGATGATCTTCGTCGCGGACATCTTTCTTATCTCGTCCGGCGAGAGGTGCGCGAACTTTATCGCCGCGATGCGCTTGGTTACGCCGGTGACGTTCATTTCAAGTCCTCCAGTTGCAGGCGCATGGCGACCCCGAGTGAAAGCAGCTCGTCAAGAAGCAGCTTGAACGCGTACGAGGTCTGCACCTGGTATATCTTCGAGTTGTTCCCGCAGACGGGGCACCTCAGGGTGCCGCGTCTGTCCAGTATGGCGATATGACCGCAGCTCGGGTTGCCGCAGACGTACTGGAGCGTCCCGTCGGACTCGTCCAGCAGCCTGTCCTTGATGACCATGGCTGCGCCGTGGCCGATCAGGCAGTCCCTCTCCATCTCCCCGAACCTCAGGCCACCCTGCCTCGAGCGCCCCTCAGTCGGCTGTCTTGTGAGTATCTGGACGGGCCCCCTGCTACGAACGTGAAGCTTTCCGGAAACCATGTGGTGCAGCTTCTGGTAGTAGATGACGCCGATGAATATCTCGGCCTCGATCTTCTTCCCCGTGACGCCGTCGTACATGACCTCCTTGCCGTTGTGCTTGAACCCGTTCTTCACGAGCGCGTCCCTGATGGCCTCCTCTCGCTCCCCGCTGAACGGGGTGCCGTCGATGTACCGGCCCTCCATCGAGCCGACCTTGCCGCCGATCATCTCGAGCACGTGCGCAACGGTCATCCTCGACGGAATTGCGTGCGGGTTGATCAACAGGTCCGGTGTTAGTCCATCCTCCGTGAACGGCATGTTCTCCTGGGGCACCAGCAGCCCGATGACTCCCTTCTGGCCGTGCCTGGATGCGAACTTGTCCCCGAGCTCGGGGATCCTCTCGTCCCTGACCTTGACCTTGACGAGCCTCGAGCCGTTCTCCGACTCTGTGAGCATCACATTGTCGACCCAGCCGCTCTCGCCCGGCCTGACGGTGACCGAGGTCTCGCGCCTCTTCTGAGGCGTGAGGAAGTCCGCCTCCTCCTCAAGGAATCTCGGAGGAGAGGTCTTGCCGATCAGAACATCGCCGCCGTTGACCGCGGTCTCAGGGCTGATGAGGCCGTCCTCACCGAGGTTGCTATACGACAGGTCGGCCCTCGCGCCCCTGACATCCGGGCTGGGTATCTCGAAATGGTCCTCCTGGCCGCCTGGATACCGGCGCTCCTCGGCCCTATATGTCCTCATGAAAGTGGACCTGCCAAGTCCGCGGTCGACAGCCGACTTGCTCATGATCACGGCGTCTTCCATGTTGTACCCGCCGTACGACACGATCGCGACCACGAAGTTCTGCCCTCCGGGCCTCTTGTCGAAGTCCACGAAGTCCATTGGCTTCGTCGTCACGAGCGACTTCTGCGGGTAGTGGAGCAGGTGGCTCCTCGTGTCGGGCCTGATCCTGTAGTTCGAGGAGCTCAGGCCAAGCGACTGCTTCGCCATGCCTGAGCCCATCGTGACCCTCGGGCTGGAATTGTGCTCGGGATACGGGACCAGCGCCGCGCAGACTCCGAGTATGACCATGGGGTCGATCTCCAGGTGCGTGTGCTCGTCCGTGATGGCTGGCTCGACGTGCATCGTGCCCCCGCACGCCTTGCACTCGAGCAGGTGCTTCCCGTCCTCTCCTGGGTTCTTCCACTCGACATCCATTTCCGAGAGGAATTTGCCACAGTGCTCGCACTTCTGTGGAGTCCTGTAGGCATTGACCGAGATGAACGTGTCCTCCTCCTCCTCGGCGTCCACCCACTCGACCACGCCCTCTCGGATCAGGTCCGACCAGCGGGTCTTGGCTGCGCGCATGTCCTCGATGTGCTTCCGGGTGAGGAGCGTCTTGCCGTGGCGGACGACGAGCAGAGGCCTCCTGAGCCGGCCCTCGTCACAGTTGATGATGATCTCGTTCATGTTGTCGTCGAAGCGGATGTTCACTTCGTGCGACAAGAGTCCTGAGCGCCTCCTCTGGCGGACCTCCTCGACGAGCTCCCTAGGCTTGTCGTGAAGGCCAATAAGATCTCCGTTGACGTAGACCCTGGTCTCCGTGGTCTGCTGCTCACCAACCTGTTTCACTCCCAGGTCCTTCAGCAGCCAGATGACCTCCTTCTCGTCGAAGCCCTCGGACACGTCGACGATCAGCGCCGCGTTCTTCACGAGGCCGCAGTTCTGTCCCTCAGGCGTCTCGTTCGGGCAGAGCCTCCCCCACTGCGTTGGGTGCAGGTCCCTCGCCTCGAAGTGCGGCTGACTCCTGGTGAGCGGGGATGTGATCCTTCGTAGGTGTGACAGGGCGCTCATGTTCGAGGTCCTGTCCAGGAGCTGCGACACCCCGGCCCTTCCGCCGACCCAGTTGCCCGTCGCGAACGCGTGGAGCAGCCGATGCGTCAAAAGGTCGGGCCTGATCGCTGACGAGATCTTGAGTCCCTTCTTTCTGGTGTAGCCGCGCTCGAGTTGGTACTTCAGGTCCTTGATAAGATTCGTGAAGGCGACCCTGAAGAGGTCCTCCATGAGGTCGCCTGCGAGCTTCAGCCTCTTGTTGGCGTAGTGGTCCTTGTCGTCCTCCTTCCGGTGGCCGAGCTCGAGTTCAAGTATCGTCCTGGCAACTCTGCCCAGGAAGATGGCCTTCTTCATCCTCGAGTCCGCGGTGTCGCCAAGGTGCGGGAGGAGCGAACGGTCGATGATGCTCTCGACCTTCTTCGCCCTGTACTCCTTCGCCTGCCCGGTCGCGAACTTCCTCTCGAGGAAGAGTATCGCGTCCTCGGTCGTGTAGATGCCGTTCGGGGGATAGATCTTCTTGTTCTGGCACTCCTCGATGTTGGCGTAGACGATGTTCGCCATCTGCGGGTCCGACACGATCGACTTGAAGATTGCCTCGTCGCTCTCCATCCCGAGGGACTTCATAAGCACGATGAGCGGGATCTGGCCGGACGCCGCGGGCACCGATACGACGAGCATGCCGTCCTTCTTCTTCTCCATCAGCGTGAGCGCCCTGTAGCCTTCCCTCTGCGAGAAGACCTTCGCGACGTGAAGGCTCGTGCCGTACCTCTCGTTGAGCTCGACCATCACCCGGTTCGGGGCTAGGTCCTCGAGCGAGATCAGCGCGCGCTCGGTCCCGCCGATGATGAAGTATCCGCCAGGGTCGCACAGGTCCTCGCCCTGGTCGACCAGGAACTTCTGGATCTCCTCCTGGGTCGGCTCCTTGTCCATCTCGATGTTGTCCTTGTGAAGGTTGCATTTCTTGGACTTGACCATAACCGGCAGGTCGCCTATGTGGACCTTCTCCGGCTCTCGCTCGATGCCATCCTCGTAGACCGTGAACTCGAGGTAGATCGGCGCCGAGTAGTTCAGATTCCTCAGCCTGGCCTCCATCGGATAGAGGTCGTGCGTTGCACCGTTAGCCTCCTTGATGATCGGCCTTCCAACCATGACTGTCGGCCTCGCGTTCGGGTCGACCATGCCGGTCTTCTCGTCGCGCCTCCGGCCGATGTGTATCTCGATTATCTTCCCCTCGGTCCTGTCGGGATCGAGCCGGATCATGCCGCGCTCGGCCTCGTCCGGAGAGGCTCTCACGTTGTCGACGATCTTCTGCATCCTGCTGTTCGGATGGTCAATCGTCGGCAGGAAGTCGTTGTACGATGCGATGTGATGGTTTACAATGCTCCTTTCCCTGAAGTAGGTCTCGACCAGTTCCCTCAAGGGTTCACCCCCTTATCACCAGTCTGTAGCACACGGACACTCCGCTCGTCGCGCTGCGCCTAACGATCTTCACTATCATTCCCTCTTCGACCGGGCCCTTGAGCGCGTCTAGCGCGCGTATACACGGGTCCGCGAGTCGAATCTTTGGAAGCTGGTCCTTCGTGAGCTTGAGCTCCTTCAGGATCCGTTCGGCCTCCTTCTCCGGCAGGAGATGATGCTCGGGAACGAGCTCATGCTCCAGGACGTTAAATTCTTCGGCCATGGACGTTCACCCCGCAGTCTGAGGGCCTGCCCGCGAGAGCCGTTTGACACCGATCCCCACCGGTTCGCCGGGAAAGACGCCTGGCGGGCCCGCGGGGATTTCCGAGACTAGTCTGTGAGGCATAGTCATTCGAACCCCGGGCCACCTGCTTAAAAGGCAGATGCTCTTTCTAGGGATACCTATACACGAGAAATGCATGGGAGTCCTACCTAGCTGAGCTACGGGCCCTGGGCGGCGTGGATACCCTTGGCTGCGTTAGCAGGCGGTGTAGTCGCTCGCCCTATATAATGCTTTCTTGGATTTACAAGTTTTTGTCGGGGCCCTTCCGAATTCGTATCTTTCTCGCATCTCGATAATTAAACTCGAGACGATAAATTCCGATTTCTCAGAAAGTTCTTTGAACCTTTCCGTTGCGACGCCTTGGCACGGGACGATCCCCGGGGTCGCCGGCGAGATTCAGCAAACGTCCACTGGCCGCTACTTCTTGATGGTCAGGAGGAAATCATGCACGAACCGCTTGGTCTTCTCTATTCCGTCTTCCACGAGTGGCCCTTTCCAGCCGTCCTTGACCTCGACATACAGGACCTGCCCGTAGGCCGCGAGGCCCCGGTCCTTGATCATGTCCCGGAACTCCAGTCCCGGGCCAATGCTGATCTTCTGGAAGTTTGCCTTCTCCTTCTCCGTCGGGTTCTCCTTCGGCTTGCCGATGGTCACGAAAGCGACGACCGGCTTGTCCTTCCATACGGAACTGTCCAGCTTCTTGACGAATTTCCTCGTCCTTCTTGTGACATCGCCCATCCTGATCGGGGACCCGACGAATGCGAAATCGCCCTGAGGAGGAGTCGGATAGTCCTCTCGCACGTTCCTGAGCTCCGCCTCGTGGCCCTCGGACTTAATCTGTTCGACGATCGCCTCGGCTACGAGCTTGGTGTTCCCGTAGTATGTGTCATAGACAACTACTGCCTTCATTCGGCATCACCTGAATGGATTGCGAGCACCGGCTTGCGACAATATTGCTTTTTCCCCAGCGTGCGCGACTCCGCGATCCTCAGATGTCTCTTCTTTGGAAGAAGAAGCAGGCTAGCGCGAGCGGCACAATAGTCCAAATCAGCTGAGCCAGGGCCAGTGTGCCGAGAGTGATCCACGGGGGGAGGGCCATATCGAACCCGAGGAACTCCGTGGTACCGAACGCGAGCATCGCGGCTGCCCCGTTGCCGTCCTGCGGACTCACGAAGACCTCGAACCAGAACCAATCGGGTATGCCACTCGTATCTCCCGTCATTATGGCTTCCAGACTGCCTCCGGTCGCCATCCACGCGCCCATCATGATCATTCCGAGTATCAGGCCCAGGAAGAATACGAGAACCCCTGCGGCAAGGGACGTCACGCGCCTTTTCAGCACCGAGGAGAAGCACATGGAAAGGCTCAGGTAGAGCATGCCAAGGAGCATGGTCAGCAGGATGAACGCGATGTATGCCCCCCACTGCGCAGTCCCTGTGGTCAGGGCGATGATCAGGCCGGAGACACCGAACCCGACCAATATCGAGATGCAGATGACGGCCCCGAGTCCCAAGTACTTGCCCAGCAGTATCTCGACCCGCCTGACTGGATACGATAGCACCACCGAAAGCGCGCCACTCTCGACCTCTCCCGAGATAGCGCCGTAGCCCAGCATGATGGATATGACAGGCACGAGCATGCTAGAAATGCTCATGAGTGCGCCCACGGTCGCCCCCATCTCGCCTACCTGGCCCCTTCCTGCCATGAAGGATGAGGCGATCGTGAGCGTCAGGAAGATGGCAACCATGGCGACGATCCACTTGTTCCTGACGTTGTCGGACAGCTCCTTCTTCGCGATCGTATAGATGGGCCTGAGGGCGATGTGCATTCAGGCCGCCTCCTCGTCCGAGAGCAGCTTGACGAACGCCTCCTCGAGGGAGGGTTCGACAGTCCTGAAGTCCTTCACCACGAGGCCGCCCTTCTGCAGGGCGGTCATCACGCTGAGCCGCGCATCCCCAGCACAGGTGATGAGCAATGTGTCGCCGTCGGCTTCCGCGTCCTCGACTCCTTCAACCTTCCTTACCCAGTCCGGCACCTTGCCCTTCAGGCCAGGGCTCCGGATAGAAAGGCGCGGCCGAAGGTGCAGTCCGCTGCTGATGTTCTCTATCGTGTCCTCGGCCACCAGTCTGCCTCTGTCGACTATTGCCACCCTGTGGCACAGCGACTGGACCTCCGACAGAATGTGGGAGGAGAAGATGATCGTGGCCCCCTGCTCGTTGAGAGTCTTCAGCTTGTCCCTCACCATCTTGACCCACATCGCATCGAGCCCGCCCATGGGCTCGTCCAGGATGAACACGGAGGGATTCCCGATCATGGCCTGCGCCACGCCGAGAAGCTGGGTCATCCCCTTCGAGAAGGTCCCGACCTTGCGATTGGCGGCTTCCGAGAGCCCGACATCCTCAATGAGCGATGGCACCACGCACTTGTCCGCGCGGCGGAGCTCGCAGAAGAAACTCAGTGTCTGGACAGGGGTGAGATTGTTGTAGAATGATATGCGCTCCGGCAGGAAACCTATCGCATTCCGGATGTCCGCTGCGCCTCCGCTCACTCGCCTTCCGTTCACGAAGGCCGCTCCCGCGGTAGGGTGGATGAGGCCCATGATCATCTTGATTGTTGTGCTCTTGCCCGCACCGTTAGGCCCGAGGAACCCGTAGATCTCGCCCTTGCGGATCTTGAGGTTGAGAGAGTTCACTGCGTCCACATCCTTGAACCTCTTCGTCAGGTTCCTGGTCTCTATCACGATGGGTGGATCGTTCGCCACAGGCCCCCAACTCCGCTCTCGTGGGACCGGCCAAGCCCCTCGGCGCCTAAAAGGATTTTCGTAGGATCAGGAGTTCGCACTATCATGATTATATACGAGAAGGCACTTCCTCAGCTCCGAGGTCGAGAAGGACTTGATGGGCAGCCAGGAGAAGATCTGCAGCTCGTGCGGAGTACGTCTGGTCAGGAAGACCGAGACCACCTTTCTCTGCCCCAGCTGTGGTAAGGCCACGATCGGCAGGTGCATGAACTGCAGGGACCAGAGCGTGCACTACAAATGCCCAGAGTGCGGATTCGTAGGACCTTGAGGTGTTTTCGTGGGAGAAGTCGGACTTCAGTATAGGGTTCTACCAGAGGGGCTTGAGGTCGACCTCAACAAGCTCGAAGCGGACATCAAGAAGGCCCTTCCAGAATACGCGAAGCTGCGGGCGGCAGAGCAGAGGCCGCTCGCGTTCGGGCTGAAAGCGCTGCACGTACTAGTGGTCATGGACGACAAGAAAGGCGGGGCCGAGAAGGTCGAGGAGTCGATCTCGGGCGTTGCCGGGGTCCAGAGCGTGGAGATCGTCGAGATGGGACTCCTCTAGATTCTCCGACAGACGTTTCCCGGGGAAGAATTATGTTCCTCCTCGGCAGTCCGGCCGCGATGCACCCTGAACCGGCACCTACGATATGCATCCTGCGGAGGATGAAGAGGAAGCCATTGTCAATGTGGGCGTGGAGCGCCTACAACCCCAGCAAGGCCCTGCCGCAGGAACTCAGATTCGATCTACTGGACAAGGACGTCAGAAACATCGGCACGCTGGCCTATACCAAGGTCAACTTCTTCAAAGGGAGCGAGTTGAGCACGCCCTGGGGTCCGGCCAAGCTCGCCTTCGAGACCTGGAAAGGGGGGCTGAAGATATCCCTGAACGAGAGGGAACTCGTCAAGTTGGACAGCCATCTCTTCAGCAAGAGAATGAAACTGATTTTCTCGACGGGGGCGATGATGGTCTTCGTCCCAAGAAAAGGATTCAAGAACGATCTGGAGTTCTACGGCGACAACGGATACGTCGGCATCTTCGAGGAGAAGGGTGTGCTCCAGGAAGGGTTCCTAGGTAGCCAACCGCAACTCACGAAGGACGAGATCAAGGTGCTCCCCAAGGATCAGAGGCCGAAATCGATCGAGACGCGAGAGTACAGGCAATTCAGGCTGAAGGCGTCCGGCGAGCTCCCGGTCAGGCTGGAGGAGGCGACGGCGGCGATGATGATCTTCGCGAGCTTCGGGTGCTTGGTCGAGGAGATCCCCTCTTGACCAAGCACGGGAGAGAGACAGCTGCCTCCAGCGGAAACAGAAAATCGAGAGAAGGAGTTTGAACTGCACTTCTATGCTTTGGGCCTCGGCCTGATGAACTTCGTCCTCATCAGCATCTTCGTCTGGCTCCTCGCGCGCTTGATGATCTCCTCGGCCTTCTCGTAGAACTCGTCGTAGCTGAGCTTCACGCGCGCGAGGCCCTCGTTCACGGCGGCGGTCGCCACGGCGGCAGCCTCCTTCGGGAAGACCGCCCACTCGTCCATCGTCGGGACGATGTAGTTCTCGTTGATGCCGTTGTCCTCCGCGGTCTTCGCAAGGGCGTTCACGGCTGCGACGCACATGGTATCCGAGATGGTCTTCGCCTTCGCGTCCAAAGTGCCCCTGAATATTCCCGGAAATCCCAGTGAGTTGTTGACCTGGTTCGGGAAGTCCGACCTGCCAGTGGCCACGACCTTCGCGCCTGCCTCGAGCGCCTCCCAGGGCCAGATCTCAGGTATCGGGTTGGCCGTTGCGAACACGATCGCGTCGCTCGCCATGCCCTTGATCCACTCGGGCTTCAGGGTTCCCGGGCCGGGCTTCGACGCTGCGACGACGATGTCCGCGCCCTTCATAGCTGCGTCCGGACCGCCGACCACTCCCTCCTTGTTGGAGTTCGTGGCCATGAACCATTTCTCCTTGTAGTCCGCCTGGACTTCAGTCCTACCAGGGTGCAGAGTGCCCTTGGAGTCGCACATGACCATGTTCGGGTACCTGTACCCAGCAAGAGCCATGATCCTCGAGATTGCGATGTTGGCAGCGCCTGCCCCGATGAAGGCGGCCTTCATCTCGGCGGGCTTCTTGCCGACGACCTTCGCCGCGTTGATCGCCCCTGCGGCTACGATTGTGCCAGTGCCCTGCTGGTCGTCGTGCCAGACTGGTATCTCGCACTCGGCCCTGAGTTTCTCCAGGATGTAGAAGCACTTCGGCTGAGAGATGTCCTCCAGGTTCACTCCGCCGAGCGACGGCTGAAGGATCTTCACGGTCTCGATGATCTTGTCCGGGTCCTTCGTGCCCAGGCACAGCGGGAACGCGTCCACGCCTCCGAGGTACTTGAACAGGAGAGACTTGCCTTCCATGACTGGCATCCCTGCCTCAGGGCCTATGTCCCCGAGCCCCAGGACCCTGGTGCCGTCGGATATCACACCGACAGTGTTCCACCTGTTCGTGTGCACGTACGAAAGGTCCTTGTCCTTGTTGATCGCCTTGCAGGGCTCGGCTACGCCGGGCGTATACCAAACGGCGAACGCGCTGAAGTCCCAAACGGCACACTTCGGTACGACCTCGATCTTTCCCTCGTAGAACGGGTGATAGATCATCGCGAGCCTCGCCGGCTCGTACGCCTTCTTCAGGAGCTGGTCGACCGACACCTTCTCCAGCGGCTTGCCCATGACCTTCTTGGTCTTCTTCGCTGGAGCCCTCTTCACGGCCCTCTTGGCGGCCCTCTTGGCCGGCTTGGATTTCTTCGCCATTCGAATCTACCCCATGTTTTTCGAGCTATTTCGAAAGTCGTCAATTGGATTTCTCAAATCGAACAACTTGAACGACAATTTTCGACAAGCGGGGAAGGATTACGCCGATTAATAGATTGCCTTTGTACTGGGACCGCCTGAGCCAGCACTGGCACGGAGACGACATACGAACATATTAGGCTGGTCAAACGATTCATGGCGACGATGATGGCACTGGTGCTTGACGGATATGCGGACGAGCCCGCGTGCCTAGGAGTCCCACCATACATATCGCCCTACGCACGGCTGGCGTACGGGGCTCTGTCGGATGCGGGCGCGGAGGTCGACTATTCGACCATCGACCAGTGGCGCTCCGGCAACGTTCGACTTGAGAGGTACGACATCATCTCGATGGTAAGGAACGTCTCCGTTCCCGGGAAGTACCTGAGAGGCATGCCAGCGAGCAATCGTGAGCTCGCGGTGATCGCCTCCTCGTTCGATGGCGCTTCGGTCGCGAGTCTCGGCGTATCCCCCGCCAAGCTTGAACACCGATTGGTTGACCAATTCGACCACGTCGTGTCCGAGGATCTGGACGCGACCCTTTACGATCTCGTCACCGAGCGTGTTCTGAACGACAGGCGCAGAACTTACGAAGAATGGAACTCTTGGCTGCTTACTGGCGCTCGGGCTTGCACTATGCACCCTGACCACGGCGGCCAACTCATCGCAGAAGTGCAGATGTACCGAGGCTGCGCGAGGTACATCTCCGGCGGGTGCAGCTTCTGCGTCGAACCCCTCCTAGGAGAAGTCTCGTTCCGCCAGCCAAAGGACATCCTCAAGGAGGTGAGGGCCCTCTCGAACGTAGGCGTCCGCAACTTCAGACTGGGCGCACAGTCCTGCGTTTACTGCTACATGTCTGCCGAGATAGGAGAGAATGAGACGCCCACGCCCAACCCGGACGCGATCGAGAGCCTCCTCAGAGGAATCCGCGAGTTGGTCGATCCCGAGGTCTTTCATCTCGACAACGCCAACCCATCGGTCATATCGGAGCACCCGGAGGAATCCAGGAAGGTCACAAAGGCGATCGCGCGGTACTGCACCAGCGGGAACGTGCTGGCCTTCGGACTGGAATCCGCAGACCCCGATGTGAAGGAGGCGAACAACCTCAACGCGACGGCGGAGCAGACATTGGAGGCGGTCAGGCTGATCAACGATATCGGGTCCCCGCGTGGTCCAACTGGGCTCCCACTCGTTCTACCAGGCATTAACTTCGTCTGCGGTCTTCGCGCGGAATCCAAGAGGACCTACGAGCTCAACCTGAAGTTCCTCAGACGCCTGCTCTCGGAGGGGCTGATGATCAGGAGAATCAACATACGTCAGGTCATCCCCTCGCGCGAAGAGTTCCCGCCCATCCCCTCAAGGGTGGATTTCGAGCGGTTCAAGAAGACGGTCAGGGCGGAGATCGACGGGCCCATGCTCGAAAGGCTGGTCCCGGACCGCACGGTCCTCCGTTCGGTGTACGCGGAGGTCAGGGAAGGCGGCAGGACTTTTGGAAGACAGGTGGGGACCTATCCCCTGCTAGTCAGCCTGCCCTATCCGGTGGAGATAGGCAGGCGATTCGATGTGGCCGTGACCGGGCGGGGAATGAGGAGTGTCACGGGCGTCATGCATCCGACAGATGCGAACTCCGCAACAATGTCGATGCTGGAAGGAGTCCCGGGCATAGGGAGGAGGAGGGCGATGGCCATCGTGCGGAGGAGACCATTCAGCGGCCCAGACGAGCTGTGGCAGATCTTCGACGAGCCGAAAGCGCTGGCGTCCGCGCAGTTTCACCTATCTGTCGGGAACGTAGTAATCCACGGGCAGTAGACGATTATTAGTACGGAACTATCGATTTGAGTGAGGGGGAGCGCATGGACATCGTGACCGCAGCCAAGTTCCCGTTCTTGAAGGAAGCAGGCGCCATCCTCAGGGACAAGGGCGTGACCTTGGAGCAGCTCGTCTCAGGAGTTGCCTACGAGCGGGCGCGGTACCAGGGCGCGCAGCGTGTGGCGGAGGCCATACACGACAAGTCGATCGACGACCATCCGATGACTTCGCAGGCGGACGCGATGGTCGAGCTCCTGAGCTACCCCGTCGCGAGGATGATCGTGTCTGCGGTGGCCGATCCTGCCGTGGTGAAGCGGTACGCGATAGCGGAGGGGAAGAAGGCAAACGAAAGGCTCAGGGATGCCAACGTCGGATTCCTGATGAAGGTCGCCGACGAGCTGAAGGTCGATGTGAAGCAGGAGAACGGGGGCTTCTCGGTGGACTTCGCTGACTTTCTTAGGTTCTCGACGACCATGCGCAGCAAGGCCTGGAAGCTCGTCAACCAGAAGATCAGGAACGGCCAGGTTTTGGTCCCTCCGCACAGACTGAGGAGAATGATCGAACAGGTCATAACGGACAAGATATCCTCCGAGCTCCCCCTAGAAGTCAACGACGCGATCCTCGAGAGGTTCGCGCCGACCATCGGGGAGATTCGCGAGACCGTCCGGAAGGAGCTGGAGGAGCGGAAGCAGCAGGGCTTCGGAAGGCTGAGCATCGTGCGCACACCACCCTGCATGAGGAAGCTCCTGGAGATGACAAGGGCCGGCGAGAACGTGCCCCATTCCGGAAGGTTCGCACTCGTCGCGTTCCTGCATACCCTCGGCATGGACTCCGAGGACATCCTCGAGACCTTCGCCACATCACCGGATTTCGACGAGCGGAAGAGCAGGTATCAGGTCGACCACATCACCGGGGAGATATCTGGCACTGAGTACACGCCCCCCGAGTGCAGCACGATGAAGAGCTACGGGATTTGCTTCAACCCCGACGAGCTCTGCAAGCGGATCAGGCACCCGCTCTCGTACTACAGGCTCAAGGGGAAGATGCTCCGCTCAGGCAAGTGATTTCCAGATGATGTACGCGCGCTGGAGGGCCGTGATGTTCCCCGCGAGGCCGAAGTAAATCATCATCCACGCTATCAGCGAGTACCCGAAGATGTCGTTGACCTCGAAGGATCCCGGGCTCACGACCTCGAAAGCATATTGTATAAGCGCGACCGCGATGAGCACCGCGAGCCGGTCCGCCCGTCCGAGTATCCCGCGGTACTCCCTTCCCAGGCCGAGGGCCTGCGCCTGAGTTCCCATGTAGCTCGCCAGGAGAACGCCGATGACTGCGAATAGGCCGAAGGAGACCGGGCACCTGGCGCTCAGGGCTATTGCGGCGAGTATGATCGCATCTGAGTACCGGTCGATCACGTGGTCGACGAAGTCCCCGCGCTTCGACGCTTTCGACGAGATTCTCGCGACCTTCCCATCGAGCGCGTCGAACAGGCCGCTAAGGAGGACCATCGCTGCGGCGAACAGCAGCCCTTCCCTCCAGTCGATCACGAAGAGCACAGCCGCGAGCACAGCAAAGACCAATGAGATCAGCGACAGAATGTTCGGATTGATGTTGCTGAGTCTCCTCGCCGCGGGCGAGAGTATCTTGTCCGCCTCGCCGCGGTAGCTGTCTAGAACCAGCTCAGAACCTCCCGGCTCCAGTCAACATTACCGACACGATATTTCTGTCTTTCTCCGGAGACGATTCTCTCGATATCCCTCGCGACCTGGGCTGGCTTCTTCTTGGTCGTGTCGATCTCACAGACGTCGGGCACGTTCTCCAAGGATTCTATGAGGACGACGTCGACGGCTTCCGCCTCGACGTTCTCCCTGATCTTCCTCTCCTCCCAGCCCTTCTTCCTAAGCCTCCTCTCGAGGATCTTCGGAGAACATCGAAGGACGATGGCGACATCGGGATCGAGCATGTGAGAGAAGTGTCCCTCGAATATCATGTCGCCTTTCATCTTGGCGACGGACTTCACGAGTTTCCCGACGTCGACCTCTTTGGTCCTCCTCTTGCGGTCATATCCCGAGACGAGGCACAGCTCGTCGACGAGTCTGCTCACATGGACGACTGGCAGACTCTTGACCAGCGCGCACGCGCTGGTCTTCCCCACCCCTGGAGTGCCGGTGACGGCAAACCTCATGCGTCGAGGATACTCGCATGCGCGAATATCAAACTTCATGAGAAACGGGGGTTCACTCGAGTGATCGGAGAAGGTCCTCCGAGAATCTCAGCCGCATCCCGGAGTCACGCATGCTTCTCTCGAGTGTCTGCAACATGCCCACCCTCGCGCGCTTGTCGACCTCGAACTCGATGCCGCAGTCGATGTCCATCAGGACGAGATACTCGGGGGGCGAAAGGCCAACCCGAACCGGTTTCTCCGCAGCAGAAGGCCCGATGGCGTCCAAGGGAATCCGACCGCAGCTTCCCTCGTTCACCATCCAGACTATCCTTCGGACCATGTTCCAGAGGAAGCTCTCCGCTCTGAAGTCCACCGCGTAGAACATCCCAGCGTCCGCGATTTCGATCGAGTCGATCTTCCGCATCGGGTTCCTCTTGTCCTTCCTGGAATACCCGGAGAAATCGTGGACCCCGATGAATCTTGAAGACAGTTCGTTCAACAACTCCCTGTCCTGGCGAGACTTCGCGAGGTAGTATCGGTACCACCGCTGTCTCGCGGCCCTAGGATTGAACTCCTCAGGCGCGTCGACGGCAGAGTACGCCCACAGGTGCTCGAGCTCGGAGTTGACCGCGGAGCACAGTGATGCGAGCGGAAATTCGGTCCGTAGAGATACCACGTTTCCGAGGGCGCTCACGCCCCTGTCCGTCCTGCTCGAGCTGCGGTAGCCGCACTCGCGCGGCGACCTGATCGCGCCGACCTTCGCTAGCGCGGTCATCAGAGAGCCCTCAACCGTGACCGTTCCGGGCTGCCTCTGAAAGCCGAAGAATCTCGTCCCGTCGTATGCGAGCTTGAGGGCGACCCTGCGCTCATCCATTGCCAGCGTCATCTGCTACAGGGTTAAATAGCTAGAGCATCCGTGCATCCCGCGTGCCACAGTTCAGAGTCGTACTGGTCGAGCCTCTGAACGACGGGAACGTCGGAGCAGTCGCTCGCTCGATGAGGAATTTCGGGCTCGAGGATCTCTTTCTCGTGAGGCCCTGTGCGATCGGCGAGGAGGCGACGAAGCGGGCGATGCATGGGATCGATATCCTGAAAGGAGCGCAAACCGTGTTCGACGAGAAGGATGCGCTCAAGGGGGTCGACTTCGTCGCTGCGACCTCAGGAGTGAGCACGACGAACGACAAGAACTTCGCGCGGATCGCTCTCACAGCCAGGGATTTCGCCGAGAAGATCAAGGGAACGGACGGCACCGTTGCACTGTTGTTTGGCCGGGAGGACTTCGGGCTCGACAAGGAGGTCATAAAGAAGTGCGACTTCCTAGTCACGATCCCCGCCAACCCGGCCTATTCGATCCTGAACGTCAGCCATGCGGTTGCGATAGTGCTCTACGAGCTGTTCGCCTCTGGCGTAGAGAAGTGGGAACCTAAGAGAGCAGGCGAGGTCGAGAAGGACAAACTCTACGAGTACTTCTCAATGCTCCTAGACGCGATCGACTACCCGAAGCACAAGAAGGAAAAGACCAAGGTCATGTTCCGGAGGTTGATTGGCAGATCGGTCCCGACGACCTGGGAGTTCCATACGCTTATGGGCGTCATCGACGGCGCTGTCAAGAAGTCCACCGGCGGGAGGCTGCCGAAGAAGAAGCGCGGATAGAATATTCGCGCCGTCCGGGTTACGGCGGACGGCGCATTTTTTTGTTGTTGGTTTGTGGGGGGAATCGGGTTATCCGAACGATGTGGGATAGTTCTGGGCCGGGGGCCAGCCGACCTCGTCGAAGTACGACGGTCGTTTGGGGGCATCCATCGAGGTTATGCCGGTCACGATGCCGATGAGCTTGATGTTGCATCCGAAGCCGTCCTCGATCCGCGCGCCGAGCTTCACATTCGCGTGCTCGCTCAGTTGCTCCGTGACGCCGTTGAAGACCTGGTAGGCCTTCTTGAGTGAGAGGGAGGGGCCGCCCGTGACATGTATCAGGGCGCCCGAAGCTCCCTCTAGTTCGACATCGAGTAGGGGGTTGTTCAGCGCTTCCAGCACCACCTTTTCGGGATCCTCGCTCTCACCGTACAGGACGGTCGAGGCGCCTCCATGAAGCATCATGGTTCGGAAGTCCGCGAAGTCGAGGTTGATCATGCTGGTCTGACAGATCGTCTCTGTGACCCCCTTGATCACCTCAGATATGAGCTGGTCCATCACCATGAAGGCCTGCTCCACGGGCAGTTTCGGCACTATCTCGAGCAATCTGTTGTTGTCGAGTATTATCGTGCTATGAGCCCGTTCTTTCAGTTTCGCGATGCCCATGAGCGCGGTTCTCAACCTGCTCCTCTCGATGTCGAATGGAAGGGTGACGAGCGAGACGACGACGGAACCGTGCTTCCGAGCGGTCTCGGCCACTACGGGGGCCGTGCCCGTCCCCGTGCCGCCGCCCATGCCCGCAGTGATGAAGACGATGTCGTAGTCGCGCACCATCGAATCGATCCTGTCGATGGACGCGTATGCTATCTTCTCGCCGAGGACTGGGTCACCGCCCGTCCCGAAGCCGCTCGCGTGGTCGCCTATGAGAAGGCGCCTGCCCGCGTCGATCCCGGCGAGATGGAACTTGTCGGTGTTGATCGCTATTGTGTCGACGCCTTCGAGGCCCACGCGCTTCAGCCTATGAACGCTGTTCGAGCCTCCGCCTCCGCAGCCAACGACGCAAATCTTAGGCGAGAGGCGCGCATCGAGCCCGTCGCACCCGCGCTCGATGGCGTCCTGGACAAACTTGTCGAGCAAGCTAATCGGCCCTCCTTGAGCGCTTCAGCTCATGCGTGTATGCGTGCGTGTCCATGTGCGTCCCATCCATGCGCGCGTTTCAGTCTCTGAGCGTCACCGTTCGAGTTCTTCCATCGCCTTTGACACTCGCTTCCGTATGTACTCGCGCACCGCGTTCCTGATGGCGTCGTCCACAGAAACGGAGTCGCCCTCTTGTACCAACTGCTTCAGGTTCACCACGTTCCCCTTCGGCAGCTCCACGGTCACCTTCTCGATGTACTCTGGAGTGAACTCGCCCTCGACGAACTTGTCGATCGCCGCCCTGATCGCGTCCGAGATCGTCGGGAACTTGCCCTGGTCGACAAGAGCCTGGAGTGCCTGTATCCTCTCGTTGGGCAACCGTATCGTGACGCGTTCCGACTCTACCATCTGGGCGGCCTCTTCTGTCCGACGATATCGCCAAATTCGTCTGACAGTCGTATGAACTCCGCAGTATATATACTTTATTTCACCAGCGTTCGGGGCTCACCACCACGGAAAAACAAGAACCGGCCCCGTCTGGAGTTCAACAGACTATCGATACACGCGTGGAGGATATTTCATGCGGTTATGGCCGGAACTCCTCGCGGGACCGGAGATCATCGTCATCGTTTCGAAATGACCTGCTACCTGTGCCTAGTGACCGATTCCCTCTCTTCCTTCTGCGCCTTCTTGAAGATGTTTCCGCAATGCTCGCACACAGTCGCCTCCTTCCAAACCGAGAGGCCGCACTCGGAACAAACCTTCGTTGCGCCCTGCTCCTCGCTCCCACCTTCTCCCAAGATGACGCCCCGACCGAGAGTACAGTATGCGTACAAAACGATTTCGAGTAGTCACGAAAATTGCTCGAAAAACAGAAAGATTCATAGCTAGAAAACTTTGATAACTAGGCTCGAAAGTCTGTTGGAGTAGAGGATGGCGAAGGATACACGAGTGACCCTCAAACTCGAGAGGGCTCTTTGGGCAAGGGTCGAGCAACTGATCAGGTCACACCCCGAGTGGGGCGTCATCTCAGTTCCTGATTTCGTGCGCCGAGCTATCGACACCGAGATTCAGAAGAGATACGAAAATGGGACCAACCGCGTTCTCAACTTCACTTTTTCTCCTGATAGTAGGGACAAGCGTCACAAAATCCCTTGAACAGCTGCGGGCCGTCGACCTCGATCCTCCTGCGCAGCGCGTCTTCGTCGAGCCTGCAGTCCTTGGGAAGGACGAGCTTCATCCTCAGGGGACACTTGAACTCGATGACTCTTTCCTCTTCCATGGCCACCGACGCTTAGTATTGGTAGCATTCCTATCTAATCCTTGTCAGTTCAATTCGTTCAACGCCGTCAACTTTCACGAACGTTCGGAGCAGGTCTACATGTCGGCGATAGACGAACCGTCTGCCAGACCCCTTCATTTCCGGTGGAGAACCTGCCCTGAGGTCTCTTCGGACCAGAACATGTCGGCAAGTACAGATGCGCACATAGGCCAGCGCATGCCCCAGCACAGCACTGGAACCAAGAAACCTTTTTAAATACCCATTTAAATACAGGGGCTCGCCTGGTGACGTTTTATGGCGGTAATCAAGATAGAGAATGTTGTCGCTTCAACATCTCTAGGTGGGGAGTTGGACCTGCAGGCGATCGCGCTCGCGCTTGACGGCGCAGAGTACGAGCCCGAGCAGTTTCCGGGATTGATATACAGGCTCAAGGAACCGAAGACCGCGACACTTCTTTTCAGGAGCGGCAAGGTCGTCTGCACGGGCGCGAAGAGCCTCGAACAGGTCAAGACAGCGATCAGCAAGGTCGCGAAGCAGATCGAGGCCGCGGGCATACACATCAAGGTGGAGCCGAAGATCGAGGTGCAGAACATCGTCGCGTCGAGCGACCTCGGGGCGCAGATAAACCTGAACGCGATCGCGATCAGCCTCGGACTCGAGAAGGTCGAGTACGAGCCCGAGCAGTTCCCGGGGCTCGTGTACAGGATTGACGTGCCCAAGGTCGTCGTCCTGCTCTTCGGGAGCGGGAAGCTCGTCTGCACGGGCGCGAGAAAGCCGGAGGACGTCGAGGCCGCCGTGGACAAGATCACCGAAGAGCTGAAGGCCGCGGGCCTGCTGAAGTGAAGAGACGGCGACATGAACGTGCCAATCCTGGACAACCACGTTCATCTTGAGCCTGTCAGGGGCAGGAACGTAGAGGCTGTCAAGGATTTTGCCGCGCACGGCGGGACGCACATCATCGTGTCCCATCTGCCCTACGAGGAGCTGCCGGTGAGGAGCGCAGAGGATTTCCGGAAGAGCTTCGAAATCACCATCTCGACAGTAGAGAAGGTCAACTCGGAGACCCAAGTCAAGGCGTTCGCCACCGTCGGCCCATACCCGGTCGAACTGCTGGACCTAGCGAAGGTCCACGGGCTCGCGAAGGCAAGGGGAATCATGCTTGAGGGGATGGACATCGCTGCGGAGTTCGTCCGCAAAGGCGATGCATTGGCCATAGGGGAGGTCGGGAGGCCTCATTTCGAAGTGTCGAGCGATGTCCTGCAGGCATCGAACGATATCCTCCTCCAAGGCATGAAGCTCGCGAGGGATGCCGGATGCGCGATCGTGCTACATACCGAGAGCGCGACGAATGAGAGCATGAAAGGGCTCGCCGAGATGGCGGACACGGCCGGGCTCGACCGCGGGAAGGTCGTCAAGCACTACTGCGGCCCGCTGGTGCGCCAGGACGAGAATTTCGGCCTGATGCCCTCGGTCCTTGCGAGCAGGGAGAACGTGGAGGCCGCGCTCGCAAAGGGGCTTCGGTTCATGATGGAGACGGATTTCCTCGACGATCCGAGAAGACCGGGCGCTGTGCTCTCGATCACGACGGTCCCGAAGCGCACGCAGCAGTTGATGCAGAAGAAGCTGCTCAGGCTCGACGACGCGTACCAGATCCACTACGACAACGCGAGAATGACCTACGGGCCGAGATTCGTCTAGTACCTGATCGAGAAGTCCTCGAACTCTTCCGTCGCCGGCGAGTAGTCAACCTTCTTGGAGGTCACCTTGGCATACGGCTGCCGCTCCTCACAGAGCTCGACGACCTGTCGGACCTTCTCCTCCTCTCCCTCGAAGAGCGCCTCTACGTTCCCCTCCTCGGTGTTCCTCACCCATCCAGTGACACCCAGCGTGTCCGCACACTTCTTCGCATTCGCCCGAAAGAAGACTCCCTGGACGCGGCCTTCGTACACGACATGTGCGCGGATCCTCATCGTTCGAGAATCGCGAGCGACAGGCAAAAAGCCTTGCGCGGAATTCGTCGGGACGAGGCGTCTCTCGCGGTTAAGAAAGCATTTTATACTAAACACTGCGATTTTAAATGCACGCGCTACGCGCGCGAGGGATGCACTTCCAGCAGCAGGAAGCATAGTGCTCCCACACGTCCCCAAAGGTGACCCGAGATGATGAGATCGCTAGTCGAAGACGCGCTTGCCCGTGAAGAAACAGAAGGAGCCAGCATGGCTCAGGCCGCAGCACTCGGCGCAGACCAGAGAGTGGACGCCGAGCTCGAACAGATTCTGCGGAGCCTCAAGACGAACATCAAGATAATCGGAGTCGGAGGGGGCGGGTCGAACACCGTCGCTAGGATCTACGACGAGGGAATTGTCGGCGCGGAACTCTATGCGGCGAACACGGATGCGCAGCACCTGCTCACACTTCACGCTCCGCACAAGATACTGTTGGGCCGGAGGGTGACGAGGGGTTTGGGCGCCGGAGCTCTCCCGCAGATAGGAGAGGAAGCGGCCCGAGAGGCCGAGGAGGAGCTCAAGAAGATCCTGATCGACACCCACATCTGCTTCGTCACCTGCGGACTTGGCGGCGGCACAGGCACGGGCGGTGCGGCCGTCGTCTCGAGGATCGCGAAGGAGATGGGAGCGCTCACAATCGCGGTCGCCACGCTACCGTTCCGGGGCGAGGGCAAGATGCGCATGGAGAACGCCGAGTGGGGACTCGAGAGGCTCAGGGATTCGGCGGACACGGTCGTCGTGATACCGAACGACAAGTTGCTTGAGGTGGTACCGAGGCTGTCGCTCAACGCGGCGTTCAAAGTCGCTGACGAAGTGCTCATGAGGTCAATCAAGGGGCTGACCGAGGTAATCACAAGGCCTGGCCTCGTGAACCTTGACTTTAACGATGTCAAGACCATCATGAAGGGAGCGGGGGTCGCAATGATCGGACTCGGAGAGTCCGACGCGCCCGGGGACGAAAGGATCCAAGAGGCTATCGACCAGGCGCTCAACTCCCCGTTGCTCGAGGTGGACATCAGCGAGGCCAATGGCGTGCTCGTCGACGTCATCGGCGGGACTGACATGACCATATCGGAGGCGGAGAAGGCGGCCGAGGAGATCCAGGGCAGGGTTGGCGCGAACGCCAGGATCATCTGGGGCGCTGCGATCGACCCGGCGATGGACAAGACCGTCCGTGTGATGCTCGTCGCGACCGGGGTGAAGTCGAAACAGATCCTCGGCAAGCCCGCGATGGAGAGGAGATTCCGCGGTGTCGGCGAGGTCGACCTGGTCCGCTAGGGCGCTCCTTCCTGAACGTATAGTATAAGTGGCCGGTCGAATTCGACTGGCCGAAACTTTTAAGACACTCCACCAGCTACGGTGATGATGGCCTGCGAGCTGGCTCGCGGTCTGTGCTTTGTCACATTGGTAATACTCTAGGAGGCTCGACATGAAGACCATGGTCGACACCGTGTTGTCCGCTGCGGAGGCCGAGCAGCAGCGAAAGGCGCCCGAGACGTTCAGATCCCTGACCGCGGAGGATGAGGAGCTGCAGAAGATACTGCAGGGCCTCAGGACCAACATCAAGATAATCGGGTGCGGCGGCGGAGGCTCGAACACCATCAACAGGCTTGTTGAGGCTGGGATAGTCGGGGCTGAGCTCTACGCGGCCAACACCGACGCGCAGCACCTCCTGATGACGAGGGCGCCTCACAAGATACTCCTGGGCAGAAGGACCACAAGAGGACTCGGGGCGGGGGCGCTGCCTCAGGTCGGCGAAGAGGCGGCGCGAGAGGCGGAGGCGGAGCTGAAGAAGGCCCTCAGCGAAGCCGACATCGTGTTCATCACCTGCGGCCTTGGCGGGGGCACGGGGACAGGCTCCGCACCTTTCATCGCTACTATCGCGAAGGAGCTCGGGGCGCTGACGGTCGCGATCTGCACATACCCGTTCGCCGCCGAAGGCACCGTCCGGGCGGAGAACGCGGAGTGGGGCCTGGAGAGACTGAGGAACATCGCCGACACAGTCATCGTGATCCCGAACGACCGGCTGCTCCAGATCGTCCCGAAGCTGTCCGTCAACGCCGCCTTCAAGGTCGCGGACGAGGTCCTCATGCGCTCGATCAAAGGCATCACAGAGGTCGTGACCAAGCCAGGCCTGGTGAACCTGGACTTCAATGACATCAAGACGATCATGAAGTCCGGCGGAGTCGCCATGATAGGCCTGGGCGAGTCGGACGAGGACGAGGCGGCCATCGCGGCAGTCAATGAGGCGGTCAACTCCCCGCTGATAGAGATGGACATAAGCGACGCCACCGCCGCACTGGTCAACGTCACTGGAGGCCCGGGCATGACGGTCTCGGAGGCCGAGCAGGTGGCGGAGATCATACAATCCAAGATCAACTCGAACGCCCGGATCATCTGGGGGGCGGCCATAGACGAGACCCTGGACAGGACAATCAGGGTCATGGTCGTCATCACTGGCGTGAAATCGAAGCATATATTGGGGCCTCCCAAGGAGAAGAAGGGCAAGGACTTGGGACTAGACTTTATTAGGTAGTTGCGTTACTGAGGCGGGGCAATGTCAGAAGAGAAAGGAATCGTGGACAGGTCCTGGGACCTCCAAAGGAGGATCGAGGAGAGGACCAAGCACGTCGGCAAGGGACGGTACGGGAGGGTCATCAAGATGGCCCGGAAGCCGACGGGCGAGGAGTACCTCAAGGTCACCCAGATAGTCTCCCTCGGGCTCGTGCTCATGGGCGGGCTCGGGTTCCTGATCTACTGGCTGTTCGAGTACGGATCCAAGATAATCGCCAACGCCTTCAGCTGATGCGTCAGCCTGAAACAGAGGTATTCAATTGGGGCTTTTCGACGTTGAGCCGAAGAAGAAGGAAGAACCAAAGAAGGAGGCGCCTGCGCCTCCGCCAGGAGCGAAGGCCCTCCAGTTCACAGTGCAGGGAGAAACCAAGAGGATGATGGCCTCGGGCGACTCGACCGAGTACGAGATGACTCTCAAGCTGCCGGACGACGGGCAGCCGCACGAGGTGGTCGTCAAAGTGGACACGCTCTTTTCGGCCACGGAGGAGGGGTCCCCTGAGTGGTTCGTAAAGCTGTACGATGCCGTGGGAGTTGTGTGGGAGAACGCGCCCTCCGCCGAGCAGAACCCGGAGCGCATCTTCGAGGTCATGCCGGGCCAGGAGAAGTCTTTCACTCTCAAGATCAGCTCGCCCACTGGCGCCCGGTACGGTGACAAGATCACGGTGCTCGTGAACGCCAGCCTGAAGGATAACCCGAGCATGAACGATGTCGCCACCCTACAGGCGACGGCCAGGCAGTCGATGCTGGCGGTGAAGACCTCGATAGGTCACGAGAAGGCCGTCGCGGACTCCATCGCAAGCCGGGCGAAGCCCAAACCCGTCGGCGTGTTCGCAATCCTGTCCCCCGCGACCATCAGGGGCTATGTGTTCGTCGAGGCGATGAACACGGACAACCTCAGGGAGCTTGTCAAAGGGGTTCGCCGGACGAGGGGCATAGTCAAAGGGGAGACCAGCTTCGCGGAGATCGAGCACTTCCTGACCCCGAAGCCGATCGTATCTGGCATCGTAGAGGGGGATATCGTCGAGCTCATCGCGGGCCCGTTCAAGGGCGAGAAGGCCCGGGTCCAGCAGATCGACGAGAACAAGGAGGAGATAACCGTCGAGCTGTTCGAGGCGATGGTCCCCATCCCGGTCACAATCAGAGGAGATCACGTAAGAGTGCTTGAGAAGGAGAGATGATTTCAGTGGCAGAGAAACTCGAAGTGCTCGTCGATGGCGGGAAGGCCACACCGGGCCCGCCCCTGGGACCGGCCCTTGGCCCGATGGGCGTGAACGTCATCCAGGTGCTCAACGCGATCAACGAGAAGACCAAGGCGTTCACGGGGATGAAGGTCCCGGTCACGCTCCTCGTGGATTCGAAGACCAAATCATTCGAGATCAAGGTCGGCACGCCGCCCACGTCCGCGCTCATCCTGAAGGAGATCGGCCTTGAGAAGGGCAGCGGAAGCCCGAAGGCGACCAAGGTGGGCAACCTGACTGTCGAGCAGGTCCAGAAGATCGCGGAGATGAAGAAGGACTCGATGCTCGCGAAGGACAAGAAGACCAGGTTCAAGGAGGTCGTGGGGACCTGCGTGTCGATGGGCATCACGGTCGACGGGAAGGACCCGAAGGTCATCATCAAGGAGATCGAGAAGGGCCAATACCAAGGGCTATTCTGATCCCGGCGGACCGATTCCAGTTTCTCAGGAAGTCGAAGCGCCGACACCGCGGGCCATCTTCAGCTTCGCGGCCTCGCAGGCGATCGTAATGGGATCCACCGTTGGCGCCGCTGGCGGGCAGTAGGCGGTTTCCAGCTGTGACAGATCGCTCACGGTCATGCCGGCCTGGATTGCGACCGCGAACGCGTTGATCCTCATGTGCACCCTTTCCTCACCGACAATCTGCGCTCCCAGGACTTTCCCAGTCTGCGGATGCGCGAGGACCTTGACGAATATCTCCTTGCGGCCGGGGTAGTAGTCCGGAAGAGTGAACGACCTCACCTTTCCCACGAGCGGCTTGATGCCGGCTGCCTCGAGCTGCGGGGTCGTAGGGCCCACCGCTGCCACCTGACATCCGAAGGGCTCGGTCGCGCGCGTCAGGAGGAACCCCTTTGGAAGGCGGTCGTTCCCACCGGCGGCGTTCACACCGGCGACCATGGCCATCTTGACCGCGATCGTCCCTAGGCCACTGACCAGCGGCCTGCCCGTGACTAGATCCGGGTACTCAGTGCAGTCCCCCACCGCGTATATCCCCTTCTGGCATGTCTCGGTCCTGTCGTCGACGACTATCTGCTTGGTGACGCCTACGGAGCAGCCCGCCTGCTTCGCCAGCTCGGTCTCTCCGCGCTGCCCGGTCGCGACCACCATCAGGTCGGCATAGAACTCCCGCTCCTCGCCAGTCTTCCTGTTCCTGGTGACGACAGCGTGGGCCTTCTCGTCGCCCAAGACCTCCGTGACCTCGTGCTCCGTGAACAGCTTGACCCCGTGCTTAGTGATGGCCTCGGCCATCATCTGAGCCATGTCGTCATCGACCATGGCCAGGATGCAGTTGGGGAGGAATTCCACTATCGTCACCTTGCATCCCCTGATCATGAGCGCCTCAGCGACTTCGAGCCCGACCAGCCCCGCGCCAACGACGACCGCTCGCTTGCCCTTGTAGCCGAGGGACTGGATCCCCCTTGCGTCCTCGATCGTCCTCAGGACGAAGACCCCGGGTTTCAGCTCCCCGGGCCTGCCCTCCTTGAAGACCCCTTTGATCGGAGGTACAGAGGCCCTCGCGCCCGTTGCGATGACGAGCGAGTCGTAGGGAAGCTCCAGCTTCTTGTCCGGGGCGGCGACGTACGCGATCTTCTTCTGGACATCGATGTTCGTCACGCTGGAGTCGAGCATGAGCCCTATCCTGTTCTTCTTCAGGCGCTCCTCCGGAGCCTCGATGAGGTTCGTGAGCTCAGGGATGATGCCCGAGATCCCGTAGGGCAGACCGCATCGCGAGTACTGAGGATACTTCTCTCGCTCCACGATTGTTATCTCGGCGGTCCTGTCCGACTTCCTCGCGAACTGCGCTGCAGTCGCGCCGCCGCAACCGCCTCCGACGATCACGATCCTCCTCGGCATGACGCTCAATCCCAGACGCGGATAACATCGTTACCTCTATATCGTTTCGCCCATTCTGAGGTGGAGATGGACCGATTGGCTTCAGCAAGGCGGCAAGCCAGGAGCCGGCAAACGCTTATAAACCCCTTCGGCATTGGCCTCCTTCCCTAGGCATGTAGGAGAGCCACACGGGCTCGCCGCACTACATCGGAGGGATAACGCGTGGTAGACCAGAACCTCATCGACGTCATGAAGAAGCTGCAAGCCGAGTCGAAGCAGAGGAAGTTTTTGGAATCAGTCGAACTCGCAGTCAACCTCAAGGACATCGACCTCACGAACCCGAAGAACAGGATTCAGGAGGAGATCCCGCTGCCTCACGGACGGGGCAAGCCGATAAAGGTGGGGGTCTTCGGCGGCTCCGAGATGGCCGTGAAGGCCAAGGGCGTCGCAGACGTAATCGTTCAGCCGCAGGAGCTCGAAGAACTCGCCGGGAACAAGGCGAAGGCTAGGAAGTTCTCGCGCGAGGCGGACTTCTTCCTCGCGGAGGCGCCCCTCATGCCCACGATCGGCAAGAGACTAGGTGTCGTCCTCGGACCCAGGGGCAAGATGCCGAAGCCGATCCCGCCAGGCTCCGACCCCAAGGGCCAGATCGAGAAACTCAAGACCAGCGTCCCCGTGAGGTCCAGGGACAGGAAGACCTTCCACGTGCCGATCGGGACGAAGGATATGCCCCCTGAGAAGCTCGCGGAGAACCTGGACGCGGTCCTGAAGCGACTTCTGTCGAAGCTAGAGCGCGGCAAGCAGAACATCCAGTCCGCCTACGTCAAGACGACCATGGGCCCGTCGTACAAGGTGATGTGAGATGGCTCACGTCGCGAGCTGGAAGAAGGATGCGGTCAAGGCCCTGGCGACCCGCATCGCGAAGAGCAGGGTCGTCGGGATAATCGACGTCCACGGTGTGCCCGCGCCCGCGTTCCAGACGATGAGGACCAACCTCCGAAGCAACGCGGAGATAACGATGCTCAAGAACACTCTGCTGAAGCTCGCGCTCAAGGAGGCCTCGAAGCAGAAGAAGGGCCTCGAGAAGCTCGCGGAGGCGGTGGACGGCCAATGCGCAGTCGTGACATCCAATCTCAATCCGTTCAAGCTCTACAGGCAGCTCAACGCCACTAAGACCAAGATGCCGGCGAAGGGAGGCGAGCTATCCCCGGACGACATCGAGATCAAGGCCGGGGAGACCCCGTTCAAGCCTGGCCCTGTCGTGGGGGAGCTTCAGAAGGCAGGCCTGCCCGCAGCGATCGAGCAGGGCAAGGTCGTCATCAAGAAGGACAAGGTCCTCGTGAAGAAGGGTGACAAGATTCCGCGCGAGGTGGCGCTCGTCCTCTCGAAGCTGGAGATCTACCCGCTCACGGTCGGCCTCGACCTGCACGCGGCTTACGAGGAGGGGATGGTCTACAAGAAGGACGTCCTCGCGGTGGACGAGACCGTCATCCTGAACCAGGTGAAGCAGGCCGCCTCGGGCGCAATGAACCTCGCGGTGTTCATCGCGTACCCGACGAAGATGTCAATCAGGCCCTTGCTCGCCATCGCCCACATGAAGGCGCTCAACCTCGCGGTCAACGCGGAGATCGCCACCCCGGAGACTGTCAAGATCATGCTGGCCAAGGCCAACGCCCAGATGCTCGCGCTCGCGGCCAAGGTGCCAGGAGCGCTCGACGAGGACCTCAAGAAGGCCATCGAGGGCTCGCGGAGGCCGCCCGAGGACGGGGGCGGAGCGGGCAAGAAGGAAGAGAAGAAAGAGGAGAAGAAGGAGGAGAAGGTCTCCGAAGCTGAGGCCGCAGCCGGTCTCAGTGCATTGTTCGGATAATCGAGGTAAGGAGGCAGAACTATGGAGTATGTGTACAGCGCGATGGTCCTGCACGCGGCAAAGAAGCCGGTGACGGAAGAGGGAGTGACGAGCGTCCTGAAGGCGGCCGGTGTCCAGGCGGACGCGGCGCGCGTGAAGGCACTTGTCGCGGCCCTCGAGGGCGTGAACATAGACGAGGCGATCGCCACCGCGGTCGCCGCGCCAGTCGCCGCGGCAGCGCCAGCTGCGAAGGAAGAGAAGAAGGAAGACAAGAAGAAGGAGGAGAAGAAGGAGGAGAAGGTCTCCGAGGCTGAGGCTGCGGCAGGTCTCAGTGCCCTGTTCGGGTGAGCCGCTCCCGCTCTTTTTCTAAACCTCTTCTTCCGTCAACCTTTGGAAACAAGTGTGATCTAGACTGGGGCCCGACTGTGAAAGGGCATGTCTGAACAAGCATCGAGCGGCGGCTCTAGCCCTGGTCCAGCATCCTGCTGACTTCCTTCTCGAACAGCGAGACGATCTCGTGGCCGATCTCCTTCCTAAGCGGCGGCGGTACCAGCTCGATGCCAAGCTTCGCCCCCGCCTTCCCGATCTTCAGCAGCGCGTAGGCCTCGTGGATCTTCGCCTCCATCAGGTCCTGAACGGCGGCCTTGAGCTCCTTCTTGATCTCCGGGTTGGCGTCCAGCTTCTCGCGGATCGTCCGCTTGACCTCGTCCTTGACGAGTTCCTGGATTGCCTCCAGCAGAATGGTCTCCGAGCTCAGCATGGACCTCGTGCTCTTCATGACCGAGTTGATGATGTCGTCGTCTGCCATCTTCTCTGTGACCTTCGACCGCGTTCATGGCTTAAATCGTTTTGCCAATCCGAGGACTTTCGCACGCGCCCGAGAAAGCGTTTAAAATACGTTCATGCCGATAGCGCCCTCCGACCCAGAAGCTGAACGAAATGTGGGAGACCACTGGCAAGAGCGTGTTCAAGGACCAACGCACACTATCATTCGACTATGTGCCGCCCAAGCTGCCTCACAGGGACGCGCAGCTCAAGAGACTGGCGATGCTGTACCGGCCGGTCGTGGAGTCGAACTTCTCGCAGAACGCGGTCCTCACGGGAAGCGTGGGAACCGGGAAGACGGCGACCGCGAAGCGGTTCTGCATGGACCTGAAAGAGTACGCCGAGAAGAAGCAGAAGGCCATTGACTGGACCCTCGTAAACTGCAGGCAGAGGAACAGCGAGTCAAGCGTCGTCCTCCAGATAGTCAACCACTTTCAGCCGAACTTCCCGGACCGCGGGTTCTCGATAACCGAGATGCTGAGGATCCTCAGGAAGGACCTCGAGAAGAGGAAGATGCATCTCGTCATTGTCCTCGACGAGGCCGACATGCTCCTGAAGAAGGCCGGCTCTGACATCATCTACAAGCTCACGAGGTTCGGCGAGGAGAAGACGGATGCCAAGGAGCTCGTGTCCGTCATCCTGATCTCGCAGAAGAACGTGTACGATATGCTCGATCCGTCCTCTGCGAGCACCTTCAAGCGGACCAACATAATCGAGTTCGGGAAGTACAGCACGGACGAGCTCCGCGACATCGTTATGCAGAGGACTGAGCTCGCGCTGCACGACGGAGCGACCGATGCTGACTCGATCGACCTTATCGCGGAGATCGCCTCGGAGTGGGGGGATGCGAGGTTCGCGATCGAGATACTCGAGAAGGCGGGCATGCTCGCGGACGAGGACCGCGCGGACAAGATCACCGTCGAGCACGTGCGCGCGGCCAAGGCCGAGGCGTACAGCTCGGTCACCGAATCGAAGCTCGCGGGGCTCGAGAGGCATCAGAAGCTCGCGCTTCTAGGCATCGCGCGCGCGTCCCGCGGGAAGGCGTACATAACGACAGGGGACGCTGAGGGGGCGTACAAGATCGCCTGCGAGGAGTACGCCGAGAAGCCACGCGCGCACACCGCATTCTGGGGGCTGATGAAGGACCTAGACATGCTCGGGGTCGTGAGTGCGAAGAAGAGCGGCCCAGGGATCTCGGGGAAGACCACCGTCATCACTCTCTTGGACATCCCGGCCAAGGTCCTGGAGCAAAGGGTTCGCGATATGCTGAATAGTGGTCATCACTCAAGATAGCTAAGTGCCAATCTATAAATACGGCAGCGTCAGTGATAGGCCGTCAAGGGAGGGATTCGGATACCTGGTGATGAAAAGCCAGACATTGCCCGCATGGAGGAAGGGGTCTGCTACATCGTCAAGGAACGCAAACCCCTGCTTGCCTACAGGATGTTCGAGGGTAGCATCGCTGAGGGCACCCCCGGTCTCTGCGTCACCCGGCAATTTCCCGAGAAGGTCCGGGACGCCTTCGACCTGAGGGAGACCAGGATCCTTTGGCTGAGTCACACCCCCGGGAAGGACCACCACAACCCGACGAGCATCGGCACGCTCGCGACCGTGATCTCCTCCTTCATCGAGCGGTACAAGAAATGCACGGTCCTCATAGACGGACTCGAGTACCTCGTGATCAACAACGGCTTCCAGCAGGTCCTGAGGTTCGTCGAGCACATCAACGAGCAGGTCATGCAGAGCCGGTCCACCGTGCTCGTGCCAATCAGCCCGAACGCGTTCAGCGAGCAGGAGCTCGCGCTCCTCGAGAGGAACGTCGAGACGATCGACCATATGCAGGTCGTCGGGCGCGAAAGAGACCTAACCACCCTCATAGACCAGTACAGATGATCCGGCGACGGTCAGCACGACGTCGCCAAAGCTTTTGATGCGATAAGTAATGCGGGCTCCCATGCACAAGACGCCCCTGCACGGGGAGCACGTCGCGCTCGGAGCGAGGATGGCCTGGTTCGCCGGCTGGGACATGCCGATCCAGTACTCTGGCATCATCGAGGAGCACATGGCGGTCAGGGAGCGCGCGGGAGCGTTCGATGTTTCTCATATGGGGGATTTCCTCATCAGCGGCCCCGACGCCACTAATTCCTTGAATGGCCTCAGCACGAACAATGTGGCCGATGTGCCGGTCGGCAGATGCGTCTACACGCACATGCTTGATCAGAACGGCATGATCCTCGACGACACCATCATGTGCAGGATCGACGAGAACGAGTATCTCATGGTCCCCAACGCCGCGACGACCTCGAAGATGAGGACCTGGATGGAGGGACACCTGCACGGCCAGGTCTTCCACGACATGTCCGCGGACCTTTCCGCGATAGCCGTCCAGGGCCCTGCCGCGAAGGAGGTCCTTTCGAAGATGACCTCGGCGGGCCTGGAATCCCTGAAATCCTTCTGGGGTATGTTCATGCGGCTTGACGCGATCCCTGGCTCCGAACTGAAAACGCCCCTGCTGAAGGGTCGCGCCACGGTGAACGGGACAGGACCAGGTGTGGTCGCATTCGTCTCGAGAACTGGATACACGGGAGAGGACGGGTTCGAGATCGTCTGCGAGAACGCCGACGCTATCACTGTCTGGAGAGCCGTGCTATCGGAGGGGAAGGCCTACGGTCTCCTGCCCGCGGGCCTGGGCGCTAGGGACACATTGAGGCTCGAAAAGGGCTTGCTGCTGTCGGGCACGGACTTCGACGGGGAGCAGACCTCGCTGCAGGCCGGGCCCTCATGGGTTATCGACTGGTCGCACGACTTCATCGGGAAGACCGTACTAGTCGATCAGAAGGCCTTGGGCAACTACGACAAGCTCGTCTGCATGCTCGGGAAGGGGCGGGGAATCCCGAGGCACGGGTACGAGATAGCGGCCGGGGGGAAGACTATCGGCAAGGTCACGAGTGGGACGCTCTCGCCAGTCCTGAGGATGGGCATCGCGATGGGCTACGTCCCGCTCGGTCTGGCGACCGCCGGCCGAGAGCTACAGATTAGAATCAGGGATACGATGCTGCCATGCGAGATTGTGAAACCCCCGTTCGTGAGGAGGGAGTGACATGAAGGAAATGCTTGAAGAGATGATCAGGGTGCCAGGCGTCTCCGGGTACGAAGACGAGATCAGGGAACACATTCGGAAGAAGGTCGCTGCGCTCGGCGTGAAGACCAAAGAGGACAACATCGGGAACCTCATCGCGGTCGTGGGCGACAAGGGTCCTCTGGTGATGTTCATCGCTCACATGGACGAGCTGGGGCTCATCGTGACGAAACTGGAGGACGACGGGTCGCTAAGAATTCGAAAGGTCGGCGGGGTGGACGACAGGAGCCTCGTCGGAAGGGTGGTGCTCATCCAGACGCGCAAGGGGATAGTGACTGGAGTACTGGGCCTGAAGCCGCCGCACCTCATGACCGAGTCCGACGACAAGAAGAAGGTAGTGAGCTGGGAGGATGTTCGAGTCGATGTCGGCACCAGGAGCAGGAAGGAGACGGAGAAGCTCGGCGTCAGAGTGCTCGACCCAATGGTGATCAAGAAGGACATTTCGTACATCACGTCGGACATCATATGCTCGAGAGGGATCGATAACCGGATGGGCTGCACGGTCCTCATCGACGCCCTGTCGAAGCTTAAGGACAGTAACCTGCCAATCCGTATCGCCTTCATATGGAGTGTCCAGGAGGAAACTGGTCTTACTGGTGCGAAGGTCGCGGGATTCACGATGAGGCCGGACTACGTCTTCGCCATCGACACGATGACCACCACGGACGCGCCGAAGCAGGGGGAGACCTTCGAGAAAGTCTGCCTCGGCCAGGGTCCAGCCATGAGGATGTTCGACAACTACGCGATCGCGTCCCCGAAGATGAGGAAGCTGGTTGAGAATGTGGCAAGGGCCGCGAAGATCCCGCTCCAGTACGGCTCCGGGGGAGGCACGACTGACGGCTCGGTCGTCCAAGAGTTCGGCGCGCTCATGATGGCCCTCGGGTTCCCGATGAGGTACACGCACTCGCCGACCGAATGCGCGAGCCTCAAGGACATGAACAACATGTCGAAGCTCGTTGTGAGGCTCACGGAGAGGATCGCAACCGAAGCCAAGAAAAGGTGAACCTGTTGAGCCTTAGAGTCGAGGAGGTCCTGACTGACCTGGTGCTCCTAGGGAGCACCTCCGAGGATCCAATCGAACGTATCGTCGACTATGTCTCGGCTAGGCTCAGGAGGCTCGGGATCGAACCGAGATTGAGAGGGACGAAGGAGCGACCGGCGATCGTGGCGCAATTCGGCCACAAAGGCGTTGTCCTGTCCGGTCATTTGGACACCGTTCCCATGGGCGTGGGGTGGAAGCACCAGCAGGCGGAAGTCTTGGACGGATACCTGTATGGCCGCGGCTCCTGCGACATGAAGGGCGGATGCACCGCGATGCTTCTCGCCGCCGAGGACCTCGAGGCCGCGGACATCCCGTTCACCCTCTGCTTCACGACCGACGAGGAGACTACCATGAAAGGCGCTGCTGACGCGGCGAAAGACCCCGCAGTAAGATCTGCTCCATCCATCCTGATCACCGAACCGAGCGGCTTCGACATCGTGGTCAAGGAGAAGGGATTGCTACACTTCACGCTCGGCACTTCTGGGAAGGCCGCTCATGCCAGCATGCCGGCTTTGGGGGAGAACGCCATCGCCAAGATGGTCAAGCTGCTCTCCAGGCTCGAGGACCTCCAGCGGATCCCCGCGGATCCCGTGACTGAGATGACCCTCAGCGTGGACACGATCCATGGCGGCACGAGGATCAACGTGGTCCCGGACCAATGCGTCGCCGAGGTGGACGTCCGCTATCCTCTGCCGCTCGACCCGCAAGGAGTCGTGAAACTCATCACAGACCGCGTCGGCGCACAGGGGTACGAACTCAAGGTCGTCCACCGACTGGACCCGGTGGAGACCGACCCTCAGTCGGCCCCGGTGACGACCCTGAGGGACGTCCTCGGGCAGGATGCGAAGGTTTCCGCAGTGCCCTACGCGACCGAGATGGTGATGTTCAAGGGGGACAACCCGCGGGTCATGGTGTGCGGCCCAGGGGAGGCGGCAGGATGCCACATAATCGACGAGAAGATCGCGCTTTCGGAGATTCGGAAAGCCGTCGGCATCTACGTCGAGTATTGCTCCAGGATGGCGGAACGATAGAATCACCACGGAACATGCCGAATTCCGGGACTCACGGATAGACGCGCGCCACGGTCCGGGGATACGGGATGGCATCCCGTATGTGCTCCAGGCCGCAGACCCAAGTGACGACGCGCTCGATGCCCATGCCGAAGCCGGAATGAGGTACCGAGCCGTACCTCCTGAGATCAAGGTACCACTTGTAGTTGTCCAGGCTCTCCCCTTTGTCCTTCAGCCAAGCGATCATGGGTTCGTTGTCGGTCTCTCTCTCGCTTCCCCCGATTATCTCCCCGTATCCTTCGGGGGCGAGGAGGTCGCTGTTCTTGTAGGTCCTCTGGTCCTCGGGGTTCTCCTTCATATAGAACGGCTTGAGCTCCTTCGGATAGTTGATCACGAAAACCGGGAGCTGGCGATCGACCGTCAGCTCCCTCTCCTCGATCGCGCCGAGGTCTGCACCCCAGGATATCTCGTGGCCCCTCTTCTGAAGGTAGTCGACGGCCTCGGCATAGGTCATCCTGTCAAACGGTGGTTCGATCTTCTTCAACTTCGAAAGGTCCCTGTTCAGCATCTTCAGCTCGTCCGGGCACTCCGCGACCGCGGTGTGCAGCATCGATGTCAGGAGCTGCTCCTGCACCTCCATGTTCTCCGCGTTCTCGACCCATGCCGCCTCCATCTCGAGGTGCCAGTATTCGGCGAGGTGCCGTGGGGTCCTGGACTTCTCCGCTCGGAACGAGGGCGTGAGAGAGTACACCTTCTCAAGCGAGAAGATGAGCGACTCGAGGTAGAACTGAGCGCTCTGGGAAAGATAGGCGATTCTGTCGAAGTACTTGATCTGGAATAGGGTCGTGCTATCCTCGGGGGCGACCCCCGTGACTATCGGCGGCGTCACCTCGACGTAGTCGTTCTCGTGGAACCATTCCCTGGCGCCACGAAGCAGGGCCGCCTTTATCCGCGACACCGCGGTCTGCTCGCGGGATCTGATCCAGAGATGCCTGAGGTCGAGCAGGAGCTCGGTGCTCTGATACTCCGTGATCGGGAAGGCCTCGGCGTAGCCGACAACCTTGAAGCTGCTGGCGCGCAGTTCATAACCGCCTGGGGCGCGCTTGTCCTCTGCCACCTCGCCCTCGACCGCTACTGAGGATTCGATGCCCGCCTTGAGCGCAGCCTCGAAATCGTCGTGCGGGACAGCGCCTTTCTTCACCGTCACTTGAATGATTCCTGTGACATCCCTCACGACAGCGAAGACGATGCCTCCGCTGCTCCTCGTCCTGTAGATCCAGCCGCGCACCTGGGCTTTCTTTCCGACCATGGCCTTCGACAAGGCCTGCTTCACGGGCGGCATCCAGTTGCGACAGGAAACACTGCTCATATAAGCCCTTCGGAATGGAGGGCGCAACGGAAATATCCGTCCACCGAGTTCCGCCAGGTGTGATATTCCGATGCGCCGACGAGAAGGACATCCCTGAGCTCCTCAGGATAGAGGACGAGTGCTTCGGGAAGGAGAAGTTCAGTCAAGAGATAGTGCGCGCGTTCATCGTCCGGAACGACGCGTTCACCGTCGTCGCTCAGGACGATCTGCGGAGCAGGCTCGTCGGCTCGGCGACATGCCTGGTCTCTGAGGGAACGGGGGAAGGGCGGATCGCGTCGATCGCGGTCCTTAGGCACCTCAGGGAACAGGGCATCGGCTCCGGCCTTCTGGCCGAGTGCGAGAAGACCCTTGGCAACTATCGGCTTGCGAAGTACGTCCTTGAGGTCGAAACCACGAACATTCCGGCCATCGCGCTTTACCTGCACAGGGGTTACGAGATCACCGGTCTCCTGAAGGAATACTACGGGCTCGGCAGGGATGCATACACGATGGAGAAGAAGCTGGTGCGCATCCGCAGGAAGCTCGCCGTCATGACGGAGTGACCTTCAGGACGAGAGTCATCTTGTTGACGCTCCACACCCGGCCGTCGGCTAGTCCCTCGCTCCTCGTGAGGGCCTTGGCATGGGTCTCATGCGATATGTGGGACGAATGTGACGAAATCGCAAGCTCGATCTCAGGATGCCCAGAGTACTCGACAAATACCGGCGTCTCGAAGTCCAGCTTCTGGTCCTTGCGCATCTGCTGCACGCGCCTGGTGACCTCCCGGGCGAGTCCTTCGAGCCTGAGATTCTGCGTCACGTCGAGAGCCAAGTACACGTGCATGTCCCCCGAGCCGGCGTGGGAATAGCCTATCTTATCCTTCTCCGAGATGATCACATCCTCCTCGGTCAGGTCGAATCCTCCGAGGCGGATCCTGCCCTTCTCCTTCAGGTGCTTGACGAGCTGGTTCTCGTCGACCTTCTCCAAAAGCTTCGAGACCTCACCTGCGCCTTCCTTTAACTTCGGTCCCAGAGTTCTGAGGTTCGCGGAGACCGCGTATTGGATCATTCGCTCCCTGCTCTCGATGATGTCCACCTTCTTGACGTTGAGCTCCTCGGCGATCATCTTCTCGTATCTGCGCAGGGCCCAGACATCGTCGGGATTGACTGCCACGATTGCCTCTGGGAGAGGCTGCCGCAGCTTCACGTTGACCTTCTGCCGGGCCATGCGGCCCGTCTCCACGACGGACTTGACAAGGGACATCTGCTCCTCCAGGACCTCGCTGATCTGTCGCTCGTCCGCGACCGGATAGTTCTCCAGGTGGACGCTCTCCTTCGGACCATTGAGACTCCTGTAGAGCCATTCCGCGCTGAACGGCGTCATCGGGGCCATGAGCCTCGTCAGGGTCAACAAGCATTCGTGCAGCGTGCAGTGCGCAGAGAACCTGTCCTGTGGGTCGTTCTCTTCCCAGAACCTGCGTCGTGACCGGCGCACATACCATTTGCTCAGATCGTCGATGAACGACTCGAGTGCCCGAACCGCGACGTGAGGCTCCAGTGATTCGAAACCCGACCTCGCGTCTCTCGACGCCGAATGCAGCCTTGAGATGATCCATCTGTCCAAGTCGTGGGTCCGGTGATACTCCTTCTGCTCCCTGAATCCGTAGGCGTTCGCGTTCGACGCGAAGAACGCATACACATTCATCAGTGTGGTGAGGATCCTTATCATCTCCTCGCGGGCGCTCTCTTTCGAGAACTCGATGGACTGCCAGACCGGGTTCCGCAGGAAGAACAGACGAGTGGCGTCCGCGCCCACTGCCGAAAGAATCTCACCTGGATAAACGACCTTCTCGGAATCCCTCTCCATCTTCCTGCCGGACTCGTCGAGGACGTGCCCAAGGACCAGCACGGACAGGAAAGCTGGTTCGTCGAACAGAATCGTTCCGAGCGCAAGCTGCGTATAGAACCAGCCGCGGGTCTGGTCGACGTTCTCGGCGATGAAGTCGACGGAGCGATGGGAATCGAATGCCTCCTGGCTCTCGTAGGGGTAGTGGAATTGGGCGAACGGGGCGCAGCCTGAGTCGTACCAGCAGTCTATCACAAACGGCTCCCTCTGCATGGCCTTCCCACATTCGGGACACTTCAGTACGACCGAATCGATCGAAGGCCTGTGGAGGTCGATGTCCTCTGGGACTCGGTCGACCGACATATGTCGCATCTCCTCCGCGCTGCCAACACACACCTCGTGGCCTTCCGCACAACGCCAAACCGGCAGCGGGGTTCCCCAGTACCTTGACCTGCTGACCGCCCAGTCCTTGGCGTCAGCCAGGAAGTTCCCGAAACGGTCGTGCTTGAATGTCTCCGGAACCCATCGTATCATCTCGTTAAGCTCGATGATCCTGCTCTTGACCTTCGTTGCCTTCACGAACCATGTGTCCAGTGCCTTGTATATCAGCGCGGTCTCGCACCTCCAGCAGAACGGATAGGAGTGCTTCACGAGTCCCCACTTGTGCAGCAGCCCTTTCGACTCAAGAAGGCGCAGCACCTCGGAGTCCGAGTTCCTTGGCTGCTTTCCAGCGAGCTCGGGAACCGACTCTGTGAACCTGCCCGCTTCATCGACGGGATCGAACATCTCCAGGCCCTCGGCCATACCGATCTCGTAGTCCGCCGAGCCGTGCGCCGGCGACACGCTGATCGCGCCGGTCCCCTCCTCTTTGCCGGCCTCCTGGGAATGGACGATTCTGAACGCATGCCCGCCGAAGTCGTGGTACCTGAAGGGCGGCTCGTACTTCTTGCCGACGAGCTCGGATCCCTTGATCCTGCCAACAAGCGGGCCCTGCGCGAAAAGGTGCGCCGAGGACTCTGCGACGATGAGCCGCTCTCCGTGGCTTTCGAACATGACATATTCCTTGTCCCTGTCCACCGCGACGAGCGCGTTGGCGACCAGTGTCCATGGCGCGACAGACCTCACGAGCAGGCTCGCGCCCATGCCCTCAATCGGGAACTTCACGACCACGAACCTGTCCTCGATTTCCCTGAACCCGAGGGCAACCTCGTGAGAGCTCAAAGTCGTCCCGCAGCGCGGACAGTACGGCACCACGCTGTGGTCCTTGACGAGCATGCCGTCTTGGTGGAGCTGCTTGAGTGACCACCAGACGCTTTCGATGTATTCCCTGGACATCGTGAGGTACGCATCCTCGTAGTCGATCCAGTATCCCATTCGACGGCTCATGTCCTCCCAATCGCCCTTGTACTTGAGCACGCTCTCGCGGCACAATTCGTTGAACCGGCCGATGCCAAGCGACTCGATGTCGTTCTTGGAATGGAGTCCGTGGGATCGTTCCACCTCGAGCTCCACGGGGAGACCGTGACAATCCCACCCCGCGATGTACGGAACGATCTTGCGCCCGTTCATTGCGTGATATCTGAGGAACGAGTCCTTCACCACGCGCGTGAGCGCGTGCCCAATGTGGGGCTTGGCGTTCGCGGTCGGCGGGCCGTCGCAGAACACCAGCGGAGAGCCGTCGCGCATGCGCTCTCGCGCCTTCTGGAGGGTGCCCTCGCTCTGCCACGCGCGGAGGATCTCTTCCTCCAGCTCCGGGAAGGACTTCCCTTCGGGCTCCCTGTAGTACTTCTTCATTACAACAGACTCCTCCAGAAGGACTCCATCATAAGCTCAGCAATGTAAACGAGAATCAGCTAATTATGATTATGAGCTGAGCTGCTGAGTCCATCGGAGGGCTCGGAACTGCGAGCGCGATATTTAATCATTGCCAAACTCTCGCACGGACGCCGGAAAAGCCCGGTTTCCGACGCGACGACGAGCGACTGCTGGCTCGCATCATCGGACGAAGGTCTGCTAAGAAAAGAATAAATATCAGTCCGATGATAGCGCGGCTCGTGCAACCCTTGGCCTGGGGTGGTGCCTGAGGCCTAGAAAGGTGAACAGCGATGGAAGAGCCTTTGTGCAACGTGGAGTTTCTGAAGAGCAACTCGACATATGTGGCTAGAGTGCAAAGCGATCTCGGCGGCCTTCGCGAGTACCGGAGCGGGAGTCTCGAGGAAATCCTGGAGCAGGTGATCATCGACCTGCAAGAGGAGTTCGAGGGTGCCCGGCTCTGATCTAGAATCAGCAAGGCTACATCCATCGTGAATGGGACAAGGACGACGCCCCTGTTCATCCGCAGGCTTTTGTCACCACCGGACGGCACCAAATGCGGATACGGACGCACCACTAGGAGGGGCGTTTACATGGAAGAGAAAGACAAGAAGGAGTTCGAGGAAGTAATATCATCGTACTACGGCGAGGAGCAGGTCGCGGCGCTGGTCACCTTCAAGATAGACACGAAGGGCTCCGACCAGGTCGCCCAGAAAATCGCCAGCTATCCCTACGTTGAGGACGTGTTCCTCGTCACTGGTGACACCGACATCATCGCAAAAGCGAGGTTCCCGAACTACGCCGCTCTCAAGAAGTTCATAGTCGACGATGTTGCGGACATCGACGGAGTCAAGGAGACCAAGACCTTCATGGTCGTTACCACCTTCAAGGAGAAGGGAGAGCTCAGGCTCGACCAGGAAGAAGAGACGAAGAAGTAGGAGCTGGAAGGATAGGTACGAAGCAGGTTCCTAGAGGTGACAATCATGGCGGACATGGAAGCAAGGCTGAAGCAGATCATGGAGGTGCTGGACCAGCTCGCGGATGATACCTCGGTGCCGCGCAACATCAGGCGCGGGGCGACCGAGGCGAAGGAGAGACTGCTGCAGAAGGAGGAGGCTTTGGATATCCGCAGCGCGAGTGCGGTCATGATCCTCGACGAGCTCGCCAACGATCCGAACATACCGCTACACGGCCGGACGTTGATTTGGAACATCATAAGCCAGCTCGAGACGGTCAAGTGAGAATGGCAGACCCTTCTTCCATTCGCGGAGTAGACGCGTTCTGTTCCTGGAGCGGGGGCAAGGATTCGTGCCTCGCACTCCACAGAGCTGTCAAGCAGGACTTGCGGCCCAGGATGCTCCTTACGATAATGAACGAGACTGGGGCGAGGTCGAGATCACATGGCTTGGCAATGGACGTCCTCCAGCAGCAGGCCGCTGCGCTCAACATCCCGCTGGTCATGCGTTCAGCATCTTGGAATGAATACGAACGCGTTTTCATGGAGACCCTCGAATGGATCAAGTCTAACGGCATCGAGTACGGTGTGTTCGGAGACATCGACTTGGAGGATCACCTTGAATGGGTCCGGCGCGTGTGCGGGTCTGTCGGCGTGAAACCGATCCAACCGCTGTGGAAGTCGGACAGGCGAGATCTCATAGACGAGTTCCTCCGCAGCGGGTTCAGGGCGACGATAATTTCCGTCAAGGACGAGGTCCTCGGCCCGGAATTCTTGGGCAGAGAGTTGACTTTGGATCTCGCCGACGAATTCCGGGAGGCTGGGATCGACCCGTCAGGCGAGGAGGGAGAATACCACACGGTCGTGACGACGGGCCCTCTGTTCTCAGGTTCCTTGGAACTCGTGAACAAGGGCGTGGTGCGACGAGACGGCTACTCGTTCTTGGACTTCGCGAGCCGTTTGAAATGATCGGATTCCCATGGGCGAATAGTTTTAAAACCACAGGCCACTTACTCGCCGCCGAGCGGCTGTAGTCTAGCGGTTAGGACTGGAGCTTCCCAAGCTTCAAACCCGGGTTCAAATCCCGGCAGCCGCACTCCTGTGAGCTGCCAACGAGCCCTCCTCAATCTAGTCAGGCTCGTATCCATCGTTGACCTGGATAGTATCAAGGTCAATGGGGCACACAGAGCACAGATACCCCTGTTCAGCGGCATATTCGTAGCAGGCGTCTATCCTCGAATTCCAGGTTGGGTATTCGACTTCAAGAACGAACTTGTTCGCTGACTGAAACATGCTGAGATACTTCTCGGCGTCGTCAATCTCGCTCTGCGAATTCCTTAGATCACCCGTGTAAAGGATGTCTTCTCGTCCAATCCCATCTATTCGGTCGAGATATCCTGGGTAGGTCGCCAATGCTTCGCCATTCTGCGGGACGACCAAGAAGTTCGGATTCTTGCTCTTCGAATAGTGGGACAGTGCACTGACGAAATCGACCATCCTCTGTCCGGCCGTCGGATCGCCTTTCTGCTCGTAGTACTCATATGCGTCGATGAGGTCCAGATAGACGCCGGAGAACCCTTGCAGGAGTGCCTTGTCCACATAAGAATCGACGCTGCCAAAGATGACCTGCTGCCACCCCGGCAACCAGTACTTGACCTTGTAGTTCCCTTCCCACTCTGCGTTCTCCTCGTCAAGCCATTCAGGAGCTCCTGCATCTGGGACGCCGTCGTCATCCGCGTCCCAATTCTGATTCCAATATGTGCGGTAGTCCTCGGCCTCTCCTATCGATACATAGCAGAGCAATACCTTGGGGCTGCTACTGCTGTTCATCGACGCGATTTCGTTCGCAGTCCAGCGTCCTTCCTCATGTGAACATGAGTAGTATGCGTCGAGGATCAGGAGATCATATTCCGATGAACTCAGTTGAGATACCGCATCTGCTCGGGAAGAGAACTCATCGTATTGCAGGCAGTACGAGAAATCATCGACGGCCAGATTCAGCATCCCATACTCGACCGGATTGTACTCCTTCGAGCTCGGTTGAAGGGACACCGCGACAAGAAGTGCAACAAGAACCACCAAGGAAACCACGACAATCGAGATGAATACTCTCGGACTCAGGCCACCCACCCACAATCCGGAATCCGCCCGAAGGACATAAGCCTTTTCTGGGTAGCGGCGTGCGGAGTCTTCGTTGGCAATAGTGGATTCTGGCTACAGTCGGCTCGGATTCCTCACACGCCCGAAGAGCAACCGAAAAGGACTTCACATGCCACGCTTTAACGCTCGTGGCATGAAGCAGGGCGAGAAGGACAGGCTCAAGGCATGGCACGGCGAGGATTGGCACACGCCCAGAGGGAGAATGATCAGGGACATAGTGTACGCCATCGACACGGGTCTCATCACAACCGTCGCTTTCCTGGCAGGTGTCTCTGCGCTCATAGAGAGCAACGACAAGGTGGTGCTTGCCGGGCTCGCCCAGGTCTCCGCAGGTGCGATTGCCATATTCTTCGGTGCATTCATCTCGACGAAGGCACAGAAGGATTTCTTCGAGAACCAGATAGAGCGCGAGAAGACGGAAATCGACAGACTGCCCGAGAAGGAGACTCAGGAGATCAGGGACATCTTCGCTGAGTACGGGTTCAGCCAGGATGAGCAAGAAGTGGCTGTCAAGCGAATCACAGTCAACAAGGACCTGTGGCTCAGGTTCATGGTCCAGGAGGAAATCGGCATTTCTCCGAGCCAGATCGATAACCCGTTGAGCATCGGGAGCATCTCTGCGGGATCATTCCTGATAGGGGCGTTTCCGGCGATATTCCCGTTCTTCGTGATTCATCAGGTGGGCTTGGCGCTGCTGACGAGCGCAGTGACGATCCTTGGTTTCCTGTTCGTGGTCGGGGTGTGGAAGACCAGACTCACGAAGCTTCCGTGGCTCCTCAGCGGAGTCGAGACCCTTGCGATCGGCGGATTGTCCTGCGGCCTCGGCTTCCTGTTCGGGAAGATCATCCAGATGCTTCTGGGATGAGCCGCTCAGGCCGCCTCGAACACGCTCCTTATCCTCTCAATCGCCCAGTCGACCTCGTCATCGGAAATCACAAGCGGGGGCGCGAACCGGATGGTCTTCTCGTGCGTGTCCTTCGCGAGCACGCCCTTCTCCATCAGCTTCTCGCAGATGGGCCTCACCGTCTCTCCAGGTTTGAGACGGAACTCAACACCAATCAGCAGGCCCTTGGCGCGTATCTCGTTGATCTTGTCACTCCTGATCTCCTTCAACCGCTTGACGAAGTAGGCCCCCATCTCAGTGGCCCTTTCCGCGAGCCTCTCGTCGATGAGCACATTCAGCGACTCCTCGCCAATCGCAGCGGCCAAGGGGTTACCTCCGAAGGTGCTCCCGTGACTGCCTGGGGTGAACACGCTCATGATCTCCCTGCTCGAGAGAGCCGCCGAAACCGGATAGAGACCCCCGCCCAGCGCCTTTCCCACGCACAAGATATCAGGTCTGACGTCCTCGTGCTGGAAGGCAAACATCCTGCCCGTACGACAGAAGCCCGTCTGAATCTCGTCCAGGATCAGGAGTATGCCCTTCTCGCTGCAGATCCTCCGCAGGTCCTTCAGGTAGCCCGGCGACGGGATGTTGATCCCCGCCTCTCCCTGGATGGGCTCGACCAGAATCCCAATCGTGTTCTTGTTAATCGCCTTCTTGAACGACGCGATGTCGTTGTACGGGATGGTCACGAATCCCGGCGTGAAAGGCCCGAAGCCCTTCTTCGAGTCCTGGTCGCTCGAGAAGCTTATTATCGTGGTCGTGCGGCCGTGGAAGTTGTTCTCACAGACGATTATTTCTCCTTCCGACTCCGGAATGCCCCTTTTCTGATGGGCGTACCGCCTCGCGAGCTTGATGGAGGTCTCGACCGCCTCTGCGCCCGTATTCATCGGCAGGGCCATCTCCATGCCGCTGACCTCGCAGAGTCTCTTGAGGAACGGCCCCATTCTGTCGTTGGAGAACGCCCTAGAGGTGAGCGAGACGCGCTTCATCTGCGCAGCGGCCGCTTTGACAATCCGGTCATTGAGGTGGCCTTGGTTGATCGCCGAGTAGGAGCTCAGCATGTCGATGTATTTCTTGCCCTCGACATCCCAAACCCAGACCCCCTTGGCCTTTGATATGACGACCGGCAACGGGTGGTAGTTGTGCGCGCCGTACTTCTGCTCGAGCTCGATGAAGTCCTTGGCTTTCATGCAGACGCCTCCGTGAGCCCTGCGGGCTCAAGTCGGCCGAGGAATGCGATCTCCCATAAAAACCATTTGTCCAGCGACTAGGGATCATTGCTTCTTCGTGCGAGAGCGACCGAGACAAGCACGCCCCAGACCACGATGTCAAACACCGCGAGGGTCTCGACTAATGGGGTCCCGCCGAATGGAAGGAGACCCAGACCGTAGACGAGGCACCCGGTCGATACTGCCGGGCCGAACAGCCCCAGGACCCTCGTCTTGAACAACGCGAGATCGACGACCCCGACGGTCACGAGCGTCTCCAGGAAGAATGCGTAGGACAGCACGCCGTGGATGTCGCCAGCATCCTCAGTGAAGATGCCGATGCTCATCAGAAGGAGAGCGGAAAGCGTCATCAACCCTGTACTGAGCCTGCCGACGATTCCTTTGCCCAGCTCAGGTCCAAGGCCAAACAGCGCGAACGCAATGAACAGCACCCCCGCCACCAGCAGTCCCGAATTGAAGGCCCATGCGCCATCGCTGACTCCAAGATCGCTGAGGTAGTTCTCGCCGAAAACGTATCCGCTATCGAGAGACATCGCGATCAAGTAAAGCGAGAGGAACGCGATCGCCCCGAACAGGCCACACAATCTGAAGAGAGTGACCTTTGACACTTCCATGGAACCGCATGAACGGGGAGGACTCCTGGGCTCATAATTGTTTCAGGCAGCGAGTCCTAGAGGCGCATCTCGCCGACAGGGGCACTTGGCATCGCGTAAATCGGCTCAGGCACCCCTGCGGCCGCGTCTCCATGGACTGGGGCTCGACCGTCATACACTAGAATACTGGCTGGTGTTGTGACGGGCTCAGCATCGGAGGATCGCAATCGGCCATAGGACCAGCCAAGCGCGCCAATCACGAAGACCACGTAGCCAGCGGCGACAACTAGCGAAATCTCCCAGCCGAAAGGCCAGGCAAAGACAATCAGGAGCACGGACATCGCCGCACCGAGCACTATGCCCGCTGTGAGGTCAGCGATCGACTTCTTGTCGCAGGTTGCCCGCACAGAAAGGTCGGAGTAGCTGACATGTCTGGCGATCTCGATCGCCTCAGAGCGAAACGCCAGGAATATCCAGAGGACGAGGGCAATGCCTGCTCCGAACAGCGCGATGTGCAAGATATCCCTTGTCATCAGAAGTGCCGTGCACAATGCAACAAATGAGGCGAGCGCCACAGCTGTCATCCTGGCTCCCCTGAATCTCTCGAGTTGCGAAGGCATGATCGCCTTGCCGAACGTCCGCGACACGACGGCGCCTGAGAACCTCAGTGGCTTCGGAATGAGCTTGGACAGGACGTTAGCGAGCCCGGCCGAATGCTTCACGAGAGGCGGCGTTATCGCGCTCATGATGAAACAGAACGCTCCTGCGAAGGGATTGAGTTGGCTTGACATCGTCGCGCCGTTCACCCTGCTTCCAACGCTGGCGTACAGAATCGCCTCGATGCCGCGGCCCGACATGCTCGTCCCGATGGTGGTAGCGGCCTTGGCAGAGAAGCCCAGGAAGTAGCAGACCGAGGACATGACGAAGGCCTCGTAGAGCAACACCAACGGCACGGCAAGAGCGATCATCCAGATGACGTCCTTGAACATGGCGGGATCGATCATCATCCCAAAGGAGGTGAAGAAGACCGCTACGAATGCGTCCTTGAAGGAGTCGAGCTTGGCCTGGACCCTGAGCGTCACCTTGCTCTCTGCGAGGATCATCCCGACGAAGAACGCGCCGATGATAGGGGGAACGTTCATCACGGACGCGATTCCGGAGGTCAGGAACACTATCCCGAGGGCGAAAAGGATGAACAGCTCGTCGTTCTCGATCCTGTTGAAGAACTCGACGACCTTGGGGACGGCCCACATCGCAATCCACACGAAGAACGCGTAGAACGCGGCGATGCTAAGCACGAGTTGACCGTATCCGCTGACGTTGGCCGCGGGCTGGACGATCATCCCGCTCGCGACCGCGAGGATGACCATCGCTATGAAAGTCTCCACCACCACAAGGCCAATTAGGAACTCGACTTCCGGACTTGACATTCGCTTCAGGTCGAACAGCACCTTCATCGCGATGCTCGTGCTGCTCATGGCGATTACGCCCGCCAAGAAGATGGAATCGATAAGTGGCCAACCGAGTAACGAGGCGAACACAAACCCGACGAACAGGCCGACGCTCGTGTCGATCACTGCGAGTATTATTGCGGGCGTTCGCGTGCGCTTGAGCTTGGAGAACGAGAACTCGAGACCTACGAAGAACATCAACATGACCAAGCCGACCTGAGAGAGCATCTCCACGAAGCTCGTGTCCCTTATCAGCCCATGGTACTGGACACCGAACAGGTCGACGTCGATTCGAGGGCCGATGAAGACCCCAATGATGATGTATCCGATCATCACGGACTGGTTCATCTTTCCGGCGACGGTCGCTGCGATGAACGCGAGGAGCATGATTGCCCCCAGCTGGAACAACAGCTCCGACTCGGAAATCATCCGTCACCGACTTCCCGGACGGTTGAGATGGCCATCTCTGACACTGGAAGAATCGCTCTGCATCCCATCCGAGGCTGCAATTGTCGTCGAACATACTTATAGGTTGGGAATCGCGCGCGCGAGCCAGATGGCGGGAAATCTAGTAGCGTAGCTACTAGGCCTGTGCGGCGGGCGGGATGAAAATCAGCAGCAGGACGTAGAGAACATACAATGAACCCGACGCGAGCATCACTCGATAACTGATGCCGTTGTTGTGCCGGATTGAGAAGAACATCCACGCCGATGCAGCCAATGCGATGACTATGCTAGCGACGTTTATCACCTCCAGCTTCCAGTCGGTGAAGAGGAGGCCTATGCTGACGGGTATGCTGCTCTGGAAGACCATTGCGCCCGTGATGTTCCCGAAGCCCAGTGTATCCTTTGAGCGCAGGTACCAGATCACGC
>Ga0153915_10000209_pt1 | contig 52665 bp, 69 predicted proteins | sample Opewatmetagenome_2_FD_107003 | JGI IMG/M metagenome (GOLD analysis project Ga0153915, IMG submission 107003) | Freshwater wetland microbial communities from Ohio, USA - Open water 3 Core 3 Depth 3 metaG | ecosystem: Environmental > Aquatic > Freshwater > Wetlands | place: USA: Ohio, Lake Erie...
CCATCCATGTGTTGTTTGGCTTTTTACTATGGAATTGTGCCACCCCTAACGGGGTTTGTTAAAATGCTATGTGCATTTCTTTTCTAAAATACTTTCATCCCTACGGGATTTCATATTTATTACCGCCCGTTTTAGTAGTTGTAGGACGGATTTTTAATCCGTTCATGTGTTGGTTGGCTACCCTATGCTAATATTTTTTCACACTACCTTATCCGGACGGGCAGGATGCCCCGCCTACAATTTTTGAATGCGCGGCCGACGGGCAATAAGCCGGCGGTTCCACTGAAATCTGTTACAGTCTCAACAGTTTATGCCCTTCAAAGACAGTCAATATTTCAAGCGAATTTTTCTTCACAATGTAAACAATACGGTAGTTCTTATATAATATTTCTCTTATTTTCTCAATTGCTAATTCGGGAACAACTCTTCCCATTTTAGGATTGTCTTTTAAAGTTTCAGCTTTTGAAATGATTTTATCTATGAATTCAGCCCCGGCGTTTGGATTATCGCCTGCAATATAATTTTCAATTTCTCCTAATTGAAATAACGCTTCCTTAGTCCAAAGGATTTTCATTTCCCTTTCGAAACTCTTCTTTTATTTAACTCATTCTTTAGTTGTGCCGTAGAATAGAGCGCCCCTTTCTCCGAATCGGTTAATCCGCGGGAAATTGAATCGAGGAATAATTTCGTCTGCCTCAGTTCGTCATATTCCGAAGGGGATACAAGCACTCCCGCCGGTTTGCCGTTCTGTGTAATTATAAGAGAGTTCTTTTTTTCCTGTATCTCTTTAAGGTATTTTGCCAAACCCGATTTAAATTGCCCTACCGGTATTATATCGCTTGAAATCAATATTTCTTTCATTACAGGCCTTTATTATGTCTATATTCAGAACTAAATATAAGCCTTTATTATGTCTTTTACAAAACTAATTCAACCTGCCGCGGATCATTGAAACACTGTTTTGCTTGTTTCCCTCGCCTGGAAACCGGCAGCAACCTGACTTATAAAGCAGCCCGCGGATTCATCGCGGGTATGTGAAATAAAACATTATCTTAATCGATTTATCGGTTTGTTGAGTACGTAACGGTAAACCATGGCGGGCTGAGAAATACTGATCAAAATTATTTTCGGACGGGCAGGATGCCCGTCCTACAAATAATAAAATATTTTCTTGCACCAGGAAAAGTACTGCGCTATACAATATTGTACAGACTATTGACACCGCTATGTTTGGATTTTTCAAAAAGGCACTGTGAGAAACTAATATCTGGACGGGCAGGATGCCCGTCCTACAAATAATAAAATATTTTCTTGCACCAGGAAAAGTACTGCGCTATACAATATTGTACAGACTATTGACATCGCTATGTTTGGATTTTTCAAAAAGGCACTGTGAGAAACTAATATCTGGACGGGCAGGATGCCCGTCCTACAGTTTTAACTAACCTGCCCTACATATGCCTTGTACAACTTCTCCTTATCCAGACTGCCGATAAGGACAGCCTCTTCATAGCTCGCCGGGTTATCGGAATCGCCGAAGAAGCGGTTTTCATTCCCCTCTTTCTGCGTCATTGCTCTTGCTTTATCGGCGGCAAGCAGGGAAAGTTTATCAACCACTATATTGTTCCCCCCTGAAGCGTCAACCCTTCCTTCAATAAGGTAAGGGCCCATCGATAAAGTCTGCTCGGCATATTTTTCATAAGCCTTGGGGAAAAGAACCGCTTCAAATGTTCCAGTGGTATCTTCGAGGGAAAGGAATTTCATTATTTCCCCTTTACCCGTTTTAACCCTTTTAGAAGCCATATACCATCCCATTATTTTCACTCTCCGGCCGTTGAATTTATCCATTTCCGCAGCTTTAATAATTTTTCCTGTTTCGGCGGTTCCGGCAAAAAATTCCAGCGGGTGGTATGTAACCATATATTCAAAGGCTTCATATTCGCACAGGCCTGTTTCCTCTTTCGAAAAATCAAGAGTAGTAGCAGCCTCATCGGCAAGTTTAATTGTGTTTTCAAAAAAGAGGTCGCCTCCCACTGCAATTAATTTTCTGCCGCTGGAATAAACATCAAGCATCCTCAGCAGTGCGGGACGCGTCAATCCGAGGCATTCCATTGCTCCGCATTTAATAAGGAGCCCGCTCTGCTTATACCCCGCTCCCGTGCGCGAAAGGAAATTCTGCAGCGAAGTATATTTTCCGTTCTTATCCCTTTCGGCAATAATCCTCTTCGATAAATTTTCATCGAGATTTTTAATTGCCATAAGCCCTATTCTTATTTCTCCGCTTCTTCCTGCATATTCGTATGCGCTATGGTTTATTGAGGGAAGAAGAACTTTAATGCCGAGCCTTTTAGCCTCCCAGATATAAACTGCGGCGGAATAATACCCCCCCCGGTTGCTTAATACCGCCGCGAGAAATTCCGCAGGGTAATGGACTTTTAGATACGCAACCTGAAAAGAAAGAAGGGCAAATGAAGCGCTGTGAGCCTTACAGAAAGCATATCCCGCAAATGATTCTATCTGCTTCCACAATTCACGGGCAACTTCATTGCTGTATCCTTTTTCTTTACAACACCTGAAAAATTTATCCTCAATAAGCTGCATTGCCTTATGCGAGCGCATTTTGCCGCTCATTGCCCTTCTTAAAAAATCTGCCTCTTCAAGAGTAAGCCCCACAATATGATGCGCCACTTTTATAACATCCTCCTGATAGATCATCACCCCGTATGTTTCCCCGAGGTATTTCTCCATTTCGGGTATAAGGTATTTACGCCGGGATGGATATTTATGCCTTTCAATAAATTCTTTCATCATCCCCGATTCCGCCACTCCGGGGCGTATAACCGATGAAGCCGCAACAAGCATTTCGAATGTATCGCAGTTGAGCTTTTTAAGAAGGGAACGCATTCCGGGGCTTTCTATGTAGAAACACCCTATCGTTTTCCCCTCCCTTATTATCCTTCTGGTCTCCTTATCCTCAAAAACCGCCCTATAATCGAAAAGATTAAACCCCGTGGAACGAATAATTTTCGGTATTGCATCGAAAATACGGCTTATTTTCCCATTTTCGGTATAACGGGACACCAAATTTTGCAATTTATGTCAACAAGTTTTGCAAAAAACATTAAATTCACTTTTGACAATATGGCAGTATATCTTTAACAAATAAACAACCTTTAATTAATCTTAAAAACGGCGTTAAAAGCTACGTAAAAAACATTTAAATAAGTAAAAAAAGACTTGACAAATATATAAACTTTGAGTGCCCATGCATTTAATATTTTCGGAAAAAAAAGGAGTATATTCTGCACGCAACTCCCTATGACGTTGGCCGAAGTAAAACCGGCTGATATTGAAGCAAATGAACTCTCTCCTGAAAAGCTTGCCGGTTTAATGCGCTGATAGTTTCATGAATGACTGGCACAGGGCTGTCCTTATTAGAAGTAAATAATTAGCAAATAAGCATCTAAATGTATAGCGTAAATTATTAAACAATACCAATAATCAATACAAGGGCAAGGATTATAATAATTATAAAACCTGCTTTAAAATACCAATGAGAGAATTTAAGATATGTTCCCTTAATATCATTATTGTTGGAATTTATCCAGCAATCAACAACCTGTTCGAATATATATTCAGGCTTGTCGTCATAATCGTCTTTTATAATATCTTTAAGCCCCACACGTTGATATGGCCTCATAGTCACCGAATTGCGGGCATGTAATCCCGCAACTACAAAATTGATAAGACTCAGAATTAATAAAACAATAACTATTATAAAGTACGGATCGTGTGTGTTTGTATTGATCAATGGGATAGCAACCGATAAAACGGAAGCAATAATACCCGTCTGTCCAATTAATCCGTGCGCCTTCTCCTCAATAATCTTTTTACGATTCTCCTCTTCATCAAAGATGATTTTTACTTTTCTCCGAAATCCGTCAGCTTTGTTTTTATCTCCATCGCTCAATAACTTAAACATTTTTTCGCGGTACTGATAGACAAAAATAGACTGTTCAAGTTCGCTCTTGTTTCTTAGTGTGTGATTCAGCGGAACGACAGTTACATCGCTGATCCATTCTTTTTCGTTCATTAAGATTTCCTCTTTCGGAGGGAATATTGCCCAGGAAATAACTCGGAAATACTCCCACCATGAACAAAATATCTCATAATCCATTCTCTTCTCCTCTTAATAAATCAATTAAAGCATCTATCATTTTATCCTTAGTGGATAGTTCTAACCATGCGAATTGTCCGCTCGGGTTAACTTCTATAAAACATAATCGTTTATCTTTTGTGTATATAAAGTCAAATGCTCCATATTTGAGGCCCATATTCTCCATAAATACATTTATTCTTTCCGAGCATCCTTTTGGTAATTTAAAAGTCTCATATTCGAGTTCATGCGGGAGATAAGTCCTCCAATCAACATTATGCCTCTTTTTACTCTTAATAATTATTTTATGAGCGAACATCGCATTTCCAAATACAGAAACACGGACATCAAATTCTTTCTGGATTTTAGCTTGAAGCATGAATGGGCTTGACTTTATTTCCTCCATCAATAAAGGATGTTTTATTATATCAAATTCTGTCGTATAAATAACACACTTGTCATCATTACCAATCAAACCATGGCTAATCGGTTTAATAATACTGCCGTGCTTGTTTTTCGAGAGAAAAAGCTTTATCTGTTCAATATCATTTGATACAAGCGTATCTGGAATAAGGAAGCCAACCTTTTTAGCATTTATAAGCTGGAATAATTTTCTCTCGGCTTTATATAAGGCAAAAGGGTGATTAACCCATGTTTTTTCTTCCATAACAGACCATAAGTTCATGAGAAAAGCATTGCTTTCTCTTAAAGCAAATTGAGCATCATCTTTATGCATATTCACTGTTGCGATATTAGGGTTTACGGGTCTACGATACCAGATGCTGAATATGTCCTCCAAATTCAGAGTTTGTTTTATAGAAGATAATAATACAGTAAAGCCTCCTTTATCAGCTATCTCAATCGCTCCTGTTATGCTGGAGGTAAATTCTTCTGTATTAAATCGATAAAACAACTCCCCCCGTTGTTTTAATCTACGCACTACCAAATCTGTAGTAATGTCGTCTTTATTCGAGACGACTAATAATAGCTTGCTCAATTAACTACATTCCCAGCAGTCTCTTTCATTTGCTGCTTTTGTCATGGTCTCTGTTTCTAAAAAATACTGCTTGCACCATTCGTCCGGAATATCGTTATAGCCAGTCCGATCGTTTTCTTCTGCGCTTGCAAAATCAGGGCGCTCGGGTTTGGCTCTCGTACTCGTTTCACTATTCAAACAAACAGGCTTGCTGTTATCAAAAATATTAAGGCATAAATCATCATTATAAATACGACGTGGGAGATTCTTTTCCCCATAGTCCAATCGCGGCATTTTAAAGTGACATAGAAAAGGTACAATAGACATACTTCTTCCTGAACATTGTTTTGTTAAATCTATTAATGTTTTCGAAACAGAATTATTCTATAATACTATTAAAAAATGAAAGAATTCAGATAAAAAGTCAATAGTATATTTACTATTAATCGCATGCATACCTGTTAATATATTTAATGAGTTATAGTGTTTTCATCCTTATGCTTGAGCATAAAAAAAGGGAGAAATTTCTTTCTCCCTTTCATTTCTTCACCCCGCACAAGCGGGGCAAGTGCGATTAAAATTCAATGCCAATATAAAACAATAAAATTAAAAAGCAATACCCCTGAGAAAAAAAATAAGCCATAAATCATCCCCGCACTTCTGTACGCGGATGCACTCAGTGTTTCATAAAACGTATTGTGCTACTCTTTGGGATATTCATCTTTTACCGCTTTAACAGCGGCACTCCAATTGTTCGTTCCGTTTATTTTATCCCAGTAAATCAGGTCAAGTTGGTCAGAAATTGCAGGGTAAGCTTCCCTGCGCAGTTGTTTATAAGAAGGGGTAAAACTTGCAATATAGCTTATAAATATTGCAGCCGCCGCCTCTTCTGCCACCGCCTGAGTATTATTCTCTTTTCCAAGGGAGATAACTAAGCTATTTTCTCCTTCCGTAACAGTAATTATAACATCATTTTCCTGTATTACAATTTCGCTGAATTCCATATCAACCCCTCTTAATAAGAGTCATCTGGGTTATTGAATAAATATAAGCATAATAAGAAGAATTAAAAGTTTTCACCTGCAATTTTAAATTGCCCGATGTTGACGAGGTAGTTACTCGGCCCTTGAACCTGCCATACCAGATTTTCGATGCCGCATCTAGAGCAATTTCAATTTCAGATGTTTGCAAAAAAGAGCCCCAAGCTGGCAAATCCACCGAATCTGGGGGGTCATTATATCCCAACAAATTAATTGTAGCTCCAGAAGGATAAGACCATCCGACATGCAGACCGGAGGCATTTTGTGAGTTGCCGGATAATATTAATTCAATATCATAAACTGAATTTGCTTCAAGCGCAACGCTCATTCCGGTAATATCCACATAAGAAGTGGAGGATGTAGAAAAATCCGAGGGCAAATATCCCATTAAGGCGCAGCCCGAAGAATTACCGGAGTTTACATTCGCAACAGGTGAAAGCATCTGAAAAAATGTTCCATCATAAATTACCAAGACGCATTGCCCGGCCAATATATCGTTATCGGCAAGGTCAGAGCTATAATTTTTCTTTATTGTTACGGCACCGAGACTGTTAACATTTAGCGTTGCCGCTCCCGTATTGGCGGCGCTTGCCTTGAAATGAACGACCAGTCCGGCGGCATAAGCTCCTGGCGATGGATCGAGAGTAATGGCATAAGCGTCTGTTGATCCGCTATCCGCTGCGTAAACTGGCAGCGAATATAAAGGAATGAGATTTCCAGAGACATTGACCGCGGCGGCATTTGCAGTTGAAGAACTTTTGAGGAACCGGACGCGATTTGAACCGAGTCCGATTCCAAATTCATTCTCAATAGTCCCGATAATTTTCTTAAATATTCCCATTATGTTTATGCACCTGGCAATCCGTGATAAACATAAACATTTCCGGCACCGGCGGTTGAAGAATCCGGTATGATAGTTAATCTTACCGTACCGGCATTAGACGATTCAACATCCGCAACCGTTTCAACTTCGTATTGATTCGCGCTCGTAAGCGAGCTTTCCGTTGTGGCCATAATTGTAAGAGGAGTTGAACCGTTTACCTGCGCAAGAAGAGTAGGCGCAGAGCCGTTGAATGCAGTTGTAACGCTGTTAATTACCTTGAATATCTTTTCTCCTGCGGGAATTGATGTCGTGGAATCGACAGAGGAATCCGAATAAGCATAAGCAATTTTTATCACTTTAACGAATCCTGTATCGGTAGCGGCACCGTCGCCTTTAAGAGTCCAGCTCGAGCCGCTGCCCGTGTAAACCCCATTTTGCTGCAAAGAAACTGTTCCGCTTACAGCAGACGTTGTAAAGATGGCCCTTACAAAATTAATTTTTGTAAGCGTCGATCCGTCGTCATAAACAACATCTCCCACTGAATAACTTCCGCCTGTGGTGTGGCAGAAGCCGAATTTTGCCGTATTAGTTGCGGCGGAAGGCGCGCTGGAGCCTGCAAAAGAAAACTCTATTAATGGAACATGCCCCATTAAATCGAGAAGAACCGGAATATCATTGACTGAATTGGAAGATTGGATCTGCAGAGCGCGCAGTTTTGTAAAAGCACTGTCGCCGGTGTTTTTAATTTCCAAAACCCCGGAATTGTTTTTTATGTTCGGGCCAGAAGGGCCGCCGATCCGGAATAAGTTGCCCATTATTCCTGTAATGTTTTTAAAGAGTCCCATTTTATTGCCTTTTTTTTTATTGTTGGTAAATTATTATTGTTCCATTTCCGGTAACCGGTTCACCGGTTTCAAAATACATATATAAATCAGTTGCTTCCTCATATTCATAATCAGGCTCGGCATGATAGCTGTCTTCTGTTAACAAGTTAAACTGTTCGGCGGGAACAAGTCTGCCGTGCGCGCTTTCATCCCCAATGGTAATTGTACCTTCATCGAATGCGCCTGTTATATGGCATGATACTTTTTGAATGCGCATACCAGCGGTATTTTTGCCGATAAATAATTTCCTCGCTGAAAAGTCGGAAGCCGTAAAATCTTTTTCGAGGCGCGCACTGTTTATTATATAAACATCGCCTTGTGAAACTTCAAACTGTACAGTTTCCTCTTCGGGAACCTCGAATGAAGCGGGCGTTTGGTCTCCGGGAATAAGCGCAATTGTAAGTTCATTATAAATCATTATGCTTTGCCTCTTTTCTTTACTTGGCAAAAGCCGCCGGCCCACCAGGTCTTTGTCCCTTCTTCGAAATCAACAGTCAGTTCAACAACTTTATATTCGCCGGGTGCAATAGCCGTATCAGTGCCTGTAAAATTCAGGATCATAACGCCTTCTGATTTTTCTATACCGCCGCCGGCCAGCGAAAGTTCAATATTATTTGCTGGATTAATGGTTGATTTTTTCACAATAAACGTCATGCCGGTTACTCCGTCCCAATCGTAATTAACCCCGCCTTTGGTTACTCTAAACGTTTTTTTGTAGTAATTTTTTTCGGTAAATATAAAATTCACAACCTGGGCAGAATCTAAGTCAAGCGTTACTGCTGGCATCTGTCATCCTCCAAAAACGGTTTAAGGTAAAAGAAATTGAGATCGGGGCAGCTCTCATTCACAAGCCGGCTTATTCTAACCGGGTTTGCTTCAATTTCGATCTCGCTGTTGAGAAGATCGATAAGCTTCTCTTCAATAATCTTCGCATTCTTGCCCTTTGCGGCGCCGGCCTTCGGCGCGACGGGTTCCGGATACTGCTTTATAAGCTCCATTCTAAAATGGAGTATATCATTAATCTTCTGTATAATCTTCCCGCCGAGTATTGTCTGAATGTCGAATTTCAGAAGCGGGTCGTTCCACGGATGATCAAGAAACTTTGAAATTTCCAGATTCAGGCGGTCAAGTATTACCTGACCATTTTCGATATGTATGAGCTGCGCAGCTTTAATCTTTATCATTTTAACTTCCTTTTAATTTGTTTTTAAAATTTGTTTAATAGCCTATTTTAACCTCCGTTTGGCTGAATGCGCTGCGCCCTGAGGTAACGCTTAAATTATCGAGCTTAAGGGGATAAGAAGCGCTCGGCGCAAACGCTTTAAGCTCCCACTTATAGAACCTCAGCGTTGTAAGCCCCGAAGTTATTTTGCACACCCCGAACTGCGCGTAAGCATTAGCCGTTCCCTTATTGTGCGCAATAAAACCGTTTGCTATAAAATTTCTTTCTCCCCGGCTCATTGAAAGAGTCCAGGTATCAAGCGCACATTTCAGTTCACTTTTTATAATTGGCAGATAAATCTTATTCTCAACCAAGACTTTTTCTGTTGTAATGTTTTTTACCTGCATCCACCCCTTTGTCGTATAAAGCGGATGTTCGCCGGTTACAAGAGTTTCGCGGCGGGAGTTGGGTATTTTAATTCTATATACTTGCTGAGCGCGCGCTTTTCTTATACCACCTATCGAGCTTATTCCGAACTGCCTTGTTTCAGGGTCGTAGCTTTTCACTTTATCATTGACGCGCAAATAGCGGAGCTTGCGCTTTGTTCCATCCGCCATCGTTACAAATGTTGTATCGGGATTAAAACATGAAGTATTCCCGTCGCCAACATCCTGGATGGAACTTGTTGCCGAGGTGGCGGAATAATTCCCGATTTCGGAATTGCTTGCCGGCGCGGTAACTATCGGGGTAAGATATAGTCTTACCGAACCGTAGCCTGAAGTTGAGCCTTCAATCCAAGACCGGAAAACCGCCTGCACAGTCGTTTCGTTTTCAAGGAGGAACAACGTCCCTGAGGCGATTGTTGTATATGACGTCGCGGCAGTTGAGAGCACAGTATTGGAGGAATAAAACACGCGCCCGATATTTTTTGCATCGTAATAAACTGTATTGCTGTCAAAGAGTATATTGCCCGAAATGTCTGTTGTTACGACTGTGCCATCCCCCTGCACATAGAAGCGCGCGCCGGCCCCGACATTGCTGTTTGCCCCTGCAAAGAAACATTTTGTGGAGGAGGAGGCAATTTTTTGCATCCCGACATAAACGCCCGAATAAGCCCCGTAAAACTTTGCAGTATCCACATTGAATCCTGCAATCGTAACATCCTGATAGCCGCCCCATGCAATTGCTCCACCGCCGAGGTAGCCCGTGCCGTCCTGCGCAAGTTTTATTACGGTGACTTCCGTGCCGTCGTCATATCGGTTTTTGATGCATACGCCGTTTGTAGCGTCTGCAGTGATATAAGACGATTCAAGTCCATATCTGCCGAGCGCAATACCGTACGTGTTTGCCTCATATCCGTATAATCCTTTCAAGTTTCCAATTGCCCAGTGCTCAGTCCAGTCGTTATATGTTGCCGAGTTGCGCACGTTGCCGACGATTGTCGGCCCCGCCTGAGAGCTGCTCTTTACTCCGCGCACTGAATATAAATCGATGAATCCGTCGCCTGCCGCTCCCGTATTGAACGCGGCATCGCCGGCATACCATTCATTTGCGCCGGAGCCGTCAACGTTGCGCGTAACGGTATATGAATAATTTCCGGCGCTTCCTGAAGGCCCCGCGGTAATTAACATAAATTCTATCTTGCCGTCCGCCTCCATATAAATTGTATCACCGGAGGCGAAGGAATTATATTTGAAGTAAATTGTAGTCGCCGCTGATGCGAGATCAGCGGATAAAATATTTGTTTCGCCGACGAGCACGCGCCCGCCTATTGTAGCCTTTGTATTCTGCGCCACAAGAGTTTCCACCCACAACTCTGCGGCGTAAACGGAAAGAAACTTCTTGCTTAACGATCCGAAGTTATATCCGTAATTAAGATATGGAAGAATGCTGTAACCGCTGCCGGCAAGGGTAATTGTTAAATTGCTTCCGGCTGTAAGCCCCCCTCCGGATAGAGTAATCCCGACAAAAGATGGAGAAGCAGTCGTTTGAATATCCTGCGCTGTGCTTATTGTAACAGACCCGCCGAGTGTAACCGAGGATGTGCTAAACACAACGCCGTTATTGCTTGAAAGCGTTATGTTGTTTGCGGCAAGTTTGTTTGAGGCGTTTGTAAAATGTGTTGTGTTATAATTTAAATAACCTGCGTTTATTGCCGTTGCATTCCATACGCCGGTTGTCAGCGTTCCTACAGATGTGAGGGAAGAATTTACAACGGAGCTTCCGAGAGTAGTTGCGCTGAGAACCGATACGCTGTTTATCGTAAACGCGTATCCCGTTACAAGATTGAGATTCTGCGCAATGGTGCCGAGCGTTGTGAGGGAAGAATAGATTACAGAGCTGCCGAGCGTGGTTGCATTTAGGACAGACACGTTATTTATTTTAAATGCCAGTCCTGCTGCAAGGTTAACGGTTTTATCAAAAGCAAAATTGCCGTTAGAATCATACAGCATTGAAGCGACAACTGCATCGGAAGAACCGAGTACCTGAACGCCCGCGCCGATGGCTGTTGAACTTGTTCCGCCTTTATTCAGATTAATTATTTTATCGGCAACGTCAAGGGTTGTAACGTCCACCTGATTGATTGCTCCATTAATATATATATCGCCGTCAATCGTTAAGCTGCCGGTAATGTGCGCGGCGCCGTATATTTTTGCTTTATAAGACGAAACTGCGTCTCCGCCGACACCAAGGCTTTCAATGCGCGCGGCGCCGCTTATTAAAGCAATATGTGTCGAATCAGTGGCTGCGCCGATGCCGATATTTCCGAACTGAACTGAAGAAGTCGTTTTAATATTCTGCACGGTATTCAATTTATTATCTTCAGAAAGTTCAAGATTATCTTCATAAGCGATCGAAATTACCGAGCCTTCAATCGTCAACGGATATTCGGCGGTATAACTTCCCGAGCCGCTGTTAATTATATTAGTAGTTTTAACTGTAGTAGTGGAAGAACTTGTTTTTTCTTTTTTCGGAATAAGAACATTGCCCGCGATATATGCCGTTCCGCTTACGGCCACCAAGTCGGCATACACAATAAAACTGAACGGGTCAATCTCTATTGATATAAAGAAATATTCAACTCCATTGATTGTAAGCCGATCGGTTATTTCCCACCCCAGAATATCGTCATTCAGGGGAGCGTATAAAGTATATGCTTTTCTGCATTTGCCATAGAAATTAATTAATTCATCAGCTACCTCGTCTGCATAATTATCGAGCGAGAGCTGCGTAAGGGCAACTGTGGAGGGGGCGAATATTTCAACTTCAAGAGCGTTGCGCGGTTCAATGTTTACATCGGCTGTTAAAACCTTTTTTGCAAATCCTGTTAATTCGGTTCCGTCTATATCAATGCCTGTTTTCACGGTGACGGTTACTCCGTCCACAACCTGCTGCCAAAAATCGCGTATATTGCTTCCGGGAAATTTTGTACCTGTGTATGATCTTAGCGTAGTATCCGGAATAGCGGCTTTGCCCTGGAGAACAAACCTCCCCTGCCTGTCAAAATACATATAACAGCGCATTGAATCGGCAAGCATTTTAAGCGCGCTGTACGGGTCTGCATCAAACGGGCTGCCGTAGATGAGCTGATTATAATAAGATAGCGAAAGAGGATATTCGGAATAGCCGCTGTTGTTGACGATTGTTGCATCGCTCCATGCCCCTTTAATTATCCCTTCAATAATTTTTAATGCGTCAAACGCTTTAATTATGCTGCGGGAATAAGAATCGACCTCATATAAACAAATGTCTTCAATATCGTAATAGTCTTTTGCATAATAATACAAGCAGCTCGCAAATATTGCAGTATTATCGCCGGTGATATTATTTTCCTCTTTATAAACCAGCGTATCGCGCCCCCAGTCCATTTGGGTTGCAATCACTTCCTGTTCGGTATAGCGCCGGATGTGATATGTATAAAACTCAGCGTCTTTATCGCCGGCAAAAACCCATGTGGAATCTTTGTAAACATAATATTTCTGCTCGTCTGCAGCCCAGTAAATTACATTCTCAGTTCCGGCCGCGGGCAGCGTTGCAACGTCATAAAATGCATAGCTTTCCGGAGAGGCTATTATTTTTATTTTCTCGGTCTGCGAACCGTTTTCAAGAAATATATAATCGTTAACTGCAAAAGCATCTGTGTTAAGCACTATATCGTTTGAAGCTTCCTGATTATCAATTACATCATTTGAGCTTAATAAATCCAGCACAAGAGAGGCCGCAGGGTTCCGGTGAATCTTTATCCATGTGCGGCTGCCGTAAATGCCGGAATCTTTCACAAAGAAAAGTTCGTCCATCCGGGAGGTTGAAGGATGCCTGAACGTATCGCCGGCGAGAAGGCAGGGCGTTGTTTGATCAATCAAACCGCCTATTTCTCCTTCGACTATTTCATATAATGAAATCAAATGGCAATATCCAATGCCGGCCAAAAATCCGTAGTAAAAATTAACCGCATAGTCCTGTGTTATTCCGGCGCGGTCTGCCGCCGCATCGCTCAAACCGCCGCGCTGCAGTCTGTCTGTTGTAAGTGAATTAAATGCCGACATTTTATCAACGACATTAAATTTGATAATGTTTTCACCGTCATATTCCTGAATAGATTTGAAATCGATTATTCCTTCAAAATAGGGGGTTTCCTGCCGGGTTTCCTCTTCTATTGCGCAGAGAGTGATTATGAATTTATCCGCGCTCGAAAGAGAGCCCCTGAGAGCTGTATAAACCGGGCTTCCAGATTCGCAAAGCATGGCAAGCGATACTTCATCAAATATAACCAGTCCGGCTTCCCCCGAGACATTGCTTTCGATAGAGCGTTTGGCCACGCCGCATTCATTGTCCGGCCTTGCATTATACTCCGTCCAATCCTGCTGAACGCCATTAATTCCATTTTTAAAATAAACCTTAATCATCCCAGCCTTCCTCTTGATGCCGCGCTTCCCGAATTGAATAAGTTGCCGCGCTCTTTTGTAGATACCGCCGCGGTTAAGCGGCCGGAAAGTAAATCACTTCTCAAAGCCTGTATTTCGCCGAGGAGGGCGTTGGAACTGCCGGAAGAGCTGGATGATAATGATAACGATATTCCGCTTAATGCGGCTGCTGCGCGGCCCGCTATTGCCGCAGAATTTGAACCGGAAGACACGCTGAATAAGTTGCGCTCGTCTGCGCTCATTTCCGTTATTCCACCGCCCGAAGAGAGATCGAGGCCGAATGCCTTACCAAGGCCGGATAAAAATCCGCCGCCGAAAAACATGCTTACAAAACCCATTATGACGCCGTTTAATGCCATGCTTAGAAGAGTGCCCATAATATCAAGCAATACATTATTTGTCTGTTTTAACAGACCAAGGCTTCTCTGGAGAGCGTTTGCAAGGGGATTGCCGAAAGCGTTCATTAAGGCTGTTCGAACCTGGTTGGTTTCTTTTTGGGTTTTATCGAATTCATTGTTAAACCCTGCAGGCTGTTTCAAATTCAGATCCCGTTTTTCAAGTTCTGCCGGCAGGGTTACTCCAAAGCGTTCTTTTGCTTCCTCGGTAATCCTTCTTTTTTCGAGCGTCCACGAATCTTCTTTATATTGTTTATCCAGTTCGAACCGCGCATCCTTATATTTTTTTTCAATTTCAAGTTTGCTTGTGCCGGCTTTATCTGCCCATGCAATATCATTAAGATATTCTTCGCGAAGTTTTCCAAGTTTAAAAAAATAAACTTCTTCGGTTACAAGCTTCTGGCTGTCGTAAAACTTTTGCCGGTATTCTTCAATCTCCTGAGGGAGCGCCTCCTCGACTGTAAACTCTTTTTTATCTTTTTTGTCTTTTTGATCAATCGAACTTTTCTTCTCGAGGTCACTTATCGCTTTCATGCCCTGTTGCGCTCTTACATCCATCCCGCCGCCGATCACCCAGTCAGATTCACTTCGCAACTTTTCTATTTCTTTTTTTATCGCATCAAGGTTGACTCGATTAGTTACGATGGTTTTTTTAAAATCTTCTATATTACCTGAACCCATATAATTTTCTGCAATATTTGCAACCATTTTTGAGCGATTCTCGGCAAATATTTCCGCGACACCGCCCTCCACGGTCATATCCGATATTTCTTTTTTTATCCTTCTTATTTTTGAGGCGGCGGCGTCAAGATTGGCCTTATCCTGCGCAGTCCAGGTTTCGGCTTGCTGACCGCCTGTGTCAAATTTGCTTAATAATTTATTATAACTGCTTTGAGCTTCCTCTTCATCTTTTTTAAGTTGTTCTAACCTTTCATCGTAAAGCCGCGCATGCTCCTTAATCGCTTTCTTAGCCTCGTCTGTATTTGCATAATTATATCTGTTTAATTGTTTTGTGGCCTCTTTATATTTTTCTGCAAGATCTTCCATCTTGCCAACCTGCTTATCAGCAGCATCGCTGCTTTTGCCAAACAGATTTGCGGCAACGGTAAGGCCAGTAACAAGCAGGTTTATCCCTATCAAAATTCCCGCAGGGCCCATAATTGAATTGCGCACAAGCGCGCCTATTGTTGTGTTCAACCTTACGGCCTCTCCGGAAAGGCCCATAAGCCCCTGCGCAACAAAGGGAATGTTGTTTCCCATCCCCAGAAGAACCATCCGCCAGTTTGTTCCTATCATCTGCATATCGCCGAGCATAAAGCCGAGCTGCATGAACGCAGTGTTAAGGCCGTATGAGGACAGTTTGACCTGTGTCTGCCCGGTTACAATCTGCATGTGCGCGGTATTAACAGCGTTCATTGCATTCTGATATTTTATATATGCCTGGCTGCCTACTGTGAGCTGGCTCTGCTCCTGCTTAAGTGTGGAAATAACTTCGCGGAGCTGCGTTTCGTTCACCTTGTTAACGGAAATAAATTCCTTTACGCCCGCTATTGTCAATTCCTGGCTTTCTTTGGTTTCGACAAGCTGCCTTGCAAACTGCTGCATTGCAAGGGCATTGCCCGTAATGGGGTCACGATATGATATTCTTTTATCGGCTGCCATTTGTGCATAAGCACTATTTACAGCGCTTATTGCCTGTTGATGTTTCATGTACTCTGCGCTGTTTATGGCAAGCGCGCTTTGTTCCTCTTTTAAGATAGAAACAACTTCCCGAAGCTGAGTTTCGCTTATTTTATTCGTGCTGACATATTCTTTAATACCCTCAATGAGAGAAGTCTGCGTCAAATCTGTTTTCGTAAGTTCATTTGCAAACTGCTGCATTGCAAGAGCGTTGCCCGTAATGGGGTCGCGGAATTTAGATATGGTTCCAGTAATTTTATCCGCGTCAACTTTTGCAATTTTAAGACCGTCGTCAAACTGCTGAACCGATATTATTGCCTCCTGGTTATCAAGCAGAAGCCGGAGTTTTATTTCGCCGTTGGAATCAGCCATTCTTTTTTCCTTTTTTATCAATCATTTCAGCGGAAGCAATTGCCTGGTAAAGTTCGTTCAGTCTGTCAACTTTATTGCGGTATGCGTATTTGTAAAGGTCTTTCATTTTGTATTTCCGAAGCTGCATTGTTTTTGTAAGGTCGCCTTTGCTTAGTTCATATAGAAGCTGCTCAATAAAAGTTATTTCAATTTTGCCGGCGTAAAAATCAGGGTAACATTCAGCAAGACGGCTAAGTTTTTTAACCGCCGCGGCAATCAGCTCATCAACCTCTTTAAGGAGTCCGCTAAACGCCTGATCTTCGCGGCTCTTATGGTAAAAAAACTTAAAATTACCTCATTGATTTCACTTTCTTTTAACTTTCCGATTTCAAGGTTTTCAAAACCCGTTTCCCCTTCGGGGATAAGTATAATTGATAAAAAGTTTTTCGTGTTTTGAATAAGTTCCTCTTTCGGAACGGGCAGAAGGCTCATGCTTTTTTCCTGCAATACTTTGAGTTCTTCTCCTTGATCAACGGTAATATCTTCCGCAATACGGAATTTTATTCCCTGAATTTCAAACGTCTTTTTTACTTCCTCGTTCATAGATTCTCCTTAGCTTAATTATTGTTAGTTGTTTGTGCCTGTTTTACCGAGTTCAATTTCCTTTGATGCGGCTGGTTTAATTGAAATTTTGCCGCGCTGAAGAACTTCTTTTGTGTTTCCCTGCCGTGTAAGGGAATAAGATAAACCGATAAGGGCTTCGGCGTTTGCAGTTACATCCGTTTTGAATCCGTCCACGGTTCTTATTAAGCTGCCGAGCCGGCTGCTTCTGTAAATAACATTATTCTTCTCTTTTGAGAATACCGTAAGCGCAACATCATATTCGTTCTGTGCCGTGGGAATAGCAAGCATTTTCCTTGTCTCTTTTCCCGTAGCTTCGTCGGCGATATAAATATCCACCGTTTTTTCTTTTGCTTCCTTTGACATTTTCTTTTCCGTCTTAAATATTTATAGATAAGGGGCGCAATTGCGCCCCGTTTAACTGTCTGTTAAATGCTCTTTAATAACCTACTACAAGCGTTCCGCCGTTGAGGCCGCCGTCAGAATCTGCGCCGCCGTAAGATGATCCCGCGTTCAGAGTATATTCAAACGGGCGCACATCTCCTTCTAACGTAATCTTTACATTGCGGTTATCGTCCCCGATCTCGATGACTTCTTTAGGCGCAAGCACTCCCGCCGCAAACTGGAATGCGTCATAATAGCTTCCGGAGTTTAAATATTTAATAAGCACGCTGTTGTCTGCCGTCTTAGCTAGTTGAGCGACGAGGTTTGCAACCGACGCATTCCTGATCGTAGCTTCGACTGTATTGGTGAACGAAGAAACAATCGGCTGGCCGTAGATGTTATCCTTAGTGTTTGCCTTGATTGTCAGTTTTATATCTTCAAGTTCGCCAAGCTCTGCAAGGTCTGTTGAAATTGGCCTTTCGAGCGCGGATAAATTTACGCTTCTCTGTTTGTCCCAGTCTTCACCGCCGGGATGGATAACACCGGAAACTGTTACAGCTGTTGCCGAATCTGCGGAGTCAATAAGAGTGCGCACAACAGATCCGTCCGCCGCGCCTTTTGCGTCAACCTTTAGCTGGCGCTTTTCCATATCGACCGAGTATTCAAAACCAAGCCCGAGATTAAAGGAATTGCCTGCAATAAATTGGAATACATCTTCGCTTCCGGACGCGGAACTTTGTTTATCCGTAACAACCTGGACATCCATATTCAGATTTATAAAACTCCACATCGCATTAAGCATTTTAAGAGTAGGCTGCATAGAAGCGCAGGAAAGAGACGCAAGAATCATATTGCGGAGCTGACGGTTCTTTGCATCTTTTGTTGTTTTATAATCCGCAAAGGAAAGTTTTGCTTTATCTCCTATGCCGACAAAGAAAGGATTTGTCGGGGTGGTTAAAAGCGTGCCGAGATCGCAGAGAAGAATGCTTTTTATTCCGGGAATTGACTGGTTCATTTTTTTTACCTCTTTATAATTATTATCTGAAATTGACTTCCGTAAATTCGCACGGCACGCGGAAGGTTGTCATATACCGCCAAACGCCGTCCGCTTCATCGACGAGCTCGGTCTTGAGCGGAACAATTTTCCTGTCGTATGCGGCGCGATGCGAAAATATAGGGATGCCGGAAAGAATCTCAACCGCCTTATCGGCATACTCGGCCGGCATCATGCCGTAGCGTTTTGCCTTTTCAATCGATAAGCCGTTGTCAATGAATCGTATAATTGAAACAACAGACATTAAAATGTCATGTTTCAATTGCACGATTCTGTTCTTCTCCTCCTTATCGTTGTATTGCGCGCCGGTGTAGATTATGCCGTAAGCTCCGCGTACATTTTTTAACGCATAGCCTGTTAATGTAGTAAGTCTTTCCACCGCTATCTTATCGCTTTGTTTAAAACTTGCCGCGCCCTCAGTAAGCCGCGCTTCGAACAGTTCAAAAATTTCTGTTATATTGCTGATTACTATTTCGTTTTCTTCTGCCATGTTTTTTGTAAAGCCCCTTCGACGGGCTCAGGGGCTTTATAAATGTTATAAATTATTTTATTATGTTGTAGTTGAATTTACTTTCAGCCCTATTGATGTTAAGAGAGCGCTAATAACGCTCCAGGTGCTTAAGCCGTTTGCAATAGCCATAGCTGCCAGCCCGTACCAGACGACATAAATCCACCCGAGCCCCGAGAATACCCCCCATTGAAAATACCATCCTGCCAATGAGCATACGCCGGAAACAAATGCGCTGAGGATAATTGTCCAGGTATCATTGCTGCCCGTTATCTTTTTTAATCCGGCGGTTATTAAAAGCACGAATGCGGCCAGGCCCGGCACTGAAGCAAAAGCTCCGGTAATAGTTGAAATAACGCCTGTTTCATCAGTCAATGAAGCAGCCGTTGTAACCGTTGCAGTTGAATCTGTTGTCTGCGCTGCAATATCCTGCGCGCCAAGGAATAAAAAGCCTGCGCCTATAATCAGCGCAAGCAATAAAATGGTTTTTAAGTTGAAGCCTTTCATTTTGTACTCCGTTTAATTTGTTTATAATTCGTATGACAATCCCACGCCCGCGAAGACATCGAAAACTTTATTAATAAAGCCATAGCCGGGCGCAAGGGTTACGGCAAATTTTATTTTCTTAAAGAAACCCCACAGATTGAAAAATGATTTATTCTCTTCCAGAATTATTGTTTCCGTAATTGTCTTTTCTTCTTTTATTATTTCGTTAAGATGATAGCTGTCAATAGACATGCTGTGAACTGAGCGTGCGTCAAGCGGAACAGGCGAAGTGAACACGCTTGCCGCATGGACGCTGTTTGTTATTCTGCCGGACGAATCTTTAATTGCAATTGTAGTGTCGATAACAGATTCATAAACATAGAGCGCGGTATCTTTTTCGGCTGCGGAAGAATCTTTTTGAACAGGGTTCAATGCGTTATAAAAAGCGTCTGAACTGTCGATTAAACGCTTTTTAATGCCGCCGGTTTTAACCGCGTTGATATGCTGCTTCACCGGCACATAAACCGTGTCGGATACAGTTACAGTATCGCTCTTTGTTTCTCCAGGGACGTAAACGGGAATAAATTCCCGCGTTAAAAAAAATACAAGTAATGCGGTTATAACAACCGCAAAAATTATTTTTATTGTTGTGTTCACCAATTCACCTTTACTCTTTTAAACCATCCTATATATTTTTCATTGCCGGAATCCTTTTCCATCAGCTCCAGATAATGTTTTATCTGATAGCCGTTGACAACATTAAGAAGCATCTGCGCGCCGCGCTTTTCTATGCAGTCTTTCAGGGCGGCGTTTGTTCCCGCGCCGGGAATTCCGTCAACTGTTATATCCGGGTAAAGCGAACCGTTGTTATTTAAGATATTTAAGGAACGCTGTAAATATTTTATGCTTTGAACAATTCCCATATTCACGGCATTGTCGTAAATCTCTTCGGCCAGCGCCTGATCGGGAATAAAATCCCCTCCGATCTTAAGCCAGAATTCTTTATAATAAAATGTTTTTATCAGGTCTTGCAGCTCTGCAATTTCGTCAAGGCATGCGGGGAAACTTTTATTCCCTTTTTGGTTGTCAATTATTTTCCAGCCTGGCCAGTTGGAATGAAACTTGCGCGAAACCCCACGGTAAGTCTCGCCCCCCTTATCCTGAGGGTCGTTCGCATATCCGCCTTCAATGAGGTTGGTCTTGTAATATGCCTCTTCAAAAGAATTCATCATAGCCTTTCTCCGAGTTTATATTTAAATATCAATTTGAAAGCATAAACAATTCTTGTCCGGATAGTGTTAAGAACGTCCGATGCCGTGCAGCGCATTTGAGTGTTTACTTCTTTTCTTATTTTCTTTGCATACCGCTGGTTCAAAATTTTCTCCTTATAAAATCTCCCCACAGGTGATCGCGGCGGGACTTGTTTACCCGGTATTCGCCTCCGCGGCCTGCGGGTTCGTTTGCGCCGATAAGCTCGACGTCAAGCGCTATTATTCCTTTCTGAATGTTCTCAAGCGTTTTGACGCACTCTTTATAAATAGAAAGAATTGAATCGGGAATATCGGCGGCGTTGCGGCGTTTATATAAAAGATATTTTATTATATCGTCGCTGAGAGAAACAATCCGGTCGGGAACAGAAGTAAACGGGAGAACATATTTTGACAAATATGAGTCTATAATTGCCTGCGCTTCTTTTGCCGCGCTATTGAACCGAGTAGCTATAACGGAGGATTCGTCCGCGAGGTCTATTTCATCGGGGGGAACCGCTTCATCGTTAAGAAGCTGAATCAGCTCTTGAAGACTTAACTTGTTTTGAATGTTTGTTATGTCTGAATAATAGCTCATTTATTTTCTTTCATTCAAATGTTTTTCACAAAAGCATCGGAAAAAATTTTAAGCGCCGGGGACAAGATGAACCATCCCGTCCCCGAAAGGAACTACATGGCTGGCGCTATCTCTTCTCCCGGTAAAACTTTTTACAAGCCGGGCAACCGCAGTATCGGGTACCGGCGCCCGGCCCGCTAAGGAGTTCAAAACATAATGTCAAGAACAGAGCGGCGGCCATGCTGCGCTGACCGCCACCGGGGAGTTTTAGTTTGTTTCATCTTCTTCTGTGTCTACGAGGTTTCAGTGCAGCCTTGTTATCCTCATACCAACCGCGGAATATTAGAAGCGCGGCAACACACTATCCTGGGTTTTTCAAAATGTTAAGAACAATTACGCTACTTTAGCGTAGATATTTGCATCAGGTTCGTTGAACGTAGGAAGCGGGTCTGATTCTACAAGCAGCCATAAACCTGACGGGTCTTTATCAACCCAATCTTTACTGAAATACTGCGCCACAATTGTTCCGGCGTCAAGATCGTCGATTCCTGCAAATTGTAATCTGTAATCTGCATTCGGCGATACCAGCGATACATAATTATCAGGTATCAACTGTGTTTGGACTCCGGCAGAATTAGTATAAACGCCGCTGTAAACGTAAATGTCAAGGTTCTCAATTGTCGCTTTTTTCTCTGCGCCGGCGGAAAGTATTTTGGGGTCTGTCTGAATTTGACCGATATTTATTCTCTGCTTATCGAGATATTTTACTACTTCATCGGCAGCGATAAAATATTCCCAAGTCGCCGGGCTCATTATAACCACAGTGGGTATTTTGCCCGAAGCTTTTTGAGCAATTAGTTTCCATGTTCGCAAATCCTTCAGCGGCTTGCAGGTTGAAGATGCGCTCCACTTTAATGTTTCTGTCGTTATTTCCGGTTTGTTGCCGGCAGACATAGAAAAGTCGATTGAGAAAGCCATATTATCCTGCGTTATAGAATACGAACCGCTTAAACCTTTTGCGCACAGATATTCAATTGTCCGGTCAACAATATCTTTCAAGTCTTTCTGCTCCATTGCCATCTTTTGCATACGCACTTGCTGAATAGGAGTATTGCCTGCCGCTCCTCCAGGAACAAACATCGGCGCGCCTGCGCCGCGTGTATAGAACAAATCTTCCGGAGTTAAGAATTTTTTCAAACGAATTTTGGGAGGTTCAACTTGGCTCGTTTTTTTTCCGAGGAGACCGACCACTTTTGCCGGATCGCCTCTTTTAACAAAGGGGGCAATTTTCTGGCCTCCGATTATTACATCGGTAAGCACAGTTTTTGTTGCATGAGTTTCTACTCTTTTAAAAAGTAAATCTTTAATAAAAGAATATGCAGGCAACATTTGATTGACGGCTTCGGTTAATACCTGGTAGCCGAACGGATTAACAACTATCATTACATCCTCGCTGAATTAATTAATTTTTATACTATTGTTCCGAAGAAGATCGGAGTTCCTTCAAAATCTGTTCTCGCGGCTTCGTCAAAGCCGGTAAGCGCGTCTTCGTTGAAGCAGCCTGCAAAATAAGCCCCGCCTGGAATTGCTCCATCTGTGGCGTCAACATCTTCGGCGAGTAGTGCAACTGCCTTTTCGCTGCCGTCGATATTGTCGTCATCGTAAGCTTTGTAATATCCGCTGCCGGCTGCGATGGTAATATCGAATCCGTCTCCGACAACAAAATCAGTCTCGCCGTCTGCCAGAGCAAATTTAATTTGGTCTGAAAAAGTTGAACCTACCGCTACATCGCCGAGTACGTTCCCTTTCGGGTCTGTAACTCTGAATATTCCGCCGTTTGTTGCGGCGGTAATACATTTTGCGGTATAACCTCCCGCCTGTGCATTTGCAATAATAGGCGTAGTTGAATCGAGCGTTAAACTCCCGGTTCCAGTATTTCCGCCGGTCTTAGCCACAGAGGTTGCCGCCCCTTTGGTGATTTTACCGAGGACTGTGCCTGCTGCTAAATCTTGTCCGGCGGCTATTGTTACCGGTTTAACAACGCGCGGGAAATCGCCTGCGAACAGATCTGATCCGTTTTGACTTTGAGTGTTAATAAGTTCTGACATCTCATTTACCTTTTTTTATGAATAAAAATTTTGATTCTTATTTAGCGTAAGACGCAATTTCTTTTGCAATCTTTTTGTAGTCCGGCTCTTTAGAGTCCGCACTGCCGGTGGTTGCAATTTCCTGCAATTCAATTTTTACGGGAAGCGCTTTGAACTGCTCTTTCAGGAATTCGTAAACATCAAACGGCGTCTTTGTCCCGTCCGCCGCAGAAAGTTCAATCTTGCCTCCTCCTTTAGTCTTAAGCAGCGCCTGGACAAATTTCTCTTTATCGGCGGGAATGATTTTCAGTTTCATTTCGTCGCTTTCGCAGAACTGTAAAACTTCAGCCCTTGCTTCAGCCTGTTCCTTTGCGGTAAGCGTTGTCTGCGCGACGGAAAGTTCTGTCTTGGATTTTTGCAGGTCTGCCGCTAGGGCGGCATTGTTATCTGCAAGCTCCTTCAGGGCGGCTCTTATAGCGTCCGGTTTTGACAAGTCGATTTTGCCGAAATCAATTTGTCCGTTTTCATTTAGCAATGACATTTCATCTCCATTTATATTCTGAGAAAAATTATTGTACGTTGTCTCTTTCGAAAAAATCTTCGGCGGGTTGCCGGTTTCGTCTATCGACCAGTCATTCATTATCCTGTCTGCCTTTTCCAAACCGGCGGTTTCAATCAGATAATTTTTTAAATTGCGGAATAAACTTTTTATTGCATTGAACGGCCACTGTGTGTTTTCATAATTCTGGAATTCATATTTATCGCTTTCCAATTCTGCAAAGTGGGATTCAACACCGGGCAGCGAAAAATTGTAAGTTGCTGAGCCGCCGTCTGCGGAGGAGGAGAAAGAATAAGCACCGAGGCCGTCAACTGCCGGAGGGATTTCGGGCGGGAGAAACCCAAGAGAACTTAACGCAAGCGTATCTTTATAAAGAGAAGCAGAGCGGCCCGGCAATTCTCCGCTGTTAACCGCTTCTGCAAACTTTTCATTGACCTTATCGGGGAGAGCAAACAAAAATTCACCCACTCTTTTCAACTCGGTTATCGTGCCGAAACCGAGCTTATCGAATTTGGGGTGCTCAATCACGATTTGCGGTTCCTCCTTTAGAACGGTGTTGGCTACAACCTTATCGAGGTCTTCTTTTGTAAAGGTTACCGTCTGGCCGTTTTTATCTGTGAATGTGCCCGTCTTTAATATCGGCATCCAGTTAAATTTTTTGCTCATCCCGTCGTCCTGTTAAAACGTTAGTTTCACGCTTGTGAAACTAACAATCCTTCCGGGCTAAGTCTTTTCAACCGTTGAAAAGACTGCAAACCCTTCAATTAGTAAGTTGTGTCATCTTTTATTATAAGTTTATATATAGGAGCTTAGATGTTGCTGACATTTTTATTAACCGCAATGCTTTTTATGCAGCAAGCCGCAGAAGTGGCCGCAGCAGACCCAATGACAAACCTTATAGCTACCGCAATAACGAACGGAAGCATAGGGGCAATATTGTTCGTAATCTGGTATTTTACCTTTAAATTCTTTTCAAAACAGAATGCCCAGCAATCGAAGGAAGCTCTTGAGCATAACCGGGAGCAATTCAAATATGCCCTGGAGCAGAATCAAAAACAATTCACAGACGCGCTTAAACAGATTGAGAGCCAGCATAAAGAATCCCTTGAAGATACCCGGCGGGTTACCAATATGCTGTTTGAGGTGATAAGGAAAGATGTTGATTACAAGACTGCGCTGACCGGGAATCTTATCGAGCTTAAATCGATTTTGCAGAACCTCATAGAACGCATTGACCTCCTCAGCGACATTAAAGATACAATTAAAGAAAAAAAATAGGAGCCCGGAATGAACAATAAATATTATGAAGCGGCAGGCAGATACGATCAATTAAAAAGAGAAGTTTATGAACTCGGCATTAAAGCGCAGGCTATTCTTGACGATATACAGGCCGAAACCGAAACTCTTCTCTCAGGAAGAGATTTTAATAAAATTGATTTTGACAAAGTGATTGTCCTTTGCAGGGAATGTAAAGCCGCGCAGGCCTCTTTTGCCGAAAAAGCAAAAACGATGGAAGAGATTGCCAACGCTTATGGGATTAAGTAATGGATGCCGCAATAAAAGCGCAGGCAAAAGAGCTTTTTGTCGAAAAAGGTTTTTCTATTGAGACTATTACAACTATGCTCATGGGGCATGTGTCGCGCAAGACCCTTTATAATTGGAGAGACTCCGGCGGATGGAACGAAAAGCGCCGCGCTAAAATTGAAAAGCGCGCCAACATCAGAGAACGACTTGAAGCATTATTGGAAAAAGCAATCACTGAGGCAGAGAACAATTTAACCGCGCAGAATCTATTTGCCGTCGGTAAAGCCGCGGAAGCATTGCGCAAGGCAACGTTCATAGATTTCTCCGACGAGAAAAAAACCGAGGAAGCAGATAAGACTAAAGATATAAGCAACGACACAATTAAAGAGGTTAGAAAACTTCTTGGGTTGAATTGAAATGAGAAATCGACGTAAACCGGATAATATATTCCTATTTGCATCCATAACGCACATAAATGCCCTGTGTGGCTTTCGCCGTATTGGGATAGCAGGAAGAGTTTATTAAACGTTATTAAACGCCTTTCTGCGAGAATTAAACGGCATCGAAATTTTTAATTAATAGATTTTTCAACTTTTTTGTAAAAACCATGAAAAAACTGCTGAAACTCCGGGGATTAACAATCATTTTATTAATTATTCTTGGAGTGTATTCAATGGATTCTTTAATCACATGGATTGGTGGCAAAAAACAATTGCGCGAAAAAATCGCGCATTATATTCCTGCGGGAATTAATACCTATGTTGAACCCTTCGGCGGGGCCGGCTGGGTTTTATTCTATAAAGACCGGTGGGCCGAAGTCGAAGTTTACAATGACAAAGACCAGCGTCTTGTTAATCTTTTTAAGATTGCGAAGTTTCACCCTGAAGCGTTGGAAAAAGAACTGCAATTAAATTTACACTCTCGTTTGATGTTCAAAGATTTTAAAATACAGGAAGGGTTGACTGATGTCCAAAGGGCCGCGCGTTTCTTTTATCTCATTAAAAGAAGCTTCGGGGGAAAAGGAGAACATTTTGGCACGTCTGCAAAATCGAATCCCGTTAAATCGAATAAGAATATTCTGGCGTCAATTATGAAAATAGCTCACAGGCTCGATAGAGTTGTTATTGAGAATCTTGATTATAAAGATGTTTTCAGAACATACGATACTGAAAATACTTTTTTCTTCCTCGATCCCCCCTATCGTCACGGTCAGCAGTATGCCGTAGGTAAAATGGATTATGAAGAATTTCTTTCGGAGCTTCAAAAGCTGAGAGGCCGCTTCCTCTTAACAATAGACGACTGCAAAGAAAATGTTTCCCTCTTCCGGGAATTCAAGATAAAAAGAGTAAGCCGTATAAACGGCATTAATAGAAAAACAATCGTCAATAATAAATTCAAAGAACTATTTGTGATGAATTACTGATGGCGGGTATAGAAGAAAAATATTTTTTAAAGTACCAGAGAGATTATCTGGCAGATAAATCCAGAGTTAAAACCTGGGAAAAGTCCCGTCGTATCGGCGCGACTTATGTCCAGAGTTATGAGGATGTTGAAGATTGTCTTGCAAAACCCGGCCTGTCGGTCTGGTTCTCTTCTGCAGATGAATCTGCCGCTAAAGAATATATTTTATACTGTGAGCAATGGGCAAGAATATTCGGCGCGGTCGCAAAAGATCTCGGCGAGATAGTTATTGATAAAGAGAAAGATATAAAGGCACTTGCAATCGAGCTCGCAAACGGCTCCAGAATACACGCACTTACTTCCAATCCTAAACGATTCCGAAGCAAAGGCGGGAAAATTGTCCTGGATGAATTTGCTCACCATGAAGACCAGAAGGCAATGTGGAAAGCGGCCAGGCCTTCAGCCACTTGGGGTTATGACATAAGAATACTTTCTACTCATAATGGAGTCTCATCTTTATTCTACAAATTTATTGAAAAGATAAAAAAAGGCAAACTGAATTGGTCTCTGCATACAACGGATATATATGCCGCCGTTAAAGATGGCCTTGCAGATAAAATCATGGGCCGGCAGCTTACGGATGAGGAACGTGCCGAATGGCTTAAACAGGAAGAAGAGAACTGCGCGGACGATCTTACCTGGCAGGAAGAGTATTGCTGCAATGCGCTAGACGAGGGAGAAGCATTCATTCCTTATGAACTTATTTCCCCATGCGAGAATTCAGATATACTTTGGGAGCAGCCGGCGGGCGGCATCGGAGATTACTGGCTCGGAGATGGAATCTTCGAGCCGCAAAATCCTAAATCGAAATGGGCGCATGATAAAATAAAAATATTCAAACAATGGTTTCTTGCGCAGCAGCCGGCGGGCAATTTATTCCTCGGCTATGATATAGGCAGGCGAAAAGACCTATCCGTAATTTGGATATGGGAAAATATTTACGGCATCAATATTTGCCGGTGCCTCATTGTGCTTGAGAAAATGAAGTTCTGGGTACAGGACGAAGTATTGTCCACCTGCCTCAGCCATCCTAAACTTTCAAGAGCCTGTATTGATGAAACAGGTATGGGGCTAAAAATAGCGGAAGATATGCAGGATAAATTCGGTGAGTTCAAAGTTGAGGCCATAAATTTTGCGGCTGGAAGCGTAAGAAGTGAAATGGCTTTCGATCTTAAAACCGCTTTTGAAGATAAGACGGTTAAAATTCCGGATTTTCAGGAAGTGCGGGATGATATTCACTCGATGAAAAAATTTACTACCTCTGGTAATAAAATAAGGATTGAGCAGGAGACCACAGATAAAGCCGGTAAAGTTATCGGGCACGCCGACCGTTTTTGGGGCGCCGCTCTCGGTCTGCATGCAGGCAAAGATTGTGCAGGCCCTATCATTATTACAAGCGGCCAGGCAAGAAGAGTTAACGAATTATTAAAAGGTTATAAATAAGTTTTTGAGGCGCAGTTATGACAAAAGGATTATGGCTGAACGAAACGACTTTTGTTCCCCTTAGCCAGATAAGTAAAGATTTAAATGCCGAGATTGCAACCAGACAGTTTGCACTCGGCGAATGGGCCGGCTTCTTTACTCAGCTTCCAGACCCCGACCCGATATTGCGCAAGCTCGGCGGCGGAACAGACCAGCAGGTTTATGAAGACCTCCTTTCGGATCACCGCGTTGGCGCAATGGTCGGCAGGCGTAAAAATCTTACAAAGGCAAAAGACTGGAGCATCAATGCAAACGGCGCAGGCGATAAAGAAGTTGAACTCTGCCAACTTTTACTCCAAACATGGAAAGACGCCGGGATAAAAATAAAAGATATAATTTCACAAAGTTTGAATCCGATTCTTTACGGCTACTCCCCCTTCGAACTTGACTGGCAGCCGGTCGGCAAATACTGGCTTCCGGTAAGCGTGCAGGAAAAACCGCGCGAGTGGTTCTTCTATGACGGCGAGAACCGCCCGCGGTTCCGCAGCATGACAAATTGGGAGGGGCTTCTTATTGCCGGCAAAGATGTCGAGCCCCGAATCGCCGCGCGCTTTATCATCCTGGTGAACGACCCCACTTATAAAAATCCCTACGGCGATAAAGCCATTAGCCGGTGTTTCTGGCCGGTAACATTTAAGCGGGGCGGCATGACTTTCTTTTCCGAGTTCCTTGAACGCTTCGGTATGCCTTTTATTTTCGGCAAACTCCCACGTTCCGCAACTCCAGACCAGCACGATCAGCTTTTTAATCAGCTTATAAATTTCATACGCGGCGCAGTCGGAACCGGCCCGGATGATTCTTCGGTTCAACTGATAGAAACGAAAGGGGGAAGCGGATCAACCGACTTGTATAAAAACTATATTGAAATGTGCGATAATGCAATCTCTGAAGCCATACTCACAAACTCCCTTTCAACATCCATACAGCAGAGCGGTGCGCGCGCTGCTTCGGAAACCGGCGCCGATACAATTGAAAGCGGACTCGGCAATGAGGATATGGATTTTCCAACCGCGCTCTTCAATACAATTTTCAAACGCGTTATCGATTTTAATCTCGGTACGGGAAAATACCCGGAATTTGAATTCGCTAAAATTGAAGAGGTAAAAGAAGGAAAAGCAAAACGGGATGTTAATCTGCAGAGCGTAGGAGTAAAATTCAAGAAAAATTATTTTGTCAACAATTACGGTCTTAAAGAAGATGAATTTGAAATTAAGGAGCCGGAGCAGCCCGAAAAAAATAATTTGCCCGTCGCTGCGCCTCAGATCGGAAACGAACCCATCAATAACCCGCAGCGCCAGAAAACAGAATTAAGCGTTTTTCAAAAGCTATGGAATAAATTTTTTAGAATAGATTTATCTGCAGAAAAAAATATATTGGAACAGATTGCAGATACCCTGCCGGATAAGGCGTTACAATTTGCAATTGAAGAAACAATCCGCCCGGTAATTGAATTATCGCAAAAGGCGGCAAGCCGGGAAGAATTCTTAAACAGCCTGGCAAAACTTTATCCCGATATGAAAACAGACCAGTTTGAGAACCTTTTAACGAAGGCTCTCTTTATTGCAGAGCTACAGGGATATACGGACGCAGATAAAGAAACAAAATAATTAAAACATTTAACGCTGAAACTCCGAGAAAAATAATGAAATTATTCATAACAATAATTCTATTTATGGAACTCAATACTGTTAATTGCGGCGATGCACTCAGCGTCGTATCAACATTCCCGGATAAAAGCGTCAATTGCATAATTACCTCTCCCCCTTATTATAAATTGAGAGATTACGGATTTAAAAAACAATGGGGACTTGAAGAGCATTATAAAGATTATCTTGATAAAATGATCGCGCTGGCAAAAGAGTTAAAGCGTGTTCTTAAAGATGACGGAACTATCTGGATTAATATGGGTGACAGTTATAATGGAAGCGGCGGCAACGGATGGCAAGGATTGGGAAGTAAGAACTGGAAGCAGGAAACAAAACCTCATAAAGATAAGACATACCCGGTAAAATGCCTCATGCTTATTCCACATAGGTTTGCAATTAGATGCATTGATGAGGTTGGACTAATATTACGCAATGATATTATTTGGGCTAAAAGGAACGGTATGCCGGAAAGCGCGAGAGACCGTTTCAACAAAAAACATGAATATGTTTTCTTTTTTGCCAAGAATAAAAAATATTATTTCAATCTTGATGCGATAAGAGATGTTAATAAATATGACGGGCGCAAAGATATTTTTTTTAAGGGAAGCAAAAAATATAAAGACTCCGGACAAACATTTTGCGCTAAGGGGCACCGGCGTTGGAATCCAAATGGAAAAAATCCCGGAGATGTTTCCGATTTTTGGAACATTCCGACTCGTTCATCAAGTGTTAAGCATTATGCTACTTTTAACTCCAATCTAATAGATAAACCTATTATTGCCGGCTGTCCTGAAGGAGGTGTTATTCTTGATCCGTTCTGTGGGTCAGGAACGACTCTTGTGCGTGCTAAACAGCTTAAAAGAAACTATATCGGTATTGACGGCAAAAAAGGGTATTGCCGCATAGCAGAAAAAAGATTAAGGACGGAAGTATGATAAGTTTTGAACTATTAAAAATCTTATTCTCCTGGGTTGATAATTATTTCGAGTTCTCATTTTTCACAATTGTATATCCGGAGCCGGAGGAATTAAACCCGTTTGAAATGCACTTCAGAGACGATTCCCTTTTCTGCCTCGGTTATTATGGAGGCGAATTGTACCTTGAATTGTTTTTCTTCGTCCTGATCGGAGAGAAACATTATGAGTAAACTTAAGCCCGTGCATAAAAACAAATTGAAAGGGAACAGATATTGCTGGTCTCTTTTATCCAAGCGGCCATTTTGGGTACGCGGGCGGGGCAGGAATCAATTGATTTGGGATAAAACCGGCGGCATGAATAAAAAGCTCTGCTTTGATAAATATTTTGTTGAAATAGGCAGGGATACGCCTTATAACTTTTTTATGAAGTACTGCGCGAAGAAAGCGCTGCAGAACATAAGGATGAATTGATGACAGACGAAACCTTAAAATATTTATTCGCCCTTGCCCCGGCGGATATTGTTGAATGGTATAAGCAGAAGGGATTAGCCTTTTCATGGGACTGGCGGGACGTATGGCAGGATGCGCATGCGCGGTCTTTTACTGCGGCAAAGGTTATGAAACTTGATATACTACAGGAATTGAAAGATGAGGTTGATAAAATATTTTCAGAAGGTATAACGTTTGAGCAATTTCAGCAGGATTTAAAGCCGGCACTAAAAAAACTCGGCTGGTGGGGAAAGGTTAAAGCTAAAGATGTTCCAGGCTATAAGCCCGCCCCCGATATAGACCCCGAAAAAGTTGTACAGCTCGGTAGCCCGGCAAGGCTTAAAATAATTTTTAATACAAATTCAAGAGTCGCTTACAGCGCGGCGCGTTATAAAAGCAAGGCGCAGAATATTAAGAACCGGCCTTACTGGAGGTATAACCAGCTCGACCGCCGAACGAAAAGAAAAGTTCATGCGGTTTATGCCGGCAAAGTATTTATGTGGGACGATCCGATATGGGATAAGATATACCCCCCTTCAGATTGGAATTGCGGCTGTTCCGTAACAGCATTAAGCCATGCGGAATTTGAGGCAGCCGGCGGAAAACTTTCATACGGAAAAGATTTCCCCATTGTAACCGGAAAGGGCTGGGACTACAATCCCGGTAAAAGCTATTACAAGCCCGATCAAAAAAAATACGATAATGACATTTTCATACAATATAAAATGGCCGGGGGAGAGGTCAAAGGGAGCCCGCATGCACAATAGCAATTTATATGATGAATTAAACAAAGAACAAGCCGAAGCCTTACGCGCTTCGATAAGCGCGGCGCTTAATAAGATTTGTTATGAAGACCTGCTTATTATCGACCAGTTTGTGCGCAGGATAAAAGAATTAAAATCCGTTTTAAGATTTATTAACGAATCGTTAAAGAATGTTTAACCATGCCGGGCGATAACAACATAGAATCAATCAACCGCGCAATTGCCGCGTTGCGGCAAAAACTTACTCCCGATAAAGAACTGATGAATGCAATCTCCGAAGAGATGCTCCGCTCGGTTGAAGCGAACTTTGAAACGGAAGGCAGAAACGTGCCCGGCGGCTGGCCGGCCATGGCCCCTTCCACACTGAAAGCAAAACAAAAAGACCCTCGTGCAATATTAAAAATGCTTCAGAGACATGGGCAACTAATGGGAAGCCTGCACAACAGCTCGACTGACAATGAAGCGGTTGTAAGCGCAGGACATAACCTTGCTTATGCCGCAATACATAATTTCGGGGGGGCTATCAATATTCAGCCCCGCACTCGCACTCTGAAACATAAGACAGATGCAAAAGGCAATTTACTGCGGCAGGGGAAAAATAATAATCTCCTGGCGTTTGCAAAAAACAGCAATAAAAGATTTTCGCCATATACTTTCGGGCAGAGGGCATATTCTATAAAGATACTCGCCCGGCCATTCATGGTTTTAACTGACGCTTATAGAGAGAATATAATAAGGATAATTAAAAATCATATTGCCGCCGGGCAAATGAATAATCAAACGCCATATGGCGGAAGGATAAAAACTACAGACTGAAAGCGGTCGCATCAATCCCATGTTCCTCTTTTAACAGTTCGATATATTTCCGGTCAATCTTACTCAGTGCAATTGCGAAGGAGTTCATTGCATCGCCATAAGCCCGCCCGAACCTGCTTTTAGTAGATTCAGTCCATTCTGAATATCCCAGAGGCACGTCAGTTTCAACTTCATAATATTCGCCATTTTTTTCTGCGAATTTTAGAGAGCGGGAGAAATCCAATATTGCAAACCTGCACAGTCTGCCATTCGCAAACTCTTTTTCCAAGTTAAAGGTAAAATTATATCTTCCACCCCCGCCTTTGTTAACACAAACCTTTATCTCTTTTATTCTTTTTCTGGAGTTAAATATACTATCTATGGAAATATATACGTTGTTTGAATCATTACGAAATGCAAAACTGTGCTCATATCTTCCATCTATATATCCTGTGTCATGCACAAGCCGGAGGTCGTTATTCTTAAAATAATATTGATGCCTTATAAAAGGCAAATTTTTTGTTTCCCAATAGGCCATATATCTTTTTATAGTATCTTCTCCGCAAACATAGTTTATCTGAAATGAAGAACCTTTCTCTCCGGGAGTCCCCTTTATAAGTGTGTCTGCAATTATTCCTACTTCGGGTGTTACAGCAATTTTATTATCTTTTTCCGCGTTGCAGCTGCAAAAAGCAATTGCCAATGGAAGAATTAAAAAATATCTTTTCATAACACCCCCTTTTATAATTGTTAATTATTCTTCCCTTCTGTTCAACATTCTTAAATTTAATTCAATTGATGCAAGAACTCTTAAGACCGCTCCGAATATCATAGTAGAGATACAAGCAATAATCATATTAACAAACATCGTAAATGGAAAGTCTATTTTACTATTATTATTTGATTGAACGGCTAGCCAGACAAAAAATAATATAAGCATTGATATAGCTGAAAGACCGATAATAAAAGCACCCATATTATCAACCCAGTGAGGCGCCGGAGGCTCAATAAACCATTTTATTTTAATATCAATAATTTCTTCGGAGTTCTCTCTGTAAACCTTAAAAACAAACTCTCCGCTTTCGGGTTTTTTATCGAGTATGCTTAAAAGCTTTCCCAGTTCAGTAATTGCTTCTCCGTTAATCGACAAGATTATGTCATGGTATTTAAGCCCGGCGTGTATTGCAAAGTTCGCAAATTCCAAGGAAGTTATTTGAAGCCCAGTGGCGTTTGCCAGCCCCGCCCTTTCATTGTTTAATCCTTTTATCTCTTTGTAAGTAGAATCAAGCCGCATTTTCTCCTTCTCCTTTTATTTTATGTCTTTTATTATTTTGACAACGCTTCTTATTTCTTGTATTTCATCTATATTAAAAACACTCATATTTGAATCATCAACATATAATAATATTTTTTCTTCAATTTCTTTATATCTCTTTATTCTATAGTCGTGCCAACGTTTTGTTTTTACAATAACAACATCATTGTCCTTCGGTGGAATAGAGTAGTCAACCATAATAGCAGCAATTATTTATTAAACATCTTTGATAATCTTAACAACTTTTTTTATTGCTTCAATCTCAGACTCATTTACTGTGATAGGCCTATATTTACTATTATCTGAATATAATACTATCATACCATCTATACGTTTAAACCTTTTTATAAGCTGTTCCCCATTTTTCAAGGCGACTGCAACAATATCCCCATCTTTTATGTTTTTGTAAAGATCGATAAGAATAATATCGCCACTATCTATTTTATTTGCCATGGAGTCACCGTCAACTTGCATAGCAACGCAATTATCGTGTTTATAGGGGATGCATATTGCTTTTTCTGGGTCTATATTTATATAGTATTCTTTTACAGGACCTGCTGATATACGTGAAACGATTGGAAAAACACGCATCTTAAGTTCTCGCATAAGGGGTACAATATTTCTTTTTGCATTCGCATTAGCCACCATATTAAAACCTGCATTGAATATCTCCTTCGGATCATTTGTATTCTTGCCGGTAATTAGCCAAAAATAGTCTACATCAAAAGTTTGCGCAATTAGAAGCAATATCTTATTACTCGGGGCAGTAACCCCCTTCTCATATTGGCTTATTATTGTGTTGTTTTTTAAGCCTAGTTCTTTTGCGAATTGCGTCTGACTTAGGCCTTTTCTCTTCCGAATTCCCAATATTCTTTTGCTTAATTCAATATTATTCATACTATTAAAAATATTTCTTGACAATTATTAGTTTCACTATTATATTTCATCTGTAAAAAGTAATAGTTCTATAACATAAGGTACAAAATATTTTCCATGAAAAAAACATCAAGAATTGATAACCGTTTAATAAATCAATCTGAAATTGCTAGGAGGTTGGGTAAGTCCCAAGCATATATTAATCTAATACTTCATGGTAAACGTGGTAATAAAAAGATTTTAGCCGAAATAAAGGCGCTAATTAAAGAAATTAGACTCGATTAGGGCATAAATATGAAACAACAAATATTAGTACTATCTGCTTTTATACATGATTTAATTCATTATTATTTTTATATGAACATGCTTATTTTCATAGCCAATAGATTTATCCCTATTCAAGTATCTATGCACGATAAAATAATAAAAATAAATAATTCCCTTTTTAACAAAGCCGAAATTGCCCGGGCTTTAGGCATTAGCAGGCCATATGTCTCTTTGATTTTAAGCGGCAAGCGTAAAAGTGAGAAATATAACCGATTAATACGCGAATTATTGAAAAACGAATTTTCTTAAGGAGTTTATATGCTGCAAAACAACCTGCAAATTCTGAATTTCTTCCACTATATATATGATACAATAAAAGAAAAGTTTGTTAACTGGGCACAAATACGCCGCCAAGCAAGCAATAATTCTACAAAGCACCGGAAGATGGCTGATATTCCGGTGATTTCCTCCCTATCTATTCTAAAAGAAAAAAACTTTAAAGATATTATTAACAGCATAGCTGCCGCAATCGCGTCAACCACTGTGATTTCTCCTAACTTACAGCAGTCTGTTCAAAGCAGGGTCATCTTTACGACTTCAGAGCTTCAAGTCGGGAAGTCTTTAATTCAGGGAAAAACTGGAAGCGATTTTCTTTCGAATATAATCAACGGCCTCACATTGTACTCCTTAACTTCGTTTGTTTTTATAGTTATAAAGGGAACATATATGACGGAGGCGTTTATCTCTTTATCAATACTTAATATTTATTCAAAAATATTATTCATAAATTCTTTTAATTTGCTGAAGAAGGAGGGATTATGAATATCTTAAATGATATATCATCTTTATTCATTATACTGCTTATTACATCCGCAATTTATGCCATATACGACAGATTCAAATCAATAAAAAAAGAGAATGAAGAGTTTAAGAGGGTTATAAATAGAAACGAGCTTAGAGAAGAGCTCACAACCTTTAAGGACAGCCTTATAACTTCTCTTAAATTGAATGATGCGTCAGAGACCCACACTGTGCCGCTTTTATCGAATTTCTCCGAAGCAGAGCTTCAAGTCGGGAAGTCTTTAATTCAGGGAAAAACGAGCGCGGAAATTGCCGGAGAACGGGGTACAACAACATCAACAATCAATAACCAAATAGAAGCCATGAGGGCAAAATGCGGCGCAGTCAACCGCACCGCGTTGGTTGTCTATCTTTTGAAAAATGGTCTTGTTTAGGTGTCATTATGGAAACAGATAACAGTCTTATTTCGTTAAAAGAGCTTGCCCTTATTGAAGGGGGCGGGGACTGGCAGCGCGCTTATGCAACTATCAGAACGCGCGCGGCGCGCGGAAAATATATTACTTACAAAAAAATAAGAGGTGAAGGCTATATAGAAATAACAGACCCAGCGATTCCTGATAATATCCGGCTAAAAATCATATCCGATGAAACAGTGCCGATAACCTGCGCACCTGCAGTTTACACAAAGGAAGTTCCTGAATGTATAAATAGTTCAAACGAGCTCAGCCCGAAGCAGGAAAAAATTGCCCTTGCCCGCGCCGATCTTATAAATTTATACATGAATTTTTCAGATAAAGAAGGAGACCGGAGCGGAATAGTCAATGCAAAAATGAGATTCATCAGCGCATATAACAATAATGCAATTCCTAAACTTTACAACCTGCTCGGCAATAAGAAATTCAGGACTATTGAATTGTGGAAACAAAAATATCTTGAGGGGAATAAAGACTACCGCGTTCTTGCGCCTAGATACAGGAAAGAGAAACTGCAATCTGTTCCGCCCAATCAGGCTTCGGTTTTAATAACTCTCGCATTAAATCCAAACCGCCCCAAGATAAGCGCCGTAATAAATATGGCAAAAGATACCTTTGTGATGAATAATTATACTCCGCTTTTAAACGATAAAACATATCGCAGATTTCTTGAGAGATGGAAAAGTAAGAATTATCCTGACTGGATATTTTTCCGTGAAGGGGAAAAAGCGCTTGATGACAAAGTGCTCCCTTATATTGAGAGAGACTATAACCGGATTGAAGTCGGCGACATCGTAGTTGCCGATGGCCATACTCTTAATTTTGAAATTATAAATCCGGAGACGGGGAAGCCTAAGCGTATGACAATGGTTCTATTTTTTGATATGAAGTCATCTATGCCGCTCGGATGGGAGATTGCCGTTTCGGAAAACACTCAGGCAATTGCCGTGGCTCTCAGAAGAACAGTTCTATTGTTGGGTAAATATCCCAAAATTATATATATAGACAATGGCAGGGCATTTTGCTCTAAACTTTTGAACGGCGGGGATTTTAACACATCTGGCCTGATTGGAATTTTCGAAAGGTTAGGGGCAAAAGTGATAAACGCAATTCCATACCATGCGCAGAGCAAGACAATTGAACGCTTTTTTAATACGTTCGCCGAGCTCGAAAGATTTATGCCGACTTACAGCGGAACGAGCATAGCCGATAAGCCGCCGCGGCTTAACAGGGGCGAAAAAACTCATGTAAAGATTTATGAAAAAATGATGAAAGATGTTTCTGTTGATATATATACAGCGCACCGGGCAGTAGCTTGGTTCTTTGATAAATATTCAACGAGGGTTCAAAAAGACGGGCATTTAGCCGGCAAAACCCCTATTGAAATTTTTCAACAGGGCCGTGGTTCCGGTGTCGATAAAAAAGAACTAAACTTCTTAATGATGAGTTTAAAAGCCCGTACAATATCAAGGAATGGCGTAAGCTTATTCGGCACAAATTACTACCATCGCTGCCTTACGGATATGCTGCTTGAAGAGGTAATTATCCGTTACGATCTAATTGAGACCGATTCTATATTTATTTATTCTGAAAAGGGCGAGTTTATATGCGAGGCATTCCGGAGGGACAAAATACATCCGGCTGCAAGTATTCTCGGCTCAGAGGAAGATAAAATTATGCTCGAGAATCTTCTCAGCCAAAAAGCTGAAATAAAGAGAGACATCGTCGGCGAAGCGAAAAAATTCTTATCAGAAGAGGTTTACCCCGCATTGAATAAACAATTAAAGCAAGCTGATATTATACCAATTAAAAGCGGCGATAAAACCGGAAAGGGGCGGGGCAGGAATAAAACCTGCATAACCGACCTGTGGAAATTACCCGAGAATGATAAATCAAAAGTGATCGGAGAATAGATATGAGAAATACCCGCATAGTTCAACGGATCATCAAGAACAAAGCAATCGGAATTATTTACAATATAACCCCCGAAGAGCAGGATAAATTATTAGGAAGGCTGAAAAAAGAAAAACAGGAAATCATTCCAATAAACGCGAACGAAGCCTACCGGTCTGATATGCTAAAGAACAGGCTGGGATTCTTTTTAAAAGTCAAATTCTTCAACATGTCAATGCTGCCGGGTCTATTAAACGATAAAACTGTGATAACGGTCAAAGGCGCTGATATTATTCAGCAAAGTTACTCCCAGGTATTGGAAGACTTCAGCAATATGAGGATGCCGCTGTTGCTTTTACTCAAAGATGAAAGGAATATGCGGACAATACGGAGTTTTAGATCGTACAACAGAGTGATGATTATCGAAGAAGACAATAAAGTTTAATTTAAATAATACCCGGCTCCGCCACGCCGCCAAGCTGTTTCGGAACCGGGAAAGTACCTCACTACAAATGAAAAAGGAGGCATTTTAAAATATGACTAATAATGACAATGAGCAAATCCAGAAAGCCCGCGAAGCATTAAAAGAATTCTTAGAAAAACACAAAATTCCCCAGACAACAGTTGCCCGGGGAATTGATTACTCACCTACAGCAATTAATCAATTTTTACAGGGCTCATACCCGAGTCCGGCTACTCTGCCCAAAATTGCTGAAAGAATCATTGATTACATACAGAATTATCAAAAAACGGCTGAAGGCGTAAGTGAATGCAATCAGGACGGCGATCTAAAATTCGCTGCAACAAACGCAGCCAAAAGAGTTTTCAAGGTCGCGGATTTTGCTCTGACGGCCAAGACAATCGGGCTTGTAACCGGCGTGCCGGGATATGGCCGTACAATGGCATGCAAAGAATTCAAAAAGAAAAAACCGACTTCAATACTTATCGAAGTTCCGCCGCATATTTCTCCCAAAAGCATTGTGCGGCAAATCTGTGCGGAACTAAAACAGCCGCTGGTTTATTATAAAAAATCGACTCAGATAAATTATGGCCTTGAGTCTTTATTTGAAACCATAATCAATGAAATGAAAGGGGCAAACCGCCTGATAATTATTGATGAAGCAGAGAATCTGAATGTTCCGTGTCTTGAAGTGATAAGAAGGATTCAAGACTTTACCGGTGTGGGAATTCTTCTTTCAGGAAGTTATAAACTCGTAACGCGCCTCATGGGGCAGCGGCAAGAACTTCAGCAGTTATATTCCCGCGTGGGCTGCCACGTAGAAATAGACAAACTTCAGATAGAAGATGTTAAAGAAATCCTGAAAGTGAACTTCCCGGAGGGCATTAGGTTTGCCGGGATATTCCTTTCATTGTCCAAGAACAACGGGCGGTGGCTTAAGCACCTTATCAAACTTGTTCGTAAAACCGTCAGGGATACCGAAAGCGAAATTAGCGAAGACATGATAGATGCCGCCGCGCGTGAACTCCTTGCGCCGACAAGGGCTTTATGAAGCTTCGTAAAAATAAATATTATCTGATATTCTTGAATTCCCGGCATCTTGGGAATGGACATATCGATCCTTTATACGGGAGCCGTTTCACCGCCCTATGGAACGGCTCCTATTTCCTTATCGGCAAAGTGCCTTACAAACGCAGGCGCAGTAATGTTAAAATAATCAGGGAGAGCCATGCTGGATAATGTTACAATTTCGGAGCATTGCTGCATAAGGTACATTGAGCGCTTTGCGCCGAATCTTAACGCAATTAGGGATTACGGCGCCCGTTTAACTGCCGCTAAAAGGGGAGTTAAAATCATATTAAATGACGCTCGTTATGTTTCCGATAACAGCGACGGCATCCTGCTGCACAGCGAGACATTCCGGGCAAAAATTGTAATCAGGAATAAAGTGATATTGACAATTATTCCTTTTGATATAAAGACAAGGGAGAAAAAAAAATGGAAATCGAAATAAAATTTTCAAACGGCAGCAGGCACCAGTTTCCCGTATTAGCGGTAATTAACCATTACGCACAATTCTTATTAAGAAGCAATTTGGAAAAAACATTTGATGATGCCGCCGCAGCAGCAGCCGAAAGGTTCGCGCGGAAACCGGAAGAGATTCTTGAGTACTGTAGCAATGCAATGGAGTGGATTGATGTAATATTAATTGCAGAAGAGATAAATCCCCTTTCAATAAGGCAGAAGGCCCAGGAGTTCAGGAAGGCAGATAAAACATTAGTTGCGCCTGAACCGGAAGAATGATTTAATGATATGGATAAACAGGCGAGAAAAGATTTATGAAAATTTCAATTGGCACAATTTATAACGACTTATTCGAACTGAAGGAAAAATACGGGGAACATTTTCTGTTGATTCTCTGCGCCTCCCTGATATTTTCATTTAACTGGTGGGGATGGCCCGAACTGAAGCATAACATTTTAACAGATGAAGAATTTAACAAACCGAAGGAGGGTTAAATGGATGAACTTTCGATTATAAAAATTTTAAAGGTACCGGATGATGGGCCGAATTGCTGCCGCAAATGCGTTTTTCACTGCATTGATTACTGCGGAGAGCTTTTATGGGTCTTAGGCTTTGAGAAATGCAGCGGCGATGGCAAAAACTCCTATGGCTACCATTTTAGAAAAGAAGAGGTAAAGAATGGAAAATGAAGCAATAATTACAAGAGTCCCCGCGCCGGAAGGTTCATTCACACAAAGGAGCAAAGATAAAAGCTGTGAAGGGTGCTTATTCATCTCCCATACAAAATGTTACGGTTCATATAGAATGCTCGGCATCGGCAGCTGCGCGCCGGATAAAAACAGCCCCGACGGTTACATATTTAAAGTTAAGGAGGCTGATAATGCCGGATAAACAGGCAACAAATGATTTATTTAAAAAAAAGACATATAAACGGTGGAGGAAGAAATGCTTAAACGTGACGTAATAATTCTGAATGCGGCAATGGAGCTGTTCCCTGGTCTGCCTCTTACGGATGCTCTTCTGCAGTACGCTCAGCAGCTTGAGCGGGAAATTGCGGAGAAGGAAAACAGGGATTCGGAACAATATCTGAGGGCCGTACATAAATATAACACTGCGAAAATCCTTTCAAGAAAGGCGGACGCAGAATTAAAGAAAATACAATCGGCTGTATGAGGCTAAAGTGTACAAAAGAAACTATGATAAGGCGGAAATGATAACCCTTTACGGCGCGGGTTATGATCTTCCCCTCTTTAATCAGGGCGATAATAAAGCCGCGCCGGCAATTAAACAACCAGACTGGCTATGGAACGGCGAAGGCATTAAAGCCGAAGTTCTGGAAAAAATGAAAAATAAATTTTCTGAAGATAAATTTATTTATCTCAACGCGCTTATTGCAATAGGCGGAAGAGGAACCGACCATGAGGTTAAAGAGTATCTTGACGATATTGATAGGTGGCCGCTGCATATTGTAAGTGCGCGGCGTAACGACCTGATGAAATCGCCCTTCTTTCTTGTTACTTCATACCCCGATGCAAAGAAACGGGGCCCGAAGGGAATGCCGAATACAGTATGGTTCATAAATTATAAAAATTTACAGTCACTGCTGCTTTAATTAAATAAACATAAATAAAAGGAGTAAAATTATGCTTGGACAAAATGTAACAATCGACCTGGAACAATTCAAATCGCAAATGACGTTCCTTAAAACCCACATCGAGAATCAAAAAGCAAGAGAGTCTGAAATAAACTCTCTGCAGGAAAGGCAAAAGGAGCTTGAACCGGCGGTGCAGGAATATGACGAAGCCGGTAAAGAAATTGACCGCCTTAAAAAGGAATCGGGCGCCGAAAAGAAGTTCTTGATGTCCATGAATGAAATGGTTCTTCACGGCACAGGCAGACCGGTAAGCGAAGGGCCGCTATTCGAACAGGAGGAAGGCAATGGAAGTCAACACTAAAAAAAATCCGCCGTATAACTCTTATGAAGAGATAAACGAAGCGCTTAAAAAAATGGCCGTTCTTCTTCTTACTGCAGATAGAATAGAAACGAAGATGAACGAGGAAATAATCAAGATTAAAGAAAAATATAAAGCTGATATTGTAGGATGCAAGCAGAATATTGCCGACCTTGAAAAAGGTATAACGACTTACTGTCTTATTCATAAAAACGACTTTTCCAAAAAACGAAGCAGAGCTTTAACATTCGGGCGCCTCGGTTTCAGGACGGGCGGAGCCGCGCTTAAAACAATTTCAAAGCTCTGGACTTGGGACAGGGTTAAAGAAAAGGCGGAGGAAATATTCGGATCAAAATATGTCGTTGTTAAAACCACCCTCGATAAAAAGAAAATATTAACCGATTATAATTCAAAGCGCCTCAATGACGAGCAGCTCGAAGTTATCGGCTGCCGGTCGAAAAAAGAGGAACAGTTTTTTATCGAAATATTCTCCGAGAAAATTAAACTTGAGGACAACGAATAAAATGGCAAAGGAGAGAAAATTTAGAAGGTTCCCCACGCCGGCGCAGCTTGCCGTAATTCATATTGCAAAAAAACAGCTTAACCTTACAGACGAGAATTACAGCGATATTCTTTCCGGTTTTATTCTTGACAGCGGAGAGAAAGCCGCTTCAAGTAAACAGCTCTCTTACGATCAGGCAGAGGCTCTCATTCATATCTTCGTTAAGCTCGGTTATAAAAACAGCCGGCTTAAATATGAAGAATACGAAAACAGATACGGAGGTTTTGCCCGGCCCGGCCAGATGCGCAAAATAGAAGCTCTCTGGATGAGTTCTGGTGTCGTCCGCGAAAAAACTCCGGAAGCCCTGAATAAATTTATTTACTCAATTGCAAAGGTTTCTCACATTACCTTCCTGCAGTCGGCGGATGTATTCAAAGTAATTAAAGCAATAGAGAGCCTGAAATGACTAAATATTTGGCGGTTTTATTATATGTCTTTATAACATTAATAGCGGCGCAGATGCTTGTTATTTTCTTTGTCTGCATCGGCGCGGCTGTTAAAAAGTGCGCACTGTTTCTTTGTTCCGCCGCATGCTCCGGCGTTTATAAATTAATAAGCAAAGACCCGGAACAATGAAAATAGATTGGATAAAAGACATACCCGGATGGGAGACAATATTCAACTCAAACGAACGCGCAATTATTGATGCGATAGGCCTCGATAATTTCGGAAAGCTTATCGAAGTAACCGGTGGACAGTCAATCTATTTTTCAAAAGACGCCTGGCTTAATGCCGCGCGTAAAAAATGGTGCGCAATCAATAAATCGGTTCCCTATAATGAAGCGGCGCGTACGCTCGGGGTATCAGTCTCGGCTATCTATAACTGGCGCAAAGAAACTAATACAGACAACCTAGAATTATTTGAAGAGGGTAAATAAAATGGGCTTAAAACAGATAGGAGACCTGGTAACGTCTTTCGGATTAGGCGCGGTGGCAATAATTGTATTGATGAGGTTGGTCATAATGCTCATCTCGTATATCATAAAAGACCTGTCCGGGAAAATTGACGCCTTATATGAGATAATAGACAACCTGAGGAAGGAAATTGAACAATCGAAGGAAGGGAAACAATGAAAGAAGAAATAAACCAAATTGTAATAAAAAAGTTACAATGGAAGAAATTAGAGCCTAACATTCCAGGTGAAATATACTACAAAGCTATGTCTTTTCGACATTATTATATAATTATTCAAAAGAACGGAGCTTTCTTTTCTGTTTTTAACAAGCAAAAATTCGCTTCTCTAGAAGATGCAAAAATAGAGTGTCAAATAGAACACGAGAGGAGAATAAAAAAATTTTATAACGAATTAAAGATATATTTTTCTCCCGCTCCCGCGCAGGAAGAAAACAAGCGGGAAACAGTATAAAATGCTGATAATAATAAAAAACAAAAGAGGAGTTAAACCATGCCGACAAAATGTGAAATAGATGGACACACTTATTGTGTTAAAGATACTATTTACTTTAAAAAAGAAGTTTCGCCAACTTATATTTATTATAGTGCATTAACGGGTTATACTTGTAATAAATGCCTTAAAGAGGTATTCAGCCGGAAAGGAACTATAATTTTAAAAACAAGCCCGGCTCCCACCTGGTATAAAGGACAATAATTCCAATGAACCGCTCCAGCATACAGCAACCGACAGGCATTATAAAAACAATGCCGATGGAATTTTTTACAAAGCTGCCTAAGGGTTTAACTGACTGGGAATTACGTTTTATGGGTATGAATAACCCTGACAATAGACACATCTGGATTTTTAATTTAACGGGCAGACCCAAATATGAAGTCTTGTATTTTTATATCAACTTTGACGGAGCAATCCGGTATCGGGCAAATATTGTCGGTTACGAAGGCGGGCATGATTTTTTGTGCTATGACAACACCATACATTATGGAAAGGCATGGGTTCAGGTTTGTGCGCCGGTTATAAAATTAAAAGAACCCATTCCAATGCAGGGCTTTCAGGGATTCAGGTATGCTTATGAAGTGTATAAATAACGAAAAGATTTTCCACCTAAAAGGGAGTAAAGGCTCTCGTTTTACAGAACAAGAGAGTGCTTTTATCAGAAAAAATTACCTCAGATTAAATTACCATGAATTGGCTGAACAGATGGGGAGATCTATATCTGGGATTAGACACAATATAAAACTACTCGGGCTTTGTATTTCAAAAGAAATTCGCTTAAAGCGGCAACAGTCGTCTTATTTTAAAGCTGGACATACTCCTATTAACAAAGGATTGAAAGGCGTTTGCGCTCCCGGATGCGAGAAAACCTGGTTTAAGAAAGGGCACGCTCCGTCGAATACTTTATATGACGGAAAGGTAACGATCCGGTGTAATAATAGACAAAAGCGTGACGGCGGTTATATGTATAAATGGATAAGGGTTTCTAAGGGAAAGTGGATTCCATTGCATCAGCATGTCTGGATTAAGAAACACGGGCCAATTCCCGAAGGTTATACGCTGCGCTTCAAGAATAAAGATACGCTCGATTGCCGGCTCAATAATTTAGAACTTATTTCGCGAGCCCAGCAGCTCGGAGATAACGGATATAATTTTTTGTCGGACAATTACATTGCAGCAAGGCTTGCACCGAGAGATGCGGAAAAAAGGAAATTATTTAAGACAAATAAAGAATTAGTTGAATTAAAAAGGAACGAATTAAAACTTAGGAGGGCAATAAAATATGTCGAATCAAACCAGACTTGAAAAAATGAAAGGGAAAGTTTTTCTTTATAATACCAGACAAGTTAAAATCTTGAATTATAAAATTCTTGAAGATTATACAATCATAAGCACGGATAAGAAGATATATCAGTTCCCCAACGATCGGCTTTCTGCTTATCTTGATGATTTTTTGCCTGTTATAGAGGAAATGGAGACGGTGGGAAGAGGTGTAAAGCTTTATCAAGCGGATGAGAATTTCCCCCGGTTAAAAAACACGCTTCTTGAACAAATCGAGCTCGTAAAAAAGGATAAAAAGAACATACCTCAGGCTAATAGCGTTATATCGTCTATAAAAGCCTACACTGATATTGTGAAAACAGAAATGCTGATTGATTCCCTCAATAAAAAATAGCAGTAAAAATTATTAAGTATGTTCTCTCTATCTAAAATATTTCGGTTAATATTGTAATTAACGATAAAAATTAATAAATTTATTTCGCTGAAAATTCCAAGGGTCAGCCATATACAAATTTTTCCGGCTGACTTTCCTCTTCCCGTGAGGGTGAGGAAGCTTCCTTGGAGGCTTCAGCAAAAGTCAGCCGGTCTAAAATCTGCCATAAAGTCAGTGCTAACACCTTATAAATCGCCAATTAATGTCACTTTAAACCTTATTTAAGAAATCTCTCTCAGAAAGGGAAAAAACAGTTTTTTGCTCAAATTCCGAAGAAGTGACAAATTTTGATGTCACTTTAAAAATATCGTTTTTGTCACATTTAAAGTTACATAAATTCATTGTTTTATAGTTTAATAAGGACTCTTTTATATTTCCTTTATAAGCGCATTAAATGCGTTTAAAGGCCGTTAAAAAGGCTTGGATGTAATATTAAAGGGGTATTAAATATGTTCACTTTTTGTTGCAACGTTATGTGTAAAATAGTGTAATAAAGAGCAAAAAGTGAAAATTTTGCAATTTTGATAAAACAAACTGCATATTTTTATAACTATATATATAATAATTACTTATGATGATTGGAATAGGCCTTATTCTTTTGTTTTTTGCACTGTCCCTTTATATTCGGGGAGTTTATAAGCGGCCATATCTATTAAAACATTCTTGCGCATTTCAAATTATTTTATCAAATTATAGTGTATATTTGTACACTATTTTACTATTATTCCCGGTAATTTGCAACTGAAAAATTATGAAAACAATATTTCACCTTGATATGGACGCATTCTTCGTCTCTGTAGAAAGAATTTTAGACCCATCCCTGGAGGGCAGAGAAGTTATCGTAGGGGGCGATCCACACGGGCGTGGGGTGGTAACGGCATGCAGTTACGAAGCCCGCAAATTCGGGCTCCATTCTGCTATGCCTATACGCACCGCTTTCAGGCTCTGCCCGCACGGAATTTACCTTCAGGGGCATTTTAAAGAGTACGCCCGCTACTCCCGCGCGGTTAAAAAATTTCTTGAGAAATATTTTCCCGTTATAGAGCAGGCTTCGGTGGATGAGTTTTACCTTGATTTTACCGGCTGTGAAAAAATACACGGGGCGCCGGAACAGTTTGCAAAAAAAATACAGGACGAAATATGGGAAAAAATTCATCTCCCCTGCTCAATCGGGATTGCCTCCAACAAAACGATTGCCAAAATCGCATCCGATTTCAGAAAGCCGCGCGGAATTACATTCGTTCCGCACGGCGCGGAAAAAGAATTTCTTGCCCCCCTGCCTATTGAAAGAATTCCGGGCGTTGGAAAAGCCACATTCCCGGTTTTAAGAGCGCGAGGGTTTAAAACCGTAAGCGATATTGCAAATGCATCGCAGGATTATCTTTCAGTCCTTATGGGCAAATCGGGCATAGACCTTTGGGAAAGAGCAAACGGGAAAGGAAGCGATTACCTTTCAGCAGGTTCCGAAAGAAAAAGCATCTCAAAGGAGAATACATTCGATACCGATGTTGTAAGCAGTGAAATTATCGAAAAGGTTTTATTCGATCTTGCAAGCCGGGTATGCCAGCTTCTACGCAATGAGAACTGGGTTACCTCTACCATATCGATTAAACTGCGCTATTCCGACTTTACAACCATAACCCGCGCAAAATCGATTATTCCCACCGATGACGATAAAACGGTTTACGAAACCGCTGTAAGCCTTTTCAGAAAAGCCTACGCAAGGCGGGTGGGAGTGCGCCTTATAGGAATTCACCTCGGCAAACTGAGCCATTTTACCGAACAGGAACTGCTGTTCGAAGATGAAGACGCAATACGGAAAAAAATGCTAAGGGCGGTTATGAAAATAAGAGATAAATTCGGTTATGAATCGGTGCAGATTGGAAAAACGGAGAAGTGATTATGTTTACTCTTAATGCGCATTCCAATTATTCACTGCTCGAAGGGACAATACCGGTTGAAGGGCTTGTAAACTTCGCCGCGGAATGCGGAAGCCCTTTTGTTTCACTCGCCGATACAAATTCGATGTACGGGCTTATACCTTTTGTTAAAGCCGCGCAGGAAAAAAACATTAAACCCCTTCCCGGCGCCTATATAGACGATCCGCGCGATAAAAATTTAAACGCCCTTTTCATTCCTCAGAACAACGAAGGATATTCCCTGCTGTGCAAAATTATTACAAGCAGAAAACTGAAAGATGATTTTTCGCTTGCCTCGCTTATGAAACAGAACCTTGCAAATATTTTCGTTATTACATCTTCAATTGAACTGCTTAAAGAAATAAAGGGCGTATCATCCACTATTTTTGCCGGGCTTACCGCAGTTGAAAAAGAGAAAAGGAAAATGCGCCTCCTTTATGAATACGCAAAGGAGAACAATATACCTTCAGCCCTTTCGCAGCCCGCCTATTTTACAGCAAAAGAAGATTATACTCTTTATAAAGTGATGAACGCTATAAGACTCGGCACAACGCTCGATAATATTAAAGAAGAAACCATTGCCGGAAGCGACTGCTTTCTGCAGACTCCGTCCGAAATAAGAAAGAAATGGAAAGCCCTTCCGGAAGTTCTTGCCAATACCGGGTATATTGCGCGGGAATGCAATGTAGATCTTGAACTAGGCAAATATAAATTTCCTATTTTCCCTCTTCCGCCGGGGGAAACTTCATTCTCATTCTTATGGAAAATTGCATTCCGCGGGCTTGAGGAAAGGTACCGCCCCATTACCGATCAATCGGTTAAAAGGCTTCAGTATGAACTGGAAGTTATCGATGAAACCGGCTTTTGCGATTATTTTCTTATTGTGTGGGATATTATACGCGAGGCCAAAAGCAGGGGCATCCATCATATCGGGCGCGGTTCTGCCGCCAACAGCCTTGTTGCATACTGCCTCGCCCTTACCGAAGTTGACCCAGTTAAATATAATCTTTACTTTGAACGTTTCCTCAACAGGGGAAGAACTTCACCTCCCGATGTTGACCTCGACTTTTCTTGGAAAGAAAGGGATGAAATTATTAAATATGTTTTCGAGCGGTACGGATACGATAAAACCGCAATGATTTCAACAACAGTTACTTTCCGCGCGCGTTCCGCTTTCCGCGAAGTGGCTAAAGTATTCGGCATTTCGGAAAGCGAGATTTCAAAGTACAGCAGATTCATTCCATGGACAAGCGCGCGCAACCTTGCCGGCATTGCGGAAAAATTCCCGGAAACAAGATCCCTGAATTTTAAAGACGAACCATGGAAAAGTATTATTGAAATTGCTTCGAGGCTTTCTTCATATCCAAGGCATTTAAGTATTCACCCGAGCGGCATTGTTATTGCCCCGCGCCCCATAACAAATTACACTGCTTTGGAATTTGCAAAAAACAAGGGACTCGGATTAATCATTACCCAACCCGATATGTACTCTATTGAAGAACTCGGGCTTATTAAAATTGACCTCCTTAGCCAGCGCTCGCTCGGACTGCTTAAAGATACAATGCGGAGGATAAATACGGCAGACGGGAAACATCAAACGGAAAACGAAAAGGGAAAAACAGAAATTGCACTTTATACCGGATCAGGAAATGACCAAAGCGGCGCCCGGATATAAAGGCGAACACATTTTGCGCTTCTTTAATCTCCCTTTTTATACGGATAGTTAGATTTGGACGGGCAGGATGCAAGTCAGGCAACATCACAAGTCAGAGAATTCACCCAGCTATAAATACCGCCCAATATTTTTACAATAGATTTTTCTTTTCTCACGCGACCGTGCCAACGTTTATAAACTACCTTCTTAATTCTAGAAGTTTCTTCCAAGAACCATCAGGAGACTTATATTTCCAGAAGTGCCAGCCATTCATTTGTCTGCCTACAATTATTCTTGCAACTCCGCTAGGAGAAAAATATTGTTTCCCATTATACCCAATAGTACCATCTTTTCGCAACGTTGCTTTATATTCTTTACCTTTATACTTTGCTTTTAATAATATTCTTTTTTCAGCAATATCTGCATAATTCTTTATTCCTTTTCCATTTTTTAATTTGGAGATTCTTCTTCTTTCAGCAAAATGACCTCCGATTAAAAGAGCCCGTTTATCATCATCCTTCTCTTTAATCTTTTTGTTTATTTCATTAAACAATCCTTGCGATTTGATAAACTTACCTCCTAATTTGTTGCCTGGAGGTGTAGTAATTCTAAGCAATAAAGACTCCAATTCTTTCATATGCTCATTATGCATTGTAAGATAAACATTGAATCTATCCCACTTCCCTTTATGTCTGTCTTTTAAGTGTATTTTTAACCGACTCATTAGATTTGAAGCTAAGCCAATATAATATAGTCTTTCTTTTCTGTAAAGGGAGTATATCCCAGCTTTGCCTTTTATTAATTCTTTAATTACCGATGGGTACTCTTCCAATACCTTGCCGGAAATATCCTCAAGGTGTTGAATTACTAAATATTTTTGTCTGCTCATTTTACCCTCTTTAAACGCAAATTAACTGCCACAAATATGTACTCCGTATTTTTATATTGGCAAATAAACTGTTAATTATAATACACGTTTTTGAAACTTTTTTCAAGTATAAAATAACGAACAAAAGTATATAATATTATTTCTTTCTTCCTATAAATACATTAACCTATGCCCACATTTGGACGGGCAGGATGCCCGTCCTACAAGTTTACTGCCAAGCTTTCTTTACAAGTTCAAGACTTTCCTTAATCAGTTTCTCTTTATCTTTATATTTGTACCCGCCATCCTCATAAATTTTCACCGCCGTCTCAAGGTCATTTTTTGTTATATATTTTACTTGAGAAAGATATTCCTCATTATATTTTAACCTGCGCTGCATTTTTTCAACCGGAACGCCGTATGTTTCAATAAGCGGAGAAACCATATTGTATGCAGTTTCCGGAATTGAAGGGTAATTCTTTTTCGCTGCGTAATATTTAAGAAGGCTCATTTCCTCAATAACCGCTTTGCGGTGCGCCACGGGATATACTTCCATATAATGTTTCTGATAATACTCCACCGTCATAATATCTTCATACTTATGTTTCAGGTTCATCCATTCCCGTAATTCTACCTGTTCATGAAAGATTGTCGATATCATATCAAGCGTTTTTTCTTTGGACTGCATTAAGCCGTAAACAACTTTCCCGTCCGGGCTCCCCTTGCTTGCAAATTCCATATAACTGTTGAACTGTTCCTGGAACTGTTTGTTCTCAGCGACCTGTTTATATAAAGGATAGTCTTTTATAATATTCTGACTATCGCTTGCGCTTAGCGATGAGAACAAAAGAATAAAAAGCATATTTCTTGCATACTGCATTTCATACTCCCTTTTTTCGTTAATACCCTTGTTTGTTATTTTTTTAGACGTTAGATATTTTGAGCGGTTGCACAGCCGGCAATATTATTTCGCATCAGTTTTATTCAATATTTTCAATGTGTTTTGAGGGTCTCTCCATTCGCCTATTGTATTCTGCATTTCACCGTCCGATAGTTTCAGTCTGCCGTTTTATATTTGTTTTTTATCTGCAATGGAGCTGGAGGGAGATAAAATATTTTTTTGTTTTTTTTGCGGGGGAGCATTAAGAACAGAATTCGCAAAGCCCGATGCTTGTTGGTCGATTGATGAGGTGAAGCGCTCACATCTGAATTGATGCAGCCATTAAACTAAGGGCGTAGTCCCGAGCGCAGTCGAGGGACTAAAATATCTCCATCCCTACGGGATTTGTTTTTTTACACCGATAAGCCGGTTAAGTATTTATTTCTTCCCTGCGGATAAATCTGCAGGTTGCCAGATCCCGGCTGGAAATATTATAATTAATGCCGTATTCCTAACCCGCGGAGCGGGTGAGATTACTTTAGCCCCGGGTCGCAAGACCCGGGGTTAGGAATCCCTGCCATAACAACAAAAGCTCTAACGACTGCTGCAATGCTGCTAATTAAGATGCCGCTGCTCCGCGGCTCCGGTTATTTGGGGGTTATCCTTTTTAAAAAGATTCCGCGGCTACGCCGCTTGTTGGTCGATTGATGAGGTGAAGCGCTCACATCTGAATTGATGCAGCCATTAAACTAAGGGCGTAGTCCCGAGCGCAGTCGAGGGACTAAAATACTTCCATCCCTACGGGATTTTATATTCATTGCCTTCTACTTCAGCATACGGATACAAGACAATATTATCTGCGTACTTTAATGCCATATTTCCAATACAGAAAAGATAATATTTGCAAAAACGCTACGCTCCTAAATGGCGGGCTAAAAAGACTCTCCGGACAGGCAGGATGCCCGTCCTGTATGCTTTTTTATTTCCCCATACTATGTACGCTTAATAATTTATACAGCCGGATGCGAAATATTTTAATCACTCTGTTTTATTGTCTGGACGGGCAGAATGCCCGTCCTACAAATTCTTTTATTAAGCGTGTTAC
>Ga0153915_10000210_pt1 | contig 52619 bp, 38 predicted proteins | sample Opewatmetagenome_2_FD_107003 | JGI IMG/M metagenome (GOLD analysis project Ga0153915, IMG submission 107003) | Freshwater wetland microbial communities from Ohio, USA - Open water 3 Core 3 Depth 3 metaG | ecosystem: Environmental > Aquatic > Freshwater > Wetlands | place: USA: Ohio, Lake Erie...
AGGGATGACATTATTATCTTATTCCGATTCTGAGGAAAAGAACAAACTTATTTCACCTGCTTACTAACGCCGTAGGCGTGGAATGATTTTAGAGATAAATAAATATAAGATAATAGGAACCCCGCAGGGGTGAGATTATTATATAAATAAAAACGGCCAGGCATTAAACCTGACCGTTCAATATTTCCAACTATAAATCTAATAATTTCATTTCATCATCAATTCAATTACCGGAATTTCTACATTGGGCTTAACCATAGGGAGAGAGAGAACAACACAATCCGACTTTGCAGGATCAATTTCCCCTGAAGCATCTTTTTTAGGAACCATTTTAATTTCTGAAGCATCATGCAGAAATTGAGCATATTTTATTTTGCCTGCAAACCCCTGAAGCGTAATTTGCCCCATAGGCCAACCGATAAGATGAATATACAATCTTTTAGTTTTAGGATTGTATGTTAGCAGAGTATTAGCCGGAGCTTTATATTCTTCGGGCGCCTGGGTACATTCGTAAATAGAACGTCCGTTGTATTTTATCCATTCTCCCATATTCTTTAATCTTTCTTGAGCCCTGTAATCAAAAGCCCCCCTTCCGGTTGGGCCGACATTAAGTAATAAATTTCCTCCTTTGCTTACAGTTTCAATAAGCAGTTCTAAAAGCTGTTTATTATCTTTCCATGTCATTTCATCCCTATAATATCCCCAGGAACCTGAGAAAGTCTGGCATGTTTCCCATGGTACTTTTACGCCTTTAACCTTAACCCATTCATCAGTCTTGTATTGTTCCGGCGATTTGAAATCCCATCCCCCTTCAACATCTTCAAGGTCGAGACGGTCATTAACAATAATTCCGGGCTGTAATTCCCTAACCATCTTAAGAAGATTTTCAGAATCCCAGTCATTCCTGTTTTTTCCATGAGGGGGAGAGATAGAATAATCCAGCCAGATAACATCTATTTTGCCGTAATTAGTAAGAAGCTCCCTAACCTGATCTTTAATATACTTTCTGTATATGTTCATATCCCTGTTTTTATTTACTTCTGCATACCCCTCTTCAGCTGCGGGCATTTGAGGATGCCGCCTGTCAATCGTATAATCAGGATGATGCCAATCAAGCAGAGAATAATAAAAACCTACTTTTAAGCCTTCTGCCCTGAAAGCATTAACCCATTCCTTGATAAGGTCTTTCTTTATTGGCGTATTTGTAGCTTTATAATCGGTAAATTTGGAATCGAAAAGGCATAATCCCTCGTGATGCTTTGTAGTAATAACAGCATATTTCATACCCGCTGCTTTGGCCATTCTTGCCCATTCTGCCGGATTGAATAAATCAGGATTAAACTGCTCAAAATATTTCTGATATTCTTCATCTGTCATCTTTTCGCGCTGTTTAACCCATTCGTGCCTTGCCCCCTGCGAATATAATCCCCAGTGAATAAACATACCAAACCTCGCGTCAGTCCACCATTTCATCCGCGCTGTTTTTTCTTCTCCGGTTTCTTTTTTCAATTGTGCAAAAGAGGCTGAACATGTTAAAACTACTAAAAGGAATAAAATAATCTTTGTAAAGAATGTTTTCATAATTCCTCTCCATATTCTTTAATTACATATAAGTAAAGATAATAAATCCGGGGCAATTTATAATTCATTCAGAGGACAGCCGGGTAATGTTCCCCGGCTGTAAAAGGCAAGTAACCAATTTATTTTGTCAATTATAACCGGTTTACTTTTATATCAAGCCACTTTTCCAGAGTGTCGTAAATAAGTGTTTTTTGTTCAGGCGATAATTGCTTAATTCTAACTCCGTGATAAGCTTTGCTTCCGACAACTTTAATCGAATTTGTCCTGCCGATAAGTTCAATTCCATCTGCCGACCAAGTATCCCATTCGCCATAAATGAAAATCATATTCTGCGCTTCATATTGGAGAAAATGATAAACTTTCTGTAAAGTCTCCGGATGGTACTCAATTTTTGCTCCTATCGGACACATAAAAATAAGCGAGGGATTTTTCGCATATTTTAAATAAGGCTTCATATTTGTAATATCATAGTTATAAGAACCTATCTCGGTATAAGCCTGATAGAAATAGGGTTCAAATCCTTTAATACTCTGATCGGTGAAAAAGTCGATTCCGTTTACCTTAAAATAATGTTCAACCATCACTTCCTTGGGGGCATCCGGGGCGGGAATATCGCTGCATTGCGCCGGGCCGTTCTGCCAGAAGGTAAATTCATATTCCATCAGGCCCATTTCGTAAGCTTCTTCTAGCGTACATCTTGAAAAAGTATATTTCTTTTCCTCCGCGCCCTTTTTAATAAGAGGAAGCATTTCATCCTCCCGTTTAAGCATAGCGATCTGATAATCGTTTATTTTCTTACGGCATTCAGCATCCCCGACATTGTTTAGATGCACATAGATTCTCGGGTCTTCCTGAGCTGTGTTAATCGGAGCAACATACGGCACGCTTGCATCAACATCGTTTAGATAGAAAGTTTTAAAGAAACATGTTGTTTCCCCTCCTTTGCTTGTACCCGAAGCAACCCATTTGCCGGTATATAATTTTTTTAAAGCAGTAACAATATTATGCATATCATCGGCGGCATTTTTTACGGTAAGGTATTTCCAATCCATGCTTTTAGGAACGGAGCGTCCGAAATAGCGGTGTTCAACAAATATCTGGTTGCTTCCCAAAATTCTGGTTAATTCCATAGCATAATTTCCTCTTGTCGAATAACCTTCCGTCTCAAGCATAACCGGGCTCGTATAATCTTTATGCGAAAGGAAAAACCTCTGCTGAAATTTTTCGCCGCCCGGGTTCGAGTGATCGACAGGCTGTTCAATCATTACTTCATAAGCTTCGGTAAAAAGTTTTCCGTCAAAACGCGCTTCTTTAACTTCAACTATTCCGGGAATATCCTTTAGTTTTTTATAAAGTTCCGATTCCTTTTTTACTTCCTGAGCCGGAACCGAATTAATAAATAATAAGAGTAAAAGAAATAATGGAATTACCCTGTTTTTTAATCTCATTTTATCCTCACTGCTAAATTTGTTATCAAAATAAACTATTTACTAGATAGAAAAACATAAATAATAATGCGTCAATTTTTATGGGGACAACAATAATTTCATCCAATTCCTTAACATGCATTCAAAAAAAATGATTAAACAAAGGGGGGATGTAAGGGAAAAGGAGCTTAATAAAATTAAGCCCCTTTTTAGAATAAACTATTCTATTCCGAGTTTCTGTAAAATATCTTTAGGAACGCCATGTTTGTTTAAAAGAAGGGATGTTGTAGAAAGACGGATAAAAGGAACTGAAACATAAAGATAACCGTTATATTTTCCGCCCGCACCCCACGAATTTTTAACATAGTAAAATTTATTTCCATTCTGATCCTTTGCAATTCCTAGAAGATGCATAGCATGGTCGTCTGTTGTCTGGAATGAATCGTATGCTTTTTGCCTTATTTCGGGAGTAATAGTTTTTTCAGGGATAATATTTTTGAATAAAGGAGCAATCTCTTCTCTTTTCATTCTTGAACAATCCTGCTGAGGAACCACATAAATTCCTTCGCTTGAAATTGCCTGTCCGCCGCCGAGATCTGAAGACCAGACAAGTGTGTAGCCGTTTTCAATAGAGTAATCAATTATTCTTTCAAGGTCATCAAAAGCTACATTATATGCGCTTGACATATCCCAGTTATCCGGCATATCGAGAATAGATTTCTGATATAATGGTTTATGAGTAAAAGATGTAACAAGTATATAATCGTCAGGATTAAGTTCAAGCTCTTTAGCAAAACTCTGAGGCGTATAAGATTTTCCTTTATAAGTAAAGTTAACGGGATAATCGCCAAGCCAGGTATTCAGCAGCGCTTCAATCCCCTTTTTCCACATAGTTGAAGATTTTTTTCCTTTTTCAGTAATCGACTGAACAAATCCTTCAAGAACCGTATGAAGTTCGCCATGGTTATGCATCGGGCTGCCATAATTCAATCCCGGATAGGCTTCTTCGGGAACAAGTCCAACTTTTGCAAAATAATCAAATGTATTATTTGCTTCTCCGCCGGTAGGAAAAGCTACCAGACCATGGAAACGCATATATCTTTCAGCTTTTTCAATGTAAAAATTACGCACCATAAACATTTCGCTTAAATCATATTCTCCTTTACCCGTTCTTAGCAATTCCGATTCGATCATCGAAATAGCGCTGAATGTATAACATGTTTCTGTGCCAGCCTGATTTTTTACCGATGTTGCCGGGAGCTGTTTTGTAATTGTGAATTTGTATCCTTCATCTGTCTGAGCTTTTAAAGTAAAACTGAAAGCCATCAGCAGAAACAAAAAGTAGGTGAAAAGCTTTTTCATTACAACCTCATTTTTTATAATATTTGAACTGTGAAAATTAAGAAATAACTTTTTATAAAGAAAAATTTTGTATGCGGAATAATCTTAAATATGGTAAAAAAAATTAAAATAATTGTTTTAAACGTAAATGATTATTCAGGGTTTCAGCAGAATGAATTTTCTCCTGCTTTTATTAGAAAATTAATATCCGTTTTATCTCTGCGCTTCGCCGGATTAATAAATGAACTATTTATTCGCTGAATCATATAATGCGGGTCAAATGCATTATGGTTTTTCAAAGCCGATAATATTTTATTTTGTAAAATATCCAAAAGCCTCATTTTTTTTATAAATAAGGCTATTTTTCTTGAATTATGAGTCATCTTGAATCTTGTTCAAAATATTTTTATACTATCTTGACAAATAAATAAATAAATACTATTTTTGAATCAAAATTCATAATAAAACAGCAGAGTAAAATATGAGACTAAAAGAAGGAAACAAAGAGAAAGACATAATCGAAGCCTCGATTAAAGTATTTGCTGAAAACGGCTATCATAAAGCTAAAATTGCAAAGATTGCCGAAACTGCTAATGTAGCGATCGGCAGCGTTTATGTTTATTACAAAAACAAAGAAGATCTGCTTCATAAAATTTTTGATAACCTTTGGGAAAAACTTTACAACAACTATAAACAGCTCGCCGAAAATACTGTTCTTTCTCCCGCTGAAAAACTTGATAGTATGGTGGAAATTTTCTTTGATATTTTTACCGAGAATCCTTCGCTTGCAATCGTTTATGTTAATGAGCAGAATCATTACGTACAGAACAGCCCTCTCCCATTTACCGAGTATTACGAGAAGTTCCTTCAGCAGGCAAAACTAATTGTTGCCGAAGGTGTAAATAAAAATATTTTCGCCGATAATGTGGACATTGATATTTTCCGGTTCTTTGTTTTCGGCGCAATCAGGAATCTTGTTCAACAGTGGGCTTTAGAACCTGAGAATTTCCCTTTGAATAAGATTCGCCAAAATGTAAAATTTCTTACGCGACAGGGAATTTTAAAATAGTTAATTTTTTTAACCTTTATTGAATTGATATTCATTTTAGAGGCATTATGAACAAAAAAATAAAAATAACGGTTTTAATTCTCTTCCTTATTCCTGTAACCTCATTCTGCCAGAAAATAACTCTTAAAGACGCTATTGCAACTACTTTACAGAAGAATGAGAAAATAGCTCAGTATAAAGAGAAACTGACTCAAAAAGAATTTGAAGAAAAAGGGGCTTGGGGAAATTTCCTTCCTACAATAGAATTAAAAGCCAGTTATACGCATCTCAATGAAAATATGGAAATAAACCTTAATCCTATAAGAGACGCTATGGTTGCACTTCAGGCAGGCAATACGGCGGAGCTCTATAATATTTCCAATATCTTGAATGGCCTTGGCTCCCTTACAGCCGCTCAGAAAGCGGCTGTTAAAGAACAGGCCGCCTCGCTGCTTTACAGCCAGATACCTGAATTTAAAGAGACTTTTAAGAAACAGGATTATAAAACCGCTACGCTTCAGGCAGTACAGCCTTTATTTGTCGGCGGTAAACTTCTTGCGGCAAAAAAATATGCAAGCGCTGAAAAGGAAGCGGCTGAAATTGAATTGTCGCGGATACAAAATGAGATTATAACTGAAACAATTACAAATTATCTCCGCGCTATTCTTCTTAAAGAAGTTGTAAAAACCCGTAAAGATGTTCTTGAGGGGATACTTCAGCATAAAACAAGAGCTAAGAAACTCTTCGATGAAGGCGTTATTGCCAATTATAACGTGCTGAGAGCCGATGTTGCAGTTGCCGATGCCGAAAAGAACCTTGCCGAAGACCAAAGTAATTATAAACTGGCAATTCTTGCGCTTAAAAATTCCATTGGCCTTGATGAAAAAGATGAGATTGACCTTTTGGATTCCATTGCCTATCACCCGATAAAAGAGACTTTGGATGAATCGGTGAATGCCGCAGTAGAAAATCAGCCTATATTGAAGTATATAGCAAAGAAAAAAATAAGCGCAGAACAAAACTATAATATTTCAATTTCGGCATTTTTACCCACTATTGCAGCATTCGGCAAATATGAAATGTATCCGGAATATCTTTCAAGCCTCGAGCCTCGCTGGGCTGTTGGAGTACAGATGAATTTAAGCATCTTCAACGGATTTAAAGATCATCTTAAAGTTCAGGAAGCTATTCATCTTGAAGATGAAGTGGCGCATCTTGAAGCATACACAAAAAGAGCAATTAATTTATGGGTAAATAAATCCTTTATGGAAATTGAGAAAAGCAGGACTAAATATGAAAAGCTTGACGCCACGCTCGCGCTTGCAAAAGAAAACGTAAGGCAGAATATAAAGAGATTCGATACCGGGCTCGGCATTTCTCTGGAAGTTATTGACGCGCATCTTACTTATGAAAAAGTCGAACTGGAAAGGTACGCTTCCCTTTTCGATTATTATAAGGCCGCCGCCGATTTATATCTTGCAGGCGGAAATCCCTCTTCAATATTAAAGATTTGGAATAATTAGGAGCATTATTATGAAAGTTGATAGAAAGAAAATTATTATTGCCATACCCGTTTTTATTGTACTTCTTGGTTCGATAATTTTAATAACAAATGCGGCTTCCTCAAAAGAAGTTATTATAACAGGCATTGTAGAAAGCAAAACAGTTGACGTAGCTTCAAAACTGGCGGGAAGGCTCGATAGAATAATAATTAAAGAAGGGGACGCCGTAAAAAAGGGAGACACCCTTGCATTCCTCGAAAGCAAGGAACTTAACGCTAAAGTTGAACAGGCAAAAAGCGCCGTTGAAGCCGCAAAAGCTAAACTGGCCCTTGTAAAGAAAGGCGCGCGCGACGAAGAAAAACTGGCCGCATTAAAACTGTATGATCAGGCGCGCTACCAGTTTGAATACGCAAGTAAAACGTGGACAAGATTCCAGAAGCTATATAAAGACAGCGTTATATCTGCGCAGGAAAAGGATGGCGTCGAATTTCAATTCAAAGCCGCTAAAGAACAGATGGAAGCAGCAAAGGCAAAATACGATATGGCGATGAACGGCGCCCGCCCCGAAGAAATTTCAGCTACAGAAGCCCTTTACAACCAGGCTTTAAATGTTTACAACGAAGTTATGGCTTACTATCAGGAACTTGTAATAAAATCTCCAATCAACGGTGAAATATCAAACTGTATTGTTGACGAAGGAGAGGTTATATCAGCCGGATATGCAATTTTTACCGTACTCGATCCAAGCGATTCCTATGTTATAATACAGCTTAAAGAAGACCAGATGGCAAACGTTAAAAAAGGAAATACTTACAAAGGTAAAGTCCAGGCTCTCGGCAATGCCGAATTTGATTTTGAAGTGACTTATATGGCCCCTATGGGAGATTTTGCAACTTGGAAACCGACAAACCAGAAAGGCGAATTTGATATTAAGATGTTCGAAATTCATCTTAGAAGCAAACAGCCGGTTAACGGACTGCGTCCGGGTATGACTGTAAATATTGCCTTTTGATAGGATTAAGATATGATTTCTGCTGAAACAAAAAATATAATGAAAAGAGAATTCAAGAGAATACTTGAAAGGAAAACCTTATACCTGCTTATAATCATTCTCCCGGTTTTCATTTCTCTGCTTTATGTATTCATCTATAAGAATGAACTTGTAAGAGACCTTCCGATGGCAATTGTTGATCAGGATCACTCTTCAATTTCGCGCCTTGTAACAGAATATGTTGAAGCCTCCGGTTCAATGAAAGTAGCAGGCTATGTCAATTCAGTGGAAGAATTAAAAGACGGAATACAGTCGGGAATCTATCAGGGAGGTTTTCTCTTTCCCCGCGATATGGAAAACGATATTAAGAAAGGGAAATATTCATCCGTTATTATTTATAAGAACACTTCCAATCTTATAGTCGGCAATATGATTCTTAAAGACGCAATGACAATTGTTAAAACGGTTTCGGCGGGAGCGCTGATTAAAAAACTGCGTAATAAAGGGATGATTTATGAGCAGGCCATTAAAATTGCCAATCCCATTACAGTTGACGCAAATTCCCTCTATAATCCGAATTACAGCTACTTGAATTATTTTGTTCCGGGACTTCTGGCGTTTACTCTTCAGTTGATAATAATGATTTCTGCGGTAATAGTAATCAGTTCGGAATTTACTCACGAAACGTTCCCCGAACTGCTTCATTTATCGGGACACAAAATATATAAAATCATAATCGGCAAATCGCTTCCGCACCTTCTTTTTCATTCGGCTACAATAATTTTAATAATCGGGATAATAATGCCGGCATGCAATATTTATCCGGCAGGTTCGGCTCTTCTGCTTATATTATTCTTTATTCTTTTTGCAGCCGCCTGCTTGATGTTCGGAATTTTTATTTCAAGCGCTTTTCACGATCAGATGTTTGCAACCGCGCTTGCTTTATTTATAAATATGCCTGCATTCATATACAGCGGCTATACTTATCCTATTTGGGCAATGCCGGCGGCGCATAGATTTCTTGCCAACCTTCTCCCTTTTACTCATTTAATTTCGGGATTCTTCAAAATTTTCAGAATGAACGCCCCGGCATATCTTATTTTGGACGAGTCTTTGATAATGGGGGCTTTTATAATCGGCGGTTTTATTCTTTCTGTTGCCGCCGTTAAAATACACATTAAAAAATATTATAAGAACGCATAAATGCTGAAAGCGATAATAAATATATTTAGCCGTGAACTTAAATCCGTAGCTAAGGATGTTAATATAATATCACTTATTATTCTTGCGCCGGTTTTTTATTCGCTCTTCTATGGTTCAATGTATATTAATAAAGTTGAACGGGAGCTTCCTGTCGTCGTTCTCGATAATGACAGAAGCGAGACATCCAAATCTCTGCTCAGGCGCATTAATGCGCACCAGATAATAGACATAATTGAGAATGTCCCCGATTACAAATAGGGAATTAAAGCTATCCAGACCGGAAAAGCTGTCGCTATGATTTTCATTGACAATAATTTTGATTCAAATATTAAATTATACAAAGGAGCTACTTTAAAATTATATTTGAATACCAACCGTTTCCTTCCGTCGAACGACATTAATATTGCAGTTAATGAGGCAGTGATAGATTACAATACCGGAATAAAACTTAAGTTTTTTGAACTTGCAGGCTACAGCCCTGAACAGGCGAAAGAACTGACAGAACCTTTGAGATATGAAGTGCGTTCGCTGTTCAACTTTACCGAAAGCTACGGCGATTTTCTTGTGCCGGGCATTTTAATACTTGTTATTCAACAGACGTTAATTATCGGACTGGCTGAAAGCATGGCTAAAGAAAGAGAAGAAAACACTTTGGGCGGACTTAACGAAATGAGCCGCGGAAATATTTTTTCTATGATACAGGGGAAAGGAGCCTTGTACCTGATTCTGTACAGCGCTTATTCATTTTTCTTTTTTACATTCCACTATTGGCTGTTTAACATAAAGCTTGAAAAAAGCATTTTCGCCCTTTCAGTCTTTACGCTTCTTTTAATAATTGCGGCAATTTATTTCACGATTTTTATAGCGTCATTTTTTAAACGAAAAATTATTGCGCTTCAGTTTCTTACTCTCACAACCTACCCGATTTTCCTTATTTCGGGTTATAGTTGGCCTGCTTTCTGCATGCCTCAGTGGGTTAAGTATGCTGCAGGATGCCTGCCGAGCACACCGTACCTTGCCGCTTTCACCAGAATTACCAAGATGGGAGCAAATATTCAACAGACTATGCCCGAGTTATACCATCTTTTAGGATTAACTATCGTACTTTATTTGGCAGCTCACTTGAGATTGAAATCTTTAACAAAAAAACAAATCAGCAACAATGAGGTAACACAATGAAACACAAAATATCTTTTATACTGGCGCTGCTTCTTATACTCTTGGCAAATTCCTTTGCACAAAATAAATACTCGCTCGGCTTAATTGCCACCCGTTTCGAAAACATCGGAGACGACAGCCGTATGTCTCAGATCAGCCATCCAGTCGGCGTTGGGATTATTGCAGGGTACGAAATAAGCGGCGATTTAACCGCGGCTCTTACTCTTGAATATTTCAAAGGAGATATAGATGGGATTAGCGGCGATGAATCTGATTACAGAGCGCACGCTTCGGCATACTATCATCCCCTTTCATTTTACGGATTCCGGCCCTACCTTTCAGCGGGGCTTGTTGTATCGCATAAATCATTTTCATTCGATGCGGCGACTACCGAAGAAACAAGTAAGACAAATATTTACGGACGCTTTGGATGCGGAATTGATTACGCCCTCTTTGCAGGGTTAAGCGCCAATCTTGATCTGGGCTTTTATAACGACGGCGTTAAAATTGCAGGCTGGAGCGGCAGTCTCGGATTAAGATATGCTTTCTAACTTTAACGGCTCATAGAGCCTCCCAATGCGGCGGGTTGCCTGATTCTTTGGGCAATCTGCCGTTTTTATTTTCTCCTTCTCATCCTTACATTGAATAAATATGAATGATCTTTTGTGTCGAACGGAATATGCACTTTCAGGCATCGGGTTCTTTCGGAAAATGGAATTATTACAATCCCCCCTATTTCCTCCCCTTCTTTTAAAACAGTTCTTCTTAAAACTTTATCTTTCCAAAATTCCTTATCAAGGTGCAACTCTTTCATTTCACCCCGGTACTCATGTTCAATTACTGCCTGCCTTGCTGCAAAACCTACAACCTCGCCAATCGCATCAAGAGCGCCGTAATGCTTGTCTTCCGATGCATGTACCGCCAGTCCGAAAATCGAAAGGAATGCATTTACGCCGGTCGCCGCATCTTTCATATTATCCGTTTCGTCCATATCCTTCTTGATATCATCGAGAACTTTTTCAGGATCAACGGCATTAAATTCCTCCCCTCTTGCGTTATCAACGTCACTTTCATCGTTGAAACATTCTATATAAATATCCTCCGGCGCTATTTCCAGTGTATGCCCCGATATATTCTTCAGATAAATATAAAAAGATATTTTTCCCTTTCTTACGTTATCCACCTCTATTTCAGTTTTTATTTCTTCGCCGTCTTTATAGGAAATTTCCCTTCCCTTATAAATTTCTTTATCCTTTTCTGCCGATCTTATAGTCAGGGTCTGCGCCTGAGTACAGTTCAGGATTAATAGTATAAAAAGCGCGGTTGATGGTAATAATATTCTTTTCATTTCAATATCCTTAATATTCAGTGCTTATGTAAGTCAAAATAAATGCCAGCCCGAATTAAACCTAAAGCAGGGAATATTTAATCTTTTGCATTCCCTGCCGGTATACATTCCTTCAAAGTGTACACTTTCGAGTAAAAGAATGTATAAAAAACTATACTGCCAAAGTAATCAGAATTTCCATTTGGTATCGAAAGCCACGGATAGATATTTTGCTTTTTTCGGAACCACAAATGAATTAAAGTCGGATGATGCAATATTAAATTCAAGCAATTCGAAATCAAATCCAATTCCGGCCGCCCACCCGAAACCGTATAATCCGCCGAAAGAAAACCCTGAGCGGAGATTCATTTTAAATTCAAAAGGCATCCATTCAACACCCACTGAAAACCTTCCTTTTGTAGAATTACCCGGCATATTATTGAAACCAAGGTTATAATCAAATGCCGCAGTGAAAGATTTTGAGAAATATTTTGTAATGCCGAAACGAAGAGCCGTCGGCAGATCAGTTTCAAATGAATCTATCTTCTTGCTTTTCCCAACAAATTTATCTTTAAGGCTGTCCCTTTGCGCATCATCGGAAAGATCGTCTATATAGATTGTGCCTTCCGCAGTAAACTGAGCCGCATTCTTATCCCATTTTATTTTGCCTACATCAGTCAAAGAAACCGAAAGGCGCCAGTTTTCTCCTAAAGACGCCGAAACTCCTACATCAAAGCCGAACCCGCTTCCGGCCGGTTCAGGGAAAAAGGAAAAACTTGATTCTTTATCGACAGTATCAAAATCATATTTCACGCCGAAATTACTTGAAAATGCCGAGTACCCTCTGTAATCGGCGTTGCCTTCAATCTCATTTGAACTTCCGGTTGAAAAAGATGAATTTACATGTTCCGTGCCTGCATAATAAAATCCCTGTACATATTTTAAGGTAACTCCTGCGGTAATAACATTATTCGGCGATTCTTTTGAACTAAATATTTTTCTTGAATAAGAAAGAGAATATGAGCGTAGATACCATGATTGAAGCTCAAATTCGCTGAAATCATAAACTTTGCCGGAAGGATTTCCATATAAAGCTACTTCAGGAACTGCCGAAGGTATAGTACACTGAAATGAAGCGATATCATTAATGCCTAAAGCCAGCGTTCCAAAACTCGGATTGACCTTGAAACTTATCATTAAAAGATTTATTGACATATTGAACCCGACAACACCGCCTCCGGAAAATAGATCCATAAGATTTTGTTTATCATCCGAACTAAGATAGCGGGCTTCGCCGTTTACCCCTCCGAAATAATAGTTTACATCATCAATAGTTATAAAATTAGCGCCTCCTTTTACCGAAAGAGAAGGGAAAGGAAGCAGCGTTGAAATTTCAATTTTATCTGAAAATTCGGAAAATATATTTGCAGGATTAGAACCGACTGCAAAAATTCCTTTTGAAACAGCATTATAGGTTTTCCCCATTCCAAAACTTCTTGCGTCAAAAGAGCCTTCCGACCCGATCTGGCCGTATAGAAGAGAAGAAATAAAGAGTAAGATTAAAAACTTTAAGATTATTTTATTCATTGCCGCCTCATTTACTTTCTTCAACTGTATAATTCAGACTGCCGTACGCTTTTATCGTAATTGCATCGGAAGTTTTAAACTCAACTGTACTTCCATTGTTGCCCGAAGTATAGAAACTGATTTTGGAAATAATGTACTTGCTTTTTGTAAGCAGCTCAACCTCCGATTGATTAAGAGAAAATGAAACGGAGCTTGAAGTTGCAGCCGATACTTTCCCCGACGAATTAACAGTAGCAGCCTGAACATGGATAAGAGTATCGTTTGGAGTTCTGTTGGGAGGCAGATTCATCAGGAAATTATTGTTTTCGTCATAAACTCTTGCGCTTATTGAGGCATCGAAAGCAATTCCGTTTTGTATTTCGAGAATAAGACTGCCTCCGGTAACCTTTTTCATCTCCGTTCTGTCATCATCAGTTAAGTCAACATCGCTCGAATCTCTTAGACTACCCCCTGTAACTGCAACTTTCATCGGAAATTCAATTTCTGCGGTTCCATAAACCGAGTCAGTGTTTGCGATTGATGCTGTTTCATAAGAGGGATTAATTACAGCCTTTCCTTTTACTGTGATGGTCTGCGGCAATTTACCGCTGAAAGATTTGATGAATGTTCTAACCGAAGCTGAATTAAGGGCAATAGTTGTCTCCCCGCTTCCGAGTATTGTTGACGGTATTTCCATGGTTGAAGTCTGTGTCGAGCTTTTCCCCGTCAATGTCCCCGAGAAGTTTATCTTTACATCTGTTGATTTATTCAGTTTTAACTGAATTGAAGGGTTTTCAAAATCGATCTGGCTTACAAGCAGATCATCGCTTAAATCGCCGAGCCCTAAATCAACCGAGGTTTCATCAACCGTAAGATTTGTAGGTTTAATCTTTCCGGTAACCGATTTGAAATATAAGTCCGATATGTTTATGGATGCCGAGACATTATCTGTTCCGTAAATTGTTCTGTAATCGCTCGTTGCTTCCGATGTAACGTTCAATGTATATTGGATTATATTTACAAGCCCTCCCGATGGATCAGAAATAGTGTAATTGCTTAACGAAGGTATTGTGATTACTTTATTCTTTTCTTTTCTGCTCAGATTTATGGTCTGGGTAAAATAATTGCCCGAAGCATCTTTGAGGCTCTGAATTGTAAGCACTGCTGTAAGCGCAACATCAATACTGCTGTTAGCGGTAATTGAAACTGAACCCTTATCTATAACAGCCGATTGAATATAGGTGGAATCGTCAAATTGATAGGTGTCGCTTATGCTGAATGAATTTGCATTGAGCGCCGCATTTACATAGTTAAGGGAGTAATCCTGAAGCTGAGCCGTGAAAGAGAGATTATTGCCCGTTGTAAGTGTCACAGGGGTAGATCCGCTTCCGTTAGTTTGTATTGTAGCTTCAACAATAATAGTCTGATATATTGTTTTCCCTGATATGTCATAGTTGAGAGTATAAGTTTCCCCAGATGTTAAATCCCCTATACCGCCATCGTTTACCAGTTGTGAATAATCGGAACTATTCTTGATAGCAAGTTTATTTATAACGATAGTGAATGGGAAATTATTCGTTATTTTCAGATTCAGGTTTCCTGTTTCCAGTTTAATCGTAGTGAATTGAGTAGAAGTAGTAAATTCTTTACTGGAAGTTATTGAAGAAACAGCAGGAAAAATATTTGAAGAGCCATAAGCTATTCCTGAATAAATATCTTTCGGATAAATTGTTGTTGTAACCGCCGAGGGTGTTGCAATATCAATTGAGCTTATAGCGGCCGATGCACTCGTACTAAATTGATTTACATTAAGGTTATCCCCAACGGTTACTGGATTTATCCTCTTAATATCGGAATAATACAACAACCCGGCATTAGTCCCCGATGTATAAGTATGCAGGGATGAAGTGTCCTTCTTAACAGCATCCCATAAAGTGTACGTTTTAGAAAAAATCGGGACATTAAGGTCCACGTCCCATTTCGGCATAACAATGTCTTTGGGAAGATCGACGCAGCCGGTTTTAAAAATCAGCGCTGAAATGAAAATTAACCAAAGTAAAATCTGTCTTTTTTTTCTCATTTGATACCCGAATTAAATGCTATATGAATATAAAAAAAGTTTTTGTAAAATAAATGTGATTCAGGCCTCTTTATTTAATACCGGCCCGGCAAGTCTTATTATACGAAATAATTTATAATAGAGGAGGCAATGACCTCCTCTATTTATAGAAGTAAATAATCAATATTGGATAAGTTTTGCAGCCTTTAGCGTCTCAGCGTAGTCTAAAATTGCCTGCAAATCCGATTCTCTTTCGTTTTCAGTATCCAACAATTTCTTTATGTCTAAAAGGCTGTTGTTTCCATCGCATAATCTCTGCATTTCGCTTCTATCGGCTACTTCTTTAGCATTCGGGTCTCTGTTCATCATACCCGGACCGCCTCCCGGAAACATCCCTCCTGTTCTCGGAAGGGCAGCCTGATATCCGCCGTATCCGCCTTCTTTAACAAGAGCAGTCTGCTTTGGCACAATGCTCTTAGCTTTTTTCTCAAGATCGGTAAGAGGAAATTCCACTTTTTTGATTCCGAATTTTAATGCTACCATTTTAATCTCTTCGTTAAGCAGCGCCATATTCGCTTCTTTAATCTTCTCGAGAGATTTAGTCATTCCTTTAAAATAAGAATCCGCTTTCTGTTTATCGACAGCAAGTTCGGCAACAGTATTTAAAGTCGCCTTTTCATTTATATAACATCCTTCAACAAACGTAATTGCTTTTTTAGCGTTTGCGGCAAAATTATCTGCATTCGAGTTATTCACAATATCAAATCCCCTCGAAAGCTGGTAAGCTATCCTTTTTGCTGAATTAGATAGAACTTCCGAAGCAATTTTCATCATCATATCGTCATCGGCATCGGCTATTGTATAGGCTGCCGCGGCCGCAATTGCAACAACTCTTTTCAGCTGGGTCGCATCCAGTTTATCGGGATTATCGTGCGATGTGTGATAATAATTATCAGGCCAAGTAATCATCATTATTCCAGGCACCTGCACTCCCCAGTCGTTGAACACTTCATGATCCGAAGCTCCGTAATGGGTATCAATCTGCCAATAGAAAGGATCCTCGGAACCGTTTGATGAAATTATCCAGCTGCGGTCGCTGTTCATACGTCCCTGAATTGTCTCTTTATTTGTTTCTCCGACATAACGGTAATAATTTTCCATTACATCATTTATATAATGAGGGTTGCCGTAAGTAGTCCTTTCAAGGCATAAGAACGAACCGCTTTTACTAAGCCACAAACCCACCATATCGAGATTTATATTGCAGAGTGTTTTATCCATAATTGCTTTGTTCGCTTTGCACCATGGAATAGTGCCCGAAAATTCCGGAGCCCATATAAATCTTATACTTCTCTTAGGCCTTGGAATCCTTCCTTCATCAAATAGAGTCTTTAATGTTCTTGCTACATCAAGAATTGCCGCGCAGCCTGAAACGTCGTCATTGGCTCCCATCTTATCGTAACCTTCAAATAAATGAGCTGAAAAAATTATTTCGCCTGCATTCGGATCGGCGCCTTCAATTACGCAGCTGGTAGTTTCATTATCTGTTTCAACAGTCTGGCTTTTAACAATCGCATGCACCGTAATCTTTTCGCCTCTTAAAAGCCTGTCCCTTAAACGGTATCCTTCGCGCGGAGGAAGGAGAAAACCGAATGTAGTCTGTGTTTGAGTTTCTGCTCCGCCTGGACCTCGCCTTCCTCCAATTCCAGTCCATGGAATTTGCAAAGGATCCACAAGCGTCCTTGATGAATTAAAGGAGATAACTCCTACAGCCCCTTTTTTAACCGCCGTATTATGAAGCATATTCACCGATGCCGAAGAAACCGCAATTTTTCCATTTAGATCTTTTCCTTCAAAATCTTTTTCTCTGCCTTCGCCTACCCAGACAAGCTCGGCAGTCACATCGGCATTCTGGCTTCCGCTTGCAAGCATAGCGCCGACTTCTTCATAATCTGCAAGTTTCTGCTTTTTGGGGCTTACTTCCCACAGCGTCCCTTTAAGTCCGTCCCATGTCTTTCCCTGCATCGGATAGCTGTCTGTCTTTGCATTTGTTATTCCATAGGATTTTAAAGTCTTAAGCACATAATCCGATTCCCTGAAGGTCGAGGCGAATTCATCGGCTTGACGGTTCCTTTCCCATCCCGCCATAGCGATTACATGATGCAGCGCTATATCGCCCGATGCTTCCCCCGCTATTTCATCAAAATATTTCTTATCAAGAAGTGTCCACTGATGATAAGGCGTCGATTGAGCGTTAAGGAATACAGATGAAATTAATACAAAAATAATTAATAGGTAATTTTTTTTCATACTTCACCCTTGTTTATTTTTTATTGTGAGTAAAGAAATAATTATTCGAAAACTTTGAGCTACAAGTTTTCCAGAAGGTCTATGAATATATCCAGTTTGAATCCGCATTTGACGGCAATGCTCTTTATTTCATCGGATAATTTAAACATTTCTAAAATCTTTATTCCGGTTTTTTCAAAATTTTCTTGAGATGGTTTTAACTTCAATAATTCAAATATTACTATACTGAAAAACCATTCCACAAGTTCATCGAAATTTTCTTTGCCGAAATATTCCGTTTCCTGATATGTGTTAATGTTTAAATAAGATTTAACAACCGGATTGCCGAATAATTCAATGTAGAATTTGTTGAAATCCTTTTTAATATCTTCGCTTTCTGACGCAGAAACAAGTTTTTTCGAATTTTCCGAAAGAATCAGAAGCAGATTCAAATCCTTTTCAACCGCCTGCTCTCCTTTGCCGAAATGCCTTAATACATTCCGCACCGGGTTATATAGGTACGTATCGTCTATAAACTGCCGCGGCGTCAATTTCCCTTTAACTATTACGCTTAAATTATTTATTATGTACCAGATAATAAAAACTGCCGCGTGCTCAAAATAATCGTGATGCTGCGAAAATACAATTGTATTTCTGATATTGAAATAGTAAGGATTTTTAAGCAGGGTCTTTTGCGCAATTAATTCATTAATAAATTTAACTGCGCCCAGTTCTTTCTCGAATAATGCAATTAATTTCAGAGTATCAGACGTTACTTCATAATGCCTGTTCAGGCTTGCTATAAGATCGAATAGTTTTAAATTAAGGAACGATAAATCACTTCCTTTGCCGGAACTATCGAGTTCAATTGAGTACTTAATAAAATTGTTAAGCTGTTCCCTTTCGAATAAGTTTTCAAATGCAAGATGGAAATTTTCAAAGCGTACTTCCTCAAGCGCATAAAATACATTTCCTATCCCTCTGCCGTTCAGCCTTTCGGAGAGTTTTCTGCATTCGCCCGATTTATCTATTATTTCTTTAAAATCAAGGAATATCTTATACTCAAAATGATTAAGCTCAATATTAAAACCGCTTTCCCTGAAATCTGCGCCCGATTTAATATACTGTAGTTTCGACCTGTGTTCCGTAAAAACATAATAAACGTCTTTACCGGTATTCAAACGGAGCGCTTCGGATAAATGAATCTTTTTCAATTCTTTTTGATCGCGCCCGTCTATCTGCGCAAGCTTACTGCACGAAACGTCTATTCTGCCTTTAAATACGGCATACTTATTATTGTAAAAAACAAGAGCTCTTTCATCGCGTTCAAAGTTTGTATATGCAAAAATGTCTTCAACCACTTCACCGCGTTCCGAGATAAAATCGAAAAACCAGAAATTATTCACCTGACTGAAAAGAAATCTTCTGCCTGTAAGAGGAAATATTTCCTGATTGTGCCTGTCTATAAGCCACTGATTAGATTCTTCATTATAATAAGAACGCCTGTATTCCATTCCGTATTTTTCATAAAATCCTTCAATCTGTCCATGCCCGAACATAGGCAGCCCAGGCAGAGTAATCATCAAAATGCAGATGCCGAAATATTTTTCCCCGGCTCCAAACTGTTTAATTGCAGTCTCTTCATCCGGATTGCTCATAAAATTTACATAGCGTTTTAATATTTCAGGTTCAAATTCAAGAGTATTGGTTATAAGATCGCGGTATTTATCATTTTCCTCTTTGAGAAGCATATTCATAAAAGCGCTGTTGTAAACCCGGTGCATTCCCAAGGAACGCACAAAGTATCCTTCCATCAACCAGAAGGCTTCTGCAAGGAGAAGCGTATTCGGAAGCTCTTTATTTATCCTGTCAACAACTTCCCGCCAGAATTCTTCAGGGAATTTACTATTGAATTCATCTTTTGTCAGGGCGTAATCCGATCTTGAAGGAATATCTCCTCCCTTTCCGGGTTCGGGATACCAGAGCCGCGAAAAATGTTTCTTGGTAAGCGTCATTGCCGCATCAAAACGTATAATGGAAAACTTCCGGGCTACCTCAACAATCTTATCTATTAAAGCATCGCGCACTTCTTTTTTCAGCAGATCAAGCTGCGCTGTATCGTTCCACGGCATATTAGTGCCGTCATTACCGTGATATATGTATGTAACTTTTCCGGTATTATTGTCTATCCTTTGAAAAACGACAGCCGCGTCTGTCTTGTACCAGTAATTATCCTCAATCCTAATCTGCATACGGCTGTCTTCCGATAAATTAGGCCCTTCGAATTTATAGTTAGGATACGGAGAAAAATCAGACTGAATGAAATAATCCGGCCTTTCAATTACCCATTGAGAATAAATTCCCGTATGGTTCGGAACCATATCGCATGCAAGCCTCATTCCTCTATACTTTACGCGCCGGTCAAGATTATGATAAGCCTCTTCCCCTCCGAGATCGTATGCAATCTGGTAATCGTATAATGAATATGCGGATGCAACTGCATCAATATTTCCTGTAAAATGTTTAATCCTCTTTGAAGCGGAACTTCTTTCCCATATCCCGATTAACCACAATCCCGTAAAACCCCAGCCTGCTAGAAGGTCAAGTTCTTCATCGGGAATTTCATCGAGACGGGTTATATTCCTTTGGTATTTCTTTGAAAGCTGATCCAGCCATACATAAATATTCTTTGCCATCAGTACAAGGCGGGGCATCCAGTCGGTATCTTCGCTAAATCTTTCTGGTTCTTCATAAGCCTTTATGCTGTCCGAACCGTATTTGTAACCCGATTTGCCTAAAGCCGCCTCTTCGGCTTCCAAATTTACTTCTTTGTAATGCGGAACAAATGTAGGAGGAGGGCCCGATGGGGCAAAATCAATTTTATATTCCTCTTTTATCAGGTCCTTTCCGCTTAGTATCCTCTTCAGGAATTTTTCATCAATCAGGACTTTCCATCTTTCTTTTATGTATTCGAGCTGCGCTTCAATACTTTCAGGGTGCTTTAACATAGGCAGCATCAGGAATGTGAACACATCCTGCTTTTCATCCCCAATCTTTTCCTCTTTCTGGAAAAACAGGTCGAGCCTGTTTATTACTTTTTCGTACAGTCTTGTATTACTAAAATAGTTTGAATCGAATAATTCTATTATTTTTTTATTAGCAGGATTATAATTTGCAAAATACAAAGTAAGAAGTTCTTCAAGCGCTATAGCTGAGTTCGCTCTTTTTTCAGTATAAGAATTAAGATAATCTAAAACGCCTGATTGTCCCTTATATACGCTTAGAGGCGGAAATAATTCGGTGAATTCAAAAAGCATTTTATGCAGGGCTTCTTCTCCCACTGTTTCATTAAGGTAAACAATGGCTTTATCGAAAACCCCCGGATTTATTTTATCTTCATATTCTCTTAAAACAAAATGATAAATTTCATCAAGCAGGCCTGCGGCATTTACTTCCCCGGCGCCTACCTTTTCTTCTTCACGACGTTTCTGATTCAGCTTAAATACAAAATTCCTTACCTGTGCAAAATTCGCAAAAACCACATTGCCGTTAAAAGTAAAAAAATACTCTTCCAATCCGTATTTCTTCCGCACCTGCTTTGCAATGTGAAGTTCATAAACCGGATTTGCATAACTGCCGGATTCTCTGATAAACAGTTCTTTCGAAATCATTTTTACCTTTAACAGAATGATTTAAATCTATTATATAAAAATATCAAATGATTGGAAGTAAATCCATTGTTATTATTTATTTTGAAAAGGCTAAACTTATTATATCGGTTTTCTGTAAATCAAAATAAACAACAAAAGGAATAATTTGTTGTTTAAATCAATTTTCCCCTTTTTTATTCCTTTTCTTAATTCTTGCAGTTGTCATCCTTTCCCTTAAACCTCCTTCATTAACGAAATCTTCTTCCAGAAAACCCAGCTGTCTTTTTAGTAAAAAGGATGTGACTTTTATTAATCCTATAATTACATTGGCGCAAATTTCAGGATCTTCATTCTCTATCCCTTTTCGGAATGTTTCATAATTTCCGTCTGGAATCTGATTTAGAACCCTTAATCTTTTTACATAAGGATTTTCCTTATCCCATTCTTTTAAATGTCTAACCCGAAGAAAATCCTGATAATCGATCAATAATTCTTCAAGGCTGGCGCGGGCTACATTTGTAAGTTTAATTTCAGTTTCTTTTGATGTGCCTGATGCCATACTTCCTTCTGCAATATTTTGTTTACAAGAGCGGGCTGCTTGAATCATTTGATCGATTGTACGATCTTTTTTATCATAAAACCTCCTGCAAAAATAAACCGTTGCATCATAAACAATTTCAGCTTTTTTATATGACAACAGTTTTCGATAACCGCCATGCGGTAATATAAAACCATTTTTATTGTTTGTGTTTGGCATATACAAAATAAAATTAATTATTCATTTAATGCCGGATTATTCAATACAATTGTAATTTACAAAATTATATTTTAATTGCATATTCATTTTTTCTATTTTAAAATCCTTTCAGTCATTTCTGTCCCTCCTGTCCTTTCAATCATTTCAGTCCCTTCTGTCCTTTCAGTCATTTCAGTCCCTTCTGTCCTTTCAGTCCTTTCAGTCCCTTCTGTCCTTTCAGTCCTTTCAGTCCTTTCAGTCCCTCCTGTCCTTTCAGTCATTTCAGTCCCTTCTGTCATTTCTGTCCTTTCAGTCATTTCAGTCCCTCCTGTCCTTTCAGTCCTTTTTCTTGTTTGAAATTAAACCGCCTTTACGGTATATTTTTAGGTTAAATTTATTGGGAATTTATGTCTAACACTCCTTTAATGGCGCAATACCAGAAAATCAAAGAAAAATACCCCGATACCATACTGCTTTTCCGAATGGGCGATTTCTTCGAAACATTCGATGAAGACGCTAAAATTGCGGCAAAGGTATTGGGTATTACCCTTACTAAGCGTTCAAACGGCGCCGCTGAAAATGTTCCTCTTGCCGGCTTCCCGCATCATGCTATAGATACCTATTTACCCAAGCTTGTCCGGAACGGCTATAGGGTTGCAGTCTGCGAGCAGATGGAAAACCCCAAATTTGCAAAAGGAATAGTCAAACGTGAAGTCGTGGAGGTTGTTACTCCGGGAGTAGCTATCTCCGATAAACTGCTCGACCATAAAAAGAATAATTACCTTCTCTGCATATATCTCGAAAATGAAATTGCTGGCCTCTCATTCAGTGATATTTCAACGGGTGAATTTCACGCCTATGAAGTTCATCAGAACGACATCCCCCAGCAGATAGGGTTAATCAATCCTGCCGAAATACTTGTTGCGAGGAAACAAAAAAGTATTCTTGAACCCATTATTCAGAAAACCAGCCAGATTATCACCATCACTAAAATAGATGATTGGATTTTCTCGTATGATTACGCCGAAGAGCTTTTGCTTAAACAATTTAATACAAAAACACTTAAAGGCTTCGGCATAGAAAACCTCCGCCCCGGATTAATTTCCGCCGGAGCGGCGCTCAATTATCTGCGTGAGACTCAAAAAGAAAACCTTTCTCACCTTAACAGAATATCGGGTTATAACCCTTCCGACTATATGATCCTCGATTTCGCTACAAAAAGAAATCTTGAAATTACCTTTTCGATGCAGGATGGAGGAAGAGAAGGCTCGCTTATTGCAATGCTCGACAGAACCGAGACTGCTATGGGGGGAAGAATGCTTAAAAAATGGGTCTCCGCTCCGTTAAGAAGGCTTGAACCGATTCTAAAAAGACAGGAATGCGTCGAAGAATTATATAAGAACAAAACTCTGAGAAAAAATTTATTAAACGAACTCAAAGAAATCGGCGACCTTGAAAGACTTATTTCGAAAATCTGCACCGGAAAGGTCAATCCGAGAGAGCTAATAACATTAAAAATCTCCCTTAAAAAAATCCCTCTTATTAAGCAGTTGCTCGACCTTGTTAAATCAGATACTCTTTCAAAGATAAATGAAAAACTCCTTGAACTTACTCATCTTGTGGAAAAAATAGAAAAAGCCGTCGACGACAATCCCCCCCTCAATATTATTGACGGAGGAGTAATAAGGGAAGGCTACAGCGCTGAACTTGATGAATTACGCGGGCTTTCTTCCAATGCAAAAACATGGATTGCCAACCTTCAGAGAACAGAAAGGGAAAGAACGAAAATTTCTTCTCTTAAAGTAAGTTACAATAAAGTTTTCGGATATTATATCGAAATAAGCAATGCCAACAAAGACAAAGTACCTGAAGATTATATCCGCAAACAAACCCTAGTGAATAATGAACGTTATATAACTCCAGAGCTGAAAGAGTATGAAGATAAAATTCTTAATGCGGAAGAGAATATTGCCAATCTTGAATACCAATTATTTAACGAAGTAAGAGGCGCGGCGGTTTCTTTCACAGAACAAATTCAGGAAAATGCACGCCTTATTGCTATGCTCGACTGCTACCTTTCATTCGCCGAATGCGCTGAAGCAAATAATTACGTTAAACCCCTATTGGATGAATCGGATGTGCTTGATATTAAACAGGGCAGGCACCCGGTAGTTGAAAATATTCTTCCTCCGGGGGAAAAATTCACCCCCAATGATTGCTCTTTATCCAATTCCGATACCCAGATTATTCTTTTAACCGGCCCCAACATGGCAGGTAAGTCGGTCTTTCTTCGTCAGGTTGGACTTATTGTACTTCTTTCGCAAATAGGCTCCTTTGTACCGGCAGAAATGGCGCGCATTGGGCTGATAGACAGAATTTATACCCGCGTTGGCGCAAGCGATAATATTACCGCAGGTGAAAGCACCTTCCTTGTTGAAATGCAGGAAGCGGCTAATATCCTTAATAACGCATCAAGAAAAAGCCTTATACTGCTTGATGAAATAGGACGTGGCACTTCTACTTTCGACGGCATTTCTATTGCATGGGCAATTACTGAATACCTTCACGAAAATGAAGAAGTAGCCGCTAAAACCCTTTTTGCAACTCATTACCACGAACTTAATGAAATGGCTTCGATATTTCCTAAAATAAAGAACTTTAAGGTGGAAGTTAGAGAATACGGCGATAAAGTAATCTTCCTTCATAAAGTATCTTTAGGCGGGGCCGACCATAGTTACGGTATTCAGGTTGCGCAAATGGCAGGCCTCCCCCCTTTTGTTACTAACCGCGCTAAAGAAATTCTGCAGAATCTCGAAAGCAAAGAACTCACCCCTTATGAAATTAAGAAAGCTAAGCTTGCCAAAATTAAACAAACCGATGAACTGCAAATAAGTATGTTCGAGATTAAAGATGATGCGCTTCGTAAAGAAATTGACGATATTTCTATTGATAAATTGACTCCTTTGGACGCTTTGAATAAATTGAATGAATTAAAAAAGAAGCTCAACAATGAAAAGTAGAAAAATCATTTCTCTTCCTGTTGCTATTTTTACTATTGCCGCAGCGCTTTTCTTTAACGGATGCGGAAGCAATTATTCGCCGGAACAGAAAAAATATATTAAACAAATTGAAGCAGAACGCACCGCAAAAAATGAACAGATGAAAAATGATCCTAATTCCCCTTTCAATAGAAAAGGAAAAATTGAGTTCCATAACCTTAATTATTTCGACCCTGACCCTGAATTTGTCTTTCACAGCAAATTATTTGAATATGAAAAGAAAGATTCGATTGTTACTCAGGGAACCAAAGGAGATGTTCGAAAAGGATTGCGGTGGGGATACCTTCTGTTTAATTATAAAAATAAAGAGTACAGACTTAATGTTTATGAAATTAAAGGAGTATCGGACGGAGCTACATATTATGCAGTCTGGTTCAGAGATAAAACTACTAACAATCAAACCTATGGAGTAGGACGGTACCTCGATTTTGAAAAATCTGCCGACCCTCAGCATGTTTACCAAATCGATTTTAACCTTGCTTATAACCCTTACTGCGCTTATTCTCCTAATTTTTCATGTACAGTTCCATTAAAAGAAGACTTTATTGATATCGCCGTTGAAGCAGGCGAAAAGAAATTCCACGATTAAACCGGAGATAATGTGATTGTTATCTTAGAAAAAAACATTACCGAAGAACAGATTGAAAATATTTCCAGAAAAATGAATGAGTTCGGGCTCGAAGTCCACCGCATGGACGGCAAAGAAAGGATTGTCCTTGGGGCAATAGGCATTCAGCCTAACTTTGATGTAAGAAAGATTAAAGCTATACCCGGCGTATCCGATGCTATTAAAATCCTCGATCCTTATAAACTTGCAAGCAGAACTTTTAAACAGGAAGATACAATTATCAAAATAAACGGCGTCTCAATCGGAAGCAACTATTTTACGCTTATTGCCGGCCCGTGCTCCATTGAAAATGATGAACAGATATTCCGGCTCGCTGAAGTAGTTGCCGAGTCAGGAGGCAGAGTTCTAAGAGGGGGAGCATTCAAGCCAAGGACTTCTCCATATTCTTTTCAAGGACTGGGTGAAGAAGGACTGAAATTAATTCGTCAGGCTGCAGATAGATTTAATTTACTGGTTATTACGGAAGTAATGCAGACGGAGCAGGTCGATCTGGTCGGAAAATATACCGATATTTATCAGATCGGCGCCCGAAATATGCAGAATTATCCCCTCTTGAAAGAATTAGGTAAAATAGGCAAACCCGTTATGTTAAAACGACATTGGGGCGCAACCCTTGAAGAATGGTTAATGTCGGCAGAATACCTTTTATCACATGGTAATAAAGATGTAATTCTATGCGAAAGAGGAATAAGGAGTTTCGATACTCCGGGACGTTTCTTGTTCGATTTATCCGCTATTCCGGTTCTTAAAAAAATGACTCACCTCCCTGTTATAGCTGATCCTTCTCATGCAGCTATGTACGCTTCAGATGTTCCTTCAATGGCATTGGCGGCTGCGGCTGCGGGAGCAAGCGGTATTATGGTTGAAATACACGACCAGCCGGATAAAGCGTTATCTGATGGCCCGCAGGCTTTGACTTCTAAAGTATATCTTAAACTGGTTGAAGATATTAAGAAAATTGCAGAAGTAATTGGTAAAAGCTTTTAACTTTGTTGGACGGACTGTTAGTCCGTCTATGCTAAACTCATCCCGCGCAAAACATTAGTATGTTTTTTAGTTCAATGCCGCTTCCCTTCCTCCCGCAAGCGGGAGGAAAAAATTGCTTACTCAAGAAGAATATAGAAAGCAGGTAAAAGAGATGAGTGAATAACTCAAAATAGGAACAAATTTATTGCTGTCTGTTCCTTAATAATGTGTCACTCCTACGGAGATCTAACTTATTTATCTTCGCCTATTCTAAAATAATTTCATCCCTACAGGATTGGAATTGTTTAAGCCCAAACCGACGTCGAAGACGTCGCATGTTTATAGAATATTTCTATAAAACCTTGTACGACCCCTGCGGGGTCGAATATTCTTTTCTTTTTTTATTTCTATTAACATTCGACACCTCCGGTGTCGATTCTCTTACTTATATTGTCTCATTAATCCCGCGCAAACAACCTTTGGCTTTTTTCCATATAATAATGTCACCCCGCCGGGGTTTATAACTTTTCTGAATGCATTTCTTTTCTATAATAATTTCACCCCTACAGGATTTTATAATCATTGCCGTCCGTTTTAGCATTGCAATAAAAAAGAGTTGCTTGAGACTCCTGCCGCAAGCGAAAATATATCTATGAATGGAATAATTTATCATATAGTAAATTGCCTAAAATAGATGCGATAAGACCTAAAACAATTGCTGAAACACTGGATATAACAATTGCAAGAATTGGATGTCTTTTAATTGCGGATGTCAAATTAGAATATAATCCTTTTTTTATTTTCTTAATTTCCTTTTTAACTATTTTCAACTCCTCATTTGATATTCCATTGATTCTTAACCTTTGAACACAAGCATCACATAGTATAGGCAAATGACAGGATGATATAATCTCCGTCTTAATACCATTCATATCAAACAAACATCCTTTATTTTCATCGTGTGTAAATGTCGGAATCCGGTCGGAAGATAATATCATATTACCAGAGCTTGAAAACATCAAAGAAAGCGCATATAGTATCCGAAGAATTGCATTTTCAATAGGAATATTATCACGAATAAGAATATCTTTAATTTCATAATACGTAAATATAAATCTGTTTTTCCCAATACATCTTAGAAACCAATTTTCTTCAAGTGGAATTTTTGTTATTGCGAGCAATAAGTCGGCATCTGAGTATTCTGGAATTTGTTGCGCTAAAGTGTCATCATAATATTCCCAATTACTACCATCTGTATTCGCGTTTAATTCATGATTCTTAATTGGGTCTACAACTTTAAATATATCCGACTTCCAATTCTTAATCCTACTATTATCAAATAGTGGAAACCCAGAACCAAGAGTAACAACTTTAATTCTAAGTTTTCCCATATAGTTCCACCATAATAATTTATACTGAATGAGCTAATTGATGAAAAATATTATTTTTTTTGTTCATGTATTTCAAATAAGTCACTTTTTTTAATATAATTTAGTGCAAATATTTTTATTAATCAATTCACTTGACATCAATAAAAAAAACATGTTTTTTATTTTATCCCAACATTATGTTTTTTGAATTTTTTACTAATACTTCTGTACTTCTGCAAAAATAAAACCACTCATCCCGCGCAAAACATCGGTAAGTTTTTGGAACAGTGCCGCTTCCTCCCGCAAGCGGGAGGAAAAAATTGCTTACTCAAGAAGAATATAAAAAGCAGGCAAAAGGGATGAGTGGATAAACTCAATTATCGAATAGAATTTGTATTGGTCGGGCTGACAGCACAACCTACACCATTTAATTGCCGCCTGCTTCAGCGGACGGACAGCAAATCAAAAACAAATTTAGCGCTTCAGCGCCATCGTTAACTATCAGATAAGACTTTTCGCAATTGCTCCCGCACATCTTTCGCCGTCAATTGCTGCAGAAACAATTCCGCCTGCATACCCTGCTCCCTCACCTGAAGGGTACAAACCTTGTATTCCCGTATGCATCAAGGTTTCATTGTCCCTCGGTATTCTTATCGGGGAACTTGTCCTTGTTTCAGCCGCCAGAAGCTGCGCTTCTTCTGTAATATAACCCTTCATTTTATTGCCGGAGATAATAAGCGCCTGCCTGAGGCTATCTTCAATCTCCTTTGGAAAAACTTTTCCTACATCTGCTGAAATTGTACCCGGAATATATGATGTACTTGGCAAACTTTGCGATATTTTACTATCTATAAAATCCGTAACTCGTTGTGCCGGCGCAGCTTGCGTCATGTTAGCTAAATTAAAAGCCCGCTCCTCAATACTCTTCTGAAATTGCAGTCCGGCAAATACTCCATAAGCAGAAAACTCTTTCCAGTCTTCTTCATTTACCGATACAACAAACCCTGAATTGGCAAAAGGGCTGTTCCTTTTAGAAACCGACATCCCGTTAAGAACCAGTTCATTCTGAGCTGTTGAAGCCGGGATAATAATTCCTCCCGGGCACATACAAAACGAATAGATTCCCTTGCTCCCTATCTGACACGTAAGACTGTAATTTGCCGCCGGAAGGTTCTGATGTCTCGTTGTAGAATGATATTGAATTGCATCAATTAATTGCTGTGGGTGTTCAATTCTTACTCCGACAGCAAAAGGTTTCGGCTCTATCTTAACTTTATGTTTATCAAGCAGGTAATAAATATCTCTTGCTGAATGCCCGGTGGCAAGAATAACTGCATCCCCCAAAAGCTCCATTTTATCATTAACAATTACCCCTTTTACTCTGCCCGAAGAGATTATAAAATCGGTTACGCGTGAATTAAAACTAACCTCCCCGCCGAACCGGATTATTGTTTCCCTTATACACTGAACGACTTTCGGAAGCACATTTGAACCGATATGCGGGTGCGCATCTACAAGGATTTCCTTCTGCGCCCCGTGCTGATGAAGAACATTTAAAATTTTATGTACATCCCCTCTTTTGGTTGATCGGGTGTAAAGCTTCCCGTCGCTGTATGTTCCCGCCCCTCCTTCTCCAAAACAGTAGTTTGAATCGGGATTGACGATACCTTCCTGTTGAATGGCTTTTAAATCCCTCCTTCGAGCCTGTACATCTTTACCCCTTTCAAGCATTATTGGTTTTATTCCATATTCAAGCAGTTTTAAGGAAGCGAAAAGCCCTGCCGGGCCGCTACCTACAACTATTACCCTTTTATCCCCTTCTGCATTCTTATAATTCACAGGAGGATACAATTCCGGTGGTTCTTCATTGATATATACGGCTGCCTTAATCCTGAAAAGAGGTTTCCTTGAACGGGCGTCTATCGATTTCTTGATAACCTGCAAAGCGGTTATTTCTTCCGGCTGGCAGCCTGCTTTTACAGATGCATTTTTTTTCTGATAACCGTAATCATTTACAAAATCAGGTTCAACTACGTATTCTATTTCTTTAACCATGTTTTAAAACTATGTTGTGTCAATCTTATTAAATTGTTACATTAAATATAAAATTATTCTTATATTGTTGGGTAATTTTTTCATTTGGGCGGAGGCGCATCAATGGATTATTTATTCGAAAATCTTGGGGATGAAAGATTTCAAGAATTCTGCACTTGTTTAATTAGTAAAGAGTTCCCTAATGTACAAGCTTTTCCTGTGGGACAACCAGACGGAGGAAGAGATGCTATTTCGTATTATATGACTTCGCCCAAAAAAGATTTTATTATTTTCCAAGTTAAATATGTTAAAAATCCTTACAAAATTACAGAGGTTCATAAGTGGCTAACTGATATAATCAATGGAGAGCTCGATAAAATCGACAAATTAATACCTAAAGGAGCTAAATCATATTATTTAATAACGAACGTTCCGGGCACGGCGCATCTTGATTTTGGCTCAATTGATAAAGTTAATAATTTATTGGAAACCAAAATTAAGATTCCGGCAATTTGTTGGTGGCGGGATGATGTTGTTAGATTAATTGACAAGGACCCATTATTTAAATGGTCATACCCGGAGATACTTGATGGACAGAGCATATTGAATAACTACTTATTTAGACATTTAAATGAGAATAAAGAGCGCAGAGAAGATGTTATAAGAGCCTACTTAATAGATCAGTATAAGCAAGATAATGAAGTAAAATTTAAGCAAATTGATTTACAAAGCCGTCTATTTAAACTTTTTATAGATCTTCCCATAAAACCTAAAAAATTAGATGAAAATAAGATTCATAAATATAATTACACTGCACCTAGTCAAACCATCCTTTTTAAATCTACTTTTAATAAAGATGTGGATTTCGAAGATAATGAAGAACATTCTTTTGGAGCTGCGTATTTTTTATTACAAAAGGATTTTAATAAGATAATGATAGAAGGTGGACCTGGTCAAGGTAAATCAACTATTTCGCAATATGTCTGTCAAGTACATAGGGTAAGATTATTGGATAATAACAGTGATATTCAATTATTACCTAAAAACATTCGTAATTCACCTATCAGGTTGCCATTTAAGATAGACCTTAGACATGTAGCTGATTGGGTTGAGAAAAAGAATCCTTATATAAATAGAATTAACGATATTTATTTCAACCAAATGTGGCAAGACTCGTTGGAATCATTTTTAATAGCTCATATTTTTTTACATTCTAAAATCGAAATGTTTAGTATAGCTGATTTTTTAGCCATTTCGAATATAACACCTATATTATTCGTTTTTGATGGATTTGATGAAATAGCCAATATTAATATTCGAGAACAGGTAATAGATTTTATCAACAAAGGGATCGAAAGAATTAATGTAAATTCGAATTCTGTTCAAGTGATTATTACAAGTAGACCAGCGGTTTTTTCCGAATCCATAAGCTTTTCAACAAAATTATACCCACATTTTGAACTAGGAGATTTGACACCTTCTCTTACTAGCATGTATGTCGAGAAGTGGATATCTGCAAATAGATTAGATGAGAATGAAGCTATTGATATCCGTAAGCTTATCCTAGAAAAGATCGAAGTTCCCCACCTCAAAGAATTAGTAAAAAACCCAATGCAACTAGCAATTTTTATTAGTCTTTTAAGAACTCGCGGTGCTTCACTACCAGACAAACGAACTGCTCTTTACGATAGTTATATTGAGTATTTTTTCAATCGTGAAGCGGAAAAACACAATCTTGTGCGCGATCATAGAGATTTAATAATCGAGCTCCATCAGTATCTAGCCTGGATATTACATTCAGAAGCTGAACTATATAATAGAAGCGGTATTATCGATATTGAAAACTTAAAAGCAAAAATAAATAATTACTTAAAAAAGGAAGGCCATCAAGTTGACATTACCGATCAGTTATTTGATGTAGTAAAAGAACGTGTTTGTGCTTTAGTATCCCGCGTACAAGGGACATTTGAATTTGAAGTTCAACCTTTAAGAGAATATTTTTGTGCTAAGTTTCTATACAATACTTCACCTTACTCACCAACAGGGGAAGAAAAAAAAGGTACTATTCCAGAAAGATTCGATGCAATTGCTAAAAACTTTTATTGGAATAATGTAGTACGCTTTTTTACTGGTTGTTTTAATAAAGGCGAATTGCCTTTACTTCTTTTGAAATTACAGGAATTGCAAAATGATAATAATTATAAATGTACATGTTACCCTGAGACCTTAACAGCACAAATATTGGCCGATTGGGTTTTTAAACAATATCCGAAACTTATATCAGATGTAGTTAATATTATTACGTCGGGAATAAAAGCGGGAATATTTATTCATTCTTTTGATAATAGGTTAAATAGCAATTCTATAATTCTTCCCAAAGAATGTGGTGGCAATGAAATTGTTAAGGAATGTTATGGACAACTATTAACATTTCCTAATGATGATTATTCATTTGAATTAATTCGCATTTTGAGGGACAATCCTTATAATCTAGTAGAAAATTGGAACAATTTTGGAAGCAAACTTGAAGGATCTAAACTAACAAAATGGTTAGAATATGCTTATTCACTTAGAATTATTGAAAGTATAGAATATGAAATATTAATAAAAATCTTAGAAGAAAATCAAAATGAATTAATTAATAGGTTACAGATACTAATCGATGCAAATCGCGAAGATATAATTTATAATAACAAAAAATACAAAAATTTGTTACTAGATTATCTTTTAAATAATGATATTTATTATTTCCCTTATACAAATTGGAATCATAATATTCTCACGTTAGTAGGTGGTCTTTTAAATCAAAATTTTTTAAAATCTGTATTGAAAGGAGATAATCTCGATGTAACTCTAATTAATTACTTTTGTGATTGGTTAAATCAATATACCAATTTAGATAAACAGGAATTGTCTATTGATTCTTTTAATAAAATAAAGGATGGATTCGATCGTCCTGTTTTTGATTTTATAACCTCAATTTCACCTTTGTTGACTACAAATATTATGTCGTTTCAAAAAAGTATAAATAAATGGGATTTTTTGGTTGAAGAAGCGCGAAGATGTTTCAACAATGCGTGGATTCTAAATATTGTTGCTGTTTTTGCAGCATCAATTAAATCTCGTAGCGAAATTTATGAAGGATATTCAGATTTATCCAACTCTTCATCCTCTTTATGTAAACGTGTTCGCTGCGCAAGAATGAAGTCAGGGAATATCAATTATTGGGATAAACAATTAACTAATTCTTCTGATATAGTATTCACACTTTTTGTTTTATTTTCATGGGCTACATGCAAAACAATAATTAATCTGCAACAAAAATTAATTCATATATTGTATAATATTAAAGAATGCGATTTTATTAAACTATACGAAAGCATTAATATTTGTTCTCATTTATCACCCTTTAGCTATGACAATGAACAAGAATTAATCAGAGCTATCAAGATTAACAATTTCTCAAATAGTTTCTTGCTTCTAATTAGCCCTCGAATACCAATTAACAATAGAAATAAATTTATTTATGAAAATATCTCTGAAGAAACTTGTATTTATAAAAATATTGCAGAAGCAAAATTCAATTATTTAATAGAAGAGTACCTTTTACAACCTAATAATATTGAAATATTAAATAAAATTAAAGAGTCATATAATTCTCTTCCTAAATATGGAGCACTAATTATTCCAAATTTATTTTTTAGAGTGAAAAAACCCCAAATAACATATGAAATTGCAATAAAAATTATGAGAGATGCAAGGAATTACCCTAGAATTATTGTTTTATATGCAGAAAATACGTGCTTATTGTATGCTTTTAATAGCTCTAAACCAGTAGGGGAAATTGCTTTAAATGAAAAATGGTTTTAATATCCATAAATAATTGTTACAAAACCAATAATCCCTGTGAAATATACCCTTACTTAATAAGTCGCCTTTGTCACTCCTCCATCCACAGGAATAGTAAGTCCGGTAATGTATGCCGCCTGTTCCGAGGCAAGGAATAATATTGCAGCTGCTACTTCATCAGGGCGGGCAAGCCTCTTAAGGGGCACATCCGCAGCCATCGAGGCAAGAACATGTACATGCGATTCCCCCATTGCCTTAGCCCTGCTTACGGCAAGCTCATACAATCTTGCGGTTAAAGTATAGCCCGGAGCCACATTATTAACGGTAATATTATACTTGCCCACCTGATTGCTTATAGTCTTTGCAAATGCCGTAACCGCATTCCTGAATGCATTGGAAAGAATAAGATTATCAACAGGCTGTTTGACTGAAATGGAAGTAATATTAATTATCCTCCCCCATTTATTCTCCTTCATATCGGGGAGAACAAGCCTCGTTAAACGGACTGCGCTCATCAGAACCTGTTCATAACCTGTATTCCAGCTTTCATCATCCATATTTTCGAAAAATCCGGGAGGAGGCCCGCCGCAGTTGTTTACAAGAATATCTACCGCACCGTACTGGCTTTTTACCACGTTAAAAAGATTCTCAATTTCAGCAGGTTTGTTCAGGTTGCATACTACCCATAAAGGTTCAACATCAAGAATAGCTTTAATTTCTTTTGCGGCAGTTACAAGGTTTTCCTTATTTGAAGAACAGATTGCAACTCTGCATCCTTCTTTTAATAATGCCTCCGCCGCAGCTCTTCCAATACCGAGGCTTGATGCCGTTACAAGCGCAGTTTTGCCTTTTATTTGTAATTCCATTTTATGGCCTAATAAAAATTTTTACCGGTTTAATTTAGGATAAAAAAAAATCCCTTTCAATTCTTTGAAAGGGATTTCTTAAACTGAATCGGCAAAAAGCGGCTTAATCCATGTCAAACCAGCTTAATACTTTATCTATCTGTTCATTATCTTTATTTTTCGGATAAAATTCATTCGTTTTCGGGGAATAGTCATAATCTTTTTCCCAAATTCTTACATTTGCAATAATCTGTTCAATAGCTGTGAGGATAAAATCCAATTCAGCATCAGTCATTGTGGGATGAAGCGAGAAACGCACCCATCCCGGTTTTTCCGATAAATCCCCCTGGTTAATCTTATCTGTAATTCTTTTAGACCTTGTAGGGTCAACATGAAGAAGAAAATGCCCATAAGTGCCGGCGCATGAACAGCCCCCGCGCATCTGAATGCCGTAACGGTCATTGAGCAGCTTAACCATAAGATTATAATGAATATCTTCAACGTAAAAAGAAATTATCCCAAGCCTTTCTTCATGTTCCTGAGCAAGAATATGAAGAGTATGCAATGCTTTTAATCTTGAAAAAACAACTTTAAGAAGTTCTTTCTCTCTATTAAGCATTTTTTCAACCTGCATCTGGTTCTTAACTTTTATTGCAAGCGCAGTTTTAATTGCCTGAAGGAATCCGGGCGTTCCTCCGTCTTCACGGGTTTCTATATCATCTATATATTTGTACTGTCCCCACGGGTTAGTCCAGTCAACAGTTCCGCCTCCCGGATTATCGGGCACTTTATTGCTGTAAAGGCGGGAATCGAAGATCATAACCCCCGATGTACCCGGCCCGCCGAGAAATTTATGAGGCGATAAAAATATTCCGTCCAATTTTTCTTCAGGATCTTCGGGATGCATATTTATATCCACGTAAGGGGCCGCGGCGGCAAAATCCACAAGACATATTCCGCCATGTTTATGCATCATCTTTGCCATCTGATGATATGGAGTCTCTATACCGGTAACATTGGAAGCGGCAGTAAAAGAACCGATTTTAAACTTCCTTTCTTTGTATTCTTCCAATAATTCTTCAAAACGTTTTAAATTTACGAGCCCTTTTTCATCAGGGTCTATTACAACTACGTCGCAGACGGTTTCGAGCCACGAAGTATGGTTTGAATGATGTTCCATGTGCGTTAGGAATACGACAGGCCTCTCAGGTTTCTCGAATTTTACAAAACCGCGGAGCTGTTCAGGACAGTGAAGCCCCAGAAGGCGCTGGAATTTGTTGATTACAGACGTCATTCCGAACCCTGCGAACATTATTACATCATTGCTTCCGGCATTGACATGATTTTTTATGTACTTCTTAGCTTCATTATAGGCTTTCGTCATTGAAGCCCCTGTTTCGCTCGATTCCGAGTGAGTATTGCCAACAAAAGGGTAAAAATTATTCAATAGAGTCTTTTCAACAGGCCGGTATAATCTTCCGCTCGCAACCCAATCGGCATACACAATTTTCTGTTTTCCATATAAACTCTCAAATTCCTGATCGATTCCAATGATGTTTTTTCTAAACTTTGCAAAATGCTTTTCTAGGCTCATAGTTTTCCCTATTCAATTAAATAATCAATGGTATTTTAATTATCATCTATGTTAGATTCAAATTAATATGCCGGGGATTCAGTTAAATGGCATAAAAACGTCTTTTTTTACAAAAAAAATCCCATTCAGGCATATTGAACGGGATTTTTTAAGAAAACCGGATAGATTATTTCTGTTCAGCAAGCTGTTTAAGAACTATTTCTTCAGTATCGAGAGCAATAACAAGTTCTTCGTTTGTAGGGATTTTGAGTACTTTAACTTTCGAATCGGGAGTGGATAGATCCACTTCACCCTGAGGCCTGCTGTGGTTCAATTCTTTATTTATTTCAATGCCGAGGAATTTCATATTATCGCATACATACTGGCGTACGAGTTCCGAATTTTCGCCTATGCCTCCTGTAAATACAAGAGCATCAAGCCCGCCAAGCGCCGCAATATAAGAACCGACATATTTTTTAATTCTGTAGGCAAAGGTATTAAAAGCATCTGCAGCTTTTTTATCCCCTGCAAGATATGCTTCTTCTAATTCGCGCATGTCGCTGCTTATTCCGCTTAAACCTATAAGTCCGCTGTGTTTATTTAAGAGCGTATTCGCTTCGGCCATTGTAAGCCCTTCTTTCGCCATAATGTAGAGAATTACAGAAGGGTCCATATCGCCGCAACGCGTTCCCATAACAAGCCCTTCAAGAGGTGTAAAGCCCATCGAAGTGTCAACAGAACGGCCTCCGTCAACAGCGGCAATGCTGCTTCCGTTCCCGAGGTGACAGGTAATAATTTTCAGTTTCTCGATAGGTTTGTTCAATAAAGCCGCAGCTCTTTCCGAAACGTATCTATGCGATGTTCCGTGGAATCCGTAACGGCGTATTTTATAACGTTTATAAAGTTCCAACGGTATTCCGTAAAGGTAAGCGTGAGCCGGCATTTTTGCATGAAATGAAGTATCGAAGATACCGCACTGAGGTGCATTTGGAAGATGCGCTTTTGCGGCTTCAATGCCTTTAATGCTCGGCGGATTGTGAAGCGGGGCAAGCTCAATATTATCCTTTAGCGCCTTCATAACGGCATCGGTAATAAGAACAGAACCGGAGAATGTTTCGCCGCCGTGAATTACACGGTGCCCTACGGCTTCTATTTCACTCTTATCTTTTATTACGCCATGATTAGGGCTTAATAGAACTGCAATTACATATTCAATTGCTATCGAATGATCTAATATTTCCCCTACAATTTTAATTTTATCTTTTCCCTGAGGCTGATGTGTAAGAATAGCGCTGCTCATGCCTATTCTTTCAACCTGCCCTTTAGCAAGCAATTCTTTATTCTTTGTTTCGACAAATTGATATTTTATTGATGAACTTCCGCAGTTAAGAACTAATATTTTCATAATTTCCTCTCCGACTCTCTAATAAATTATTTTACCGTTAGCATCATACTTAAAGAAACCTTCGCCTGTTTTTTTGCCAAGTTTTCTTTCACGGACCAGTTTGCGCAAAATAGGGCATGGGCGGTATCTCGGTTCCCCTAAGGTTGTCCAAAGGCTTTCCATCCAGGTAAGCACTTCATCAAGCCCCATTGAATCGGCCATTTCAAGAGGCCCGACATTGAAATTATAACCGAGCCTCATAGCCGTATCAATATCTTTTGCGCTTGCAACTCCTTCAAGAAGTATGTGCATAGCTTCGTTTAATAAAGGCACAATTGCGCGGGTAGTTACAAAACCCGGATATTCGTACACTTCAACGGCTGTTTTCCCTATTCTCTGCGCAAATGATTTCATTCTTTCAACCGTTCTACCGGATGTTTCAAGCCCTCTTATTAGTTCAACAAGAGGCACTTTCGGAACCGGATTCAGGAAGTGCATTCCGATAATATGATCATTCCGGTTTGTAGCGCCGGCAATCTTTGTTAAGCTTAGAGTGGAGGTGTTGGAAATGAAAATTGTCGATGGTTTTGCAATTTTATCAAGTTCCTTAAAGATTTTTGTTTTAAGCTCATAATTTTCGTCAACTGCTTCAATAATTAAATCGCAGTTCGGAATATCGTTAAAATCAACCGACCATTTGATTCTTGCCATAATCGATTTAACTTCGCTTGAGGTCATTGCCCAGCGGGCAATTTCCCTTTCCATAGAGCTTTTTAATGAATCCTGTGCGTTTTTCAGTTTTTCTTCATCTTTTTCAATAAGAATAACATCCAAACCGGCGGCTGAAATAGTCTGCGCAATTCCCTGCCCCATTACACCGCCTCCAATAATCGCAACTGTATCAATTCTGCCTTCTTCATCGTTGCGCTGAAAATTACCGAGAAGGTCTTCCAGTTTCAGTTTTTCGTCTGCCATTTTATTCCTCTGTTTTTCTTTTCTATATAACGGTTCTTAACAATAAGACGTTTTTATTAAGAGTTTAAAAATATCTGTTTTATTGGGCAAATAAAAACACTTAATAATCTTTTTTTCTAAATACAAGAACGCTTATTATGAAAACCCCTATCATAAATAGAGCTGAGGAATATACAGGCTGGAGCGATTCAACAGGCTGTTTTCTCACCAAATCGCCCGTTATGCTTCCCAATTCCGAAGTTTTAGGCAGAATATAGTAGATTCCGTTTATTACAGCTTTGATTGCATCGCTGTGTATAAAGCTGAATATCGATTCCCGGGCGGCTAAAAGAGGAGATACTATCAAAAATATGAAGTAACATACCATCATCGATAAAATCGAATTTTGCGAAATTACCCCTATTAGTATTATAAGCGAATAAAAAACTGCAAATGTAAAGGTAATTGTGAGAACTGTATATAAAAATTGAGTATCCCAAACTGAAAATTTCAGCCCGAGCATAAGCCAAATTCCGCATATCAGATAAGCCACATTAAAAAATACTACAAGCAGCCCCCCTGTAAACTTGCCGATTAATACCTGAGTTCTTGAAACCGGTTTTGATAGTATTACATCAACATGCCCTTTTTCGAGCATTGTGGGAATAAACGAAGACACAGAAAAAATAGATAGAAATAGTCCAAGCCCGAATAAAGGCATAGCAATGGCATTCTCAATTCCTCTTACAAGCATCGAAAGCGCATCAAGCTGTATTTTCCCTTTCGACTGACGGATCATTTCATCAAACGGCTTTAAAAAACTATCAAGCGGAGTAAAAATAAAGACTGCGAGAAATACCGCAAGAACTAATGACGATATTACAAAGAAAGCTATGAATACTTTTCTTGCAAAAGCTTCCTGTATTGTCTGCTGGGTTATTGTTATTATATTTTTCATATTAATTCTTCTTATCTGATTCATTAATGAGTGTGATGAACATTTCTTCGAGGGATACTTTCTTTGGAAGGATGGATACTATATTCACGTTCCTTCCCCTTAGTTTATCAATAATTCCGTTCAATGAAGAAATATCTTCTACTTTTGCCGAATAAATTCTCTTATCGGAGTTGACAGTCGATAAAAATTGAAATTCATTCCCGAGGAGGGATTCAGCCAGTAGTTCCTCAAGCATTATTTCATAGACTTCCTTTGCAGAGGTTAGTTCTTCAACGGTTCCCTGCTGAATCAATTCTCCTTTGTTTAGAATAGCCACTCTGTCAGTAATAAGTTCCACTTCCGAAAGAAGATGGCTGTTAAGGAAAATCGTTTTTCCGCTGTTTTTAAGATTAATAAGAATATCTCTTATTTCTTTTCTTCCTATCGGATCAACTCCATCTGTAGGTTCGTCAAGAAATATCAAGTCGGGATTATTAATCATTGCCTGAGCAAGCCCGAGCCTCTGCATCATTCCTTTAGAGTACTTTTTAATCTTTGTTTTTTTCCATCTTGTCATTTTTACAAGAGCAAGCAGCTCGTCTATTCTCTTATTAAGATCGGCATTATTATATCCGCTTATTTTTGCAACAAATTTAAGAAGCCCTTCGCCTGTAAGATAAAGAGGGAATTTATGATTCTCAGGAAGATATCCTATCCTTTCCCTTATTTTATAATTCGACACATCCTCGCCGAATATTTTAGCCTCCCCTTCTGTAGGGAAAACAATGTTGAGAAGAATTTTAATCAGAGTAGTTTTTCCGGCTCCATTTGGGCCAAGCAGCCCGAAAATTTTTCCTTCAGGTATTGAAAGGCTGAAATTTTGAAGCGCTGTTACATTTCGGCTCTTAAAAGTCGATTTGTACACTTTTGTTAAATTGGTTACTATTATCGGTTCCATTCTATATCGCCTTGTTTATATAAGCTTATTATTTTCTTTATTTTATGCCGCATTCATTAAATTCTGCTTAATCTTAAGCATATTTACATAAGTATATTTATTTTTACTGTGAAGTTAATTGTTTTACCCTAATTTATGAAGTATATGAATTATAATTCTGCGCTTAAAAAATATTTTGGTTACACATCATTCAGGCCAGGGCAGGAAGAAATTATTAAAGCAATAATTGAGGGCCGAAGCGCAATTGCTATTCTTCCCACCGGAGGGGGAAAATCACTCTGCTACCAGATACCCGCTCTCCTTTCCGAAAGATATTCAATTGTAATTTCTCCTTTAATTGCCCTTATGAAAGACCAGGTCGATTCATTAAACCGTTCTGCGCCCGTCGCTTCCTTTATCAACAGCTCTTTAGACTATCCGGCAACCGAAAAAGTTCTAAATAATCTTAATACAGGAAAAATAAAATTATTATATGTATCCCCTGAAAAGCTTGAGAATCAATCCTTTACCGAAAAGATTAAGAATTTCCCTCCTGAATATCTCTTCATAGATGAAGCCCACTGCATCAGCGAATGGGGGCATAATTTCAGGCCAAGCTATAGAAGGATAATTAATTTTGTAAAATATACGGGCATCTCGAAAATTTCCGCTTTTACGGCTACTGCTACCGAAGAGGTTAGAACCGATATTATTAAACAGCTTGAACTTAAAAACGCAGAAATATTCGTTAAAGGTTTTGAAAGAATTAACATTGCCCTGAATGTAATAAGAACGGCAAGAAAAAAAGATAAAACTCTTGAAATTATTAAAAAGCACAAAACTCCGGCTATTATATATGCCTCTACAAGAGAGAATTGCGAAGAGATTGCATTTTTTCTTAACAGCCACGGCATAAATGCGGCCTATTATCACGCAGGATTGACTTCCGAACTAAGAAAGATTATTCAGGATGATTTTCTTGAAAACAGAGTTGATATAATATCGGCTACAAATGCTTTCGGCATGGGGATAGATAAACAGAACATCAGGCTGATAATACACTATAATATGACAGGATCAATTGAAAACTATTATCAGGAATTCGGGCGCGCCGGAAGAGACGGACGTGAAGCCGATGTTTTTCTGCTTTACGATAAAACTGATGAATCTATACAGAAATATTTTATTGAAAACGCCTATCCTAACGCTGAGATGATTAAAACCGTGTATAATGCAGTCTGCGATTATGCCCGGCTGGCGGTAGGAAATATTTATAACGGAAGCATTCCTTTTGACCAGAATTTTTACGCCCTTATTTCACAAAAAGGCATGAGCAAAACTCAAGTCGAAAATGCTGTCGGTATTCTTGAATCATCAGGATATCTGAAAAAAAATTCCGCCTATGAGAAGAGCTATTATGCGCAGATAATATTCCCAAGGGAAAAGCTTGAATCATATATACGCTCTTTTGCCGAGAACAAACTTAGAGACCTGCTTCTTATTCTCCTCAGGCATAGCGGAGCGCAGATACTCAATTCCCGCGCTAAAATAAATCCCGGCAGAATAGGAGAAGAACTTTCTCTTGATATCCACTCGGTATCTTCAATGCTTGATGAGCTCTCAAATCTCGGCATAATTTCTTTAGAAAAACCGGTGAACTTCCCTTCTGTGTCAGTTCCCTCCCCGCGGGTTAAAACGGAAGACCTTAATATCGATACTTTAAAATTTGAAGAATTAACAAAACACCTTAATCATAAACTCGATTCTATGATTGAGTATGTCAATTCGGAGGAATGCCGTTTCAGAGTAATCTTAAAATATTTCGGAGAGGAAGCCGACAATTATAAATGCGGTAAATGCGATTTATGCAAATCCCCCGATTCTTCCGATAAAATTTCTCTGGAGTTCTTTAATGAAAAGACCCTTGAGACAGTCCATGAAGCGGGAGGGAAAATAAATTCGAGAATCCTGCTGAATATTTTAAGGGGGAAAGACCGGCGCGGGGATTTATCCCGTTATTCCAATTTCGGATGCGCTAAACATTTTTCAAAAGAACAGATAGAAGATTCAATCCAACACCTTATTGCCAAGGATATTCTTAAAGAAAAGGAGAAAATGCTCTGCCTAAACGACAAGGGGAAGGACTATTTTACTTCATTCGAAAAAACGGAAAAACCGGTTAATACCGGTTACGAAGAAAGGCTGAAATTATTTAATCTGCTGCGGAATGCCAGAAAGGAGGCCTCGGTTAAATACTCCCAACCGCCGCATATGATCTGCTCCGATGAAATTCTTAAACTTATTGCGGATGAGAAACCTTCAACCCCTGCGGCATTGACTTCAATTGAAGGATTTTCGCAAAGGATGTTTAACAAAATAGGGGATGAATTTTTAAGCATAATAAAGGAAGAAATCCGCGCCAATTCAGCGCCCCCGCTTCAGGCGCATGATAAAAGACTTGATTTAAAAACGCTGGTTAATAAGGGATATAAACTTGAAGAAATATCCTCATTGATCAAAACCTCCGAAGCGGTTGTATCCCTTCAGATAGAATCTCTAATCAAATTTGACCCTTCGATAGAAGCAGCCGCCCTGTTCACGGGGAATGAGCTAAAACTAATAAACGAGAAAATAAAAGAGGGTTTAAAAACACTTAAAGAATTAAAAGAAAATCTCCCGTCATCGATAAGCTATGCAAAGATTAGAATTGCTCTGGCAGCTTATAAAAGCTAATTAAAATTCTTCGTGTTTTTCAATGAATCAAAATATTTTTCGGCAAAAGAAAAGAAAGCGTCCCATTTATCTTTGTCCCTGCCGAGAGTTGAAAAGAAATTCTGGTACTCTTCTTTTGAGGTTTTATACCTGGAATAAAGCTTTTCCTGCATAATTGTAACCGAATCAGGTATATCGGGAAATTTTTCTTCAATAAGAAGCTTGTTAATATAGATTCTTGCGGCGTTTTCAAGCTTTTTATCTTCCAGACTGCTGCAGCCTGAAATAAATAAAATTACAACAATAAAGATTAATTTTCTCATTTTTTCCGGCTTGCTTCAAAAAGAATTCTCTTTTCCCTTTCAGTCAGATTCTGATAACCGCTCCGGCTTATCTTATCTAAAATTCTGTCTATTTCCTCCTGCGATGCAGCGGCCTCTGCTTCTTCCTCCTTCTTTGCTCTTATATCGTAAAATTCGGCTTCTTCAACATCTTTTGTATTAGAAGAAGGGGTAGGCTTTCTGAAACTGAAATCGCCTCCGTATCCATCCTTTTTCCGTGAAGAAAAGATTTTAGCAAAATTAAAGTTATGAGAACGTCCCCAGAGAATAAAAAGAAATCCTGTAAGCGCTCCGCCGGCATGCGCAAGATGCGCAACAAAACTTGCCTGCCCAATTGAGAAAAATTCCACGGCAACATAAACAGCAATTAAATATTTGGCTTTAACCGGAATAAGGAAACTGATAAATATGTATCTATCGGGGAACATCATTGCAAAAGCAACCATAATACCGTAAACCGCTCCCGAAGCTCCGATAGTCGGGGCTCCTATTTCGCCGATTAAAGGCGTAATAAGTATCTGGGAAAGGCCGGCAACAACTCCGCAGAGGAGATAGAATACTAGAAAATTCTTAGAACCCATTATATTTTCTATTTCCATTCCGAACATCCATAAAGAGAACATATTAAATAGTATGTGCGCAAAATCGGACGTACTGTGCATAAACTGGTAAGAGACAAGCTGCCAAGGATAAAAATTCATATCTAATACTCCCTGCAGACTATAGCCTCCGATTGGATTAAGAGCAAAGAATTTGCGGAGCAGAATTTCGAGCGGGACCTGCATTCCGTCATAAACCAGATTTATCTGTGTGCCGAGCATCTGAAAGAAATAAACCACCAGATTTACAATTATAATCGTTTTAATTACCGGTGGAAAAAAGGAAAAGCCTCTTGCCCCGGATGAACGATAATAATCTCTTGAATCCAAACCCATTATTAAACCTTTATTTTACTCTTTAAAAAAACATAATTATTTCTTTAAAACAAAGAAGCAATCTACTGTTTAGACTGCTTCTTGTGCCAAAAAGTTTCTTTTTCATTTATTTTGCGTCAGAAAGAGCAATAACGCCGGGAAGAACTTTTCCTTCAAGAAATTCGAGAGAAGCGCCGCCGCCAGTTGAAACGTGCGATACTTTTTCATCGAGGCCTGCTTTTTTAATTGCCGCCGCCGAATCGCCGCCGCCTACAACAGTAACAGCTCCGTTCTTAGTAGCTTCTGCCAATGCAGATGCTATTTCATCAGTTCCCTTTGAGAAGTTGTCAAATTCAAATACTCCCATCGGGCCGTTCCATACAACTGTTTTGCTTTTTAAGATAATTTCCCTGAATATTTTAATTGTTTCAGGGCCTATATCAAGCCCCATTTTATCCGCGGGCATTGCATCGGCTTTGCAGACAATCGAAGAAGATTCATTCTTAAATTCAGCAGCCGCCATAATATCTACCGGAAGATAAATCGTTTTATTCTGGGCTTTGGCTGTTTCAAGCGTCTGTTTTGCAAGTTCAACTTTTTCAGCTTCGAGAAGCGATGCGCCTATTTCATACCCCATTGCTTTGAAGAAAGTGAACACCATTCCGCCGCCGATGATAAGATTATCAACTTTCGGAAGAAGGTTCTGAATAACATCAATCTTGCCTGATATTTTTGCGCCGCCGAGAATTGCGGTATAAGGACGCGCCGGTTCCGAAATAGCCTGTCCGAGATAATCGAGTTCTTTCTGCATCAAATACCCCGATGCGCAGGTTGAAATATATTTCGTAACCCCTTCGGTGGATGCATGCGCCCTGTGGGCTGTTCCGAAAGCATCATTGATATAAACATCGCCGAGTAAAGCAAGCTGTTTAGCAAATTCAGGGTCATTCTTTTCTTCTTCGGGATGAAAACGGAGGTTTTCAAGGAGAAGGATATCGCCGTCTTTCATCGCTTTAACAATAGCTTCTACCTGTTCGCCAACGCAGTCGGGAGCAAATTTCACATCCATATCAAGAAGCTGCGTAAGATGCACTGCAACGGGTTTGAGGCTATATTTAGGATTCGGGCCTCCTTTAGGGCGTCCGAGATGGCTCATTAAAATTACTTTACCGCCGTCTTTCAAAACTTTTTTAATTGTAGGAAGAGATGCCGTTATTCTGATATCGTCTGTAATTTTAAAATTTTCATCGAGGGGAACATTATAATCTACCCTGATTAAAGTCCTTTTCCCTTTAAATGAAAGGTCATCAACCGATAATTTTTTCATGCTGCCTCCAAAATTTTTTATAAAAAAAAGGACGCAGAACTAAGTTCTGCGCCCCTCACGGAATCTTATTTATTTTCCCATTTTGAGGAGTAAATCGACTACTCTGTTGGAATATCCCCATTCATTATCGTACCAGGTAACAATTTTAAAGAATCTCTTTTCCCCTTTCAGGTTATTCTGAAGAGTAGCGAGAGAATCGTAGATTGATGATCTTTCATCATGGATGAAATCGGTTGATACGACTTCTTCATTTGAATATCCGAGGATGCCGTTAAGGTATGTCTGCGATGCTTTTTTCATCAATTCGTCAATTTCCTGGATTGATGTATCTTTTTCTGATCTGAATGTAAGGTCAACAACAGAAACATCGGCAGTCGGAACGCGGAAAGACATTCCGGTTAATTTGCCTTTTGTCTGGGGAAGAACTTCGCCTACTGCTTTAGCGGCGCCTGTTGATGAGGGGATAATGTTGATTGCTGCAGCGCGTCCGCCTCTCCAGTCCTTTTTCGAAGGGCCGTCAACTGTTTTCTGCGTCGCTGTGTAGGAGTGAATTGTCGTCATTAAACCTGTTTCAATTCCTATCCCTTCTTTCAAAAGGACATAAACGACCGGAGCAAGACAGTTTGTTGTGCATGATGCATTTGAAACTATGTCATGCTTTGCAGGATCGTATTCATTGTCGTTAACGCCCATAACAATGGTTTTAACTTCGCCTTTGCCGGGAGCGCTTATTAATACTTTTTTAGCGCCTGCTGCAAGGTGTCCTTTTGCTTTTTCAGAATCGGTAAAAAGGCCTGTGGCTTCGATAACTACCTGAACGCCGAGTTCTTTCCATGGCAGTTGAGAAGGGTCCTTCTGAGCAAGGATACATTTAATTTTTGTTCCGTTAACTACAAGTACGTCGTCCGATTCAAAAGTAGGATTGCTTCTTTCGGTAGAAATTGTACCTTTGAATTTTCCTTGAACTGAATCATACTTTAACTGATAAGCAAAATATTTTGCATCTGTGCTTACGTCAACAACAGCGGCAATTTCAACTTCTTTGCCTAAAAGGTTCTTTTCAGCCAGAACGCTGATAACCTGCCGTCCGATTCTTCCGTACCCGTTAATACCGACTTTAATTGCCATAGATTCCTCCATTTTTATAATTTTTAATAATTCCGCATCAAATATATGTAAACGATTAAGTTTTTTCAATTTATAAAGGAGAAAGAAATTGCAAATTGTCCTAAAAAAATCATAAATTTCACTTTGAATTTGGTTTATTAATGAGGAGGCCATGGAGTCATCTAATTTTCTACAATATGTTCCAATATTTGCAGATTTGCATGAACAGACTCTTGACAAAATTTTTTCGGTAGGATTGAAAAAAACTTTCCAAAAAGAGAGTATAATACTTCATGAAGAAGAGGCAGGATCTGCTTTTTTCGTAATTATTAAAGGGAAAGTAAAAGTAAGCCGTTCCGGGAATGATGAAAAAGAAGTAATTCTATCAATTTTGGCGGAATCTGACTTTTTCGGTGAAATGGCCCTTCTGGATGGACAAAACCGTTCTGCAAACGTAATTGCCATTGAAGAAACCGAACTATTCATTATTCAAAGAAACGACTTCCTGAACCTTCTGAAAAATCATGCTGAAATATCGATAGCTCTCCTTCAGGAACTTACTAAAAGGCTTCGTACTGCCGATGCAAAGATAAAATCCCTCTCATTAAAAGACGCCGAAGGGAAAGTTGCTACTGTTATACTTCAGCTTGCCGACGACATAGGGAAAATTAAACAGGGCATTGTCGAACTAGATAAACTTCCGCTTCAGCAGGATCTTGCAAATATGGCAGGCACTTCGAGAGAGACAATCTCGAGAACGCTTCATACTTTTGCGAAGAAAGGATTAATTGAGCTTGACGGTTCCAAACTCCGCATCCTCGATTACGAGAAATTTAAAGAGATTTACCTGTAATGCCCGGTTTAATTGATCTTCATATGCATACCTATCATTCGGATGGAGCTTTATCCCCTTTCGAATTAATTAAAAAAGCTAAAGACGCAGGGCTCTCTATAATCGGAATTACCGATCACGACAGTATAAATGCAATTCCCGATGCAATTGTTTACGGCAAGGAAATTGGAGTTGAAATAATTCCGGGGGTTGAAATAAGCACCGACCTTGAGGATAAGGAAATTCACCTGCTCGGATACTTTATCAATACTGAAAACGCCGAATTAACGAAGTACCTGAGTTTTTTCAGGGAAGAACGCTTTCACAGGGCAAAGAGAATCATCAATAAACTCAGGAACCTCGGTTTAAAAATTTCTATAGACGATGTGCTCGACAGGGCGAAAAATTCATCCATAGGCAGGCCTCATATTGCAAATACAATGACCGAACTTGGGCTTGTTAAAAATTTCAATGAAGCGTTTGAAAAGTACATTGGTGATTTCGGCCCGGCTTACGAAAGGAAAATCCATGTTTCACCTCACAGCGCGCTTAAACTTATTAATGAAGCAGGCGGCCTTTCATTCCTTGCCCATCCCGGATTCATCAACGAATCAATCCTTCTTAATTTTATTAAAAGCGGAATAGACGGAATTGAAGTAGTCCATCCGCAGCACAGCCTGAATCAGGTGAGGTTTTACAGGGGGATAGTAAATCAGTACTGCCTTCTTGAAAGCGGCGGTTCCGATTTTCATGGCGGCGAAAAGAATGACGAAGGAAATCTCGGTAAATTCATTTTAGCTCAGCCTGCTTTGGAAACTATGAAGAAAATGCTGGGGAAAAATAATATTTGATTCCAAAAGGTACTTTTTTTTACACTTTTTTACTCATCCGGTAAATATTAAATTTGATAGTGTGTTTTAAGAACTCTATTCCTTTTGTGAAACTATTTAAGGTAATGTATGAAAATCTTAAAAATATTTTTCTTCCTTTTTCTTCTCAGCGTTTCTGTCTCAGCCCAGCAATTGGAAATCTGGAAAAATTTCACGAATACTAACGACGTAAGAAAAATTGCTGTATCGGGGAGCAGCCTGTGGGCTGTTACAAGCGGCGGGCTTTATAAATATGACCTTTCAAATAAAAATTTTACTACATATACAAAAGCAGACGGCCTTTCGAGCCAAGATTTGACAGCCCTCGCGGTTGATAAAAACGGCATTATCTGGGTCGGCTCTTCCGAAGGATATATAAATGCGCTTGATCCGGCAGACGGTTCGGTTTCTAAAATATACGATATATATAATTCCTCCAAATCGCAGAAAGGCATAAACGATTTGGCCGCAAGCGGAGACACTTTATTTGTATCGCACGATTTCGGGCTCTCGCTCATCAACGTAAATTCATCTGAATTTATGGATAATGTAACCAAGTTCGGCTCCCTTTCAACTGAATCGAAAGTAAACTCCATCTTCAGAACATCACAAATATATGCCTGTTTAAGCGAAGGTTTCGCAGTTCAAATTGACGGCGCTACAAACATCTTTTCCCCCGATTCATGGACATCTTATACCTATAGCAGCCGTCAGTTCAATAAAGCGGTAAGCTTCAACAATAAAGTTTATGTTGCCACCGATGCCGGCTTATACATATTTTCAAACGGCAGTTTCACACTTGCCGGTTATTCTTCAGAGGAGATATTAGACCTTTATGTTTATAATTCATCTCTTTATATACTTTCGGCATTAAACCTGTACAAATATTCTACAGCTTTTGAAACTGTTGCGAGCAGCGATGATTCAAACCACAACTTTACTAATATAGCTCAATATTCAGGCGACATATACTTATCTTCAAATGAGGGAGTAAAAGTTGTTTCCTCCTCCGGCAATTCGGTTATTACCGCCAACGCCCCTATTACCAATTCCTTTATGAATATGGATGTTGATGCAAGCGGAAATCTATGGGTCGGCACTGGAAAAGACGGCTACGGGAAAGGCATAATGAAATATGACGGCTCTACATGGACAAACTTTTATACCTCTCTTGACCCTGAAAAACTTTCCGATTATCATAACGTTTATGCGGCTGACGACGGAACAATCTACTGGATGAATTGGGGACAGGGTTTTTCCACTTATGCAAACAGCGCTATTACCCGGTACAACACCCTGAATACTCCTATGAAAGGGATCCTTGCCGATACCACTTTTCTGGTTATCAGCGATGTTAAAAGAGATGACGATGGAAATACATGGTTTGTTAACCTGTGGCCGGCGGATTTTAATGTGCTTGCCTGCCTGAGTTCCGGCAATGTCTGGACGACATATACCTTTTCATCAATATCATCTTCGCAGATATTCTATAAACTTGTAATTGATAAGTATTCAACTAAATGGGTTACGGTATCAGCCAATACCGAAGGGGGCAATAAGGGCATAATTGCTTTTAACGAATCATCTTCAAACCCTATATATCAATACTATTCTTCATCAGACGGATTAAATTCGGATGTTGTAAATGCTCTTGCCATCGATGAACGGGGATATATCTGGATTGGGACAAGCTCGGGTATTAATTATATCTCCAACCCGGCGTCTCCTGTAATATATACTCCTTACAATGTGGGAATTAAATACCAGAACATAACCAGCATCGCCGTTGATGCGCTAGATCAGAAATGGATTGGGACAAAAAGCGGAGTGTTTATTTTATCATCCGATTGCGCAACGCAAATTAATCATTACGAAACTTCTAACTCCCCCCTCCCTTCAAACGAAATTACTTCTATTGCAATAGACAAGAAAAACGGAATTGCATACATAGGCACCGATTACGGGCTTACAATGCTGAAGACCGATTTTGTGGAACCGCAGGAAAGCTTTACTGAACTTATTACTTATCCGGCGCCTTTTATTGTAGGAGACGGAAAAAGTACCCTGCTTAAAATCGACGGATTGATTAAAGAATCATCTCTGAAAATTCTATCGTTAACGGGAGAACTCATAAGCGAATTTCAGTCTTCCGGCGGCAGAATTGCTTTCTGGGACGGTAAAAATTCCAACGGTAATTATGTATCGAGCGGCGTTTATTTTGTTATTGCCTTCGACCAGGAAGGGAATAATGTTGCCAAGGGTAAATTCGTAGTATTAAGGAAGTAATTTCCGGTTTATATTGCTTAAAAACATTTTTTCAACTTTGAGTCTTATAACTTTGTAGTACAAAAAATAAGATTTATTTTTTACGGCTAATAATGATTGATATAAACAATTTATCTATACAGTTCGGCGGAAAATTCTTATTCGAAGATGTAAATCTGCGTATTGCAAAATCGGATAAAATTGCTCTTGTAGGCTCCAACGGCACAGGCAAATCGACCTTTTTAAAATTGCTTTATGGTTCCGAGCAGCCGGAATCGGGCGAGATACAAAAACAGAGGGGAATTAAAATAGGCTTTCTTCCTCAGGAATTTATCTCGGTTAAAGGAAAAACAGTTTTTGCCGAAGTTAAATCATCCCTTGCCGAAATAAACAATATCATTTCCAGAGAAGAGAAGATCACATCCAAATTAAGCAGAAAGGGCATTTCTGAAGAAGAGAGGATTTCGCTGCTCCACGACCTCGGCAGCCTGACTCACAGAAAAGAAGAAGTGGGTTTTTACGAAACCGATTCGAGAATTGAAAAAGTTCTTACAGGGCTCGGATTTAAAGAAAAAGATTTTTTCAGAAAGACCGATGAATTTTCCGGGGGATGGCAGATGAGAATTGAGCTTGCCAAGATTCTCCTCGGATCGAACGATTTAATTCTTCTTGATGAACCGACCAACCACCTCGATATTGATTCGCTTGAATGGGTTATCGATTTTTTATACGATTATAAAGGCGCTATTGTCGTCGTTTCGCACGATAAGCATTTCGTTAATAAAATAACAAACAAAACACTCGAAATATTTAATGCGAAATTGAATTTTTACAACGGCAATTACGATTCATACATCATTTTCAAAGAAGAGAGGGATGAGCAGTTAAGAGCCCAATATAAATCGCAGCAGAAAAAAATTGCCGATACGATGAAGTTCATTGAAAGATTCAGATATAAAGCTACTAAGGCGCGGCAGGTGCAGAGCCGCATTAAACAGCTTGAGAAAGTTGAAGCCGTTGAACTGATTGAAGATGAAAAGAAAATTGACCTGAAATTTCCTGAACCTGAAAGAAGCGGCTCCGTTCCCGTTGAACTTATTAATATCGATAAATCATACGGCGATAATGAAGTCCTAAAGAATTTCAGCCTTAAGATCGAACGGGGGGAAAAGATTGCCCTTCTAGGCCCTAATGGTTCAGGAAAAACAACGTTATCCAGAATTATTGCCGGAAAACATGATATCAACGGGGGCAATCTTGAATACGGACATAATACTTCCGTTTCCTATTACGCTCAGGAAGTAACCGCCGAATTAAATCTTGAAAATGACATTCTTGACGAACTTGCAGAAGCAAACAGCGATTTTACAGTCCCTCAATTAAGGTCTCTGCTCGGTTCATTCCTTTTCAGCGATGATGATGTTTTCAAAAAAATAAAAGTCCTTTCCGGAGGCGAAAAAAGCAGGGTCGCTCTTGCCAAAATACTCCTTACCAAAGCAAATCTGATTATTCTTGATGAACCAACTAACCATCTTGACTATACTTCAAAAAATATTCTTCAGAAAGCGCTTCTGGCATTTCCCGGCACATTAATCATTGTATCGCACGATATCGATTTCCTCAGGCCTATTATAAGCAAAGTAATATATTTTAAAAACGGCAGAACTAATGTTTATTACGGCGGAATTGATTATTATCTTTCCAAACGCAAAGAAGAAGAAACGGCGGCAGTAAACCTAAATGAACCGGAAGACAAAGTAAATAAAAAAGACCAGAAAAGAATAGAAGCCGAAATAAGGCAGAAGAAATATCTTCTTACAAAAGACATAAAGAAAGAA
>Ga0153915_10000211_pt1 | contig 52533 bp, 34 predicted proteins | sample Opewatmetagenome_2_FD_107003 | JGI IMG/M metagenome (GOLD analysis project Ga0153915, IMG submission 107003) | Freshwater wetland microbial communities from Ohio, USA - Open water 3 Core 3 Depth 3 metaG | ecosystem: Environmental > Aquatic > Freshwater > Wetlands | place: USA: Ohio, Lake Erie...
AAAAATTTAGTAACCAATGCGGAAATAGATTCCGCCGCTTACAGGGTATTATATACAAGATTCAGGCTGGGCGTATTCGATAAGGACAATCCTTACGATAAAATTTCTCCTTCGGTAAATGGCAGTAAAGAACACCAGCGGCTTGCGCTTGAAACTGCAAAGGAATCGATTGTCCTTCTTAAGAACAGTAAAAATATACTGCCTCTTAAAAAAGAAAAAATTAAATCAATTGCTGTTATCGGCCCACACGCCGCCGATTGCGAATTCGGCGACTACAGCGGAACTCCTTTGAATGAAAAGGTAAGTATTCTTGAGGGGATTAAAAGAAAAACAGAAGGAAAGGTTTTTATTAATTATGTCCCCTGGGTTGACAGGGATGAGGGATTTATTGCAATTACAAAAGATTACCTCCGCACTGGAAACGGACAACCCGGTTTGGATGCTGAGTATTTCAGCAATAAAAATTTAGAAGGCTCACCTAATAAACGAGTTGACGAAATGGTTAATTACGACCCGGCAAATCAGCCTCCAGACCCGGTTGTTCCTAAAAGCCCGATGAGCATTAAATGGGCAGGCGAACTTGTGCCTAAAGTAAGCGGGGCATATAAAATTTCGCTTAACTCGGATGATGGCGTCCGCCTATATATCGATGGTAAAAGAGTGATTGATAACTGGTCTGATCACGGGAATACAAAAGATGTAGTTAATATGACCCTCACCGCCGGGCAGAGTTATAAAATAGTTCTTGAATATTATGACCAAGGAGGCGAAGCCATTGCGCTTTTAAAATGGATAATCCCGAATATGAAGACGGAAAATCCTTATAAAAAAGAATTAGAGGCTGCGCTTAATTCCGATTATGTAATAGCGGCAATTGGGATTAATAGACAGGTTGAAGCAGAAGGACTTGACCGCAAGACAATGGACCTTTCGCCTGAGCAGGAAAAAATGATTGAAGAAGTATATAAAGTAAATAAGAATATAATTGTTATTCTTGTTACCGGAAGCCCTCTTTCTATTAACTGGATTGATAAAAATGTGCCGGCAATTGTTAATTCGTGGTATTCCGGCGAACAGGGGGGAAATGCAGTAGCAGATGTATTGTTTGGAGGTTATAACCCTGCCGGAAGGCTGCCTCTTACATTCTATAAATCCGTTGACGACCTTCTTCCTTTTGATGACTATTATATCGAAAAAGGCAGAACCTATATGTACTGCACAAAGAAACCGCTCTATCCCTTCGGATATGGTTTGAGCTATACTAAGTTCAATTACTCGGGGCTTAAGCTAAGCAATGAAGTAATGAAAGCGGACGGCGCGATAGAAATTTCGGTAACTGTTAAGAATATCGGCGGTATGGATGGCGATGAGGTTGTACAATTATATCTGAAGAATCATGCATCAAAACAACAACAGCCGTTAAAAGCATTAAAAGGATTTAAGAGAATTGCGCTTAAAAAAGGAGAAGCAAAGGCAATTACTTTTACGCTTAGAAGCGAAGATTTAAGGCGCTTCGATGAGCTGAAAAATTGTTTTGTAGTTGATCCGGGTAAGCATGAATTAATGATAGGCGCTTCATCCGGGGATATTAAACTAAGACAAAACTTTATGGTTAAATAAATATTATACTTATAAGTTCAAGTATTAAAAGCCCGCGCCGGAACAGCGGGCTTTTTCTTTGTTAATGGATATCCGCAAAAGATGTTTTCTATTCATCGTTATCCGGCCCGCGGAGCGGGTGGAATTATTATTGAAAATATCCATCCCCCGAATTTCCAATATGCCTTTAACGACTGATTCAATACATCCCTCAAACGGTCATTTCGATACTTTATCGCTTCGCTCTGAAACTCAATGACCGTTTGAAACCGGAACAGGTTGTTTATCCGCTGTGCGTGAAAAAGTCCGGCAATACATTTGTTTTAATAATATATAGCCGGTTTAATATTGACATACAAATACAATAATAATAACTTTGCATCTAATTTAAGATTCGTTCCTTTGAAATATGAACGAATCTTTATCAGGCATAAAAAAATTATAAAAGTTCAATAATCGAGCGCGCAAAATGGATAATCTTAAAAGGCTTGGTTTTGATGAATGGTTTAATGAAAGAACAGAAACGTCAAAACTGGAAAATTATAAAATTGCACGGGTAATCTCTGTAAATAAAAATAGTTTTATTGTATCAACGGGGTTTAATGATATTTATGCTGAATTAACAGGCAGATATTTATTTAATTCTGAATCTTCTCTCGATTTTCCAACTGTAGGAGACTGGGTTTACACTCAGTTATTCGATGATGATTCATTGGCAATAATTCATGAAATATTCCCGAGAAAATCACTATTAAAAAGAAAAGCCTCAGGCAAAAAAATTGAGCATCAATTAATTGCTGCAAATGTCGATGCGGCGGTTGTTATGCAGTCGCTTGACACAAACTTTAATCTGCGCAGGCTTGAACGTTATCTTGTTATGATAAATGAGAGCGGTATTAGGCCGATGGTGTTCTTGAGCAAAAGCGATCTTATAAGTTCTGATGAAATTGAAGAAAAGAAGAATGAAATATTAAAAATAATACCGGATATGAGTGTAATAGCTTTCAGCAATAATAATATTTACGATATTGAACGGATTAAAGAACATCTTACTCCGCACCATACATTTTGCCTGCTTGGATCATCGGGGGTCGGGAAAACCACTTTACTGAATAATCTGATAAATCAGGAATTTTATAAGACCCAGCCGATAAGGGAGAAAGACGGGCGCGGAAGGCATACTACAACCCGGCGTGAGCTGATAATATTAGAGAATGGGGCAATTATAATAGACAATCCCGGAATACGGGAACTTGGGGTAATATCTGCCGATTCGGGGATTGAAGATACTTTTGATGAAATTGCTGAATTATCGAAACAATGCAAATATGATAATTGCACACATACAATCGAGAAAGGATGCAAAATCCTTAAAGCAATTGAAGACGGCGAAGTCTCTCAGGAGCGGTATGAAAACTATTTAAAGATATATAAAGAATCCCTGTACAATGAAATGTCATACTACGAAAAAAGGCAGAAAGATAAAAAGTTCGGCAAGTTTTTACATGTGTATAATAAGAACAAAAAAGACAAATAGAATAATTCTCTGGCTGTTATTTTATACCAAAAGTGTATTCCATTTTGTCAAAATCAATTGTCCAGGAGTAATTTTTCAGCCATGAGTGGGAAATTAACCCGTCAATTCTTACCCCTCCGAAATTCCTGTCCTTTTCAAGATTTTTATCATACCAGATAAGTGTATTCTGTTGGGTAAGGCCTGTTATTCCCAGCAGGTAATCTGTGGGGAAAAAGGAATTCTCTTTTAACCTGTCCGGTGCAAATCCCCATTTTATTAAGCTCTCTTTAGCCGCAGTAAATGACGCTTGTTTTAATTCGCCGTTGATATTGCCCATAGCGCAAAGTCCTGAATCGAAAAATAAGTTAAGACTGTCAAATTGCGCAAGAATGCCTTTTGCAAACATATAATGATTTCCCCAAAGATAAAATGGAATAGTTTTCTGTTTAACAGGGAGCATCTTCAGATGAACTTTGCATTGAAGTTCCAGATTTCTCGGAGTTAAAATAAATCTGCGGTTCGGGTAATCGATTGTACTTAAAAATTGTTCTAAAATATTGGTTCCCCAAATCATCATATCCGGCGATCCCCCCATAATTATGGCAGGAACATTCAGAAATGCCGGCCCGTTCTCGAATGAAAGACTATCAACTATAGTGTGCCATACATTGGTTTTTGTTGTTGCATGTTCGCCTGTTCTTTTGTGGCCGTATTTTATGCCGAGCTCATTGGCAATATTTTCCCCGATAATTAAAAATTCGGCTCCGGTATCGAACATTACGGATTTCTTTGATCCATTAATATACATAGTTGTTAATGGAATAATATCGCTGGTGTGCGATGGGTCTTCGACAAATGGAATTATATATGTTCTATCTGCTATTACTTTTAATCTTTTATTATTCAGCTCTTTCAAATATTCTGTTCGTTCGGATTTGTATAACTCTGCTAATTTTGCGGCGTTATTATAATCGTTAAGATGAAGATAAGCCTCTATTATTAAATTAACAGCATCAGGATATTTATTCAATAAGGCATCCTTTTGGGCAAGCCTTATTGCCTCCTCATATTTTCCCCTCACAAAAAGGATTTTTGCCTTTAATAGAATTGCAGTTTCATTTTCCTTAGAATTTATTAATATTTTATCTACACTATTTCCCGCTTTTTCAATATTGCCGTCTTTCCATAATTCCAGAGCTTTTTGAACATCGTCTTGTCCGTAGAGGCAATGTGAGAATGTTATAATAAATAGAAATAATAATGTTGCTGAATTTATGACCGTGTTGCTGTAACGCCCGATATTTAATTTGATTTTCATTTCTCAATCCTTTGCTTTAGCGCTTTTTATTCGTAGCGCAAAGTTAATGTAATTATAAAGACTATAACAATACAGATGTTCTGCTTTTAACATATTTTAACATCTTTTGAAGGTATTTAACATTATGGCAACTTGCATACAGCGATGTTGAACCAATCCTTTAAATCCATAAACTCCGGCTTTATTGCCCCGAAAAAATATTTAAGGGAACTCCGCTCTGCAGCATATCGTTTTGATTAATGCAATAGAATGAAAGGAAGAAAATGGAATCAAATAGAGTAAAACTGCACAGAATAATACGTTCTGCCCCTGAAAAACTGTACAGAGCATTTCTTGATCCTGACGCAATTTGCAAATGGATGCCGCCGTATGGTTTTACCTGTAAAGTTCACCATCTTGATGCGCGCGAGGGAGGGACATATAAAATGTCTTTCACTAATTTTACTACAGGCAAAAGCCATTCTTTCAGTGGAAAATATATTGAGCTGATACCAAACGAGAGTATAATTAATACAGATGAATTTGATGACCCAGCATTGCCGGGAATAATGAAGACGAAAGTGTCATTCAAATCCGTATCCTGCGGAACAGAATTAAATATCACACAGGAAGGCATACCGGACTTAATACCTGTAGAATTCTGTTATCTCGGCTGGCAGGAATCGATTGACTTACTGGTGAAACTAGTGGAACCGGACATTAAAGAATAAAAAACAATTTAAATGCCTGTATGTCTGTTTAAGGCAAATAAAAATTTCTATTCATCAGGGTAAAGCAGACCCGGGTTGTTTCAATACTTCGCGGCCGCACTCTGAAACTCAATGACCGTTTGAAACCGGAACCGGATATTTATATGATGTGTGTAACAAAGCGCTGCATGGATATTATATCCTCGGAAGGGCGCCAATCATTGATAAATATTTGTAAAAATACGCTGACTAACCCGCGGAGCGGGTGGAATTATTTTAGAAAACGAATACCTGCATTGCATTTAACGCCTTTAAGGGCTGCTGCAATATGATGCAAAAGCGCCCTATCGAAACCTTCATTTTATACATACTAAATACAAAGATTAAAATCTCAAATTCTCCACTTGATTAATTGCAAAAACTAACTTATCATTAACAAAATAAACGGGGGAAAAGATGAAAAGAATAAGCCTATTCTTATTTTTATTCCTTGCGCTTGCCATTTACTCACAGGATAAAAAACCAGTAATTCATCCGGATTGGTCAAAAAATTCGGTGATTTACGAAGTAAACATCCGTCAGTACACGCCCGAAGGCACATTCAAAGCATTTGCAAAACACCTTCCTGAGTTAAAAGCTCTTGGAGCCGATATTCTATGGCTTATGCCTGTAAATCCTATAGGCAAGCTTAACCGCAAAGGTTCGCTTGGAAGTTATTATTCCGTAAGCGATTTTACCGCGGTTAATCCTGAATTTGGTACAATGGCTGATTTTAAGCAGCTTGTAAAAAAAGCCCATTCAAAAAAAATGAAAGTGATAATTGACTGGGTCGCAAACCATACGGCATGGGATAATGTTTGGGTAAAAGATCATAGTGATTTCTTTACGAAAGATGCAAAAGGGAATTTTGTTCCCCCTGTTGCCGACTGGAGCGATGTTATCGATTTGAATTACGATAACAAAGAATTATGGAATTATATGATTGACGCAATGGCATTCTGGGTGAAAGAATGCGATATAGACGGTTTCCGATGCGATGCCGCCGCGATGGTACCGGCAGAGTTCTGGATAGAGGCATATTATAAACTCTCCGGAATTAAAAAAGTGTTTATGCTTGCAGAAGCGAGCGAGAATTTTCTTCATCAGGCATTCGATATGACTTATAATTGGCAGTTAAAAGATTTAACAAACCAGATTGCCGCGGGGAAAAAGAAAGCGGTTGATCTGATAGAATTTTTTGAAAAGGAGAAAAAAGAATATAAACCTGATGATTACCGGATGAATTTTACATCGAACCATGATGAAAATTCGTGGAGCGGCACCGAATTTGAAAGACTGGGGGATGGCGCGCCCGCCTTTGCAGTATTCTGCGGAATTGTACCCGGAATGCCCCTTATTTATACTGGACAGGAAGCCGGTATGAATAAAAGGTTAAGATTTTTTGAAAAAGATACGGTGAATTGGAAGCCGTACATGATGAGAGATATTTATACGCGGCTGAATCGCCTGAAAAAAAGCAATCAGGCATTATGGAACGGATTGAGCGGCGGTGAAATTAAATCAATAGACTGCGGAAATGAAAACGTTTATGCATTCATCCGTGAAAAAGACGGGAACAAGATATTTGCCGTGTTCAATTTTTCTCAGATGCCTCAAAAAATATCAATCACTTCCGATGCAATTGCAGGAAAATATAAAAATTATTTCAAAAAAGGTTCAGTAAAGACAATTAAAAATAATTATAATGCCGAGCTTCAGCCCTGGGAATACAAAGTATTTTCTAAATAGATCCGAAAGGGGGACATTTATGGAAAAACCACGTTTAAGTTTCTGGCAGATTTGGAATATGAGTTTCGGGTTTCTCGGAATTCAATTCGGCTTTGCTTTGCAGAATGCCAATGTAAGCAGAATTTTTGAAACACTCGGCGCAAAAATTGACGAAATACCTATTCTATGGATAGCTGCGCCTGTAACCGGATTGATTATTCAGCCCATAATAGGGCACATGAGCGACCGTACATGGACCCGGCTCGGAAGAAGAAGGCCTTATTTTCTTACCGGGGCAATTCTTGCATCACTTGCGCTTTTAATAATGCCTAACTCCCCTGTTCTTTGGATTGCCGCAGGAATGCTTTGGATAATGGACGCTTCAATAAATGTTTCTATGGAACCATTCCGCGCTTTTGTGGGGGATACTCTCCCTTCCGGACAAAGGACGATCGGATTTTCAATGCAGAGCTTCTTTATCGGGACTGGCGCTATTGTAGCTTCCGCCCTCCCGTACATGATGACAAACTGGTTTGGGATAAGCAATACCGCAGCCGCAGGAGAAATTCCTCCCTCGGTTAAATATTCCTTTTACATAGGCGGCGCAGTGTTCTTTCTTGCTGTGTGCTGGACTGTATTTTCATCTAAAGAATACTCTCCTGAAGAGATGGAAAGATATTCTCAGGCTGAAGAAGAGAAAGCAGAACGCGATTCCGATCTTATTAAACACAGAACTTTTTACCGGAACGGCATAATTGTGCTTGTAACCGGAATAATTTTGTTTCTGGTTTTCTACAATTTTATTTATATGGATTACGGCCTCGGAGTTTTCTTTCTGGGAATTGCCGCATTCGGTCTAATTCAGATACTTACAGGATGGCTGACTCAAAAATCGAAAACCGGCAATGGCTTGGTTGTTGTTATTAACGATCTTTATAAAATGCCGAAAGCAATGATACAGCTTGCCTATGTGCAGTTCTTCTCATGGTTTGCTCTTTTTGCTATGTGGATTTATACAACGCCCGCGGTTACTCATCATATTTACGGAGCGGCAGATACTACTTCGGAACTTTACAATCAGGGCGCCGACTGGGTAGGCGTTTTAATGGCTGTTTATAACGGATTTGCCGCCGTGATGGCTTTTGTCCTTGTTGCTCTTGCAAAAAAATACAGCAGAAAAGCCGTTCACAGGATAAGCTTAATTTTGGGAGGCATCGGGTTGATTTCTTTCTATTTTATAAAGGATCCGAAGTTATTAATCATATCGGAACTCGGAATCGGACTTGCATGGGCGTCTATACTTGCAATGCCATATGCAATACTTACGGGTTCGCTTCCAAGAAAAAAGATGGGCGTTTATATGGGAATCTTCAACTTCTTTATTGTTATTCCGCAGATTACTGCCGCGGCTATACTTGGATTTTTCGTAAGAACAGTTTTTGCCAACGAGGCTATTTATGCCCTTGTTCTCGGCGGAATTTCAATGGTCATAGCCGCTGTAATGGTTTCATTTGTTACAGATAAAGATTAATATAAAAAAGCGGAAAGAAATTTTCCTTTCCGCTTCTCTTCTTTAATCCAATTTTAAAATCAGCGAACTTCTTGGTTTAACCTTAAGGTGAAGTTTGTCATTTTCAATTTTGTAAGACGATTTGTCAGCCAGATTAAAAGCTGATGTCGATTTATAAAATGCCGGAATGTTCAGATCAATATCCTGTTTCTCTTCTGATTTATTAAGAATAACCAGAATCCTTTCATAAAAGTCGGTTCTGCAGTAAGCAAAAATATTTTTGTCTGCATAAAGAGGATAATAATCGCCGTATCTTAAAGCAGAGTTTTCCGAGCGGAGTTTTACAATTCTGCTTACAGTATGGAGCATCTTTGTTTCACTGTCGCTCAGATCTTTTCCGAAGCGCATCATTCTTCTGTTATCCGGATCGGCGGCTCCGGTCATTCCAAATTCGCTTCCATAATATATTACCGGAATGCCGGGAACAGTAAACATATAAGCAAAGTATAATTCTGCTTTCGCATAACTTTCTTCATTCTTAACTTGTATAGGATTATTCCATGCAAACTCTGCGGCATTGCTCTGGTTTAAATTGATTGCCCCATCAGCAAAAGCCATATAACGGACTTTATCATGGCTGTCTATAATATTCCCCATAAGATGGAGCCGGCCGAAAATTTCAAGCCCTTTTTCGATTTCGTTATCGAGGTCTTTAAAAGAACGGTTCGGATTGATAAAAACGGCAAGCGCCGTATTATACTGTTCAAAATTGAACTGCGCATCAAGCTGTCCGTTGTTCACATAGGAGCTGACAAGGGGATAACTGCCGAAAGTCTCCCCAATCTGATAAACCTGTTTATGTTCGGGAAGAGAAATATCTTCTTTAATTTCACGCGTTAAAGTTCTCCAGAAAATATTAGGAACATGTTTAACCGCATCGTGGCGGAATCCGTCGGCCCCCGTATTCTGCAGCCACCAGACTGCGTTTTTGCTTATAGCTTTAACAGCTTCATAGGAGTTTTGAAAATCGAATGAAGGCATAAAGGGCTCAAACCATGTGGTCAAACGCTGTTCATCCCATAAGCGCAGGTTAAGTCTTCCGTCTGGTAGTTTTAATTTGCCGAACCAATCGGGATGTTCTTTAAAAAACGGATGTTCCTGATGAACATGATGCGAAACATAATCGAGAAGGATTTTAATATTATGTTTATGCGCATTGCCTATTAAATTTTTTAACTCGTCCAAAGTTCCGAATTTTTCTTCAGTCTTGTTTTCCGAAACAGGCCAGTAGCCATGATATCCTGTAAACCATCGGTGCGGAGCGGAATATTCTCTGAATGCGTTATTTGTATTATCATTTACCGGGGAAATCCATATCGTATTAATGCCGAGTGAATCAAAATATCCTTCATTTATTTTTTGGGTTATTCCGGCAAAATCGCCGCCGTTATAATTTGCTTTGCGGTCAAGCGAATCCTGGTTTACAGGATTATCGTTATTCGTATTCCCATTGTTGAAACGGTCGATCATTATAGAATAAATACTTGCATCGCGCCAGTCAAATTGTCCTGAATTGCCGTGGGGCTTGCCCTGTGCAAGAGGAACAATCTGCATATTGCTCACAATGCCCGAAAGATCGGCAATAACGCGAAGCGATTTTGCATCTGCAATTTCTTTCTGCGGAATTGTTATCTTTATTTCCTGGAGTTTTACTTGAATGTATTTATTCGGCGCCCGCTTATTATCTATAAGCGCAATTATGTTTGAAGCCGTAATTTCTTTTGCGGCTGATGCCTCAAGATAGAAAATAAATTCTGAATATTCCTCTGTACTGTTATATTTTAATTTATGCAGGAATATTTTTACATTATGCGGGTTTGGAATTGTAATAACGGAATTTATTCCGCCGAGTCCGTTTGGAACTGTCTCTTTGTTTGCGGAATCGACAAGTTCCTCGCCGTCCGCAAAAAACTTATATTCATACCTTCCCGGTTCAAGAGTAATTGTAGCGGTATAAATACTGGGATCTGATTTATCCTTCATCTGAAATTCAGAACGGTTCCAGTTGTTGAAACTTCCGAAGAGAAATACCTTTTTATATTTTTTCCCAGATTTAAAAATAAAAAGCGTTTCTGAACGCTTTTTAACATAAACCGGAATTGAAAACATACTGCCGGAGTAATTAAAATCGATGGTTGAAACGCCTTCAAATGATCTATCCGGTTTTATGATGAGAATGTTTTTCTCTTTGTTAAACTCCACCGTAAAATTTTTATGGGGAAAAAATTCGGCGTCATAAGCGGGCGCGTAAAACAAGTCGGAAATGTTAACCGTATCGGCAAAGCCGGAAGTCAGCTTTAGTGGAGTAATTATGTCTGTAATGCCTTTTTGCTGTGCAGTGGACATTGAGGCAAACAGAAAAAATATAAGCAATAGCTTTTTGTTCCTTGTCCTTTTCATAAAACGGTCCCCTTCGCTTATTTATAAATATTAACTGTTTAACGGCAAAAGCTGTTTCTCACTTATCTGATATTAGCTGCAAAATAACAAAAAAGGGAATTATATTGTTTTTAATTCGAAAAATATTAATAACAGATAATGCATATTAAAATAACATATCTTAACCTATAACTTGATTGCTAACTGCATCCTATATAAATTATTTATTGAAAATAGCGCTATCATTTAAGACTTGGGGGAGTCAGATGAAGTACTGTTCTTTATTGACGTTCGTTATTATCTTTTATTCGGGCATTTACTCGAATGCCCAGACTGTAGTGACTACTCAGCCTCAGTATCCTGCTGAAACCGACCAGATAACAATCACATTCGACGTAACAAACACTAATCCGACAGGGAAAACGCCGTTAAAGAATTATACCGGAAATGTATATGTTCATACTGGCGTTTATATTAATAATGATAACTCCACATGGCTGTATGTTATTGGAACGTGGGGAAATAATACGACTCAGCCGCAGGTTACTTACATAAGCGCAAACAAATACCAGCTTGTAATAAATAATCCGCGGAGCTATTACGGGGTTACGTCGTCATTACAGACTATAACATCGTTATGTTTTGTACTCAGAAGTTCCGATGGTACCAAGCAGACGGAGGATATTCATGTTACTCTTTACAGCGCAGGAATTTCGATTATTATAAATTCTCCCTCCGTAAACCTGAATTATGGCGATCCGGAAAGATCTCCTGTCTTTGTTTCGGCAGGCTCTACTCTTCCCATTTCGGTTTCAACTTCGGCGGCGGGCGCTATTACTCTTTATGTAAACGGCGTCCAGAAAACACAAAGCGCATCATCTTCTTTAAGCTATAGTTTTGTGGTAAACGATTATCCAGCCTCAAAAAACCAGATTAGAATCACAGCTGTGGATAATGCTAACAATAAAGATACAGTTACTTTTACTGTTATGAGGAATCCGGCAATTAAGAGCCTTCCATTGCCGTCGGGCAATCAGGCGGGAATAAATTACGGAAGCGACCCTACAAAAGTTACCCTTGCTTTATATGCACCAAAGAAGAGTTATGTGTATGTTATCGGAGATTTCGGCTCAACCGACTGGAAAGTTGATACTGCATATTTTATGAACCGCTATGAAGTTAAAACCGACAGCGTAATATGGTGGACTACAATCTCCAATCTCGAAATAGGTAAAGAATATTCATTTCAATATCTTGTTGACGGGGCCTTACGCATTTATGACCCTTATACCGAAAAAGTACTTGATAAAGATAACGATTCTTATATACCCTCAACTGTCTATCCCGACTTAAAAGCATATCCTTCCGGTAAAACCGGGGGACTGGTTTCCGTTCTTCAGACAAACCAAACCGCTTATTCGTGGAATGTGTCATCATTTTCGCGTCCCGCTAAAGAGAAACTTGTAATCTATGAAATGCTTGTCCGAGATTTTGTCAGTACGCATTCATACAAAACTATTATAGATACATTAAGTTATTTGAAGAGGCTCGGCATAAATGCAATTGAACTGATGCCTATTTCGGAATTTGAAGGAAATGACAGCTGGGGATATAACCCCGCTTCATATTTTGCCCCTGATAAATATTACGGAACAAAAAATGACCTGAAAGCGTTAATAGATGCATGTCATCAGAAAGGGATAGCTGTTGTTCAGGATATTGTTTTGAATCATGCATATAATTCAAATTCAATGGCGCAGTTGTACTGGGACAGCACAAACAGCCGGCCGGCATCTAATAATCCGTGGTTCAATACTACATCTCCTAATACGTCATATTCATGGGGCAATGATTTCAATCATGAAAGCAAGGATACTAAATGTTTTGTTGACAGGGTAACTTCTTTCTGGCTGACAGAATATAAAGTTGATGGATTCAGGTTCGATTTCAGCAAAGGGTTCACAAACACCTCCGGCGACGGGTCTGCTTATGATGCTTCCAGAATTGCTATTTTGAAACGCATTGCAGATAAAATATGGAATGTTTCCTCCGGCGCTTACGTTATTTTGGAACATTTCACCGCTAACAGCGAAGAAATGGAGCTTGCAAACTACGGTTTGATGCTTTGGGGAAATATGAACTCCAGCTATAGTGAAGCCGCAATGGGCTATGTAAGTTCATCAAACATCAATAATGTTTCTTATAAACAACGAGGGTGGACATTGCCTAATCTTATAGGTTATATGGAAAGCCACGATGAGGAAAGACTTACGTACAAGAATATTACTTACGGTAATTCCGGCAGCAGCTATAATATTAAAACTCTTACTACGGCGTTAAACAGAATACAACTTGCGGCTAATTTGTTTTTCCTTGTCCCAGGGCCTAAAATGGTCTGGCAGTTCGGCGAACTTGGATATGATTATTCAATCAATTACCCGAGCTTAACAAGCAGCGACAGACTGACAGCAAAACCAATTAAGTGGGATTATTATTACGATATGGACAGGAGGAATGTATATAAAACATTTACAGCGCTTAGCAACATGAAAAGCAGATACCCGGCCTTCTCAAGCGCCGATTACAATCTTAACGGTTCTGGAGCGGTTAAAAGCCTTTACATCAACCATTCTTCAATGAATGCTGTTGCAGTTGGAAATTTTGATGTTTCGTCACAGGACTATACTGTTGCATTTCAGTCGACGGGCAAATGGTATGAATATTACAGCGGCGATAGCCTGACAGTGTCAAATGTAAATGTAAGCATCAGCCTTCAGCCGGGGGAATACAGGCTTTATACTTCGCAGAGAATAACCAAATCAGATGTAGGCGTCGGCATTCAAAATGAAAAATCGATTCCTGAAGATTTCTGCTTAAACCAAAATTATCCAAATCCTTTTAATCCGGGGACGGTAATAAGCTATAAGCTTCCGGCTGCTGGCCATGTTACATTGAAAATATATGATCTTTTAGGGAGAGAAATTGCCACGCTTGTCGACGAGTATAAAGATGCCGGCATTCATAACGCCCGGTTCTCTATCTTCAATTATCAATTATCAAGCGGGGTGTATTTTTACAGACTGCATACCGGAAAATATGTGTCGGCTAAGAAGATGGTTATTCTTAAATAGTCATATGATATTAACTATAAATAATAGATATAAAAACAAAAATCAGTAAGCTTATGAAAAAATATATGATATGGTTTATTCTTTTTGCGGTATTATCAACTCAGGTAACCGCTCAGAATAACAAAGTTCCGGAGTGGGCCAAAAAGGCAATCTGGTATCAGATATTCCCGGAACGGTTTTGCAATGGAGATGAATCAAACGATCCGGCGCCTGAAGATATGAAAGGCGCATGGCCTTATTTTACGCCTGAAGGATGGCGGGTGCATCCATGGACAAGCGACTGGTATAAGCTGCAGCCATGGGAAGTTAAAACCGGAATGGATTTTTACTGGAATGCGGGGGTTAGAAGGTACGGGGGCGATATTCAAGGGATAATAAATAAATTGGATTATCTCAAAAGCCTCGGTATTAATGCCATTTATTTAAATCCTGTATTTGAATCGCCTTCATCGCATAAATATGACGCGGCAATGTATCATCATATAGATAATAATTTCGGTCCTGATCCGAAAAGAGATCGAGAAATATGGGAAAAAGAAAATCCTTCTGATCCGGCAACCTGGCAATGGACGACAGCCGATAAATTGTTCCTCAAACTTATTAAAGAATGCCATAAGCGCAGAATGAAAATAATTCTGGATGGGGTTTTCAATCATACAGGCACAACTTTTTGGGCTTTTCAGGATATTGTTAAAAATCAGCAGAATTCAAAATACATAGATTGGTACACAATAAAATCGTGGGATAATTCCTCGGCCGGAACAAAGTTCGATTATGAAGGGTGGCTCGGCATAAAAGATTTACCGGAAATACAGGAGGATCAAAACGGTCTGGTTAGAGGTCCGCGGGAACATGTCCATGCAGTCGTTAAAAGATGGATGGATCCGGATGGAAATGGAAATCCGGAAGACGGAATTGACGGCTGGCGTCTCGATGTTGCGGAAATGGTCAGTCATAATTTCTGGAAAGAATTTAGAAGCTGGGTCAAAGGAATTAATCCTGACGCTTATATAACCGGGGAGATATGGTGGGATGACTGGTCAAAATATAAAATGATGAATGCTGCCCCATGGCTTAAAGGAGATGAATTTGATGCAGTGATGAATTACCGGTTTGCCCGCGCCGTTAAGAACTATGCTGTAGATAGGCAAAAACAAATTAATGCCCGGGAATTTGTTGACAGTTTAAATAACCTCTATGCTCAATATCCTAAAGAGAACAATTATGTTATGATGAATCTGCTTGACAGCCATGATGTTGAACGCATTGCTTCGCAGATTGTTAACCCGGATAGCCTCTATGATCATATCGGGACAGTTACCCAAAATAGTAATTTTGATGTAAGGAAACCGGACGCGGAAGAACGGAAAAAGCAAAAATTAATTACAGGCATTCAATTTACTTTGCCGGGAGCTCCGCAAATATATTATGGCGATGAAGCGGGAATGTGGGGGGGAGACGACCCTGATTGCAGAAAACCAATGGTCTGGAAAGAGTTAAAATATGAAACAGAAACAACACATCCGTTGGGATATAAACGCCTGCCTGATGAAGTTAAATATGATGCTGATTTATTCAATTGGTACCGGAAAATAGCATCTGTTAGAAAAGAGAATGCGGCGCTTTCACTCGGCGATGTAAATTTCTACTTTGTTGACGAAGAAAAGATGATGCTTCTATACACGCGGGAATACTCCGGCTGTAAATTGCTTGTTATAATAAATAATAATCTTTATGAAAAATTAATCAGCCTTGATAAAAACAAATTTTTCGATAAGAGTAAATCTTTTACTGACTTAATAACCAATAGAAAAGTAGAACCGAAAAAAGATAGACTTGAAATAAAGCTTAGCGCGTATCAAATAATGATATTAAAAGGAAATAAATAAGCACTCTGTTGTTTGAAACAGCCGAGGCAGCCTGACACTTCTGTTAAAAACGAATTAACAGGGAACTAAGGGGGAATTAAAATGAGTCAGGAAGAAAGAACAACCAAGAAAAAACTTGAGTTGTTAAAGTTATCAAGCCATCTTGATAATGTAAGCAGAGCTTGTAAAATATACGGATATTCAAGGGATAGTTTCTACCGGTTTAAGAAGTTATATGAAGAGGGGGGCGAATCTGCCCTGCATGGGATAAGCCGGAAAAAACCCAATATAAAGAACAGAGTGCCTGAAGATGTTGAAGATGCGGTTATCAGGCTGTCTGTGGAAAATCCGGCATTCGGAAAAGAAAGGGCGGCAAATGAATTAAAGAAACAGGGTATTTTTATTTCTCCCGGAGGGGTAAGAAACGTCTGGTTAAGGAACAACATAGAGACCATTAAGAAAAGACTGGCTGTCCTTCAGGAGAATAGGGCAAAAGATGGTTTAATGCTATCCGAAGCATTTGAAAACCGTGAAGAAAGCAAAGAAATATATGGAGAACTACAAACTGATTACCCTGATTTTAGTGAAACTAAAAACAATTAATAAACACGAGTCAAAAAAAATATCAGTCTGTTTTTATCATTGCCTGTAAAAGAAGCGCATATAAACAATATTCAAAAAAAAGGCTGCCCTTTTTGGACAGCCTTTCTTGTATAATGTTCAATTAGTTCTTCTTGACTGTATAAACAAGGTTAATCAGGTCCATACGGATTGTATAGTTGCCGGCAGTGGAAAGAGATATATCAGTACCGCCGGAATCGAGAGTGCCGTCAGCTCCGGTATCGCCATAGTTGACTGTCCAATCGTCATTTGCCCTGAATTTAAAAGCGCCTGCTGTAAAGTCGGCTGTTATTTCCCACATTTCGCGCTGGCCGTTATAGAACATATTTGTATCGCTGCTCCAGCCGCCTGCTGTTGCGGAACCTATAATACCCCAGTCGTTTGTCTTTGTCAGAGTAATTGATAATGTCGATTTATCTACTGTAACTATATATGTGCCGGCATCAACAACCAGATTGCCGCCGCTTGCATCGAGAGTGCCTGAATAAGAAGTTCCCGATTTCGTAAGTGTGCCGCCATAGTTTGTGCCGTTCCAGTTTGCAACTTCCGTAATTTTAAATTCGGTGGTTGCGCTTGATCCGTCTGAAAGGCGTATAATACAACTGTAAATTGTATTGAAGTCGTATGAATATAACCTTCCGTTTTCAGCTCCCGGAGACCATCCCTGATAGGAACCGGGCACATAAAGCATCGGGTAGTCAATCAACGCTTCATACGGAGTGAATGTTTTCGATTTTATGTTTGAATATGCTATCAGCGAGGAAGTGATGGAAGCTGCAATTCGGTAATACATAGTGGTTGTCTGACCTATTTCAGCGCCCCACGATAATAAGAGGGCATTTACCTCGCTTACCTTTGCCGTTCCGGTTAATTCTTGTGTTGAAATTAGAGAAGATACATCGGTTGAAAAATCGCTGCTTGGCGATAATTGTACAACATACGTTGTTGAAGACTGGAAGCCAAAATCTGCGGCGCTCCAGGAAAATGTTATTAAACTATCTTTATAAGCCACGGTAAATGACCCGGTAAAAGATAAATCCGTCACTACCGGCTCGGTAGGATCTGAGCTTACCACGGGCTCAGTAATATCCCTATCGCAAGAAACCATTAGAAGCCCAAACACTGATATTAATATTAATAATTTTATTTTTTTCATTTTCGTCTTCCTTAATTTTAATAGCCGGTATTTTGTTTCAAATTCGGATTCGCATTCAGGTCGTTTATCGGGATGGGATACAAATCCCTGTATGAGTTTGTCAAAGCTCCGTTCTTAACTCCGCCTTTCCATGTCCATATATAAGAACCGTTTGTTAACTGGCCGAAGCGGACTAAGTCGGTTCTCCTATGTCCTTCCCAATACAATTCGCGGCCGCGTTCGTCCAACAAAAAGCTTAAGGTCACATCGGCGCTGGTAATATTTCCATTGCTGTTGCCGTAAGCGCGCTGCCTCAGAGCATTTATATAACCGACTGCGGTTGATATATCGCCCCCCGAACCCCCTCTTACTACTGCTTCTGCATACATTAAATATGCATCGGCAAGACGGAACATAGGAAAATCGGTGCTTACGAATGTAACATGCGCATTTGGAGCGGCGCCTCCGCTGGAAGTAACATTTTTAAATTTGGTTACTCCAATTCCTTGAGTGAAAGTGCTGACATTGGTAATTTCCCATTGCCATGTGGAATTATCAAAGTAGAACATTCCTCTTTTATCGCTTCCCTGATACTGCGTAGTTGAAGCAAAATTGCTTTCAGTAATATCAAATTTGGAAACGAAATCTTTAATAGTTCTAATTCCGCCCCAGCCGCCGTCTATTCCATATAGCGGCATGCCGCCTCCGTTTGAAGCATGAAGGAGAAATGTCATTCCGCCGTATTGCTGTGTGTTCTGTCCGTCAAAAGCAATCGGAAAAACAATTTCCGGGCTTGTATTATTATCGGCGTCAAATAATTTCGCATAATTGCCGTCAAGTGTGTATCCGGCGGCAATTACTCTATTTATATAAGTCAGCGCTTCAGTATATTTTTCAGTGCCGATATATACTTTTGCATTTAGATATAATTTGGCAAGCAGAAACCAGGCTGCTCCCTTATCTGCTCTTGCATACTCGTTCTGTCTTGCGGCAACAAGATCGACGTCAATTCCTTTAAGTTCGCTTTCGATATAATTAAAGAGATCGGCGCGTGTAATTCTCTGCGGAAAAAATGCGCCCGGCAGGTCGGCTTCCGTAACAAAAGGAACGTTGCCGAACATATCGATTGCATGCCAGTAAGCAAGGGCGCGTATAAAACGCGCTTCTGCCTTGAATGCTTTCAGATCGCTTAAAAATGTTCCCGATGCCGAGCCGATTGCTTCATCTGCGTTTCTTATAAATTCGTTGCTTATTGTTATAGTATAGAATATTCTTGAATAAAGCGCGGTCAGAAATACATCGTTTGGAGACCAGGTCTGATAGTGAAAGTCTTTTATTGTCGCGTCATCCCACGCCATTATTGCTTCATCGGTGGGGAGTTCTTGTAAATCCCAGTACTGCCGCAGGTAATTGCCGAAGTTTTCATCAATGCCTGAAATATCGGGGTTGCCGCCGCCGAGGCCAGTCTGTCCGCTGATGGCAAAACTGGCATATAACTTGGCTAGCGCCTGTTTATATGCTGACTCATCCGTAAATACATTATTCTTGGTGGCTATATTCGGGTCTATCGGTTCCACATCCAGATCTTTTACACAAGATGTAAATAAGAATGCAGTAAGCAATAAAACCGGAGCTATAAATGTTATTTTTTTCATCTTCGTTTTCCTTTTTAAAATTAGTAATTAAGACTAATTGACAACATATAAGTGCGCGGGCGGGGATATATATTGTTATCTATTCCGTTCTCAACTTCTGGGTCCAAACCGGAATAATCGGTAATCGTGAATACATTCTGCACTGAGAACCCTACGCGTCCGCTTATCTTATTGCCGAAAAATGATGAGAAATTATAGCCGAGACTTATATAGTCCATTTTGAAGAAAGAGCCATTTTCCAGATAAATGCTGGACCAATACTGGGCGGTTGAGAAATTAGTCTTTCTGACATCCGTTAAGATGTTTGACAGGTATCCGCTCTGATTATAAATGTTCTGATAAAGAGCCCTGTTGGAAGCATTATTGTTGTAAACATAATTGCCTATGCTTATTCTTCCCGAGAAGCTCAGATCAAAATCCTTATAATTTATTTTTGAAGATATACCTATTAAATAATCAGGATCGGGGGATTTGAAAGCGTATTTATTCAATTCGTTGCCGGCTACGCTTCCGCCTTCGCCGCTTTTATCTACGTATAATCCTTCAATAGGGTTGCCGTTTGCGTCGAATACCTGAGCAAACAGGAAGAACACTCTGGCAGGCAGCCCGACAAAATATTTCTGTACAGTATTGCCGACGCCGCCTGTTATACCGCCGGTGCTGACCCCCGTATATTCGGGATCATCAACCAATGTTAATTTTGTAATTTCATTTTTATTGTATGTCAGGTTTATTCCGAAATCCCACGAAAAATCTTCACTTATAATTGGAGTAACATTTAAACCCAGTTCTACGCCTTTGTTTTCCATAGAACCGACATTTGTAAGCAGATAATTTGAAAAGTTGCTGCCCACCGGAATAGGAATGTTATTTAATAAGTCATCCGATGTGTTTTTGTAAACTTCAATTGAGCCGGATATCCTTTTGTCCCAGATTGTAAAATCAAGGCCGGCATTAATTGAAGTAACAGTTTCCCATTTAAGGTTTGCATCGTAAGCATCGGGGCGGAGAGTCGAATAGAAAGTATCGCCGAATTGGTAATAAGCTCCTGATGTGCTGGCTGTGTAGGTAGGTATGTACGGGTAGTAGCTTCCGCCGACATCCTGCTGTCCGGTTTTTCCCCAGCTGAAACGGAGTTTCAGTTCATTAAACCAATCTGATTTTCCGATGAAAGGCTCTTCTGTCAATTTCCATGCAACCGCAAAAGCAGGGAACAAACCCCATCGGTTGTCTTTCGAAAATCTTGAGGAACCGTCATCCCTTAAAGTTGCGGTCAACAAGTATTTATCTAATAATGTATAATTTAATCTGCCGAAGAACGAAATAAGGAAATACTCGTTTTTATACGGCGTGGTTTTTGCTCCGGAAACTGTCGGGTCCCATGCCCTGTTGGAACTTTCGCCTTCGTTATGAAAATGCTGATATGAATAACCTCCTGTGAGATCGAATTTGTTAATGCCTAATTCGGTTTTATAATTCATATAGAAATCCAGCAGGCTGTTTATCTTTGTCTGTGTATATTCTTTAATCTGGTTTTCGGGTTCTCTTTGCGCCCACGAAGCCAGAGTGTCGGTTATATCTTTACCCTCGGTTTTGTAATAATCATAACCGAGATTTAATGTCGCTTTCAAATTAGTTATGTAAGGAATTTTATAATCGAATTTGCCGTTCAGAATAAATCTTTTTACATCGGATTGATTATCGCGGTATTCAAGGCGGGCGACAGGGTTATGGGTTGCTATATTGTTCGGAGAACCGTTGATAGGGTCATTCGAGCTTAATTCTGTCCATGCAGTGTAACCGCCGAAACGTGTATTTCCGTTCTTAACAGGCTGTGTCGGGTCAAATTCAACAGCCGAACCGATAGCATCCGTGTTGGAAAAGTTGTTGTGTATCCAAGATGCAGATGCATTTAAATCCATTGTTAAATCGCCCCCCAACAGCGATGGATTTACGGCAAGAGAGGCGTTTTTTCTATCCATACTGTTGTATTTCAGGATACCGCCCGAATATAAGTAATCGAAAGAAAACCGGTATGGTACAGAACCAATAATATGACTTATGCTTATGTTATGTTCGGTTGATGGGGCTGTGCGGTAAATTTCATCCTGCCAGTCTGTATTTGCGGTTCCCAGTTGGTCTAAAGCGGCTGAAGTTAAACCATAGTTTGCAACCCGGTCGGCAACTAAAGCTCTGAATTCATCGCCGGTAAATACCGACAATAACTTGGCCGGAGCCGAAAGAGAAAAATTGCCGTTATAAGTTAAAGACATTTTAGATTCCTGATCCTTGCCGAGGAATGTCCCTTTCTTGGTCTTTATTATAATAACGCCGTTTGAAGCTCTTGAACCGTAAATTGCAGTTGCTGAAGCGTCTTTAAGAACTGTAAATGATTCAATATCATTCGGGTTAATTGTAGAAAGAGGATTCGACATACCTGAAATTCCGGAGCTTTCCAGAGGAATGTCATCTATGACAATTAAAGGATCGTTATTTCCAGTAATAGACGAGCCTCCGCGGATGCGGATTTTGGTTCCTGCGCCGGCGGCGCCGCCAAGTGAATTTGCAATCACGCCGGGCGCTTTACCAATAAGAAGTTCCTGCGGGGATGTAATAACCCCCTTGCTGAAATCCTTTGCTGAAATTGCCGTAACAGAACCGGTTGCATCTGCTTTCTTTACTTCTCCATACCCGATTCCCACTACTTCAACTTCTTTAAGTAATTTTACATCGGGTTTTAATAAAATATTAAAATATGTCTGGTTTGCTACAGTTACCTCCTCGTTTAAATAGCCGATATATGATATCACCAGAACGGCGCCTCTTTTAACTTTTAGTTTAAATTCTCCGTTAAGGTCGGTGGCAATTCCGTTTGCAGTCCCTTTTTCTAAAACGGAAGCGCCGATTAATCCCGATCCGTCATCCGCACTTGTTACCTTTCCGCGTATCTCCACTTCCTGCGCGAAAAGGAGAGAACCTGCATGCATCATAAAAAACACAAGTACAATTACGAATTTGCCGGGCAATCCGCGGTTGTCTCGTCTTTTGAATTTTGCGGGTATAGTACGGTTCTTACTGTGCATTAAACTTAAACGGCTCATTATGCTATTGCACAAATTACCCCCTAAGTTTACTTCTTTTGGTTTTATCATGTTTTCCCTCGCTTAATTTAGTAAGATGTAATTAGTTAGTAGAAATAAAAAACTTTTCCGCGTTTTAGATTTCCATAAAGATGAAACTGATTACTTAAAACTCCTATTCTTGCCATAATTAATAAAGTTGAATAATCTGACGATGGATGAACGGCGGTTGCGTTAGAAAGAATAAACCGGCGGGTAATAAAATTGTTTTTTGTGCGGGTTGAATAGAAATATTCTTTATTGTAAGAATGAGAATTGTCAATAAATAATTGTAGTTTTGCCCCTTTTAATACAATGTTTTGCAGCGGGACATTTTCGATATTAACCGGAACCATAAGAACAAATGAAGAAAAGAAAAATATTTGCCCGCCTAAAGTTTTGTAACTTTTATTCATTTACCTCTGCATCCGGAGATAATATCCTCTGGATTTATCTCAACAGATTCTTTTGATAAAAAGCATTTCAAAACAAATTTAATGGCAGAAAAAAGAGCAAATTATAATTACATTATAAACAACATCAATAAATAAGTCAACTTGATAAATCAAAATAGTTAAGAGGGTAAAAATATTCTTTTCCCGGTGGTCACGATTTAATCTGACAGGTTTGCGCAGAAAGACAAAGGGGCGCTGGAAGAATGAAAACAATTAATGGATGAAGCGGCTCGGCGGTTAAGTGTTATTTTTTAAGCAGTAAGCCGGGCCCGCAATTTAAAAAATAATAATTTATTCTTCCGTAATTTCAATTACGGCGTTTTCCAATTTTCTTTTGGGAGGACGATCAAACAAAACAGTTAATTCTTTGTAATTTACGGCAAGATCATTTTTAATTTGATCCCACGAAAATCTCCATGTCCAATTTCCGCCGAGAGTGCTTGGGTAATTCATTCTGGCTTCATTGCCGAGACATAAAATATCCTGCATCGGTATTACACAAATGTTTGCAACCGATCCATATGCGGCTCGGATTAATTCAAAATTTATGTTATCGCCGTAATAATTAAGATATTTCTGCGCCCATTCATAAATCCCGGAATTTTTCTTTCGCTCCGATTCTAAGAAGCCGTTTGTAGTTTCGTTATCGTGCGACCCGGTATGCACAACACAGTTCTTTATGTAATTATGAGGCAAAAATTTATTATCCCCATTTTCGCCTAATCCGAATTGTAGAATTTTGATTCCCGGAAATTCAAGATGATCTCTTAGCTTTTCAACCGAATCGGTTATAACGCCAAGATCCTCGGCGATAATAGGCAACTCGCCAAGGGCATTTTTAATTGAATTAAAAAATTTTTCGCCCGGAGCCTTAATCCATTTCCCATCAATTGCAGTAACTGCATTGCCGGGAATTCTCCAATAGGCATCGAATCCCCTGAAATGATCTATTCTAATTATATCGACTGACTCCAGGAGTTTAGAAATTCTTTTCCGCCACCATGCATAATTATCTTTAGCCATCTTTTTCCAATTATAAAGAGGATTCCCCCATAATTGTCCGGTTGCGCTGAAATAATCAGGCGGAACTCCCGCAACATATTCAAGCGAGCCGTCTCCGCGGATTGTAAATAATTCTTTATTCGCCCATACATCGGCGCTGTCATACGCTACAAATATCGGGAGGTCTCCTATAATCTTTATTCCGCTTTGATGCGCATAACGGCGTATATCTTTCCATTGTTTGTGAAAAATAAACTGGATGAATTTATGAAAACCGATCTCATCCCTAAGTTTATTTTTCCACTCCGGAATGTCTTTTCTGTTTACAATTGAAGGTTCCCATTGAGTCCACGATATATTGTTATGATATTGTTTTGCAGACATAAAAAGAGAATAATCATCCAGCCAGTAATTTTCCCGAACGCAGAAATTATGATACTCTTCATTTAACGGTTTATTATTCTCATCGAAATTATCAAATGCCTTTTCTAGTAATCCGTATTTGTATGCAATTACTTTCCCAAAATCAATTTTGTGGTTATCTATGCAGTTGAGAGGGGATATATCGTGTTCTGAAAGCAGTTTCTCCTGCAATAACAATTCCGGGCTTATTAAAAGGGGATTCCCGGCAAATGCCGAAAAGCATTGGTATGGCGAATCGCCATAACCAGTCGGCCCTAAAGGCAAAACCTGCCATAATGTCTGTCCGGCTTCTTTCAAAAAATCGATGAACTTATATGCATCAGGCCCAAGATCTCCGATTCCGTATTTTCCCGGTAAAGATGTCGGATGCAGAAGAACTCCCGCTGATCTTTCAATTTTCATTTAATCCCCCGAAATATTTTTTCAATATTAACAAAATATTCATGTAACATTCAACAAAAAAATAATAAATAAGCTGTGAAGCGAATATTTAATGGGATTTTAATAACAGAGATGGTTTTTTTTTACAAAGCGCAAAACCGATGCGTATAGAAAAAGGAGGAAAATGAATCTGGTTATTGAAAAAAATAAGTTCGTGGATATAAACATTTATTATGTAATGGCTTCTTTATATCAGTTGGTTTATTTATCTGCTTCGACTGTTTTGTTTTTAAAAAGTCCGGCAAATATTTTTAAGCGGCTTATTATATGTATAGCGCCAACGGGGATAAGTAATTCGCCAAGTTTTACATGAAGATGTTCAAGCCCCAAAATAACGGTTAAGACTGTCAATGAGAAAATTACTGCGGTTATAATCGTCAATATGCTTTTATTACGGACAGATGTAAATAACTGTTTAAACCATCCCCGATGCATATAAATGTGGATGCAGGTTACTAATAAGAATAATGCCGCGCTTACTGCATGAATTTCCGAAAGTTCCGGAGAACTTTCGCCTCTGAATCCGCGGCGCATATTTTCGCTTCCGATATGAAGCTGTAACCCTGAAACAGCGGTTGCTGCAAAACCGGCAATCAGTAGAATATCTGTTGTTAAAAGGAGTTTTTTCCGTTCCATTAACATATCTCCAATAAGTGAGTACTGTAAAAATCATACATTCAAAAATAAACTGAATCAATGGTTTATTAGCTGTTTTCGGTTAAAAACGAAAAAAGAAGGATTAAAAGCGAAAGATTATATCTGGACTATTTCTCCGCATTTGGGTAAAATTGTCTGTATTTATTATTATTTGGTAAAATGGAATCAAATAGAACAAAATTATCTCTGATTTTCTTAGTCTCAGTTATTCTCAGTATTGTCATTTCTTTCAGAGATATAATCCTTTGCGCATACCTTTATAATATATATGGTTATGAAAGAATTCACCAGGTTATTAATGATACGATTGCTCTATATTTTTACTCATTTGTACTTGTATTGGCTCTGATGTGGATAAATTTTGTATGGAGCGAAAAATATGGGAAATGGAAATTATTATTATTCAGCTTTCTGGTAACAGCTATTTTATGCTGTTTAGTCTCATTCATAGTGCAGCAGGATTTTCCGAAAGAATATTTTAATATAGCCGGGCCGGGGCATCATCACGAATTTGAGCATAACCAGAATATTATTCCATTAGGGCTTAAATCCCTCATTATTTTAGGCCTGATATATACGGGTGGGTTGATATACAGTCTCTACCTTAAGAAAATTAACGCGGAAAGAAACCTCGAAAAAATAAGGGCTGAATCTTTGCAGAGCCGGCTTACAGCTCTTAACAGCCAAATTAATCCGCACTTCTTTTTTAATGCGCTTAACTCGCTTTATTCTTTAATCAATGAGGGGAAAAAAGAAGACTCGCTTGAATATCTTACAAACCTTTCAAATGTTTTCAGGTATATTCTTCAAAGCGGAACAAAGAAGATGGTAAGTCTTAAAGAAGAACTTGAATTTCTGAATAAGTACAAATATATGATGGCGGTTAAATACGGGGATAAACTTCATATAAATGCTGATATACAGGATAAATATCTGCTCTATGAACTTCCCGTATTGGCAATATTGCCTGTTGTTGAAAATGTAGTTAAGCATAATGAAATAAGCTGCAGAAATCCAATGTCTGTTTATCTGAATGTAGAAGATGATAATCTGGTAATAAAAAATAAAATTCAGCCCAAAATAGACCCGGTTCCCTCGGAGGGAATTGGCCTAGGGAACCTGAATAACCGATATGGCATACTTACGGGCAGGCAGATTAAAATAGCCGGCTGTGAAAACGAATATATTGTTCTCTTACCGTTAATACCGGCAGGCTGATGAAAGTTATAATAATAGAAGACGAAGTTGCCGCATGTGATAATCTGAGGAAGATAATCAAACAAATTGATCCGGAGATAGAAATACTGGGCTGCTTCGACACAGTAACGGAAAGCGTTCTCTGGCTCGGAAATCATCTGATGCCCGATTTGATTTTTATGGATATTCAGCTTGCGGACGGCTCATCATTTAGTATTTTTGAATGTGTTAATGTTGAATCGCCGGTAATATTTACCACCGCTTATGATGAATTTGCAATTGATGCTTTTAAAGTCAACAGTATTGATTACATTCTAAAACCTGTAACTTTGGAAAATACGCGGAAAGCGATTGAAAAATATAATCATTTGAATAATCTAAGCCTTCAGAAAATCATATCGCAGATGCATTCTCTTTTAAAACCGAAAGATTTTGCTGTAAGGATTCTGGTTCCGTTAAAAGATAAAATAATATCTGTTAAAACTGAAAACATAGCATTCTTTTATAATACAGAAGGAATGACTGAAGTAACGGCATTAGATAAAACAAAATACCGGATTGATAAATCCCTTGATGCAATTATGGATAAGCTTGACCCCGCGCAGTTTATAAGGGCAAACCGTCAGTATATTCTTTCTAAGAACGCTCTCAAAGATATTACTATCTGGTTTGACAGCAGGCTTTTAATTAATCTTATTATTGACACACCCGAAAAAATATTCATTAGCAAGAACAGAGCTGCTGAATTTAAAAACTGGTATGCTCTATAACTGGTATATGTAAAATTCAATTCCTTAATGATTTTAGCTGAAGCAGAAATATTATCCAAGATATGAAATCCGGCACATCGAATATTTTCTAATAATTACTTTTTGTTTGTATTTTGCTGTTGCCGATTTAAAAAAATACTGAAATTATAATATGAAGAAAACAGCGGCTGCGATTTTATTCTTTTCTGCTTTACTGTCTTTTATTCTTAAGGCAGAGGGCTATAACGGAAAGTATAATAAGAATAGTGAAAGAATTAATGTGAATTTTAATTTAAATTGGAAATTCACCCGGCTTTGTCGATAAACTTGAAAAAAGTCCGGTTATGATGATGACAACTTTGCCGAACGGCAAAACAAATATGGGTAAAAATCTTTTACTCTGGTTTGTTTATTCAACAACAATTGGAATCTTTGCCGCATATATTGCAAGATGACTATCTGGTACAAACGCTCATGGAAAATTACCCTTAAAGCGGCAATAGACGGATTAATTTATGCGTTATTCACTGCGGGGGTGTTCGGCTGGTTATGGCCGATAGTATAATCTGTTAAAAGTGAAGACAGTTTATTCTGCCTTTCGAAATAATTAATGTCGGTTTACTGCAAACTCGCGCTTCGGGCTACCGGGTATGTTATTATTATTTAGGTGAACCGATGATTTCTCCCTCCCCGCGGATAAATCCTGATCTTTTTTATAGAATATTTGTAACTAAGGTAAATAAACGAATATATCTTTAATTATATCAAATAATTGATTTATTTGAAAAACAGGTATATTTTTAATATAGCATAATATTGAAATCAATTAAAAATAATAAAGTTATAATGGGGAATTTTAATACTGATTTGCTAAGGGAGTTTAATTTTCACTTCAAAAAGGGGAAAAGCAAGAGTATCATAAACATGGATTATTCGCTCAGTAAACCCTTTGAGTTCCAGATACAACGATTTGAAGACGCTGTTGAGATTTTTGGAGGAAGTATTCCTCTTACCCGCTTTTCGCATTATTATGTCGCAATTGTCATAAGCGGCCGGGGCGTGAAAACAATCGGCTTAACAGAATTTAAAGTCATTCCGAACTCCATTATGTTTGTCCCTTCTGGTATAATAAATTCGAGCCATTCATTTACGCCGGATATAAAAGGCTTTATTGTTTCATTCAATGCTGATTTTTTACTGCTTAGTTGTACAAATAAGAAATTTTTATTCGATTTGCCTTTTTTCAAAACAGAAAGCCGGCCTTATTTGTATCTTAATGATACCGATTGCAATAGTTTACTAAATATTTTCCAAAATATTGCAAATGAGTATTTAAATAACCAAAAAAATAAAGAAGAATTAATAAGGTTGTACATTCTGGAATTATTGATAAAGTGCGAAAGGATATATAACCGGCAGGTAATAAATCAGATCGATTCGGATAAGAGCACAATAAGGATTGTTAATGAATTTAAACGTTTGCTCGAAAATCATTTTTTAGAAAAGAAAAATGTGAGCTTTTATGCAAAACAAATTGCAGTGCATCCTAATTATCTAAACGCGACCGTAAAGAATATAACAGGAAAGACCTGCAGCCGCCTTATACATGATAGAATCATTTTAGAAGCAAAATGCTTACTTCAATCCACCAACATGACAATAAAGGAAATTGCTTCTTATCTTTCTTTTGACGACAATTCTTATTTCTCAAAATACTTTAAAAAAATGACCAATGTAAATCCGCTTGATTACAGAAACGGTTGTAATATTTGAAAATTACCATTCATTCTATAATTCTCCCATTGTAATATTTTGTAACGTATATAATTTTTACATTGACATTTAAATGGAGAAAATATGCTGCAAAATCAAAAAATTGTTATAATTGGAGCTAGCCAGGGAATGGGCTATTCAACTGCAAAGTTATTAGCTTCAAATGGAAATGAACTAATCATTGCGAGCAAGACAAAAGAAAAAATTGAAAAGGCGGCAAACGAAATAGGGGGAAAAACCAGAGCAAAATTGCTGGATTTTACCGATGAGCTGGCTGTGAAGAATTTCTTTACTGGAATAGGTGTTTTTGATCATCTGGTTTTAATTGGAGCAGGATTACCCGCCTGGGGCAAATTCACTCAATTTGAAAGTCAGGCTTTAAAAGATGCGTTTAATACTAAGTTTTTTGGTTATTATTATTCAGCCAAACACGCAATTCCAAACTTGAGGAAAGACGGTTCAATTGTAATGGTCATCGGCGGAGCCGCAAGAAAAGCTATTCCCGGCAGCGCAGGGCTGGCCGCAGTTAATGGAGCAATTTTAGCGATGGGCAAGACTATGGCGGCCGAACTGGCCCCTTTAAGAGTGAATATTATTAGCCCGGGCATTGTTGATACTCCGGCTTACAACTGGATGAATGAAGAACAAAAGCAGGCATTCTTTAAGCAAATGGGGGGGCGTTTGCCGGTTGGTAGAATTGGCAAATCTGAAGAAATTGCTCAGGTAATTGAAACTGTTTTGGGAAATGAATTCATTACAGGCGCAGTTATTGATATAGATGGAGGCGGTAGTTTGTAAGTTAATGTTAATAGGAAAGCATAAAATAAAATAGCGGGATGTAAAGTAGCCGAATAGGCTTTTATTCGGCTGTAATTTTACATCTTTCACAGTAATCTATAATTTACCCGCCGTTGCCTGGGCTTACATCGGCAAGGTAGTTGATACTTTAAATATTTTCCGACCTGATTCCCTTTTGTTTTTAAAAAGGATTATTTTTATACATAAAAAAATACTGCCTGATAAAAATTGAAAAAAGGTATTTACGAGAAGGGCAACCATCTATTTATGAGGAATAAAAAATGAAAAAAACAATTACTATGTTACTTGCTGTTTTTACTGCAGCCTGTTTTGCGCAAAAGTGGCAGCCGGCAGGGGAACAGATCAAAACTTTATGGTCGGAGAAAATTGATGTAAAGAATGTATTGCCTGAATATCCGAGGCCGCTGTTGGAAAGAGACGACTGGATGAATTTAAATGGATTATGGGAGTACTCAATTAAACCGGCCGGGGTAAATGAACCTGCAAATTTCGACGGGCAGATACTTGTTCCCTTTGCAGTTGAATCCAGCCTTTCGGGAGTGCAGAAGAAAGTCGGAGCCGAAAACGAACTATGGTACAAAAGAACTTTTACTGTTCCGGGTAAATGGAAGAACAAAAAAATACTTTTAAACTTCGGCGCGGTTGACTGGAAAACGGAAGTTTATATAAACGACATTAAAATAGGAACCCATACCGGGGGGTACGCTCCGTTTGCTTTTGATATAACCCCGTTCTTGAAAAAATCAGGAGAACAGAAACTTGTAATACGCGTATGGGACCCCGCAAACGATAGTTTTCAGCCGCGCGGAAAACAGGTAAATAAACCAAGCGGAATCTGGTACACGTCCGTTACAGGTATTTGGCAGACTGTATGGCTTGAACCGGTAAATGAGAAATATATTGCTTCTGTGAAAACTGTTCCCAATATTGACAAAAATATCATTTCAATTTCAGCCGCAGCCGAAGATTTTAAACCGGGCGATATAATCGAAGTAAACATATATGACGATAATAAAGAGATTGCTTCCGCAAAAGCATCGGCAAATCAGACTTTAAATATTTCAATTCCGGAGGTAAAATTGTGGAGCCCGGAATCGCCTTATTTATATTCGTTTAAGATTAGCCTTATAAGCGAAGGCAAAGCTGTTGATGAGGTTAAAAGCTACTTTGCAATGAGAAAGATATCCACAAAAAGGGATTCGAACGGAATAGTCCGCCTTCAGCTTAATAATAAAAATTATTTCCAGTTCGGCCCGCTTGACCAGGGATGGTGGCCTGATGGGCTATACACTGCGCCGACGGATGAAGCGCTTAAATATGACATTCTGAAAACGAAAGACTTCGGCTTTAATATGATACGCAAGCATGTTAAGGTTGAACCGGCGCGGTGGTATTATCACTGCGATAAACTCGGTATGCTTGTATGGCAGGATATGCCGAGCGGCGATGGTTCCGGCGGATGGAAAAGCAAAACATATTATACGGGAAGCGAATTTAAACGCTCTGCCGAATCGGAAAGCAATTATAAAAAAGAATGGGAGGAAATTATTAATTACCTCTATTCGAATCCTTCTATAGTCTGCTGGGTGCCGTTCAATGAATCGTGGGGGCAGTTTAATACGGTGCAGATTGTAGAATGGACAAAATCTCTTGATCCTTCAAGGCTTGTAAATCCAGCAAGCGGCGGAAACCATTTCCAAACCGGCGATATGCTCGATCTCCACAATTACCCAAATCCTGAAATGTATTTGTTCGATGGACAGAGGGCAAATGTGCTTGGTGAATACGGCGGAATAGGTCTTGCAGTTGAAGGGCATCTTTGGGTAAAAGACAAGAACTGGGGCTATGTGCAGTTTAAAAATTCAAAAGAAGTTACCGATGAATATGTTAAATATGCCGAAGAACTTTTTAAATTTGCCAAATCGGGTTTCAGCGCCGCGGTTTATACGCAGACAACCGATGTTGAAATTGAAGTAAACGGATTAATGACTTACGATAGAAAAGTAATTAAGATAGATGAAAAACGCGTATCGGAAATCAATAAGAAAATATGCGCTTCTCTTAATGAATAAATTATTAAGCCGGAATCATTTTTTGACGAATATCAATTGATAAGAAGTAAACCGAAGCCCTTGATTTCTCAGGGGCTTTTTATTTCAAAAATAATATCTGCATTTGAGTATTTATCGGTGATGAAATTCTCTCTATTAAATTAATACCGTTTAGCCGATTATATTATATTTATTGAAGATATTTTATCATGATTTTCGGCTACAATATTTTTTACTAAAAGGTCTTTACTTATTGCATTAGTTATTTGTAAATTTTATTAATGCTGTTTATTAATTGCGGTTTTTCATCTGCGTTGCACAAATATACGGCAACGGATAAAACCGGCGTTCGGGACGGCATCTTTTCAGGAGGTAAAATAATTGCGGAATTATTTTTGCAGAGAAAGCAGCTAAATACCGCAAATGTACATTTTTCACATTTATAAAATGTCTTAGGGCAAATATATGAAATCGCAATTCAAACATAGCGATGGAGCATTCCATGCAATGATCCTTTTGTCTTGTATTGCGATTCTAACAATCGATTATCTTACTCCACACGGCGTATCGGAATGGATTATGTATATTTTCGTTTTGTTGTGTTCATTCAATTCGGCATATAAGAAATTTCCGTTTTATGTTACGCTGATAACTACCGCCTTTGTATTTATAGGTTATCTGCTATCATCAGGAGGAATACCGCCCGGATGGGCTTTATTAAACCGGTTTCTGGGAATAGTAGTTATTTGGCTGATTGTAAAGATCAGCTATGACAGGCAGATGTTCGAAGAGAAACTGGAAGAATCGATTCGTATTTTGAATTTCCATAATGAGCATACTCCTTTGGCCGCTATTGAATTTAATGACAAATATCAAATAGTAAAATGGTCCGGTAATGCCGAAAGAATGTTCGGATGGAAAGCCGAAGAAGTGCTGGGAAAAGCCGTTGGGGAATTTCAATGGGTCTATGAAGAAGACTTGGAAATAGTTACCGGTATAAGTTCGGAAATGTTTAATAATTCAAACACGAGCAACGTAATTACTAACCGGAATTATTGCAAGGACGGATCGGTAATTACATGCGAGTGGTATAACTCGGCATTTGTAGATTCATCGGGAAAGATGATCTCGGTATATTCTTTAGTCCACAATATCAGCGATAGAAAACAGGCCGAATTACAGCTTAAGAAGTATAGCGAAAAATTGAAGGAAATGAACAGGACCAAAGACAAATTCTTCTCCATTATTGCCCACGATTTAAGATCTCCTTTTCAGGGATTGCTGGGGTACTCCCAAATACTGAGGGAAGAGTATAACTCATTATCCGAAGATGAAAAAATCCATATTATTAATTCAATTCAGGAGTTGAGCGGCAATACATTCAGGCTTCTTGATAATCTGCTTCAATGGTCAAGGCTCCAAACAAAAAAAATAGTGTTTAAACCGGAAGAATTTAATCTGCTCGAGGAACTTTATCCAACTATTACGGCGCTTGAATATCTTGCTAAAAATAAGGGGATAAATTTGAATTATGTAATTGATGGTTCTATTTCCTTAGTTGCCGATAAAAACATGTTGAATCTTATAGTAAGAAATCTCATCTCAAACTCTGTTAAATTCACAGAACCCGGAGGGGAGATCAATCTTTCAGTCGAGAAATATGATGATTATGTTCAAGTCTCCATTAAAGATACAGGCGTTGGAATTGAAGAAAACAAGTTTAATGATTTGTTTAATATTGGGCAGAATATAAGCACAAAAGGAACAGCCGGCGAAGGAGGAAGCGGGTTAGGGCTGGTATTATGCAAAGAAATGGTTGAAAAGCATAATGGAAAAATATGGGTTGAAAGCGAAATAGGAAAGGGAAGCCGGTTCTGCTTTACAATGCAGGTAGATGGAAATTTCATATCAGACAACCACGATGGAATGGAATAAGCTTCCTTTGAATTAATTGCGCCGGAACTAATCGTTCATTCTTTCTCTTAATACATATCAGATAGAAAAAGCGCTGAAAATATTATCCGCAAAATAATTATATTACAGATATATAATTAGCTGAAAATGTAAATATTTTTATTTGCGAAATACCGGAGAAAAAATAATGGAAGAGAAAAAAGGAGAACGGCTTCTTTCGCTTGATGCTTTGCGCGGTTTCGATATGTTTTGGATTATCGGCGGCGGAACTCTTATTCATGCATTAAAAGACTACACCGGGTGGGGATGGCTTATATGGTGCTCAAATCAGCTTGAGCATGTTGAGTGGAACGGATTTCATTTTTACGATTTGATTTTCCCGTTGTTTCTTTTCTTGTCGGGAGCTACAATGCCATTTTCATTGACGAAACAAATAGAGAAGGGCGTACCGAAAAGTAAAATTTATATCAATGTACTCCGCCGCGGATTGTTACTCGTTTTATTGGGAATAATTTATAATGGTCTCGGTAACTGGCGCTATTCCGATATAAGGTTTGCAAGCGTTCTGGCGCAGATTGGAATAGCGTATCTTTTCGGGGCGCTGATATTCTTAAACACTGATTGGAAACAGCAGATCTATTGGGCCGCCGGAATACTTATCGGCTATTGGGGAGTACAGACCCTGATACCTGTGCCTGAAATTGGAGCGGGTATTCTTACCCGGGAGGGGAGCATAAACGGATTTGTTGACAGGATGCTGCTTCCCGGCAAGTTGTATCTCGGCAATCATGATCCCGAAGGGCTGCTTGTTAAAATTCCAGCAATTTCTACTGCGCTTCTGGGGGCTTTAGCGGGAAATTTTATTAAGAATAGCCCACTGAAAGGGGAAAAAAAAGTTATTTATATGTACCTTGCCGGCAGCGCTTTATTGGCGGCATCGCTTGTCTGGAATTTGATTCTCCCAATAAATAAAAATTTGTGGACAAGCTCATTTATTCTTCATACCGCCGGGTGGTCGATGCTTTTTCTTGCTGTTTTTTATTTAATCATTGATGTTATAAAATTTAGGAAGTGGTGCTTCTTCTTTGCGGTTATTGGGATGAATTCTATTACAATATACCTGACCAGATCCTTAATTGATTTTTCAAAACCGGTCGGTAAAATATTCGGCGGGCTTATTGCCTTCGCCGATCCAAGTCTTCAACCGGTTCTTTCGGCCTGTTTTATAATTTTATTTGAGTGGCTGTTCCTCTATTTCCTTTATAAAAAGAAAATATTTTTAAGGGTTTAATTCCTTTTTCGGCAGTTAGTTCTAAATGGAATTATTCTTTATGAGCCGCCGAGAACTGCGGTTCTTTTCATATGTTGAAGAACGATTTAATTCTTGCAGCTATTTTTTGCACAAAAGATTCTTTACGGTTAAGATAATCATCCATTATCTTCAAGTTGCTGCTCTGTCTTTCCGCAATAATTTCCCCGAAACGGTCTATTAAATCAGGTTTTTTATCAAGAATCTTTTTCATCGATTCTTTTGTAATTTCAAGCACTATCGAATCGGCGCCGGCTTTAATTGTAGCCGACCTTTTTTCTCCTGTGAGCAGAGACATTTCCCCGAAAAATTGTCCCGGAGTTATAATTCCGGCTTTCAATTCTTCATTATTACCCGTGCGGATATAAACATCCAGCAAACCTTCGGATAAAATAAACATAGAACTGCCCTCATCTCCCTGTTTGATTATCACATCGCCGGCGCGGTACAAAACCGCCGGTGAAGATGACAGCAATTCTTTTAATCTGTCTTTATCGAGATTTGTAAATAATTCAACTTGTTCTAGAATATTATGGTTTGCATCGTGCTCGAAAGATATTCCGGCTTTTTTCAAATGGTCGATTGCAGAGCATAGAATTAAATCTTTTATGCTTTCCTGGGAATGAGGTTCCCGGATGGCATAGCTGAAGAGAATTTTGTAATCGGCAGAATCTTTACTTATACCGGTGAGCAGCGCTTCGGGAGGCGCTGCGGCATCAGTTGAGGAATCTGTCAGCGCTTGTCTCGCCGCCGCAGTTAAAATCCTTTTTACCCGGTCAATAGGAATATTACGGCTTAAACTTATTTCTATTCCACAGAGGATTTCTTTTTCCAGGGCATGATAGTTTTCAACGGCAAAATCGGCCGCTAAATGCTGAGGTAATATAAGAAGAGTGTTTTTATCTGTTTTCAACTGAACCGATTTCCGGTTGAACCCCAGAACTTTACCTGTAAAAGCATTTTCTCCATTATGGTTTATAAAAGAAATATTATCGCCAATCTTGAAAGGCCGGACGGATGAAATGAACCCGGTTTTTGTAAGAGCCAGTATGCGGGGACGAAGATAAACCGATAGAGCCAACAGTATAAAAAACAGCAGTATTAATCCGGCCGAGATTTCTATTGTGAACAATCTAAGGAGTAGAATAGAAAATGAAACGAAATATACAAGTACAATAAGCAAATCTTCAATCATCCCGATTGATTTTGTTCCGACCGAATCTTTGAACTCGCTTTTCCAAATTACCTTTTTTATAATCAGGCTTAATAAATAGGGCGCGGTAAACCAGAAAATAATATTTGATCCGTAGAAGAATATTTTATCGAAGTTGTACTCCGGGCCTGCATCGGCTGGAATTTTGAAGACATTAAAAATAAGAATTAATAATGAAGCAGTAAATAATACGAATACTGCAATGGGCAAATTGCGTTTTTCCGAGGCCATGTTATCCGCTCCCTGTTTTTCGAAAATAATATACGGAAAATATTATTTTAGTTAAACGGCAGGCATGTAATATTTAAGGGCCAAAACGAAAGATCATGTTTTAAAATAAAAAAGAGGGCCGGAACCCTCTTATGATTCAAATAAATAAGAGAATAAATATGCATCGAAAAAATTATAGTTTGAAAATAACCGGCAATATTGCCGATGATTTGGTCGGTTTTCCGTTTATTAACGCGGGTTTGTATTTAACGTCGAAGGCCGCTTTTACCGCCGCTTCATCGCATCCTCCCCCAAGCCCTTTTTCTATGCTTACCGCCACGACATTCCCGGCTTCATTTACGAGAACTTTCAGCGCTACTCTTCCCTGCAGTTCCATTTCCTTTGCTTTCTCGGGATATGCGAGCTTTTCATCGAAGACTTTCTGATGGTTTATAGGAACAGGAGGCGTATCAGGTTTGGCGTCTTTCCTTTTATATGTGTACTGGCTTATTTCATCGTTGTTCAGATCGACATATACTCCTGTCCTATTCATAATGTCATTCTTTGTTATATATTTCCCAAGCGGAAAGGCGCTCCATCGTTTTTCCTGGTCGTATATTTCAAGCGGTTGTATTAATTTGCCATCTTTATTTATGCCTATTCTTAAATTAAATTCTTTCATCCCGTTATAATCGTTTCTAATGTCATAACAGCCGTTTGAAAAAGGTATAGCGTTTAAGACCTGATGAAATTTAAGCGAGTCGATAAAATTATTTGCGGTAATATAGTTGCTGCCGTCCCACCGTTTGAAAAAATGGTCAATGACTTTGTTGTTCGGATCGACAAAAACGGTAAGCTTAAAGGAATGCAGCCCCTGCCTATATGTATCGAATACTGTTTTTGCATCAAATAAATCCTTAATTTTTTCAAGAAAAACCTTTTCATCAACCAACAGCTTGGCGTCGTACCTGGCGATTAGCGCGTCTGCATGTCTCGGAGCAGGAGGAATAATTAATGGAATATTTCTTCTTATTCTATAATGTTCAATAAGTATTCCCGTAAAAACAAGAAAGACGCCGAATAGAATAAACAGAAAATATCTGAACCATTTTTTAGAATAAAGGTTCTTCATAATAGGGTAATATGTTCTTATCTTGTCAAAAATCATTTTCATAAACTCCTCATATTTTTGGTCTTATTACAATTTCGTTCTTTGCATATTTCGCTTTTACAACATACTCCTGCGGCGCTTCGAGAAGCAGTTTTGTGTTGTAATTCAAATCTCTTATTTCTTCAAGTGCGTTATAGAGCCGGTTTTTATAGTTGTTTGTATAGCTGCTGAATAAATAGACGACAAAAATAAGAAGCGCTGCAAGAGTATATACAAAAAAGGCAGGCGCTTTTTTATTGAATAAAGTCTCATGAATCCCATGGTTCTGTATGGCTATTTCCCTGAAAACAATTTCGTCTATTTTTGTATCGGTCATTTTCATTTCCGCCTGATGAATGCTTGATAAAGTATTAAGAGCTCTCAATTCATCACAGCATTCGCTGCATTGTGATAAATGGGTGAAAAGAAGCGGTTCCGCACCCTTTGAAAGGGCGCCGTCATGATATTCCTGAATCATCATTTTATAATTGCTGCATTCCATAATTACCTCTTTTTTTACTCAACCACATATTTTGAGACCTGCCTGATAAGTTTCTGCCTTATTTTGAACAGCCTGCTTTTTACAAGATTTTCGTCGATGTTCATTATTAAGGCAATTTCAGAGTAACTTAAACCGGAGTACTCTCTAAGCACATATATCTCTTTAAATGCCGGAGAAAGCAGGTCTAATTGTCCGGCAACAATCTCTTTTAATTCTTTATTCTCTATTTCAAGGTGAATCTCATCATATTCATAAAAATAGTTTTCTTCATCTAAGCTGTTGAAGTATTTACCCGATTTTCTTAACTGTACAACCATTTCGTTGCGCGCAGTTGTATAGAGCCAGGGTTTAATCACATCGAAGTTCCTTATTTTATCCATATTATCGTAGAGCTTAATAAAGGTATTCTGTACAATATCTTCCGCAAGCATTTTATCCTTTACCATTTTTAAAATAAAATAAAATAAACTGTTCTTATTCTTATTAAAAATCAGTGTAAATTCAATTAGTATGTTTTCTTTTCCTGTCAATAAAATTTTCGTTTATTAATAGAGGGTTCCAAAGTTAATAAAGTTGCCGGAGCGTTGAAATATTTTTATCCGGTTCTATTTAATAAATCCGTTCTCTGTTTTTTGCGGCTTATAGAAAGCAAAATGTAAAATAATGCATTTTTTCCATTCTTTCTTTAATGTTTAACACTTGAAAAAATAATAAAATATTGTATATTTACCGATAACTTTAACGATATATATGGTGTTTTCTTATGAAGAATAAACTGCACTTGTTAAAATATATTCTTTTTCTTATTCCGGCAATAATACCGGCTCAATCAAAAGCATACTATGTTGCAAATGGGGGGTATGATACAAATCCGGGTACGCTCGATTTTCCTTTTGCAACAGTAACCAAAGCCGCTTCAACTGCTTCAGCGGGGGATACCATTTACATCAGAGGAGGGCAGTATAATCTTAGTTCTACTATAAGCCTCGGTAAAAGCGGCTCTTCCACAAGCTATTATCATTTATATGCTTATAAAAACGAAAAACCAGTTTTTAATTTTTCTACGCAGTCATCAAGCGACGGCATTAAAGTAAACGGAAATTACTGGCATCTGAAAGGAATCGAATCGACCTATGCGGCGCACAACGGAATTGCGATTAACGGAAGCTATAATATAATTGAAAGATGTTCTGTACACGATAATAGAAATTCAGGTATGCAGCTTGGTAACGGAGCGGCTTATAACCAAATAATTAATTGCGATGCCTATTATAATTACGATTCTCCTTCAGGCGGCAATGCAGACGGGTTTGCTCCTAAGCTTGACGTTGGAACGGGAAATTATTTTTACGGATGCCGCTCTTGGCAAAATTCCGATGACGGTTTCGATGGATATCTTAGGCCTTCGGACAACATTACAACAACTTACGAAAACTGCTGGTCATTTATGAACGGCTACCTGAAAGACGGAACTATGATTACTACCGGCAATGGAAACGGTTTTAAAACAGGGGGCAGCGATTCTAAAGATCTGCATCATAATGCTGTACTTAAAAACTGCCTTTGTTTCGATAACAGGGTCAAAGGATTTGATCAGAATAATAATAAAGGTTCGATGACATTTTATAACTGCACCGGCTTCAGGAACGGAACTTATAATTTCAGTATCCCGACAGCTATTGACTCAGGCTACTCAGCAACGATTAAAAATTCCATATCTCTTGAATCGCAGGGGGTAACATTAATTTCCGGCGTCGTCCAGGAAGCTAATACCTGGATTGGTACTTTTACCGTGTCATCTGCAGATTTCGTAAGCATTGATACAACCGGAGTCCGCGGGCCCCGCAAATCCGATGGAAGCCTTCCCGACGTCAACTTTATGCATCTTGTTTCAACAAGCGTGCTTATTGATGCAGGCGTTAATGTCGGAATAACATTTGCGGGCAATGCACCCGATCTCGGAGCGTTTGAATATGGAATTGCACAGACCCCGACAAGCGTTGAAGAAACAAATTCTCTTCCTTCCTCTTATGTTTTGAAACAGAATTATCCTAATCCTTTTAATCCATCAACTATAATTGAATATGTGCTTCCAAAGGAAAGCAGGGTTGAACTGATTATTTTTAATTCCATCGGCCAGAAAGTTGCCGAGCTTGTAAATCAATTGCAGGCGGCGGGAACACATAGGGTTCAATGGTCGGCAAATAAATTATCTTCGGGGATATATTTCTATTCATTTAAAGCCGTAAATATTTCGGAACGCGCTGTCTTTTCCGAAGCAAAGAAGCTTATTCTTCTTAAATAGAAGGGAAATTATATTCCTTTGCCCATCCTCTCATTTTTCACAGGCATCCAATTATTATGACTGCTTTAAGTATCTCTGCAATTTAGGGCTTTCTGTGTATTAATATTTTTTGTAATTTTTATCAGCGCTTTTATCATATTAAGAGTAAGACCTGTTTATAAGACGGATTCCTGCTAATAAAATAATTTGGAGGCGGTCATAGATAATCTAAAATCTCACGGAATATTTGAGAACAAAAAGCCGCTGTTTATTGAAAAAATTACGGTTCACAAACGTACAATGGAATTATCCATTCCCTTTGAAACTTCGTTCGGACGTTTCAGTTCTCTCGTTAGGTTTTACCCTGAAATTATTTTCAAAACAGAAGAAGGGGAATTAGTAAAAGGCATTGGAGAATGTTCCCCGCTCAACGCCCCCTGGTATAATTATGAATGCCATAGAAGCGTCGAAACAGCATTAAAATATATTGTTGCCGGATTGACCGGAAAAGATATTGAAGACGCCGACGGACTGCCTGCTAAAAATATAGAACCGGTTACAAATGTGCATTCCTTTGTTACACGATATAAGTGGATTGTCGGGCATAATACAGCCAAATGCGGCGCCGAAGGGGCTTACTGGAATGCCGTTGCAAGACTTAATAAAGTTCCTGTTTCAAAATTGTGGGGCGGAACCAGAAAACAGGTCGAAACAGGAACCAGCATAGGGCTTGAAGCTGACGCAGAGGCTTTGCTGAAGAAAATAGATATTGCGGTTTTAAAGATGAAAGCTACAAGGATTAAAGTGAAAGTCAAACCGGGGAAAGATATATCGTATATTGAAGCAATAAGGAAAAAATATCCTTATTTGCCCCTTCAGGTTGATGCCAATGCCTCTTATGATTTATTCAACCCGCTGCATATTGCAATTCTTCAAGAATTTGACAATTATAATCTGATGATGATTGAACAGCCGGGGGGCAACGACGATATATATGATCATTCAAGACAGCTCGCCGGGCTAAAAACTCCAATCTGTTTGGATGAAAGTATTTTGCATACGGTACATGCAAGGCAGGCAATAGATTTATGGAAGCAATATTCCTCGGTTGACAGACTTATAATTAATATTAAACCTCCGCGGGTCGGCGGATATTTTGAAGCAATTAAGATTGCCGGGTTGTGCAATGATAACGGAGTATCGGCATGGTGCGGCGGAATGTTCGAATCGGCTATTGGGAAAACAGCAAATATTCATTTCAGTTCAAGGATAGAAGTAAATCTTCCCGGCGATCATATTTCACAGGCTCCATATTTTAAGAATGATATTGCCGATTCACCCGAATACAACGAAGGGAAAATTGAGGTGCCGGCGGGTTCAGGATGGGGATTAAAAAACATTTATTCGTTCGATGAATAAATGTTTTTTAATCACCGGTTAGTCTTTTCCTGTTTAATACACATGTTTTTGTTATAGACATTATTGTTTTATTAAAGTTATTTTACTCTCCTGCAATAAGTTGTTCCTCTACTGTTCAACAGACAGAAGTAATTGCGCTATTGCTCAAACTAAACATAACAAAACCAAGGAGGTTCACATGGCATCAGTCAATCTCAGCGGATTTAGTATTACTGTACTGGAAGATAATAAGTACAGTTTTCGAATTTATTTCAAACTTGTGAGGAGCGAATTTGAAACAAATTTAAATGTTCCATGTCATATCTGGCTAAGATTAATGATGACGACTATTCTGGATATCGATAAAATTCATCTCTGGGCCGATTGTGAAGCAAATACAGGAGATAAAGCTGCTATAATTCAGGGGAAACGGTTATCATATTCTATTAATGAAACCATTCCATTAATCACTTCTATTACCTCATCCGACCCTGGGGGAAGGCCTCCTCTTGCGTCTTCAGTTACATCATGGATATATGCAGGGCTTTTCCAGACGGAAGAAGAGCATGAATTTACTTTTGAAATGTTAAAGTCGCTGTTGCCTGCCAGTTCGCGTGAAGAAGAATGGTATATTGTTGCTGCTGTACGTCCCGATCTTTTAAGCGGCGTTTCCTACTCATCAAGGCTTGCCCTGAATATTTAATAGTTATTTTATTCCGGTTTGCAATGATTCTACTGAAGATAAGACGATTTCTGTTACACTGCAGAAGAAGGGATAAATATGTCTGCATAGAAAATGTTAAAATATTAAATAAATAAACTTAACCTATATATGATAAATTTGCCGTATTCAAATTGAATTCTATTCAATATATTTACAGAAAGATACAGAAATAGTTATAATCAATAATTGCTTTATCTTTTAAAAAAGAATATAGTTGAAAAAACAATAGGTGAAGGAATGAAAAACCATTTAAAAATAATATGCATCTTTCTTCTTATGATTATTACTTTCGGGATCCTAAGCGCACAGGTAAAATATAAACAGCCGCCGAAAGAAATTGCAGATATTGTTACTGCTCCCCCGACGCCCCGCGCTTCACTGAGCCCTGAAGGCAATTATATTTTATTTGCCGAATATGAAGCAATGCCCGGCATCGCTTATTTATCGCAGCCTCTTTTAAGAATTGCCGGAATGAGGATAACTCCAAACAATAACAGCAGCCTGGTTACCGCATTTAATACGGCGTTTACAGTTAAACGGATTAAAGATTCAAAAGAAATAAAAATAAAAGCGCCCGTCAATGGAAAATTCGGCTCGGCCGTTTGGTCTAATGATGAAAAACATATAATATTTTCGCAATATACAGATAAAGGGGTAAAACTTTTTATAGCTGATCCTGAGAACGGAAGTACAAAATTATTGGTAAATGGTTATTTAAATATGACCATGGGACAGGGATACAAATGGCTGAAAGACAACAAAACTTTATTGGCGTTTATGGTGCCTGAAAACAGAGGCCCGGCTCCGAAATCGAACGAAGCTCCTCAGGGGCCTAATGTTCAGGAAACTTTAGGTAAAGTTGCTCCGGCGCCTACTTATCAGGACCTTTTGCAGAACGCTCACGATGAAAAATGTTTTGACTATTATACAACATCCCAGATTATTACGGTAAACACAATAACCGGAGAGATTAAGAAGCTGAATAAACCTTCAACTTATTCTTCTGTAAGTTTTTCTCCTAATGGCGAGTACATACTTGTTTCAAGGATAAAAAGGCCATATTCTTATACTGTAACTGCCGGTTCCTTTCCACGCTCGGTTGAACTTTGGAATAAGAATGGAGAAAAAATAAAAGAATTATTCGATCTGCCTCTTGAAGAAGAAGTTCCATTAAATGGCGTTCCGATTACGCCGCGTATGATAACATGGCGCGCTCTTGAGCCGGCATGTTTAGTATGGGTTGAAGCTTTAGACGGCGGAGATCCGGAAAAGAATGTGCCGTTCAGAGATAAAATAATGACTCTGGCAGTTCCTTCAAAATCGCAGCCGAAAGAAATTATGAAATTGAAAAACAGATTCGCAGGCATATCATGGCTCGAAGAAAAAGGCCTTGCATTTGTTTCGGAATATGATTGGAAGAAAAAATGGTCAACCACATACTTGTTTAATTTTGATAAACCCGAATCGGAAGCAAAGGTTATTTTCAATCTTAATACCCAGGACGCTTATGCAAATCCTGGCAATCCTGTATATAAAATGACGAAAGATGGAGAATATGTAATTATTTATGAAAACAGTTCTATTTATCTTTCAGGCGCCGGTTCATCCCCCGAAGGAGACAGGCCGTTTCTCGATAAAATGAACATTAATACAATGCAGAAGGAAAGGCTTTTCAGATGTAAAGAAAAATGCTACGAAACATTTGTCGATTTTATAGGCGGCGGCAGTAATAGTATTGTAACGAGGTATGAATCGAAAACAGAAGCGCCCAATTATTTTCTTTTGGATTTGAAAACAGGCGACAAAAAAGCTTTAACAGCGTTTAAAGATCCCGCGCCTCAGCTTACAAACATTAAAAAAGAATTGATTAAATATAAAAGAGACGACGGAGTTGAACTCTCAGGCACTTTATACCTTCCATTAAATTATAAACAGGGTGAAAGGCTTCCTCTTGTGCTATGGGCTTATCCTATTGAGTACGGAGACGCAGGAACTGCCGGACAAGTTAAAGGTTCTCAGTACCGGTTTACTTTTTTCCGCGGATATTCACAATTATTTTATGTAACTCAGGGTTATGCGCTTCTTGATGATGCACAGATGCCTGTTATAGGCGATCCTAAAACAATGAATGATACTTTCATAAAACAAATTGTTGCCAGCGCTAAGGCTGCAATAGACAAACTGGATCAAATGGGAATTATCGATCCGAAAAAAGTTGGAGTGGGAGGTCATAGCTACGGCGCATTTATGACTGCAAATCTTCTGGCTCATTGCGATTTATTTGCCGCCGGTGTTGCAAGAAGCGGCGCATACAACAGAACATTAACTCCTTTCGGATTCCAAAGCGAAAGAAGATCTTTATGGGAAGCCCCTCAGGTTTATCTTAATTTGTCTCCTTTTATGTATGCCGATAAAGTAAAAACCCCTATTCTGCTTATACACGGAGAAGCCGATAATAATACCGGTACTTTCCCTATCCAATCGCAAAGATTTTATCAGGCGCTGAAAGGAAACGGGGCTGTTGCAAGACTTGTAATGCTCCCTTCGGAAAGCCACGGATATCAGGCTAAAGAATCTGTTCTTCACGTTCTCGCCGAAATGTTCGAATGGTTCGATAAATATGTGAAGAATAAAAAATGAAATTTTTTTAATTGTGCCGGGGGAATACTCCAATTCTCCTGGTGCATAAAGAATCTTTCTCTTTTAATTTTACCGCCATATCTCTCCGGTTGTTTCCTTTTATAATTATTTTAACAGTATTGTACTATACTTAATTATATTTATGCTTGTATTATTTTTTGATTATGGATGTTTTATGTACGAAAAAATATGGAATAAAGATTTTGTACTTCTTATAGCATCTAATTTTTTAATGTATATAACCTATTATGCGGTTATTTCGGTTCTGCCTGTTTATCTTGTAAGCGGCCTTTCGGCATCAAAAAGCCAGGTAGGCGCAGTTGTAGGCGCATATACAATTGCATCCGTTTTGATCCGTCCTTTTTCCGGTTATTTCCTCGATAAATTCAATAAAAAAATTATTTTCATGCTTGCTCTCCTTTTTTATTCTTTTCTTTTTGCAGGATATCTTGCTGTTGTAACAATTTCTGCTATAATACTTCTCCGTTTTGCACAAGGGTTAACATGGGGATTTTCAACAGTATCGGGGGCAACAATTGCAGTAGATATTATTCCTCAGGCAAAAAGAGGGGAAGGACTAGGTTATTTTTCTCTTTCAACTACGCTTGGAATGTCTGTTGGGCCTGTAATAGGTCTGTTTATTTGTCATCATTGAGGATACACAGCTATGTTTATTGCAGGTATTTTTATAAGCATGGCTGGTATAGCATGCGCTAATTTTATACAGATTCCGCAGCGGCATATTACCGGAAAGCATCTTGAATTTAAATGGAATAATTTATTTGAAGAAACCTCAATCGTTCCTTCTATCAATCTTTTCATAATGATGATTCCATACGGAGGGATTCTTTCATTCATAGCATTATATGGAAGGGAACTTGGAATACAAAATTCATCCTATTTCTTTCTGATATTCTCATTCGGAGTTGCCGCGGCAAGGCTCACGACCGGAAAAGAGTTCGATAAAAACGGGCCGAGGCGGATTCTTACTTTCTGTTTTGCACTTTTGCTTTTGGGGTTTCCGCTCCTTGCTTCAGCAAAAAATTCTCTCCTTTTTTATTTGTCCGCGGTAATTATCGGGTTTGGCAACGGTGTTACGTTCCCAACTTTCCAGTCTATGGTAAATAATCTTACCGATAATACTCACCGAGGAGCGGCAAATTCAACTCTTTATACTTCTGTCGATCTTGGCATGGGGCTTGGAATGATAGCATCCGGTTTTGTAGCGCAATATGCTTCTATTTCAACTGTTTTTTGGATGTGCGCAATAATTTCTGTGGCAGGACTGGCGTTCCTGCGTATTTGTACGCTGAAATTTTACCAGAGCCGTGTTTTAAGCTGATGAAATGTTAGTTGGATTCTTAAAATTGAAATCATTCTGCTAAAGCAATCTGCATACGAAATGACAGCAGTGATAAATCAGCCATAAATTATCCTGAAATTATTATTATACCAGCGCGTCTTAATGAATAGTTCAATTTCTATATTGTTTTTTCACCTACTTTATCTTATTTTGTAAAATACAGGGTTGCAGTTAAATCGGTTTAGGTTTACGGATATTTAAAGTGGAATTAAATAAATGTTTCGTTTTGTGCTGTAATGTTAAATAGCGGAGGAATTAGATGAATTGGTTCTCTATTTCTAAAACATTCCTGATACAGGCGGCATTCAAAAAGAATAAGACAGTCATCTTTATTATAATCTCTCTAATTATTTTTCTTCCCCCCGGGAGTTTCTGCCAGCGGAATTCTGATTATCATTTTTCGCAGATTTTCCTTCAGCATGGGCTTTCTCAAAGCATCGTTACAAATATTATTCAAGATAAAACCGGATTTATGTGGTTTGCCACCGAAGACGGTTTAAATAAATATAACGGATACGAATTTAAAATATTTAAAAATGACCCTTCAAATCAGAACAGTCTGGCTTATAATCAGGTTACAGCTTTATGTGAAGACAAAAACGGTATAATCTGGATAGGCGCCTTTTACGGGGGCCTCGACAGCTACGATCCGGTTAAAAATGAGTTTGTGCATCACAGGTATAATGCAGCTGACCCGAAATCAATAAGCAATAACAATATAAATGTTCTTTTCGAGGATACTAAAGGAAACTTATGGGTAGGCACAGATGCCGGCCTTAATAAATTTGACAGGGCTGCGGGCATTTTTACACGCTTTCAGTTTAATGCAAAATTAAAAAACACTTTAAGCAGTAATATTGTAAGGACAATTTGCGAAGATAACAAAGGATATTTATGGATTGGAACGGATAACGGCTTAAATAAATTCGATTATAAAAATAATCAGTTTTCGGTTTTCAAATATGAACCGGGGAATAAGAAAAGCATTAGCAGTAATGATATCGGCATTATTTATAAAGATAAAACAGGCGGTATATGGATAGGCACCCGCGGGGGCGGTTTAAATAAATTACTTATTAATAATGAAAATTATCCTCCGGTTTTTATTAATTTCAAGAATGAACCGGGGAATCCGGAAAGCTTAAGCAGCAATCATGTTTATGCGCTTTATGAAGACAGCAGAGGCGTTTTCTGGATCGGTACGAATGGGGGAGGCCTGAATATCCTTGATAAGTCTAAAGGGACATTTGTGCATTATATTCACGACCCGCTTAATTCTTCAAGCTTAAGTTATAATGAAATAAGGGCGATATATGAAGACCGATCGGGGCTTCTGTGGATTGGCACTTACGGAGGAGGAATAAATCTTGTCGATAGAGGAAGAAAGAAATTTAATCTTTATTCCAATGTGCCCAATCTAAATAACAGCCTTAATGAAAACATTGTATGGTCCATATATGAAGATTCATCCGGAATAATCTGGGTCGGCACTCACGGGGGCGGGCTGAATAGATTCGACCGCTCTAAAAATATTTACACTCATTTAATGTATAACCCCGATAATCCGAATTCAATCAGCAATAATATTGTCCGGTTTGTGTTTGAAGATAAGTTCGGCAATTTCTGGGTCGGCACTCACGGTGGAGGATTGAATAAATTCAATCCGGCGGAAAATAAATTTATCAGGTTTGTTCATAACGAAGCAGACCCCTCAAGTATTTCGCATAATGAGCTCCGTTCAATATATCAAGACCGCTCTGGCGCAATATGGATCGGCACTAACGGCGGTGGATTGAATAAAATGGTCTTGGATAGTAAAAATAATATGCCGGTTGAATTTGTTGCATATAAAAATTCTCCTGCCGATACAAACAGCCTTAGCAATGATTTTGTGAGAGTGATTTATGAGGACAGCAAAGGAAATTTATGGGTTGGAACGCAGGGGGGAGGGTTAAATAAGTTTGACAGAGAAAAAAACATATTCGAACATTACCGCGTAGAAGGAACCGGAACTAAATCTATTAATAGCGATTATATCTTCGCAATTTATGAAGATTCCAAACACAAATTATGGCTTGGAACATGGGGCGGGGGACTAACGGAATTTGACGCCGTGACCGGAACATTTACAAACTATACGGTCAAAGACGGGCTGCCGAATAATTCCATATACGGTATGCTTGAAGATGACAGCGGTTCTATCTGGATAAGCACAAATAACGGACTTACAAGGTTTAATCCGGATAGTAAAACATTTAAAAATTACAGCGTTGATGACGGCCTGCAGAATAATGAATTTAACGGAGGGGCATTTTATAAAAGCAGAAAAGGGGAAATGTTTTTTGGAGGAATAGGCGGATTTAATTCTTTCTATCCAGCTGAAATTAAGGATAACTTGCATATACCGCAAATAGCAATTACCAGTTTTAAAAAATTCAATAAAGAAGTATTTTTCGATGTTTCTATAAACGAGGTGAAAGAAATAAAACTTGAGAACGAAGACTATCTGTTCTCTTTTGAGTTTGCTTCTCTCGATTTTAATGCCCCTCAAAAAAATCAATATGCATATAAAATGGAAGGTTTGGATGATAATTGGATAACAACTACTGCCGATAAGCGTTATGCAGTTTATACAACCTTAGCGCCGGGCAGATACAAATTCAAAGTAAAAGGGTCAAATAACGATGGTATTTGGGCGGGAAATGAAGCGTCTGTTGATATTGTTATTCTGCCCCCTTTCTATATGACCTGGTGGTTTATTCTACTGTGCATTTTTATTGCAGGGGCGCTTGTATTTTATACAGGCCGGAAAAGAATAAGGAACATTAGGCTTATTACTGAATTAAAAGCAGCTCACGAAGCCCAGATGTCTCTTATGCCTCAGTCGGAACCGGAAATTGAGCCGCTCGATATCTCTGCTTTGTGCATTCCTGCAAGCGAAGTAGGGGGCGATAGTTTTGATTACATTTGGCTCGACAAAGCTCAAACTAAACTGGGCATTGTAATTGCAGACGTCGCCGGCAAGGGTATGAAGGCCGCTATAACCGCCGCTATGTGCAGCGGGATAATAAATTCTCTAATTTTTTATGATTATCCTGTCAGCGAGATAATGACAAGAGCTAATAAAGCCGTCTATTATAAGACAGAGCGGAAGATGTTCACTGCGCTTCTCTTTTTATGCATCAATATCAAATCCCTAAGATATTCTTTTACTAATGCAGGGCTAAATCCCCCGCTGCTTAAATCGGGCGATGAAATCAGAATTCTTGAAAGCGCAGGCCCAAAGCTTCCCCTCGGTGTGGTTATAAATACGGAATACAGAGAAAAAACCTATCAGATGCAGAAAGGGGATGTTATAATTCTCTTTACAGACGGAATTACCGAAGCTCAGAACAGCGAAAAACAATTTTTTGATGAAAAACATTTGAAAGAGGCGTTAAGCAAAATTGACACTGCGGCTTTGACGGCAAAGGAAATCAAGGACGAAATATTTCATAATATAAAACGCTTTACTTCTCATACTGTACAAAGCGATGATATGACGCTTATTGTTATTAAGGCGCGGTAAAAAATTGATACTGCTGTGGACCAAATCAATATGGGCATGTCTTTTCCTATTCACGGCAGAATGCTTTCTTGAAAATAAACGGAGATTTGCATAGATTTTCATTTACAACTCTGCTCCTTGTATCCAATTCTATTAATTCGTTAAAACTATGTTTTAAGGAGGAAATTATTATGTTTAAAAAAATGTTAACCGGTTTTATTCTCCCTTTCTGTATTATTTCTTTATTCTTATCAGTACCTGATTATGCACAGCAGAAATTCAACGGTATTGAAACGAACATTAACAACCTGTACCGGCTTTCCGACGCCAAAAGCCGTTCAATAAGCCCTGAAAATTTTACAGGTGAAAAAGGTAAAGCCGCTATGGCCGATTCAGGCACCGGTTCTTCTCCGGCAAGAGATCTTGGCAAAGGATGGAAAATAAGCCCGAGCATTAAAATCAAATCCAAACAAATTTTTACGCTTGCCGAAATAGACGGCCCCGGCTCTATTCAGCATATCTGGATGACTCCAACAGGCAACTGGAGATATTCAATTATAAGAATTTACTGGGACGGCGAAAAGGAACCTTCGGTAGAATGTCCCGTTGGAGATTTCTTCTGCATGGGGTGGGGACAGTATTCTCCTTTGCAGTCGCTTGCTATAACTGTTAATCCGGGGAGCGCATTCAATTCTTATTTCCCTATGCCGTTTCATAAGAAATGTAAAATAACTATGGAAAACATTGCCGATAAAGATATGTGGTTATATTATCAGGTGGATTATGTTTTAACGGAGGTTCCGCAGGATGCGGCTTATTTCCACGCGCAGTTCCGAAGAGTTAAATTCGTCCCTGAAAAAGAGGATTATGTTATATTGGATAACGTAAAAGGTAAAGGGCATTATGTTGGAACTTATATGGCTTTCGAAGCTCACCATAACGGATGGTGGGGCGAAGGGGAAATAAAATTCTTTATGGATGGCGATAAACAGTATCCTACAATTTGCGGTACGGGAACGGAAGATTATTTCTGCGGATCGTACGACTTTGACACGAAAAGCAAAAATGCATATGGAATTGAATCGACAAACTATACCGAATTTTGTACTCCTTACGTGGGGATGCATCAAGTAATTAAAGGAGACGGCCATTATAAAATATCTCAGCGGTTCGGAATGTACAGGTGGCATATCACCGATCCGGTACGTTTTGAGAAAGATTTAAGAGTAACAATTCAGGATTTGGGCTGGCGTACTGACGGACGCTACCTGCCGGGGACAGATGAAATCGCTACTGTCGCATACTGGTATCAGGCTGAACCACACGCTCCTTTCCCGAAATTCCCGACTAGAGATGAATTAGAAGTATTATAATTTTTTAACAGGGGCGGCCTTTACAGCCCGCCTCTGTTATAATAGCTTTCCGGCAGTTGTGATTCGCACAAAGATTCGAAAAAACAAAAAAACATTAATGGCAGCTAAGCAGTTTTCTAAAATAATGCGCCGAAACCATCTTCCTGATTACGGTTTTATTTTTTGGCAAAGACAAGAGAACTCTGCGACTGAATAAATATATTCTTATGAAATCTACGTTCAGCGTTGCTGTATTAAGGAAACGTATTGTATCTTCTATATCAAAAAACCGTTTAAGATATAACCATTTGTTTGTAAATTTACAAATATGTTATTGAAAATAACCGGCAAGGGGAAGATCATGGCTTTTTTATTAAGAAAAAATATTTTATCAATCTTTTTTCTTCTGCTGATATGTGTTACCGGAATAAAGGCGCAAAAAAAATATATCAATTCATACATCTCGACTGTCTCAAAAACATTGGAGGGGGTAAAGCCGGAAGCTTCGTGGATTTGGGATGATGGCAATCCTAATCCCGAAGATTATTACCTGATGGTAAGAAAGAGATTCAATCTTGAGAATGATCCTGTTAAGGCATCGGCATTTATTTCTGCATATTCCTTTGCCGACGTTTATATAAACGGAACGCTTATAGACCGCTGCCCTTTAAACTGCGATCCTGAATTTCAGGTTTACGAAAACTATGATATTGCAAAATATCTTAAGAAAGGGGAAAATGTAATTTCTGCCATGGTCTATAACTATGGTATCGGAACCCACCACCGGATTAATGCACAAGGCGGTTTTTTCTTTCAGGGAAAGATAAATGTTGGAAAAAGAAAACAGATTAAAATATTAACGGATAAAACCTGGCGCGTAATGCATGCTTCAGACTGGGAATATACCGGCAAATTAAGAACCGGTTCCGGGGACAGGAAACCTAATCTGATAGGCTTTAACGAAAGGTTTAACGCTTCTTTAATGCCTGAAGG